>Ga0247840_10000079_pt1 | contig 176224 bp, 149 predicted proteins | sample LaCruzMarch2015__FD_192404 | JGI IMG/M metagenome (GOLD analysis project Ga0247840, IMG submission 192404) | Freshwater microbial communities from meromictic Lake La Cruz, Castile-La Mancha, Spain - LaCruzMarch2015_17m | ecosystem: Environmental > Aquatic > Freshwater > Lake | place: Spain... | reverse complement strand
GGATGGGAACAATAACACCAAACTTCTGGATAGACGCGGTAAGCTCGTTGAGAGCTATCGGGTCCATAAATTTTCTTGCCTGCTTCGGATCAGGCAGCAGGTCGGCAATTATAAGCTTATAGAGCCGCCCCTTGACATAATTAATAGCCATAAAAAATCCTCCTGTATCAAGATGTGAATAAGGTAGGTATCAAATTGCGGATGTCAAGGGCAATATTCAAACCTGATATTACAGATGCAGCAAGATGGTCAATTAGAAATTACCAGTGATTATACTTGAAATATTTTGGAATGTATAGCACAAAGGGCGTACGAAAAAAACGGATGGCGGGGACGACCGTCTATGTTATGCCGACCGGACCATTCGCCACCCATGAACACGGAGGATTTGTTATGAATAAACCCGACGGCAATCCTGAAGCCCGCGTTACACTGTTCCAGAAGCGTGAAATCCGCCGCACGATGCACAATAATGAATGGTGGTTTGTCATCACCGACATCATCGCCGCACTGACGGATTCTTCTGATCCCTCCGATTATTGGAAGAAGATGCGCAAACGAGATCCGGATTTGGGCAAAGCCCTCCAAGGGGGGGGTCAATTTGTCCCCCCCCTTGCTTTGGAGTTCGCGACGGCCGGTGGGCATCAGAAACTCCAATGCTGGAACATCGAGGGCATCTTCCGTCTGATCCAATCCATCCCCAGCCCCAAGGCCGAACCGTTCAAGCGCTGGTTGGCGCGGGTCGGCAAGGAACGTATCGACGAGATCGAGAACCCCGAGCTGGCCATGGGCCGGATGCAGGAACTCTACGAGAAGAAGGGCTACCCCAAGGAGTGGATTGACAAGCGGCTGCGGGGGATCGCCGTCCGGCAGGATTTGACCGATGAATGGAAGAACCGGGGCGCCCAAACCACTTTGGAATACGCAATCCTGACCAATGAGATCATGCAGGGCGCGTTCGGCCTCAAAGTGGATGAGTACAAGCAGGTCAAAGACCTGGAGCGGGAGAACCTCCGCGATCACATGACCGACATCGAGCTGATCCTCACCATGCTGGCCGAGGCAACCACCACGGAGCTGCACCGGGACCGGGATTCACAAGGCATGACGCCACTGAAAAAGGATGCCCAAGCCGGCGGGGCGGTGGCTGGCAGGACGCGCAAGGACATCGAGGCCCAGACCGGTAAGCCGATCATCTCGAGTGGAAACTTTAAGAAACTGCCTGCCGGGAAACAAAAAAAGCTGAAGGCAGATGAAGTCTGATCATGTCCCGGAAGAAAAAATCCCAGCTCAGCTCAAAGCGGCGGGTGAAATCGTTTCAAATGCAAATCCTCAAAATATTTCATCCACCATAGGTACTGATTTGTAGTGTACTGCCTAATGATTGATCACCTACCATAAATTGATCCATAATCAGCGAATTATGGAAGAGACAATCTGGAAATAAACGGGAAGCAATGGCGGTAATTTGAAAAAGATTCCGGCGGAATCACAATTAACTAATCGATATCATTGACAAAAAACGGACATGCTTGTTGCTGGCGGCTATAGAGGCTTTCTTAATATAATCAGTAACTTATGTTTAGACGCCCTGGGGGGACCCATCCACTCAGGGCGTCTCATTTTCAACTAAAGTTATGCCCTCCAAAGAGGGGCCAAGTATTAGCCAAGTAGCTCAATCAAACGAGGCCGCCGTCCAGATGGAGTCACTGCTTGATATTCCTATCTTTTTTGACGAGGAGCCATCACCTTGCATGTTCTCGAAAGGTTTGTATAAGGGCCGGCCGCTATCCTTGTGGTCTAAAAACTCAAGGCCACGGCCACCCCGCCTACCAAATAGGAACTCTGACGGTCGACAAAGGTCGTATCCTGTTGCATGCTCCTGTACTTCATGTCATATTTCGCATCATCGCTCATGGGGAAAATGTAAGAGATTTGGGGAGTGATCGTCAGATATGAAGTCGGCTTGATGGGGAGATTCAACGAAACTACGGCGTCGTGGAAATTGTTGTACCGGCCGTTCTTCGCTCCGTCCGACTGCCGATCCGTTCCATCGCTGTTGACCTTCAGGCGGTTGTCATCCTGGCTGATCAGGTAACTGCCCGAGGCGGCAAGCGTCACCCCGACGACTTTGTTGATCTCAAAGGTATGAGACAGGCCCAGCAACATATACCAGATCTGGGTGCTGTCGAAGGACCGCGCCACCTTGAGGTTGGGAGCAAGGATTGTATTCAGGCCCAGCGACAGGGAGACTTCCTGGTCATCCTTCTGATCCGGCCCGGCGCCGGTGTTGTCCGAGTTCCAATAGGCGGCATTACCAAAATAGGCATAAGCAATCCCTGTATTCACGATCCCGAAAGACCGGTTGTAGGCAAGGGTCAAATCCGTCTCCGTCCAGTTCTGCCTTTTGTCTCCTTTATAGGTTGACGTATCGGCAAGATAGGGACGGGTGTCCAGGTTTCCCCAGATATTGAGGGAAAATCCCTTGTAACCAAGTACAATCTGGGGCTCTATGACAATGCTGTTGCGGGACAGTTCGTCGCCCTTGGAAATATAAGCGCTCAGGACGCTGACCGTCAAATCGGTCGTCGGTTTTGCCTCTTCAGCTTTTTGCTCTACCTTTTTTGCCTCTTCCGCCGGCGTTACCTCCGCAGCAACCACAGCTACCGCACCAATCAATAGAAAAATCACCGACAAAAACACTGCTGCCCTTCTCTTGCCTCTCATCATAACCATCCTTAATTTTTATCTATTCATCCCTATTGTGTTCCGGACGCCAGCAATTCCGATTATTTATGTGCTGCCCGGATTTGCGTCCCCCGACCAGGTCGCGGCCCTACGCTGTTTCTCCATCTCTTACCTGTTGCCTATTGCCTGAATTCCTGGACGCACGCCATATAGCCGATTTGTAGTTAAAAATAAAGTGGTGATGCAAAGAGACGGCACTTTATAATGAGCCGCATTCAGCTCCTGCATGGAAACATCTCCATTAACTTTCGCTTGACCTTTAAGGCAGTAAACGGCAATAAACAGAGCCGAGAGTGAAGGGATATGAAGTTGAAAGAGGAATCCTTGCGAAAATGACCGATAAAAGTTTTTACAGGAGATTCGCCGACATGTTCGCCCCCCAGGCATTGATCTCCCGAGGCAGGATCCGCCTGATGGGGATATGGGATGTATTCATCGACGCCGTCATAAATTTCGACAAGAACGGGAATACAAATCAGGCAGCGGCCATTGCCCTATACTCCATTCTTTCCTTTATCCCCATGTTCATTTTGACCATCATCATGGTCAACCAGATTCTCGGCGCCTTTCCTCATGTTCAACACGAGATGCTGGAAAGTGTAAAAAAAATCAGTCCCTATTTCTCCGGCCCCCTTCTTGATCAGCTTGGCGGCGTCGAAGACAAGAAACACGTCCTGGGTTGGCTCGGGATCATCACCCTGATCTGGTTTTCCTCCATGATTTTCGGGGCTATTGAAACAGCCATGAACATGATCTTCCATTCCCACGATCGACGGAATTACCTCACATCGAAACTTCTGGCTATTGCCATGATTCCTGCCGGCTGGGCGGTTGCGTTGGCCAGTATTGTCGTTACCTATGTAGTCGCCCTCCTCGCCAAACAACCATTGCTGGCAGAAACAGTTTTCCAGAGCTTCCCCATGATCAAGGGCGTTTTCTTCCAGTATACAATCCCGTTCCTGGTCACGGTGCTATTCTTCACGATTCTGTATAAAATTATCCCCACGGGTAAGATTCCCCTGGGGATAGCCGTCACCGGAGGGACGATCTTCTCCGCCCTCATGGAGATTGCCAAGCATTTTTTCGCCTGGTATGTGGCCAACTACACCCGCTACAATGTGATCTTCGGTTCTCTGGAAACCGTTGTCATCCTTTTGATCTGGGTATTCTACATCGCCCTGATCCTGCTATTCTGCGCCGAGCTGATGGCCTCCTTCATGAGAAGGGATTTGATCCTCCTGAAAAAGGCCTTCTTCAAGCCTGGCAAAAAATGGTTGGACAGAGAAGAGAGGCTCTTCCATAAGTTCGGCCGCATGTACCCCAGGGATACTTACGTCTTTCATGAAGGCGATGAAAGTAATGATATGTACTATATCCTGTCCGGAAGGATACAACTGGAAAAGACATTGGGTAAAACAAAAAGAATTTTGACCGATATGGGGCCGGGCAATTATTTTGGTGAAATGGCAGCGCTTATCGAGGCCAGGAGAACTGCGTCAGCAAAGGCAAGCGAGGACACGGAACTGGCGGTAATCGACGGGGAGACGTTCCGCAACCTGCTGAGAGAAAGCGACGACGCATCTCTCCTTATGCTTAAGGAATTTTCCCGCCGGATCAAAAAAAGCAATGAAGCCCTCGAAGATACGACCCATTCCTGGCTCCGCCTGATCCTGATGGTGTATTTCCTGAAAAATGATCCCTTTCCCCAACAGTGGAATCCAGTTGCCGATCTGACATCCATCACGGGGAAAGATGATGGCGAGATAGAAAATATCCTCAATGAACTTAGTCAGTCAGGTGTCCTGTACTATCAGGAGGGACGAATTGCCTGTTTCGACAAAGAAAAGGCTTGGCAGATCATTCTCAAGAAATAAAGGGGGCATGATTGGATGTGAAGATCCGGGGGACCCGGTTAAGGATGGCAGCGATCGCCTGATGCCTCCGTATCTCCTCGGCTATAAAGCGGCGCACCTCCCGCCGGTTCCACCCCCGCGGATGCTCAAAATCCGTATAGAGGGAGAGATCGCCCGTTGAGAATGGCCGCCGAGTCACAAGATCTGCGGCGGCAAAGACGGGCATGTTGAAGATCGCCACGTTTAGGAAATCTATCCAGGGGCTGTTCGCCACGACATATTCCCGGGTCCGGCCCGCGGCGGACCGGTCCTCGGCAGGGGTGCCGAAGAGGAGATACACATAGGTTCCGATACCCGCCTCCTTCAGATTCCTGAGGACTCGGGAAGCAGTCTGCAGGGAAATCCCTTTCTCCAGAGCATCAAGAACTTTCTGATCTCCCGATTCCAGGCCCAATTTCAGCATCACGCAACCGGCGTCATGTAAGCGACGACAAAATGCCGGATCCGCCATCTCTTCCGTAATACGGACAAACCCATACCAGGGCGCCATGTTCCGTTGTTCCGCAAGGGCAGCCAGGAGAACGGGGCTAATGGCGTTATCGAGGAAATGGACCAGAATGGGTTTCGTTTCTTTCTTGAGAAGCGCCAGATCGGCGAGGACTTTTTTCACCGGCAGAGGTCGATAGGGATTCCCTTCCGCCGTCTCCGGGCAGAACCGGCAACGCCGCCAGTAACATCCTGTCGAAGCGCTATAGGGAATGATCGCCCCGGGGGACATATACAGTTCCCAGGGAAAAGACCGGTAATCGGGACAGGGAACGGTGGGAACCGCTATTCCCCGCTTATGGCTTCGGGAAAGATCTTGAGGGCACTCTTGAAGCGTCAATTCACTTTCTCCCCGCTCCTGTCGGACGAGATTTGTGTGGAGGGAAACCAGAAATTCTTCCCCCGGTCCGGCGACAAGATCATCAACAAGACCGGAGAAGGGATTATTCCCTCCGGACTGATCTGATAATGTGTCAAACCTGAGATCAATCGCCTCAACCTCCATGTCACCCCTACACATATTCTGCCATTGAGGTCGTCGCAGCCAGGAGGTGACCAGACCGCCTCCTAAAATTATCCTACTGTGGGGCAGTATGGAGCGGATGAAGCCGAGCAGGGCAAAGGCGCAAAGGGCCTGGCTGAGATAATTTACGGATATGCCGATTATTTCAGGATTTTGCTCCGCCAGCAGGGACAAGAAGCGTCCACGGAAATAGGGATAAAAGGGATTCCCTTCCGGCTGGGCGGCGGCCTGTAGCAGATCGGCGGATCGCAGGGGCGATAATGCCCCATCCTCGTAATCGGCCAGACTCACCCTTACGGATGCCTGGGACGACGCCCCGGCCAGGACGCGGTTGATGTCGGCAACGGCCCGCCGGTAACGGTCGGCATGGCCGTAGAGAGGCCAGGTGTGGAGATCGTGGAGATGCCGCGGCAGATTGCGGATGGCCCTTTTCGACCATGTATTACCGGCCCTGTCCCTGCCTCCGGCCTTGGGCGCCTCCGTCAAAGATGGGGATATGACCCCAATTTCCGGCGAAATATTGAAATTTGTGACATTTGATGATCCATAATTTGGTGACACAACACTAATTTCTGACGAGATCGGATCATGTTCCCGGATTTTGGTTTCTTCCCTGACACGCTGAGAATTGAGAAGAAAGTGCAGTCCCTCGATATTGGCGTCGATCACAGTGCAAGGAATACCGCGCTCCCGCAATGCTCCCGCCAAGCGGGCAATCCCCGCCGGCGGCTCACAGGGTTTGGAAACGGGGGGATGGATCAGCAGCACCTTCACGACAAGTCCAACTCATGGACATTACCCCAAACTGCTTTCACCTGGCTATTCTCTTTCCTTCTCACCCCTCGCCCTTCCCTGTTGCCTGTTGCCTATTGCCTGTTGCCTGTTGCCTGTTGCCTAAAGAAAATCCTCGCATCCACCAAGGATACTCCTTTCCCGGCGGGATGGACGATGACGGGATTCAGATCCAATTCGGCAATCTCGGGCGCCGCCGCCAACAGGGCGGAGACTTTGCCAATAACCTCCACCAGGGCCTCAACATCTGCGGCCTGCCTCCCCCGGACGCCCTGGAGGAGGGGATAAGCCTTCAGCTCCTGGACCATATCCCGGGCTTCCGCCTTCGTTACCGGGGCCAGGCGGAGGGCCGTATCCTTGAAGACTTCAATGAAAATCCCTCCCAGACCGACCATGACGACAGGGCCGAATACGGGGTCCTGATGGCCCCCGACAAAACACTCCACACCGGGAGCAGCCATTTCCTGGATGAGAAAAGCGTCGGCAATACTTTCAAAGGTTTGTTGCATCTCCGCCAGTACTTTCCTGAGGGAGCGCCGGGTTTTTATATTCAGGCGCACCCCGCCCACATCGGTTTTGTGGGAGGCCTTGTGAGAGATCAGTTTCACCGCCACGGGAAAGCGCGGGAAGATGGCCTCTCCTTCCTCGGGGTTGCGAACCGTCCATCCCTTTACGGTTGTAAGTCCGGCGCTCCGGCAGATGTCAAGGGCCTCGTCTGTGAGGGGAATCCGTTGCTCCCGGCTACAGCGCAGCTTGAGGGAATCAATCAGCCGCTTATCCGTCAGCGCTGCCGGCAATGAACCCCGCTTGTCCCGCCGGGTCTTCCGTTCGTAATACGTCGCGGAAATATCGAGCGCCGCTGCTGCTTCCATCGGTGAGGTAAAGATCGGATATGGCTGGCTCTTCGCAACATCGAGGAGTTCCGCAGGGTCGGAGAGCATGGCCACGGCGACCGGCTTCCCGTGCTCCCGGACGAGTTTCTCTACCCCCGCCAGGAAGGTCCGGGACATTTCCGCCTCGTATGTGGAGGCGTAAAGGTGATTGAACAGGACGCCGTCGATATTGTCGAGCTTCAGGGTTTCTTCAAGAATGCGAATAAAAATCGTGTAATCGAAAATCTCACCTAAATCCAGGGGATTCTGATGGGCGATAACGCGGGTCAGATAGAGGGTTTTGAGCTTTTCCAGGAAGGCCGGCGGGAAAGGAACCATGTCGAAGCCGAATTTTGCACAGGCATCTGCAGAAAGGACGGCGTGGCCCCCGGACCGGGAAAGGACGGCGACGCGCCGCCCCTTCATGGGGGGCAGGCGGATGATCTTGACGGCGTTCAGGAACTCCCGCTCCTCCTCGGCGCGGATGACCGCAGCCTGTCGGAAGAGGCCGTCGACGACATCATCGCCCGAGGAGAGGGCAGTGGTATGAGATTGGGCGATCTTCGCGCTCGCCTCGCTCCGGTTCGACTTCTGGACGATGACGGGTTTGTCCGCCCGGACGGCGAGGTCATAGAACGCCCGTCCCCGCTTGAAACCCTCTAGATACATGGTCACGACATCAGTTTCCTCGTCCTTGAGGAAATAGTCGAGAAAATCAACCTCATCGAGCTGGAGCTTGTTGCCGATGCTGACAAACTTACCCGGAATGATGGCATTCTCGGGGAGGGCGTGTAGATAGGTGCCCCCGACGCCGCCGCTCTGGGCGATCATGGCCACCCGGCCCCCGGAAGGGGGATTCTTGAAAAAGGCGAAGGGCATCATCATTTTGATGTCAAAATTGACCGTCCCCACGCAGTTGGGACCGACAAACTTGATCCCGTATCTGGCGGCTACATCGAGGACCTCTTTTTCCAGGGAATGGTCGCCGTGGGAATATTCACTGAAGCCACTGGATTCGATAACAACGCGGCGTATCCCTTTCCGGCCGCAGGCGTCCATCAGGGCGGGAATCGTTTTAGCGGGCGTCAGGAAAATCGCCACGTCAGGGACTTCGGGAAGGCTCACAATATCCGTGTAAATGGGGATCCCGGCTACTTCCCCGGCCTGGGAGCCGACGCCGTAGAGATTTCCTTGATAACCGCACTGTTTGTTGTTGAGGAGGATAATCTGGCCAAGGTTCATCTTCGTCGCCGAAGCCCCGACCACAACCATGCTTTTCGGGGAAAAAAATGTTTTCATCTAGACACCACCGTCCGATTTTAATTTACCATAGCAATCAGTCCGGCCCTCCTATAAAGAAATCGCCCCTCCCTGTCAATCCCTCCTTTCTTTACCCTTGACATCATTGTGATTATCAGTAAAAGTTGCTTATCGAAGAAGGAGAAAAGCAATGTCCCTCGAAAAATGGAAAGAGCAGTACCCGGAGAAATTCGCCTCCGAAGGGGAGATTTTCAGTCACATTCACCGGGGCGACACAATCTTCATCGGTTCGGCCTGCGCCGAGCCCCAGCATCTCGTTCAGGATCTCATCCGCTACGTAAAATCCCATCCCAAGGCTTTTTTTGACGCCGAGGTCCTTCACATCCGCTCCCTTGGCGTCGCCCCCTACGCCACGGAAAAGTTCAAGCAGAATTTTCGCCATAATTCCTTCTTCATCGGCGACAGCACCCGGGAAGCTGTAAACAAGGGAGTTGCCGATTACACGCCGGTATTTCTCTCCGAGACGCCGGAACTGTTTCGCAGCGGCCTGGCCCGAGTGGATATTGCCCTTATTCAGACATCCCTCCCCGACGATCACGGTTACCTGAGCCTCGGGATCAGCGTCGACATCGTCAAAGCCGCCGCCCAGAAGGCGTCGATCGTCGTTGCCCAGATGAACAGTTTCATGCCTCGCGTCCACGGCGACGCCTTTATTCACATGCGGGACATTGATTTTCTTGTCCACTATGATGAACATCTCCTGGAATACAGCAACGAGGCGGATTCTGAGATCGCCCTCAATATCGGCAAGTACGTCGCCCGCCTCATCGAGGACGGCGATACGATCCAGGTCGGGTATGGTCGCATTCCCAATGCCGTCCTGGCAAATCTGAAAGACAAAAAACATCTGGGCGTTCATACGGAACTGATCAGCGACGGGATTATAGAGCTGATGAAGTCCGGGGTCATCGATAATTCAAAGAAGACAGTCAACCCCGGGAAAACGGTGACGACTTTCTGCATGGGGAGCAAGGACACATATGCTTATCTCCACGACAACCCGGCTATCGAATTCCGGACTATCGACTATACCAACAACCCCCTGGTCATCGCCCAGCATGACCGTATGACGGCCATCAACAGCGCCCTCGAGATCGACCTTACCGGCCAGGCAACGGCGGAATCCATCGGCCGGATCTTTCACAGCGGCGTCGGGGGGCAGGCGGATTTCATGCGCGGCTCCGTCTTCGCCAAGGGGGGCAAGTCCATTCTCACCATTCAATCCACGGCGGCCTGCGACGTCGTCTCCCGGATCGTCCCCATGCTCAGGGAAGGTTCCGGAGTTACCCTGACCCGGGGGGATCTTCACTACGTGGTTACGGAATTCGGCATCGCCTATCTCCACGGGAAGAGCATCCGGGAACGGGCCATGGAACTCATCGGCATCGCCCATCCCAAATTCCGGCCCTGGCTAATTGACGAGGCCAAAAAGTTGGGGCTGATTTACAAGGATCAGGCTTTTATTCCCGGCGTCCGGGGCGAGTATCCGGAACATCTGGAGAGCTATCGCACAACTAAAAAAGGATACAGCATCCTGTTCCGTCCCATCAAAATGAGCGACGAACCTTTGCTGAAGGACTTTATCTATTCCCTTTCGGATCAGAGTCTCTACCGCCGGTTTATGTCGGTCCGGAAGGATGTGCCCCACGAGGTGCTGCAAAAACTCGTCGTTATCGATTACACCGTGGAAATGGCCATTCTCGCCATCCTTCCCCAAGGCGAAAATGAAGAGATCGTGGGCGTCGGCAGGTACTATACAGATGAAGCGACCCATGCGGCAGAAGTCGCTTTTGCCGTAAAAGATACGCATCAGCAAATGGGGATTGGAACGGAACTCCTCGCCTATCTGACGTATCTGGCCAAAAGACAGGGCCTCCTCGGATTCACGGCGGAGGTCCTCTCTGATAATCAACCGATGCTGCATACCTTTGAAAAGGGAGGCTTCGATCTGGAAAAGAAGAAAGTCGCCGGCCTCTGGGAACTCAAAATGACTTTCCGGGAATGACAGAACGGCCAGTGCACCTTACTTTTTTACAAGCTGAACTCACCGGGTGCAAATCAAAGCGAGAAAGCAGGCTTCCCGAGAGTTTATTGAATCCCGGTTGAAAGATGTGAGGTCTTGACACCGTATTTTACCTTCTTGTAAAATACGAGTATATTCCTTGTCCGTAAATTGCCAACCAAAGCGAAGATGCAGGATTTCATCTCTCTAATCAATGATGGTGTTTCCTTAGTAATTTTGATATGAGTGAACGAGATGTTGAGACTTTGATATCGAAGGGTTGGTGTCAACGGATGCAGGCTTAAAAACTTTGGCGCTAACGAGAAGTCAGGCGGCAAACAGAGAAAACAATCCAGATCCTGCCATATTGATGAAAACCCTCGATAGGATATTGAAGAAGGACCAAGTAACAATGACGAAAGATATAAAATACGCGTTGATGCTGATCGAGGCCCACAAGTTTGAGGGCGCAAAGGATTTGCTGGAAGAACTCATCGAGAGCAATCCTGGTAACCAGGACATCCTGTACAATCTGGGCATGTGCTATACTGAACTGGACGAACCTGAAAAGGCTGTAGAAACCCTTTCTGAATGCATAAGATATTATCCTCACTATTCAAATGCTTATGTGGCTCTCGGATTTGCCTATTCAAGGCTTGTTGACGATGAGAAGGCAAAGGATAATTTCATGAGGGCTATCGAGATAGAGCCTTCAAATCCCTATGCTCTCCGGAATTTGGGTGGTCTTTACGGCAAGGAAAATGATTACGAAAAGTCTATCTTATACCTTGAGGAGTCATTCTTGATCAACCCGGACGACCAGCAGACGGCATATGGGCTAGGCTATACTTATTTCCATACAGGAGAACTCGATAAGGCTGAGAAGTATTTCATAATCGCAATAGATCTGGATGAATCAACGAAGATTGCCAGCATGGCAAAAGACTTAAGGAGAGAGATAGCCGAAATCAATCTGAAATCAAAAGGCTTCAGACAAGACGCCATGTTCTACTGCCTTTCGGCGCTGCAATTCTTCAAAGAGAAATCGCTGGAGCAGGTCAGGCATATTGCTTTCGAGATCGGATTGAAAGGCAGACAAGGACTGGACATCAATAACCCCGACAAGAAATATACGCTTGACTCCATAGATGGTTCTTTCTCTGGGCTGCAACTTGTCAGCTACATGTATGTGGGCTTCAAAATGGTTGACCCGAAGCTGGATGTCGGTCTGGATCTATCCGAGGAATACAAGCAGGCCATAGAGCTGTTCGGCAAGGAAAGGCCTCATGGATATACAATTCATTGACCCTGTTCCCGCCGTTCTTGAAGAGGTCAAGAATGCAACGGGGAAGGATATAGAATTCATTGTAAAAGAGGATCTGACGACATATGCGGCGCTCAAGATGGCAAGAAAAGATATGCCATCGCATCTCATATATTACAAAAAAGAACACGATGAGATCATCAACCATCTGATTGTCCACGAATGCGGGCATCTTTTCAGGATTTTCAAGTGTTCGGAGAATCAGAGACTGATGCCCTACAGCGACCAACAGATAAAATACAAAGCCCTCAAGACAATAGAAAACGAGATCATGGCACTGGCCAATATTCTTTCGGAGGATCAAATAGCCCAGATCATCGATATCTGGTTCAATGGGCTCGTACGTCAGGTTACCAACCTGCCGCCTGACATCATGATCGAGAAGTGGATTTATGACCAATTTCCTGCCTTGAGGCCTCTTCAGCTGAAATCGCTAAAGAAGCAGCATTCCGAGTCAATGGCGGGCCTTACTGAGATGACCCATAAGGTGACTCCCCATACAATCTTGTTTGCATCCAATGTGATGAATTATGCGTTTTTCAGAATCATCGGTTTGCATATCGGCCAGAATTTCATAAGGGCGTATAGCTCAACCCGATATATCGGAAAAGGAAAGGAACTTGCGTCCGTAACTGAAAGGAATTACATCGACAGCCATGAAGGCGACAACGTAATGATCGACAGATGGGCCGCTTTCGTTAATATATCAGACTGGTTTAAATGGCGAGGATTTGAGGATGTCCCTCCGAATTATTTACAGACGGGATAGGCAGTAGAGGCCGTATGAAATTATCCATCCCCCTGAAAGACATTATGATCTCACCAGGCAAGCGATTCGATCCCGCTGAATATACCGAACAGGACGTGATTACGCGTATCAAGAAGCTTTATGGTGTAATCGCAGAAGTAATGGATATAGTGGTTAAGGGTGGAATGGCTCACATTTCATTCCGGGATGCAACGCCCGAGAAATATGCTGAGGCCATTAAGAAGCTGGCGAAGGGGGTTGACGCGGCCGGAAAAGGCAGACTCCCAGAGGCTCTGAAGCTATTTCAGGAGGTTCTGGCAGTTATTCCCGAAAATGTGGCTGCCCGCCGCAACATGGCCAAGGTTTATCTGGAGCAAGGCAAGCTGGAGAAAGCGAAACAACACCTGCAAGGATGTTTGAAGATCGATCCGACGGATGTCTGGAGCTATGTAATGCTGGGTAACATATACGTGAATAACGAAGGAAATCTGGACGTAGCCGCTTTCTATTACGAGAAATGTCTAGAGCACCATCCCGAAGATGCCATGGTCTTGACCAACTACGCTGGCTTGATGACGCAAAAGAGAGAGTTTCAGAAGGCGGAGATCCTTTTCAAGAAAGCCATAAAGATTCAGGATGTCCCAAACGCATATTATGGCTTGGCCCTTCTTTACCGACTGGCGGGTGAGGATGATGCCAGTAAAAGCGTTCTGGAAACGATGTTTCTCCGGATACCGCAACAGGCATTACCAAGAGAATTGGCGGGAATATACGCGGAAGCCAGGAACCTCTACAGTGAGTTGAGCAAAAAGAAGAAACATTGATCTCTGCGTGGGCGCTTTTTTCTATTAACTGGCCCGTCGAGAATAACTGAATCCTTAATTGTCGATAATCCAAGATTAAAATACAAGTCAACACTGTAGCAATCCCAATATATTCAATGACTTCTGTTTGACAGGCGCAAAGTTATTGCAGCATATTTTAAGTTCTGTCAATATTCATTGCTTGCATAAAGGGACAACATGTGACATTTTGTCATAAATAATCCTTGAGGTATTTATGGATAAAAATCCCGTCTTACTTTTAAAGAAGGCAATTGATGCACACGGTCTGGGCATAGTAGCCGACAATTTGGGCAAATCTCCGCGAACCATCAGGCGATGGATTGCTTACGAGACGAGGATCTCGGTAAATGACTGCCGCATTATGGAGCAGCTCTATCTGAATCTGTATGAAGCATCTCCGAAAAAGGCGGATTTTACTTTCATTGACCTGTTTGCAGGAATAGGCGGACTCAGGTTGGGGTTCGAAGATATCGGCGGGCAATGCATTTTTACCTGTGAATGGGATACATATTCACAAAAAACATACAGGGCCAACTTCAACGATGATCATGAACTGGCTGGCGATATAAACGATATCATTGGAGATATAAGAAAACATATTCCGGTCTCTCCCGATGTCTTGCTGGCCGGTTTTCCCTGTCAGCCTTTTTCAATTGCCGGTGTCAGCAAAAAGAATGCCTTGGGCCGTCCTCACGGGTTTGCATGTAAGGAGCAGGGCAACCTGTTTTTCCATATTGCCTCTATCCTTGATGAATTGCGGCCACCTGCCTTCCTGCTTGAAAATGTGAAGAACCTCGAACGGCATGACAAGGGGAAGACTTTCCAGGTAATTATGGATACTTTGGTGAATGAGCTGAAATACAATGTTTATTATAAGGTCATAGATGCAAAGGGGTTTGTTCCACAACACCGGGAGCGAATTTTTATTGTCGGATTTGATGGCGCTACCGGCTTTACATGGGATGATCTCAGCCTGCCGGACCCGAAAGCCATGACCCTGAAAGACATCCTTCAGCCTGTCGGCGAGGTTGACAGCAAGTACATCCTGTCAGACCACCTGTGGCGCTATCTGCAGGACTACGCAGCAAAGCACAAGGCTGCCGGTCATGGATTCGGTTTCGGGTTGACAGGAGAAAATGATACCGCACAGCCGATGACGCCACGATATTTCAAGGATGGCAGTGAAGTACTTGTCGATCGTGGAACAGGAATGAACCCCCGACGTTTGACTCCCCGCGAGTGCGCTCGCCTGATGGGATTTCCGGATGACTTTAAAATCCAGGTTTCAGATACACAAGCTTACAAACAATTAGGTAATGCATCCGTAGTTCCGGTTATTAGAGAAATTGCGAGAACGATGAATCCGCATATATTGAAAGCTGCAAAAAAAAGCAGCGATAATTTGGATATCTTTTTGATGACAGACCAGCCTGAAACTTGCAGAAAATGCGGCGTGCGAACAAAGTGGATTAGCTACAAAAACGGTTCACAACTGCATACTTGTCCAAGTTGTGATTACATTTATTTGTTGGAGGAATGTGATGAAAAAATGGACTGTTAAAGAACTGAAACTTGCGCTTGCTCTGTATTGTCAAATTCCCTTTGGAAAAATGCACTCCAGAAATCCCGATATTATCAGATTGGCAGATAGAATAGGCAGAACGCCTTCTGCTGTTGCCATGAAGTTGGTGAATTTCGCAAGTCTTGATCCAGAAATCATAGCTTCTGGTAGGGCAGGTCTTGGCAATGCGTCTGCGACGGATAGAATGGTTTGGGAAGAGTTCCAAACTGATTGGGATAATGAGTTGCTAAAAGCAACTAAAGATCTTCCTGATTATAAAATTCTTTCGTATGAGGATACTGAATATCCTCTTGATATTTCTAGTGTCACGACTCGTAAAGCTGAAATTGAAATCAGAACCAAGCAAGCAATTTTCCGCCGCATGATTTTAAGCAGCTATGCCGGGGTATGCTGTATAAGTGGCCTTTCTGAGCCAAGATTACTTATTGCGAGCCATATTGTGCCCTGGAACAAAGACATTGGGAATCGACTGAATCCTCACAATGGCCTATGCTTGTCAGTGTTACACGATAAGGCGTTTGATAGAGGGTTGATTACTATTCTGCCTGATTATACTGTTGCTGTCTCAAAAGAAATTACCAAATTAGTCGATGATAATTTTGCTCAATCTACGCTTGTAGCCATCAACGGTCAAAAGATGAAAATGCCTGAAAAGTTTCATCCATTGCCAGAATTTCTAGTATGGCATAATCAAAATATGTTCAAATAATAATAACGGAACCGAGAGGTTATTACAAAACGGCAGGTGTTGAAGCGTTCATCCGGAAATATGGCTATCCTGACATGACAGGGCAGGCAGGACGGGAAGACCGGCTGAATTTCGGCGGCATACATCGGATTGATAATTATCATGAGCGGACAGGCCTGTCTATAATCTTGCTGGGTTTTGACAGGGAAGCCGGTAAAATTCGTGATGCCACAGGCGGGATTGCACTTATGAATCTCAACGGTGAAGATGCGGCCATCTGGCGCTATTCCGAAATCATGCAGCATTGGAATCGCAAACATGCACAGGCTGTCTACATTCCAAGCATTAGCAATAAAAGCCCCGACCTCAGATATCGTTATGGAAATCTTGTACGATTGGGAATGGGAACTGATTTCCTGCTTTACCTCAAGGCAATATCGGCAGGACAGATTTACTATGATCCGGGAATTAAACTGGAGAATGCCTCGACGGCGCCCCGCACAAAACGAAGAAGCCAGTTCCGCATCAAATCGGCTGACTTGTCATTTCTGTATCACAAGATGAAGACGATTGATTTACTGGCCTGATGATTACGGAACAGGCAAAAGATTGAAATTTTATTATTTGCGGAAGAAAAGGGAGCAGCTTTATTTTCTCAAGTGCCTAATCAAGGCATGCGCAGGACGCTTTATTGCCTCCGCTACATGTATACAGTTACTTTGTTTCGATCCGTAATTCTCAATTCTGAAAACTGACCGGTGCTGCACAGTCGTAGATGTTCTCATTTCCATCCAACATAGTTTTTTTACGAAAAACCATGCTGATTGCCAAGAGAAATCAACTACACAAAAGCATCAACATTGACGGAATAAATTTCCCCAATATGGTAAGCTAAAAGAGAGGATTTGGAAAAGATGCATTTTGCATCAAAGTTAACTATTCGATATCATTGAGAGAAAACGGACGCTTCGGGTACACAAGGATCTACAGACTTTTATAACAATATCTATTACTTACGCTGAGGGGTGTCGGGTGATTTGGATATGAGGGGACAGATAAATTTCTGTCCCCTCATGAGCTATTTTACCATGAGTTTCGACTGTCATACTTGCATGAAACCAGAAAATATTGACCTCCGTAGCATTATCATGTGAGGTTGTGACCTCCGGAACTAGCTGGTTCCTCCTCCCCTGACTGCGGGTTTATGGCATTCAATAGTTCTGCTATTTTGCTTTGGGTTCCAGTCAGGGCATTGACAATATCATTCCGGTCGTCTTCAGACCACTCGCTCCAAGGCAGTCCATCCAATGCACCGGTAAGCGCGTCCGCCTTCGTGATCAGGGCTCGCTCTTTTGTTTGCTTCGGGTTCCGGGCGGTCATTTGCCCGGCCTTACTGGCCTTGTTCATATAGACCTGGAACTTGTGACGCATGCTTGAATCCGTTTTCATCTTGGCCACTTCGAGGAGTACGGCTTTAGGTATATTTGGATTTGTACGGCAGGCGTCGCGCACATCCTCCGGGAGATTGTTCAGGGTCATGGTCTTGGAAATATCAGGCTGAGCCTTTCCGAGAGCGTCGGCAAGCTGATACTGATTAAACACATACTCCTTCATAAGGGCCGCCATCTGTTCCGCCTCATCAACAGGAGACAAATCTTCCCGCTGAAGGTTGTCCACGAATCCCTGCATACGCGTATCGCCGTCCGTGAAGGTTCCGTTGATTTCCAAAAGCCCTACTTTTCCCGCAGCCTTGACGCGGCGGTGGCCGGAGACGATGACCAGGCATTCCTGTTCGTTCTGACAAAACTGGATGGGTACCAGAACACCCAATTTCTGAATGGACGCCGTAAGCTCATTGAGGGCTATCGGGTCCATAAATTTTCTTGCCTGTTTCGGATCAGGCAACAAGTCGGCAATTTTCAATCGATAAAGCTTACCTTTTATATATTTTGCGGTCATGCGCAGATCCTCCTTGTTTGAAGTACAGCTATTGTATGCATTGAATTGAAAAAGTCAAGAGCCGTGGGAGGGGTATTGAGCTTACGATCAGCGGATAATACTGGAAGAGACTTTACAAAAATATGGGTGTTAAAAAGAGAGGGGTTGGAAAAGATGCATTTTGCATCAAGGTTAACTATCCGATATAATTAAGAGAAAACGGACGCTTCGGGTACGAAAGGATCTACGGACTTTTACAACAATATCCAAGACTTATAATGTCATACTGCATTCGTTTCCAGCCAGGCCTGCAGGCGCGTGAACCCTTCCTCCATGCTGATCGTTGGGACATACCCTAATGCTGTCTTGGCCGCCGTAATGTCAAACCAGTGTGATGTGGACAGTTCTTCCGCTACGAAGCGGGTCATCCGCGGCTCGCCCGACAGTTTTAACCCCTTATAGACGGCCTCCAGGACACCCCCCAGCACATGGGCGGTCCCGGAAGAGATAGCTCCTTTAACCGGTGGGACACCGGCGATGCGGAGGATGCGATTGACAAGGTCCCAGAGATTTACCGGTTCTCCATTGGAGATGAAGTAGGCCCGGCCCGAAGCCGCGGGGTTTTCATTCAGGGCGACGGCGGCGCAAAGATGGGCAGCGGCGCAGTTATCAATATAAGTCGTATCGACAATATTTTTACCTTCCCCGACCCGGCGCAATTTGCCTGACCGACCCTGGGCGATAATGCGGGGAATGATGTGGTTGTCCCGTGGTCCCCAGATCAGGTGGGGACGGAGAGAGAGTGTCTTTAACTCCGGGGAATCAGCGGCCAGGATCATGCGCTCCGCCATGGCCTTTGTGTCGGTGTAAGGAGAACGGGGCCTTTCCGGGTACGGTAATGATTCGTTGCCCCCGGCGATATTTCCACCGCTGAAGACGACGCTTGCCGAACTGGTGAAAACCAGGCGACGGACACCTTTCTTTCTGCAGGCGGCAAGGACGCTTTCCGTCCCTGCGACGTTGGGCCGGTAATACTCTTCGTAATCCCCCCAGATACCCGCCTTGGCGGCATTGTGGAAGACGATGTCGCATCCGTCGCAGGCCGCGGCAACGGCGGCTTCATCAGCCAGATCGCCCCGGACCAGAGTAACGCCCAGCTTTCTTAGTTCGGGATAGTCGCTCCGAGAAAAACTCCGGACCTGGCATCCCCACATGAGGAGCTGATCTATAATCGCCCGGCCGAGAAATCCGCCTCCGCCCGTAACCAGGACGGTCAGGCTCGCCAGCTTGGACAAATCCGCAACATATATCTTATCTTGGATGCCTTCCATTCTTCAACAATTCACGGCAACAATAGTTTTCATTCATTATGGGTTCTCATCTGAGCTGCTCTGCGGCCCAGACGGTAAGCTTCTCCCGAAAGATCTTGGCATTGTGACGAATATCCACGGGGAAACCGGGGTGGTAGAGAACCGTCTTTATCTCCCGGGTGATATAGCTGGCTTGGGCAATCGCCAGGATTTCCGCCGTAAGTCTTTCTTTATTCTGCCCCGCGTCTCCCTGCTTGAGTTCGATGATAATTACCGGCCGTTTGCTTCCCGTCGCCCCGACGCCCACCAGGGCCGAGCGCCTCACCCGGGGATGCCCGTTGAAGAGGGCCTCGCAGGGGATGGTGAAGATGGTTCCCCCGGCAGTTTCCACCCGGTGGGCCTTCCGGCCGCAAAACCACAGCCGACCCGTATCGTCCAGGTAGCCCAGATCCCCCATGCGATGCCAGACGCCGCCATCGGCATCCTGCATCTTCGCCGCCCGGGTCGCTTCGGGGTTTCGGAAATATTCCTTTGTCGCCACCGGCCCTTTGACGGTAATCTCTCCGATTTTCCCCTGGGGGAGAATTACGGCGTCCTGGATATTTGCCAGCGGCTTTTCGGTAATCTCGATAATTCGCACCTCCATCCCTGGCAGGGGTCTGCCGACACAGGTGCCACCGCCCGCTTCGGAGATCCGCCGCGTCTCGGACAAGATCTCTTTGCTGTCGATATCGCTCACCGGCAGAACTTCCGTCGCTCCGTAGGGGGTATGAATCCGGGCATCTTCGGGCAACATGCGATGCATGGCCTCCAGGAGATCCGGCCGCACCGGGGCTCCCGCAGTGATGATCCGCTTGACGGCAGGGAGTTTCTTTCCCGTCTCCGCTCCGTAACGGGCCAGATTCTCCAACAAGGCGGGAGATCCGTACATGCTTTTGCAGTTATGCGCCTCCAGGGCGTGGACGATCTTTCGCGGGTCCGCCGCCGCCGGTCTGGTTGGATCCATATCGGGGATAACAGAGGTCATCCCCAGAACGGCGTCAAAAAGGGAAAAGAGAGGAAAAGTCGCAAGATCGACCTCATCCTGGCCATAGCCGAAGTGGGTGCTGAGATATCGGACCTGAGCGTCGAACATCCCGTGTTCATAAACGACGCCCTTGGGAGGGCCGGTGCTGCCGGTGGTAAAAAAGATGGCAGCCCGTTCATCAGGACGGGCAGGAATAGGCACGAACGGTCGCCAGGGTTCTTTTCGAAAATGTTCGAGGTTGTAGCCTCCCCAGAAGAAACGTCTGCCGACGGTTATTTTTACTTTTACAGAAGAGAATTTTCCCGGCGAGAGGACCCTCAGGATATGGGCCAGGGGGATGCCGATGAAGGCCTCGGCGCCAATGGAGGAAAGATTATCCACCAGTTTCTGACGGCCCATTCCCGGGTCGATCATCACCGGGATAGCCCCCACCCGGAAGAGGGCAAAGGTGACGGCAAACAATTCCAGGGACGGCCGGACCATGAGGATCGTTTTGACTCCCTTGGTAATCCCGGCCTTTTGAAAACCGTGGGCCAGGCGGTCCGTTTCCTGATCGAGTTCCCGGAAGGTCCAGTGGACAAAATTCGGGGAACCGGGGGCGGCAGGGCAGATTACGGCCTTTTTATCCGGAAGGAGGCGGGCGACACGGGAGAGATGTTCGCTGAGATTCGAGGTGCCATTGAGATTTGAGGTGCTGGCGGTTTTATCTTCCATGTTTTTCCTATTGTTCAGCATAACCCCATCCCCCCTCCTGACTTCCCTTTTGAAGGGGAGGAAAAAGTGTTGACTCTACCCTTGAATGGGGAAGGACCGGTGTCATCCCTGCCTAAAAGACATTATCCAGGAAGGGGATGTTTTCTCAGAAAGGCTTGTATCAATTGGACAATCTTTTCCCCTTCGTCTTCGAGGATGTAATGCCCCCCCTGGGGAAAGGTGTGCACTTCCGCCGCTGGAAACCGCCGCTGCCATTCGGCCAGGATAATTTCGTCAAAGACAAAATCCTTCATTCCCCAGCAGATCATCATGGGGATGTGGTTCAGATGGTGGAGGTGTTCGTCCGTCCACTTTACGAGGGCGTAACTCTTGTCTGACTGATAAACGGGGATATCCTGGACAAAACGCAAGGTGGCAATCCGGTTTCCCCAGTTGTCGTAGGGCGCGGTCAGGGCATCCCGCACCTCACCGGACATGGTCTTGGTAACGCCCAGAAAAGTGGCGAAATAGGAAAAGGCGTTGAAACCCCGCACCAGCAGCGCCGGAATGGCCGGGAAATGGCGGATGAACGACAATTGCCAGGGCAGCGTCTTTTCATCGGGAATGAGAAAGGCCCCGGTGTTGAGAATTACGATCCGGGCGATCCGCTCCGGCCTCCGGGCGGCGCAGGCCATGCCGATCATCCCTCCCCAGTCGTGAACGATAAGGGTGACGTCGCTCGTCAGTCCTAAATAATCCAGGAGGGCTTCGAGGTTATCGACATGGCTTTCCACGGTATAGTCAAAGACCTCGTCCGTCGGTCGTGAGGAAAGCCCGCAACCCACATGGTCCGGAACAATCACACGGTAAGATGGACTCAGGGCCTTCACGATCTCGCGGTAATAGAAGGACCAGGTAGGATTGCCGTGGACAGCTACAATAGGCGCCCCCTGCCCCTCATCCAGGTAGTGATAAAAATAACCGGGAGCCTTCAGCCAATGGCTCGCGAAAGGATATAAACGCCGGTGCGGCGTGATATCAAAGGGGGGCGTGATTTTGTCGGCAACAGCATCGGCTGGTTCGAATTTCATAATCATGACATGAATAATATTTAAGGATGCCGCGCAACGCCGCATCCGGATCTTTTTACGAAGCCGTCACAGATTTCGGTAGAGGGCAAGAGAAACCGTTATCCCTGAACCGACGGTAAGGAAAAGACAATTTTTCGCCGCCGCGAATCTGCCTGAACTCATGGCCCGCTCCAAGGCAAAACCGATTCCCGCGGTGTGGACATTCTCCAGCTTGTCGGTCACATCAACGAGCTTCTCCTCCAGGCCTTTCTTTTTCTTGAGCTCGCCAAGAAACCCGGTCGGACTCTGGGATGGAATGATTAAATCAATGTCTTTCATTTTAAGAGAAGTCTCTTTCAAAATGGCATCCAAATTTTCCAACGCATACTGAGCGCATTCTTTTGCATACCCTTCGGCCTGAGTCATCACCAGGATATTTCCCATCTTACGTTTATGCAGCATCCATTCGAGCCTGCCCTTCATATCATCAATAAAGCGGGCTTCCGTTGCCGTCTTGAAATGAATGAATCCTTTCCCGTCCTCACCACGGGACAGCAGTAAGGCGGCGGCGGCCGGGGTGAAGTTATAGCCATAGCTCTCACCGGGAACGGGATCGACGTCGGCGGTGACTACCATGCCGTAATCAATCATCCCGGACTGGAGAAAGCCGTCCACAACCATAGCACCGGTCAGCATCCCGCAACCGCCGTTGGTCAAGTCAAAGGAAAGGGTGCTGCGATCTCCGGTAAATATCTCATTCGCCCCGATGTCCCTCTGAATAAAGGTGGCAATAGCGGGCTCCCCGATATTGCGATCCCGGTATATCCCCGTATTGACAAGCACCCCCAGCATATTCGGGTCCAATTGGGCGCTTTTCAGGCAATCTTTGGCCGCCCTGACTTCCATGTCAATGGAACCTCGACGGAAGAATCCCGGGGTACTTAAACCAACAGCATCAATTTTCGATCCCATAACGATCCACCAAATCATCCATAGTAAAAGTTACGACGCCAATAATCAACCCGGAAGCAAGGGCAATGAGCATCATCTTCTCTCCCGACTTGAAACGCTTTTCATTGAGATAACGGTACAGGGCCAGGAAGTGAGATGTTGACGCGGTATTACCATATTCCTGAAGGTTCACGACGATGCTTTTCGCCCGTACTCCAAAATGATGGCCCAGCCGCTTGTCTCCCGAATGGATGGCCCGCATGGAGGTCTGATGAGGAACAATATGATCGAGATCACCATATTCCAAACCGGCTTCTTTGAGGGCTTTCTCCAGAATAGGAGGCATATCGGCGATGGCTACCTGATGAATCTTCCTTGCCTCGGTGGTCATTTGCGCCCCCGGCGCGTTGCGGCAGGGCCCTCCGATACAGAGATCACTATATTTGGCGAGGGTGATAAAACTTGATATCTCCAGCTTTGCTTTACCCTCCGGAGATCTTTCCAGAATCACCGCAGCGCCGCAATCACCGACGGTCAGGGAGGCCAATTGGCCGCTGAGTACGGTCTTAACCCGGGGAACGGCGTTCCGGCTCGCCGAGGTGAGGTTTTCACCCGAGATGACCATGCCGCACTTGATGACCCCACGACGGATAAAATCATTCATGATTAAAACGCCCGTCAGCATCCCGGCACAGGCATTGGCCATGTCGAAGTTCAACGCTTGAGGCGCCCCGATTGCCTCCTTGACATACAAGGAAAGAGGCGGTTCCCACACATAAGCCGTGCCGTCCTTGTATTTGGTAATGGAGCAACAAATAATCATTTCCAGATCATCAGCCTTGTAACTTGAGTGCTTGAGACAATCCAGGGCGGCGCCAAGGGAAAGGACGTATGAATCTTCCTTTTCCGAGCATACCCGACGTTCCCTGATGCCGGTCAGCCCCTCAAGATCAAACTTTCCCCACATTTTCACCCCGCTCATCAAATCCTTTGTGGACAGGCGCTGCTCAGGGACCTTGACGCCAATGCTCTCAAAGCGGCTGGCAAAGAGGGGAGATGCAGCTGCGGAAGGGACGGACGGGCTTTCTTCTTTAGTTTTTTCAGTTTTCATGTTCTGCTTTGAAAACCTCCTATTCAATACGGAAGGTTATAATGTTAAAGTGGGGAACAGCATATGGGAAACATCATGTCCTGTCAATGGAAAAAACTGGGGGAAAACTCTTGAAATGATCATTGACACAAGGGGATTTCATAGTATATGAAATTATCGACAGTAGGGATTTTGATATCGGATCAGAAGGGAGGAAACGATGCTGGATCTGGCAAAAAAGGCAGTGCTGATCGGCACAGGGATGGCCCTGGTGACAACGGATAAAATTCAGGGCGCCGTTGATAATCTGGCGGAAAAAGGGGCGACCGCAAGAAAGGAAGCACGAGAAGCCGTAGAAGGTCTTATGAAAAAAACCCAAAAGACCCGCAGTACCGTTGAAGGTGAAACGGAAAAGGTTATGACCGACGTTACCGCTTTCTGGTTCTATGCCAAATGGACCGATGAAATGGAGGATCAGGTGGAGAAAGTCGTAACCCTCCTTTTGAGGAAGCTCCACATTCCGGAACAGCGGGAGCTGGAAGAAATCAAGGCAAGGATTGAAAGGCTGGAGAGGGAACCAGCCCGGGATAATTAAGATAGTTTAAGATTAATCATGATCAGCTCATCAAAAGGAGGCAGATATGGCAAAAAGGACTATTATATGGATTATGGGCATTTTATTTCTCTTCAGCGCATCCGTTGTCTCGGCACAGATGACGGGAAGACAAGTTATGGAAAAACAGAAGGAACGCCATAAAGTCAAGACGGAAATCGGCAATGAGGACATGATGCTTGTAGACAAGAGCGGAGCGAAGGAAAACCGCCAGGTTGTTCGCTATGCAAAGGAAGTCGGCAAGGACCTGCACCGCTATCTCGTGGTGTTTCTAAGCCCCGGCGACATTCGCGGGACGGCCCTGCGTACCTGGGAGAAAAAAGGCGGGGACAACGATCAGTGGCTCTATCTGCCGGCACAGAAAAAGGAGCAGCGCATCGCCAAAGCGGGGAAGAAAAACTATTTCATGGGCACCGATTTTACCTATGAAGACATGGAACCGGAAGACCTGGACAATTTTAATTACAACATCCTTCGCTCGGAACAATTCAATCATGAAGGAAAGGCCTATGATTGTTATGTGATTGAGGCCCTGCCCGCCAATGACAAGAAAATACAGGAAACAGGCTACGCCAAAAGGATCATGTGGATTGAGAAGGCCAATCTGACCACCCTGAAGACAGATTTTTACGACAAACGGAACAAACACCAGAAAACGCAACTCAACTATAAGTTTGAAACGGTGTCCGGCTCAGTAATGCGTCCCAAACAGACGCTCATGAACAACATGGAAAAGAGTCACAAGACGGTGACGTCAACTAAATCCCGGCAAGTCAATACCAATATAAGTGATACCACCTTTACGGAACAGTTTATTCTGTCGGGAAAGCATCTGCAATGATGGGAAACCCGGTCAGGAATTGTTGCCGGGGGATGGTTTTGAAATCAGGAGGTATGGTATAATAACCGCTGTGTCCGGAAAACGATAAAATGATAAAATCCCGCCTACTTAAGAGTTTGTTGATATCGCTGCTTGTGTGTATCCTCTGCCCCCCTTTGTCGTGGGGGCAGACGGATTATAAGTTCCAGGAAGATGACCTCCTCAAAGAAATGGATAAGGCGGGGGAGGCGACCCCACAGGACCAAAAAGGGAAGGAAAAGGCAGCCCAGGTAGAAGCAAAGCCACCGACCGAGTTCGCAAAGCTGGTTGACAATTTTCACGGCAGTCTCCGACTCCGGGGGGTGCACTACTGGCAGAATCCGCCGGAGAGGGAAGGGGCAGACACAAGAAACGATTTCGGCAACGCCCTTTTCAAGTTTTCCGACAAAATGAATTACAAGAACTTCGCCCTTAATGTCGGCGGCTGGGTAGAGTACGGCAACGAAGAAAACACCTATTCCGGAACTTCTTTCAGTGAATTCTGGCAGGACATGGACCGGCGCCGGCGTATCCTTGATATCAGCGATCTATATATCAACTACAGCCGGGAAACCTTCAACTTTCTCATCGGGAAAAAAACCCTCACCAACGGCATGTCAACGCTGTACCTGCCCTCCGACCGGATGCGGCCACAGGACCTCAATGATCCCCTGGACGTCAAGGATCTTAACATCTGGCAGGCGCGCCTGGATTACGACGTAGCGGAGGCAACAACATTAACCGCCGCCTTTCTCCCCGTGTATCAGCCCCAGAAGACGCCCAGCGAGACTTCCCGCTGGATGGGGGAACGGAAACAGGGAGACACGGAATTTGACCTCTACGATGCGGGAAGCGCCAACATGAAGGAGGACGTTCCCAAGTTCTCGGATACCAACTTTGGCTATTTTGCCCGGTTCAAAAAGAAAGGGTTTCATGGCTGGGATCTCTTCGCATCCTTCTATCACGGCCCCAATCCCTTCTATGTCGTTCGGGAAGAGCAAGTGCCGGGACCAATTCCGGGAACCACCCAACCACAGCGCATCAAGGAAGTAGTCAAGGTGGACGACTATGCCGCCGGTTTCTCTACGACCTATGAAAGCTGGGAATTTCATGGCGAGGTAGTGTATAATTACAGCTACGACCGCAAGGATGACGACTATTTCAACTATGTCGCCGGTTTTACGTACACATTTGATGACTTCGCCAAAAAGCTCTGGCTGGAGAAGATTGATGTAACCGTTGAATACGCCAATGAAATCATCACCAGAGTCCAGAACGCGCCAACCTATGTATCCAGCTCCAAGCAATCGCGCCTCGGCCGTAATGACATCCTCAGCCGCATCAATTTTGAGTACAACAATAAGTTGTCTTTTCAGTTCGTCTGTAATTTTCAGGTCAACCAGATTGATTACGGACGGTTTCAGAGACTGGAAGCGAAGTACAAACTTCGTGATGGCCTGATTTCAAAACTCGCGGGAGAATTCTTTGGGGGACAGTCCGACAGCCTTTATGGCCGGTGGCAAAAAAACGACCGGATTATTCTGGAGTTCGAATACAGCTTCTGAAATCCAGACGGCTTCGTAAAAAGCCCGGATGCTGCGTTGCGCTGCATCCTTCGTCACTGCGGCGTACGAAAAGTACGCCTCATTCCTCAGGATTGGCGCGCCTTGCCTGCGGATCTTTTTACGAAGCCGTCGATTATGACCAAATTTCATCTTTTTTACGGTTCGTCAATAATCCTTAGCTTCCTCGTTTGCCCCCGTAATCCGGACAGGATCTGTCCGTGTATCCGGCCGTTCGATGCGACGACATGGGGAGCTGTCAACGTAAATGCCTCTCCGTATAAATCCGTGATAACCCCGCCCGCCTCCTGCACCAGTAGACACCCAGCCGCGGTGTCCCAGGGGCTCAGTTTCAATTCCCAGAAGCCATCGAAGCGCCCTGCTGCCACATAGGCCAGATCCAGGGCCGCCGAACCGGCACGGCGAATGGCCTGTGCCCTTAGGGCCATCGATTCAAAATGATTCATGTTATTCTCTTCGGTCAAACGGATGTCGTAAGGAAATCCGGTCGCAAGCAGGCTCCGGGAAAGTTCCGTCGTCTCCGAGACAGCGATGGGTTTGTCATTGAGGAAAGCGCCCTGCCCTTTTTCTGCCACAAACATCTCCCCGAGCATGGGATTGAATACCACCCCCAGGATGCAGGTTCCCCCACATTCCAGGGCAATGGAAACACAGAAGACGGGGTAGCCGTGGGCGTAGTTGGTTGTACCATCCAGGGGATCGATAATCCAGCGGTAAAGAGAACCGGTATGTGTGGCCGGGGATTCCTCGGCCAGAATATCGTGATCCGGGTATTGCTTCTGAATGGCCGCAATGATCATGCTCTCGGCCTGCTGGTCCGCTTCGGTAACAATATCGATCTCCCCTTTGAATCGAACAAGATGGCGGCTATGAAGATTACCTTTCAAATAGCCCCCGGCCTCCCGCGCCGCCGCAATGGCCAGTCCCTTATAATCGGAACTCCCAGCGATAATCTCCCCTGTTGTATCCATATTCATCATGATCAACAATTCCTTCAATCATTTTATTTGCATAGCTTCGTATTTGATGTTAGACAATAATGTAACAAGGAAACGGACATGAAAACCTCTGCACCTCTATCAACAGAAATCGCTATCGTCAATAAGGAACCGAACGTTATCGATCTCAAGCGTCTCCGGGAAGCCAGGGGACTCTCCCTGAAGGATATTTTTTTGGTAACAAGAATCACCGTAACCAACCTTGAAGCCATCGAAGCGGGACATTACCAGCTCCTCCCCGCGCCGGCTTATGCGAGAACCTTCATCAAAACCTATGCCGGGATACTGGAAACCGACAGCAAGCCCCTTCTGCAACAATACGAGAACTACCTAAAATCTAGCGACAAAACCAATGAAGTCCCGGAGAAAGATCATAAAGAGCTGCCCCGAGAACGGGGGGGGAAACATAATACCCGTTTTCTCCTCTGGGTAGTCGCTGCAATCGTACTCTGCGGTCTAATTGTTTTAATCGTTCTTGTTGATGTCAACGATGTTATAAATCTTTTTTCTACCCGTCATACAAATTCACAGAAAATTGCCTCTTCACCAATACCTATAACGGCACCTGCTCCGACAACTGCCCAGGCACCCGCCCAGACACCCGAAAAGAACGCTCCACTAACTGCAACCGCACTATCACCGCCACCTGTCGCAACCCAGTCAGGACAAAGTTCTGCGAGCCAGGACACCAGCCGCCAGAAGCAAGAACAAGCCTATAATCTGAAAATCGAAGCGGTGGAAAAGACATGGATCAGGATCTCCACTGACCAGAAGCAACCTGAACAAATTATGCTGAGCAAGGGAGATCGGTTAGAACGTAAAGCCCAGGAATCTTTTATCATCGATATTGGCAATGCCGGCGGTGTTCTGGTCTCATTCCAGGATAAGCCTCTTCCGACCCTGGGAAAGAGGGGAGAAGTTACGCACCTTAAGCTCCCTTGATTCTCCTTGAAAGAATTGACAACTGGAGAGCAATGTTTTAAGGAGGCGTTCAACAAATCAAGCAAGCTCCAGAAAGGAGAATATCCATGTTTGGTATTGGCATGCCGGAACTTCTTGTTATCCTAGTAATTATATTGATAATCTTTGGCGCCGGGAAGCTTCCCGAAATCGGCGGCGCGATCGGGAAGGGTATAAAGAATTTCAAAAAAGCAACTCGGGAACCTGAAGATATTGATGTAACCCCGGAAAACAAGAAGATCGAACCTAAATAATAATCATTCCCTTCTCAAAAAGGGACATCATCATCGGGAAGGGATTCCGCGCTGAAGTAGGGAGGGGTTGAACCTGAGCCCTCCGTCGTTGCCTGCGCTTTTTGCTGCCCCTTGGCTTCCAGCATTTGCATATTGCCGGCAATGATCTCGGTGGTATAACGTTTTATTCCTTCCTTGTCTTCCCAGGCCCTGGTTTGAATTCTCCCCTCGATAAAAACCAGCCTTCCTTTTGATAGATAGTTGCCGCATATTTCAGCAAGCTTTCCAAAGGTTACGATCCGGTGCCATTCGGTTTTCTGTATTCGCTCACCATTCTTGTCCTTCCGCTGTTCATCTGTTGCCAGCGTGAAATTGGTTATCATGAGACCATCCGGCGTGTACTTCACCTCCGGATCACCGCCTAACCTGCCTATTAGCATGACCTTGTTGACCATAAGTCCCCCTTTTCATGGAATCGCAATTTTTATTGACCATACATAAGTTCATCTTTTATGGCAATATGATTTGTGAACTCTGATCCAGAAATCCTCCTTGACTAATGGGAGAAAAAAATATAGCAAAATGGACTTTATTTAGCGCGGGGAATTTGTAAATGGAAGAAAGCGAACTGATAAGAAAACGCAAAGAGAAAATTGCCGGCATCAGGGCAGAGGGAATCGATCTTTATCCCAACGATGCCAGGGTTAGAAATACCTCGACAGAACTCAAGACCCGCTTTGGAGACATGGAGCAGGAATCCCTGACCAAAATCGAGGAGACATTCTCTCTGGCAGGGCGCTTGATGGCGATCAGAAATTTCGGCAAGGCCTCCTTTGTAAGTATTCAGGACCGCAAAGGAAGACTGCAGGCATTCATCCACAAGGGCCTTATAACTGAGGAGGACTACGCCCTCTTCAAACGCCTCGATGTCGGAGATATAGTTTATGTCAACGGCAGGATATTCAAAACCAAAACAGGGGAATTGACGATTGAAGCCCAGGAAATACGTCTCCTCGCCAAGTCCGTCCTCCCTCTTCCCGAAAAGTGGCACGGATTGACAGACGTCGAAACCAGATATCGCCAGCGTCACCTCGACTTGATCATGAATCCCGACGTCAGGGAAGTATTCTACAGACGTAGCCGGATTATCAAGTTGATAAGGGACTTCATGGAGGAAAGGGATTTTCTGGAAGTGGAAACACCTATGATGCAGGCGCAGGCCGGCGGGGCAAATGCCAAACCCTTCAAGACATATCATAACGCCCTCGGCATGGAACTGTATATGCGTATCGCCCCGGAACTTTACCTGAAGCGACTCGTAACGGGTGGTCTGGAAAGGGTTTACGAGATTAACAGGAATTTCCGGAACGAGGGAATTTCCACTTTCCATAATCCCGAATTTACCATGATGGAATTCTACATGGCCTACGCAACCTACGAAGACCTGATGGATCTCACCGAAGAACTATTTATTTTCATCGCCCGCAATCTCTTCGGCGTCCCCCGGTTTACGTACCAGGGAACAGCGATCGATTTAACATCCCCGTGGCAGCGGATCACGGTTAAAGAGGCCATTATTCAATACTTGGACGTCGCACCGGACATTCTGGATGATCAATCGCAGGCAGTCGCATTTTCCAGGCAGTTGGGGCTGGAAGTGGATGAAAAGGAATCCCTGGGTAAAATTCTTATGATAATCTTTGAAGAAAAGGTGGAAAAGAACCTGATTCAGCCCACCTTTGTCACCCAGTATCCCGTGGAGGTATCTCCTCTTTCCCGGCGGAATACCTCGAATCCGGATTTTACCGATCGCTTTGAGCTTTACATTTGCGGCAAGGAAATCGCCAATGCCTTTTCGGAACTCAACGATCCCGAGGATCAGCGGGGGCGTTTCCTGATGCAACTTCGGGAGCGGGAGGCGGGAGATGAAGAAGCCCACCAGATGGATGAGGACTATATCAGAACCCTTGAGTACGCTATGCCGCCGACGGCAGGGGAAGGCATCGGGATCGATCGTCTGGTGATGCTCTTCACTGACTCGGCCTCCATTCGCGATGTAATCCTCTTTCCCCAGCTGAGAACCGTTAACCCCACCCCCACACCGACTCTCCCCTTGAAAGGGAGGGAGCTATAGACATCCATGTCCTTTGAATTTTTCATAAGCCTCAGATATCTGAAGGCCAAACGGAAACAGGTATTTGTATCTATTATCACGTTCTTGTCGATCGGCGGTATAGCTCTGGGCGTTGCCGCGCTGATCATTGTCCTGGCCGTGATGAACGGCTTTGAAACAGACCTTCGCAACAAGATCCTCGGGATGAACTCCCATGTCCTGTTGATGGAGTATACGGGACCGATGAAGGATTATGACAAACTGGCAAAGAACATAGAAGGGCTAAGCGGCGTTGTTGCCTCGACACCCTTCATATACAGCCAGGCGATGTTGAAAAGTAACCAGGGCGTTACGGGGGTCGTTTTAAGAGGTCTGGAACCGGAGAGTGCATTTCGCGTCATCAGCCTGGGAAAAATCAGGGACGGTAAAATAGCATATCTCAAGGTAACCGAACGGGCCCATTTAAAACTTTCCCAGGATATCGCCGAGCTTCCCGGCATCCTGATCGGCAAGGAACTGGCTAAACATTTGGGTGTTTATCTCTTTGAAACCGTTACCGTCGTATCGCCCATGGGCATCTCTACACCAATGGGGATGATCCCGAAAATGAAGCGCTTTTTGGTTGCTGGCGTCTTTGACTCGGGATTTTATGAATATGACTCGACTTTGGCATACATATCATTGCCGGACGCCCAGGAATTTCTTAATATGAAAGGGATGGTCACCGGCCTGGAAATCAAGGTTAATGATATTTATCAGGCTGATGTTATCGCCCGGGAAATGGAAAAAAAGCTGGGTTATCCATACTGGGCAAGAAACTGGATGGAAATGAACAAGAATCTTTTCTCGGCCCTGAGGCTGGAAAAGCGCGTCATGTTCATTATTCTAAGCCTCATTGTCCTCGTGGCGGCATTTAATATCATAACGACCCTGATCATGGTCGTTATGGAAAAGAGCAAGGATATTGCCATTCTAAAATCTATGGGAGCGACTTCTCATCACATCATGAAGATTTTTGTTTTCCAGGGAATCATCATCGGCGCCATCGGAACCTTTTTCGGGACAATTGCGGGATTGCTGGTTGCCTTGAATCTGGCAAGTATATCGTTGCATGTGGAGCGCCTTTTTGGTATAAAAATCCTCCCCGGAGATGTGTACTATCTGACGGAACTGCCTTCGAAGGTTAATTACGGCGACGTTGCCATGATCATCATCGGCGCCATGACGATCTGCTTCCTCTCGACAATCTATCCCTCCCTGCGCGCATCGAGACTGGATCCGGCCGAAGCCTTGAGGTACGATTAGTGATCCGGGTAAGCGATCTGAAAAAAACATTTATCAAAGACGGCAACCATATCGAGGTGTTAAAGGGCTTGAACCTCGAAATCAACAAGGGAGAGTCCCTGGCCATGCTGGGAGTTTCCGGGGCCGGGAAAAGCACCTTGATCCATATCTTGGGCGCCCTGGATCATCCCACCTCCGGGAAAGTCCTCTTTGATGATATCGACATCTTCTCCTGGGGTGATAATAAAATTGCCGAGTTCAGGAACAGAAAGATCGGCTTTGTCTTTCAGCTTCACAATCTGCTGCCCGAATTCAGCGCCCTGGAAAACACCATGATGCCGGCCCTAATTCATGGCCTTTCCCGCCGAGAGGCGAAACAACGGGCGGAATCTCTGCTGGAGAGTGTAGGGCTCGGTCACCGTTTCACCCATAAATCGGGGGAGCTTTCCGGCGGAGAACAGCAGCGGGTAGCCGTCGCCAGGGCGCTGACCATGGAACCCGACATTCTTCTTGCCGATGAACCGACAGGAAACCTTGACACGGAAACAGGAAAAAAGATAGAAGACATCCTGTTAGGACTCAACATCTCAAAAAAGATTACGTTGGTGGTGGTCACTCATAACAAAAGCCTGGCGGACCGTATGCAAAAAAGGGTCGGCCTTCGCGATGGAAGGACATATGACATCTCATCGACATAAAATAACGGCGACATCCATAGGCTGTATCATCCTTATGTTGGCGGTGATATTTCTTCACCCGGCAGCTATTTCGGCGGCTGATCCCATTAAGGTAACCCTGCTGCCCTTCACCGTATACAGTAAAAGTCCGGCGGCCTTTCTACAGGGGGCACTTTATGACAACCTTGCCCGGGAGCTAAGCAAGGCAAAAAATGTTCGGCTCACTCCCAAGGAAAAGATCATGCAACTCATGGCGGATCGAAAAGCGGATGACACAGCCATAGTTGCCATGGGCAAGATCACAGCGGTGCCATACGTCGTCTCCGGAACCCTGACCGAATTAGGGGAAAGACTGAATGTAGATGTCAGGATCTATGACGTAACGGCCGGTAAATTTCTGCCGCCATATTCCGCCCAGGGGAAAGGTCCGGAAAGCATCTCAACCATAGCCGCCCAACTACGCGGGGACATCCTGATCAAGATAGCGGCAACCCAACGGATCGCCAGCATCAGTTTTCAGGGGAACAAGAAGATTGAAAGCAGCGCCATCAATCAGGTGCTCAAAAGCACCCAGGGAAGTATTTACTCCGAGAGCGGTCTTACCGATGATATCAAAGCAATCTACAAACTTGGATATTTTGACGACGTAGTCGCCGACGTCACGGAAACAGCCGAAGGCCGTGTTATTATCTTCATCGTGAAGGAAAAGGGGCTCATCACGGATATTCAAATCAAGGGGAACAAGAAGATTGACACCAAAGATATTGAAGCCGCCCTGTCTTTCAAGACCCGCCAGGCCCTGAATCGGGAAAAGATTACCTCATCTATCGAGAAGATCAAAACCCTTTATGATAACAAAGGCTATTATAACGCCGAGATCACCTATAACATCGAGAAGGAAAAAGAAAAAGACATTCGTGTCATCTTCAACATCAAGGAAAATGACAAAATCTACATTAAAAAGATCTCTTTTGAGGGAAACCAGGCTTTCCGGGAAAAAGAACTCAAGGGATTAATGAAGACCGAAGAACAGGGATTTTTTCACTACTTTACCGATTCGGGCCTCCTCAAAAAAGACGAACTCAAGCAGGACGTCAACAAGATCAATGCCTTTTACCTGAATAACGGGTTTATCAACGCCCACGTGGGGGACCCGAATATCAGCTTCGATAAAAAAGGCATCTACGTCAAGATTCCCATCACCGAAGGCCGGAGGTTCAAAATCGGCAGGGCGGACATTGCGGGTGACTCTTTGAAGATAAGCCGATCAGAACTCATGGGTAAATTGAATATCAAAAAACAGGACAATTTTGACCGCGGGGCCATTATCAAAGACATGGAACTGCTGACCCAGGCGTGTAATGACGAAGGCTATGCTTACGCTGATGTATCTCCCATGACCAGAGTCAACGAGAAGGACCTTACCGTAGATGTCACGTATCAGATCAAGAAAGGTAATACGGTCTATTTCAACCGGATATCTCTATCGGGAAACACCAAGACCAGGGACAAGATAATCAGGAGAAATATCTTGATCACCGAAGGAGACCTTTACAGCAGTACAAATCTGAAAGACAGCTACAAAAATCTGATGCGGATGAGATATTTTGAGGAAGTGGATTTTCAATCAGAAAAGGGTTCCGACGACACCCTCGCCGATGTCAATATCCGCGTCAAGGAAAAGCCGACAGGTATGGTCAGTATGGGCGCAGGATATAGCGCCCTGGACAAGGCGATGGTCATGGCCCAGGTTTCCCAGGAGAATCTCTTTGGCCGGGGGCAATCCCTGAGCCTGAAAGCCAATCTTGGCTCGGTGTCCAGCATGTATGATCTATCCTTTACCGAACCCTGGCTTTTTGACATCCCCCTGTGGAGCAAGTTCGATCTCTGGAATTCCACCCGCAGCTATGATACCTACAATTTGGGTACACAGGGCTTTGGCGCCGTTTTCGGCTATCCCCTCTGGGAGAGAATCATGGGATACGTCTCATATACCCTGGCATTTACGAATGTGAGGGATATTCTGCCCACCGCATCCAGCTATATCCAGCAGCAGGCAGGGAGCGCCACGACCAGCAGTATGGGGTTCACCCTCTCCCGGGACACGACAGACGACAACTTTTTCCCCACCACCGGTTCGAAAAATGCGGGCACCATCCTCCAAGCCGGCGGGCCGCTGGGGGGGTCTACAAGTTTCACCAAATATACAGGCACGACGGCCTGGTTCTTCCCGTGGCCTTTAGAAACCGTCTTTGACGTCCGGGGGCGCATCGGCTTTCTACAACCCAACCAGGACCAACAACTTCCCGTTTACGAAAGGTATTACCTGGGAGGGATAGGCACCCTTAGGGGGCTAAGGGATGTCGGGCCAAGAGACCCGATTACGAATGACCTGATCGGCGGCACGACCATGCTGTGTTTCAATGCAGATTTCGTTTTTCCCCTCATCAAAAACGCCGGAATGAAGGGCGTCGTGTTCTATGATACGGGCAACGCCTGGGACGGGGGCTATAATCTCGGTGATATGCGGCAAACCGCCGGGGCTGGCATCCGCTGGTATTCTCCCGCCGGACCGTTGCGACTTGAATGGGGTTATGTATTGGACAGGAAGCCTGGTGAAGATCCGAGCAGATGGGAATTCACCATGGGTATGATGATGTAATGATTAATATATGGAGGATGATCATGAGAAAATATCTATTTTTTGTAATTGTTGTTGGTCTTGTTTTTTCCCTTTCCCTGGGGAATCCTCAATTAGCAAGCGCCGAAAAAATCGGTTTTGTCAATGTAAAAGAAGTAATGATGAATTCCGATGCTGGTAAGGCCACTATTGAAGAATTTAACAAGACCGCAGAAAAGGTCACAAGGACAAAACAGGATAAAGAAAAAGAATTGCAGAAACTCAAGGATGAACTGGAAAAGCAACGGCCCGTCCTCACCGAAAAAGCCATGAAAGACAAGGAACAGGCCTATCAGAAAAAGTTCCGGGATTATCAGGATCTGCTGAAAGACGCCAATGAAGACATGCAAGCTCGGGAACAGGAATTCCTGACCAAGAACGTCCCGGAAATCATGAAGATCGTAAGCAGTATCGGCGAGAAGGAAGGCTACACCCTTATAATGGACATAAGCAACCCTACCATTGCTTTCCATGCCAAGGACAATAACCTGACGCAAAGGGTTACTCAAGAATTCAACAAGCTCAGGAAGTCAAGGTAGTATCCTCTTGCAAAAGACTTTAAGCGAACTGGCCGTCCTGCTGGACGGTGAAATCATTGGTGAAACCAACGTCCTGATCAGCGGGGTTAATAGTCTCGATGAGGCGGAAGACGGGGAAATTTCATTTTTCGCCAACCCTAAATACGGGGAAAAACTTGCAACCACAAAAGCTTCCGCTATCCTGGTAAAGCCGGGGACCGAGAGCACCGGTAAGAACCTGCTCGTGGTCCAGGATCCCTACGTTGCCTTCGGCAAACTGCTCGAATATTTTTATGGGCGACCACATCCAGAGGCAGGCATCCATCCCCTGGCATTCATAGGAGAAAACGCCGATGTATCCGCTGAAGCCTCGATCTACCCGCATGTTTATATAGGCGCCCAAACCCGGATCGCAAAAGATGTCGTCCTCTATCCCGGCGTCGTTATCGACTGCGACGTTACTATTGGCGAGGGATCTGTCCTTTATCCCAATGTGACTGTTTACCGGGGATGCATCATCGGTAAACGGGTCACTCTCCATGCGGGAGTGGTTATCGGCAGCGATGGCTTTGGTTTCGCCATGCCGGGGCAGGAAAACCGGAAAATTCCCCAGGTAGGGATAGTCCAAATCGATGACGATGTCGAGATCGGCGCTAATACAACTATTGATCGAGCAACCCTCGGCAGAACATGGATAAAGAGGGGCGTCAAAATCGATAATCTGGTCCAGATCGCTCATAACGTCGTGATCGGAGCAAACTCGATCATTGTCGCCCAAGTCGGCATTTCGGGGAGCACAAAAATCGGGGAAAGCGTCATGATCGGCGGTCAGGCCGGGGTGGTTGGTCACCTTAACATCGGCGACCATGCCATGATTGCCGCGGGAGCCGGCATCCATAAGGATATTCCCCCGGGGCAGATTTGCGCCGGCTCGCCCCAGCAGCCTTACCGGGAATGGCGAAGGGTGGTTAAAACGCTACCAAAACTCCCGGAAATGAGAAATAACATCACCGCCCTCAACCGGCGCGTCGAAGTTCTTGAAAAAATTATCAAGGAAAAGGAAGGGGAAATAGCTAATCCATGAAGATCCATCCCACCGCCATCATCTCATCGGAAGCCGATCTTGAGGAGGGCGTAGAGATTGGCCCTTACTCTATTATCGGTTCTGATGTAAATATCGGTAAAAACACGATTATCGGTCCCCATGTTGTCATTGATACTCAGACGGATATCGGTGAGGGTTGCCGTATTTTTCAGTTCGCCTCCATCGGCGCCGCCCCCCAGGACCTGAAATTCAAGGGAGAGAAAACCCGGACAATCATTGGGAATTACAACACGATCCGGGAGTACGTGACGATTCACCGTGCAACCTCGGCAGATATCGGGGTAACCATTATAGGAGATTACAATTTGTTGATGGCCTATTGTCATGTCGCCCACAACTGTAAGCTTGGCAATCGTATTGTCATGGCCAATGCCGCCAACCTGGCCGGACACATCCATGTCGAGGATAACGCCATCATCGGGGGGCTGACGGGTATTCACCAGTTCACCCGCATCGGCGCCCATTGCATCATCGGAGGCTGTTCCGCTGTCGCCAAAGACGTCCCTCCCTTTACCATGGCCTCAGGAAATATGGCCAAGCTATATGGCCTAAACATGGTCGGCCTTAAACGGAGAAACTTTTCGGCAGAAACAATCCAGTCATTGAAGCAGGCCTACCGCCTTGTTTTCAGATCATCCCTATTGCTGAAAACGGCAATCGCGAAGGTGAAAGCGGAAGTGGCCGACATTCCGGAAGTTCGTCAATTCACTGATTTCATTGAGTATTCACAGCGGGGCATCTGCCGGTAGAGATCTAACGTAACCGAAGAAAAATGGTTCGCAAGCGGTGAATCAAATGTTTTTCGCCGTTTCGAGATTGAATTTAACATTCTGTAATTGATCATAAGTATATGCCAACTAACCAGGAGCGAAAAAGATTTTTGAGGCGCGGCGAAGCTATTTTGCAAAGGCCACCGTTAATGAAAGACATCCGCATCGGAGTAATTGGCATCGGCCATCTTGGCAACTACCATCTGCAAAAATACCGCAACCTGGAAGGCTGCGTTATTACGGCGGTAGCAGATGTTATTGAGGACAAGGCATTCCGGGCCGCCGAGCAATATGATTGTCGACCCTGCTCCGATCATCGTGATTTGCTTGGTACTGTCGATGCCGTCAGTATTGCCGTCCCGACGCCGTCTCATTATGAGACGGCCAAGACCTTTCTTGACGCCGGCGTTCACGTCCTCCTGGAAAAACCGATCACAGTTGCTCTCCATGAGGCCGATGAACTGATCGCCGTCGCGGAAAAAAACCGTGCCCTCCTTCAGGTCGGGTTCGTGGAAAGATTCAATCCGGCGGTCATCGCCTTGGCCAAAGTAATAGACAAACCCCTCTTCATCGAAGCCCACCGCCTCCATCCCTTCTTCGAGAGAGGAACGGATGTGGATGTCATCCTCGATCTCATGATCCATGATCTCGATATTATTCTTCATTTTGTCAATTCACCCATAGAAGCGATCGACGCTGTGGGTGTTTCCGTTCTCTCCGAACAGGTAGACATTGCTAACGTACGTCTGAGATTCAAAACCGGCTGTGTCGCCAATATAACGGCCAGTCGCGTCACGGGGAAAACCATGCAGAAGATCCGCTTTTTCGGCATTGAAGGTTATCATGCCGTCGATTACAGTAAGCGGGAGCTTGTTTCCTTGAGTAAAAAACAAGGTGAAAAAGGTAAACTGGATATCATCAGCAACGCCGTGGATGTTATCCAGCATGACCCCCTGGAAGAAGAGATCCGCTCGTTTGTCGATTCCGTCCGGAACAATTCGACGCCTCTAGTTACCGGCAGGGATGGCCGGGATGCCCTGGAACTGGCCTTGAATATTTCCGGAGAGATGGAAAAGGCAAAGGCAAGGATGGGGGCAGACTTACTCATCGACATTCAACGTCAATGTCGATAGACAAGTCTGGCCCCAGGAAAGTCATGATCGTTGCCGGGGAAGCCTCGGGGGACCTTCATGGGGCCAATCTCGTCCGGGCCATGCACCGACTTGATTCCTCCCTTGAATTCTATGGCGTCGGGGGCCGGAAGATGAAAGCGGCAGGAGTCCGGCAGATCGCCGATGTATCAGACATGGCCGTCGTTGGCCTGACCGAGGTGTTCTCCAAATTGGGCATGATCCTCGGGGTTATGAGGCGTTTGAAGAAATCCCTCCTTGAGGAACGTCCGGCCCTTGTTATCCTGATCGATTATCCTGATTTTAACATGCCCCTGGCAAAAGCGGCTGCAAAGAATGGAATCAAGGTATTTTATTACATAAGTCCCCAGGTATGGGCATGGCGCCGGGGGAGAATCGGGCAAATAAAAAAATATGTAGCAAAAATGGCCGTCATCCTGCCCTTTGAAGCTGAAATGTATCATCAGGCCGGTATGGATGCTGTATTCGTGGGACATCCGCTCCTCGATGTTGTAAAAACCGCCTATACGAGGCCGGAGGCATTGCATAAATTCAATCTTAAAGACGGAACGACCACCGTAGGCATCCTGCCGGGGAGCAGGTTGAGCGAGGTTACAAAACTGCTCCCGGAAATGCTCAAAACAGCCATGATTTTAAAGGAAGAGCTGCCGGCGGTACAGTTTGTTCTCCCGTTGGCCGACACCCTGGATCAGGATTATATCGCCGCAATGATCCAGCCTTATACTGACGAGCTGGACATAAAAATCATACGGAATGAGATCTACGATATCCTGGCCGTCTGCGAGGCGGCCATGGTCGCCTCGGGTACGGCCACACTGGAAACCGCTCTGATTGGTACACCCATGATCATTGTCTACAAGATTTCCCCTTTTTCCTTTCTGATGGGACGGCTATTCGTGAATGTGAGCCACATCGGTATGGCAAATATCATTGCCGGGAAGACTATCGTCCCGGAGTTGATCCAGAAGGACGTCAATCCGGAGCGAATGGCAAATGAACTACTGGCGATCCTGACCGATGAAAAAAGAAAGTCACAGATGCGGAGGGACATGTCCGGGATCAGTGAGAAGCTGGGAAGTCCGGGAGCGGCTGAGCGGGTGGCCCAATTAGCACTGGAGATAATTTAGATGGATATCTTCAAGCGACTATTGGCGCTGGCCAGACCTCATAAGGGCAGATTCTTTTTGGCCCTGCTGTGCATGCTCGTCGTCGGCGCCTCCACTTCAGGCCTCGCCTTTCTCGTCAAACCAGCCCTGGACGGCATCTTCCTGAAAAAGGACGCCCAGATGCTCACCTGGATTCCCCTTGTCGTCATTTTTATCTATACGGCCAAGGGGATTTGCAGTTATGGACAAATGGTCCTGATGAATTACATCGGCCTCCGGGTGGTGGCGGATCTGCGGAGCAGGATCTACCAGCAGATTCAAAAACAGTCCCTTTCCTTTTTTACAAAACATCCAACAGGGGTGTTGATGTCCCGGATCACCAACGACGCCGGAACGCTCCAGGGGGCAGTTTCCGATGCCGTGACTACGATGTTCAAGGATTCTTTTACACTTATCGGACTGGTTTTTGTCATTTTTTACCGGGACTGGAAACTGGCAGTCATTGCCATGTTCGTCTTTCCCCTGATCATCTATCCCATCGTAAAATTCGGAAAGAAGATGCGTAGCGTGTCTACGCGCACCCAGATTACGATGGGAACCCTGACGACCTTGTTGCATGAAACGATCTCCGGCACGAGGATCGTCAAGGCCTTCGGCATGGAAGACTATGAAAACAGGAGATTTTCCGAAGAGAACGAACGTTTTTTCAAACTTAATATCAAAGCGGTATCCATCAATGCAGCATCGAGTCCCTTTATGGAGTTCCTTGGGGGGATCGGCATCGCCGCGATTGTCCTTTATGGCGGGCTTCAGGTAATCAAGGGCGGTGCCACGCCGGGAACATTCTTCTCCTTTTTGACCGCCCTGATCATGCTTTACGAACCGGTTAAACGCCTGACAAACATGAATAATACGATTCAACAGGGCATAGCCGGGGCCCAGCGGGTATTCAGCATCATCGATATGGAGCCGGAGATCAGTAACAGCGAACAGGCGGTTCCACTTCCCAGAATCTCCCAGGGTATCGATATCGAAAATGTTAACTTCCGTTACGAAGAAACGTCAGTTCTGAAGAATATCAACCTCTCCATCAAGTCCGGCGAAGTTGTGGCCTTTGTCGGCATGAGCGGCGGGGGCAAAACCACCCTGGTCAACCTCATCCCCCGTTTCTACGATGTCTCGGCCGGGCGGATATTGATCGATGGGCTAGATATACGGGATGTCACTATCGAATCCCTCCGCGAACAGATTGCCATGGTGACGCAACAGACGATTCTCTTTAATGACACGGTGAGAAATAACATTGCCTACGGGGATATTCAGAGAAGCGAGGAAGAAATTATCCAGGCCGCTAAGGCAGCATACGCACATGACTTCATCATGCAGCTTCCCCTGGAATATGATACCGTTATCGGGGAACAGGGAACGAAACTTTCCGGCGGCGAGAGGCAGCGTATTTCAATTGCCCGGGCCATCCTCAAGGACGCCCCGATTCTCATCCTCGATGAGGCCACCTCCTCCCTTGATACCGAAGCGGAAATCGAGGTGCAAGAGGCCCTGGATAACCTTATGACTGGCCGGACCACCTTGATGATCGCTCATCGCCTCTCGACAATCAGAAACGCTGACCGGATCATTGTCCTGGTTAACGGCAAGATCGTCGAGGAGGGAACCCACGAATACCTTCTTGAAAAAAAGGGCGAATATTTCAAACTCTACCAGATGCAATTCAGCGAGGACGACGATTCGGCATCTAATCTTCGCTGACGACCCACGACATTAGAAAGATGGCTTCGCCGCGGCTCAAAAATCTTTTTCGCTTCTGGTATTTTTACGCGTAATTATGATTAATAAATTAATGTTAATATCAATCTCGGAACGGCGAAAAACATTTAATTCGCCGCATACGAACCATCTTTCGCTGTTACGTAAAACTCCCGGCCCTTGTCTGATCAGCAATGAATAGCTTTTATGCTAAACTTCGGCATTACTGGTATCCGGAAGCACCGCTGGCGCGAACCCATCCTTTTTTGATTTCTATGCTGCCCTTTTCCTTTGCCTATGGAGTAATCGTAGCATTAAGAAATCAATTGTATGATCGGGGTATTCTCAAGCAGGTTAAACTTCCATGTCCGGTGATTAGTATCGGTAACATTACCGCCGGAGGCACAGGCAAGACGCCCATGACAGTCCTCACCGCCAACGGATTGAAAGCACGCGGTTTCCGCCCCGCCGTCCTGAGCAGGGGCTACGGAGGCCGCCTGACAACCAGCGGCAATGTCGTCTCCGATGGAGCAAGCATCCTCCTGGGTCCCGAAGAGGCGGGGGATGAACCGGTTTTGATCGCCGCAGCTGTCCCCGGCATCCCCGTACTTACCGGTACTGATCGCTGCGTTTCGGGCAAACTAGCCATCGAAAAATTTGGCGCCAATGTCCTTGTTCTCGATGACGCCTTCCAGCACCGGCGGCTATTTCGTGACATAAATATTGTCCTGCTGGACGAGGCCAAACCTTTCGGCAACGGGCGCTTGCTACCCGCGGGACCCCTCCGTGAATTGCCGGCTGCCCTCAACCGGGCTGATGTTATTGTGAAAACGGGAATTTCAAGAGGAGAGAAAGACTGGAAGAAACATGCTCTGCCTGATGGCATACCTGTTTTTCGGGCACGATATCAACCGTTTGAAATCATCCAGGGAAAGAATAAATCGTTCTCAATCATTAACTCGTTCGCTGGCGGGAGTGGGGGTGGGGTAACGAGTCAGATTCAAGGAAGTGATAATCAGCCCCTTCCTCCCGGCATGCTCCGGGACAAGAAGATCTATGCCTTTACCGGTATCGCCGCACCCGAGAAATTTCGCGCCACCCTGGAGGAACTGGGGGCAAAGATCATAAAATTCCTTGCCTTTCCCGATCATTATTTCTACAAGAACGCTGACGTGCGGGCGATCGCCGAGGAAGCAAAAGCCATGAACGCAGAAATGGTGATTACAACAGAGAAAGACGGGGTAAAACTTTTAATATTTCAAGATTTTTATCGAGAAATCGCCATCCTGAGAGTTGGACTTCGGATGGATCCTGATGAAAGAACTTTTTTTGAAACCGTAGAAACTATCCTGAGAAGATGAAACCGACATCAACCCATCCCCAACCCAAACCTCCCCTTGAAGGGGAGGGGAAAAGGGGTATTCCCAGATGAAAAAAGACAGATCCACCAGTGTTATTATATTTCTGTTTAAGTGTGTCCCTTTATCCTGGCGAAGGCTTTTCTTCCGGGGGCTGTTACGGCTGTTTTACCATCTCTCGGCAAAACAGCGCCTGATTACCCTTCACAATCTCCGCCGGGCCTATCCGGAAAAGGATATAGAAGAGCTAATCCTTATCGCCAAAGGGGTTTATCGCCATCTGGGTCTCGTCGCTGCTGATTTCTTCGAGATCCCATTTATTACCAAGGACAATGTTCATGAGTGGGTAGAATTCGAGGGTCTGGAACACATTGACAAGACCTTTGCCAAGGGCAAGGGGTTACTCTCGATCGTCGCCCATTTCGGCAACTGGGAGATGATGACGGTGTCCTTCCCCATGGTCAGAAAACCCATGAATATCGTTTACCGTCCCCTGGATAGCCCGGTGCTCGAAAACCTCACTGCCTGGGTGCGGACGCTTAACGGCAATACGGTCATTCCCAAGGGCGGCTCCGGCAAGACAATAACCCGCCTCTTGGGGGAAAACAAGGCCCTCGGCATTCTAAGTGATCAGAATGTTTCGGCCCGGGAAGGCGTCTTTGTGGAGTTTTTCGGGCGACCGGCCTGTACCGCTGTGGGCCTGGCCGTCCTGGCCATGCGCACCGGGGCGCCGGTGATTCCGGCCTTCATGCCCCGGATGCCCGACGGGAGATACCGCTTCATCATCCAGGAGGCAGTCCAGATCGATGACACGGGCGATTATGAAAAAGATCTCTTTACCAATACCCAGCGCTTCACGAAAGTCGTCGAAGCCATGGTAAGACGCTATCCCGATCAGTGGTTCTGGCTCCATCAGCGCTGGAAGACGAAGCTGTGCCAGAAAGAGTAAATACGTGGTGACATTTTAAAAATGGCTTCGCCGCAGCTCAAAAATCTTTTTCGCTTCTGCTCGGTTAACATTTAATTGTGATTGATTACCTGATGTTAAATTCAATCACGGAACGGCGAAAAACATTTGATTCACTGCTTGCGAACCATTTTTCTGCGGTTACTCAATAAAGCTCTCGGTCGGGGTGGGGATGAGGTTAATTTTGCAAGACTTTCAAATATCGGAACCGCTGATTGTCCGGGACGCCAAACGCCTTCCTCGGGAAGGTATTCGGGAAATCCTTGTTCGGGGGACAAACTGGATCGGCGACGCAGTAATGACTCTGCCTGCTCTCACAGCTATCCGCAAAACCTGGCCACAGGCGCAAATCTCCATCCTCGCTAAACCCTGGGTGGCTGATGTATATAGAGAATCGGGCAATGTTGACCGGATTCTAAACTTCGAAGATCCGGGCCGCCATCAAGGTCCTTTTGGCAAAATCCGCCTCGCAGGCGAGCTTCGCCAATATCCTTTCGATATGGCAATCCTCCTCCAAAACGCCATTGAAGCCGCCATCATTGCCCGCTTAGCGGGAATTCCCATCCGTGCCGGTTATGACTCCGACGCACGGGGATTGCTGCTGACCCATGCTGTCCGTCGCACACCGGCTATCCGCAAGATCCATCAGATCGATTATTACCTGGAAATGGTCAAGGCCCTCGGCTGCGATTCTGCGGGACGAAATCTCCGTTTGAACCTGCGGTCAGACACCCGCTCGCTGGCTGATGAATGGTTAAAAGTACGGGAGAGTGCGCATCAAATGATCATCGGCATGGCGCCCGGCGCCACCTATGGCCCCGCCAAAAGATGGCCTGTGGATCGCTTCTCTGCCGTTGCGGCAGAAATCATCAAAGAATATGGAGCAACAACTATCATCCTCTTCGGCAGCAAGCAGGACCAGAAGGTCACAGACGCCATCGAAACAGCCATTCAAGGCCATTGTCTGAATCTTGCCGGAAAAACCTCGGTTCGGGAAGTCATGGCCCTCACCGCTCGCTGTCAAGCCTTCATTACCAATGATTCGGGGCTGATGCACGTTGCCGGCGCCTTGAATGTGCCAACCGTGGCGATTTTTGGCTCGACGAATCCCATTACCACTTCGCCCCCCGGCGACAGGAATATTATCATCCGGAAACCCGTGGATTGCAGTCCCTGCCTGAAGACCGACTGCCCGACGGATTTCCGGTGCATGAACCTCATCGGCATCGCAGAGGTCGTCGACGCCGTTCGTCAAGCAATTAAAACTTGATGATTTTGTGATAAGCAAATATCTCCCTCCCCTTCAAGGTGAGGGTTAGAGTGGGTTAATAAAAAGAGGCGATGAAGACGTTATGACCAGGTTCGCGGCGGTTTTTCTTGACAGGGATGGCACGATCAATGAAGAGGTGGGGTATCTGGACAGCCTCGAAAAGCTACGGGTGCTTCCCGAAGCCTTTGAGGCGGTGCGACTGATTAATCACGCCGGGATGAAAACCGTAGTGATCACCAACCAGTCAGGCATTGGGCGGGGATTTTTTGACGAAGCTTTCGTCGCCAGGGTTCATGAAGAAATGCGCGGCCTTTTCCTGAAAGAAGGGGCCGTTATTGACAGTTTTTATTATTGTCCCCACCACCCAACGGAAGGTATGGGACAATACCGTCAAGTCTGCTCATGCCGAAAGCCGGAACCGGGGCTCCTTTTGAAGGCGGCGGAAGATTTGGACATAGATCTTGGCAAATCATACATGATTGGTGATATGCCCAAGGACGTGGAGGTGGGACAAAGGGCGGGAGCAAAAGGAATCCTCGTTCAGACGGGCTACGGAAAGGTCGTCGATATCGGATCAAACCATCCGGATTACATCGCCCAGGATATCTTTGAGGCTGTCAAATGGATTATTCAGGACAGGAAAGAATCTTGAACATTCTTATTGTCAAACTCAGCGCCATCGGGGACGTGGTTCATACCCTGCCCTCCCTTGCGGCCCTAAGAAGTCTCTACCCGCAAGCCCACATCACCTGGGTTATCGAAGGGGCGGCCGCTAATCTTATTGAAGGTCATCCCTATCTGGATCGCGTCTTGGTTTCCCGAAGGAAGTGCTGGCAGCAGGATTTAAGAAGGGGGATTTTCAGCAAAAACATCAAGGAAATCAGATCGTTTGTAAATACCCTGAGAGATCGTACCTATGACTTGGTCATCGACTTTCACGGACTCTTCAAAAGCGCCGTCCTTGTCTGGTTAAGCGGTGGCGTAAGAAAACTTGGTTTCCATAGCATGCAGGAAGGGAGCGGGTTATTTTACAACGAAAAGATCCCGGAAGATATGGGGAAACATGCCGTTGATCGATATCTGGATTTTCCGGCCTACTTGGGAGCCAAAAGCGGGGAGGCAGAGGGAGCGAACTCTACCCCGGAATTTCTCATTCCCTCTGACGATCGCCACATCCGAAAAGTATCGGATCTAATGAACAGAAGTCATCTTGACATCGACAAGCCCTTTGTGGCCATAAATCCGGTGGCTTTATGGGATACCAAGCTCTGGCGGGAAGACAGATTTGCCATGCTGGCAGACAGGATTACGGGGGAACTGAATATTCCTGTCGTCATAACGGGCAGCATCCAGGAAAAACCATATGTCGAATCGATTATCAAGGAAACTAAAAAAGCAAAAGTTATTGATCTGGCGGGAGAAACGACACTAAAGGATCTGGCATGTCTTTACCGGCACGCCTCCATAGTCGTCACCACCGACTCGGGACCGATGCATATCGCCGCCGCCGTCGGCACACCCGTTGTCGCCCTTTTCGGGCCCACAGATCCCAGGCGGACTGGTCCTTACGGCACTGGCCACAGTGTCATCAGCAAGAAGCTGCCTTGCAGCCCCTGCTTCTTGAAGCAGTGTCCGACAAGGGAATGCATGGAGGGAATTACCGTGGAAGAAGTCTTTGAAGTTGTTAAGGAAAAACTGGAAAAGAAGAATGAAACTACTCAGGTGGGAGAGAAAGAGGAAAACTATGACGATAAGTAAGGAGCTTCTTGAAATTCTAGCCTGTCCCAAATGCAAGGGAGAGATCGTACTCACAGAAGGTCAGAATGGCTTGATCTGCCATTCCTGCAAGCTGCTCTATGAAATCAGGGAAGGTATCCCGATCATGCTCATTGACGAGGCGAAACCGCTCCCATAATCGCGGTTTGCACCTGGCTGACGCTCATGTTTTCCAGACACCGGCTGCGACCTTGGCCATCACAGCCTTTTTGATAGCAGGGCGAGCAATCCATATCCAAGGTTACCACCTGGTGCTGTTCACCCACCGGCGCCCAGTCCCGCCAGTCGGACGGTCCGTAAAGGGTTATGGTGGGCGTTCCCACAGCGGCAGCAATATGGGGGGCGGCACTGTCCACCCCCACATGCAGACAACTAAGGCTCAACAGGGCCGCCAACTCCGTCAGGTTTGTTTCACCTGCCATATTATATATTTTCACGACACCGTTCCCGCTTTTCACCAGCCCTTCCGCCCGCTCTCTCTCCAGCTCCGATCCGACAATTACCGTGGGGAGGCGATATTCCCTCCACAACCATGCCCCGATGGCAACCCAGTTGTGGAGGGGCCACTCTTTGTAAGACCAGCGGGAAAAAGGGTTTAACGTAACAAAGCCTTTCGGTGCTTCGTCCTGCGCCTGAGAATAAACACCATGAATGTCTATAAGCTTTTTCATCCTTCCCACGGTTTCCGGTTCGATAAATAACTTCGGGACCGTATCGCCCGTGGGAATCCCGAATCCCCGGATAACCCGGAGGGATTGTTCCGCCGCTCCGAGACGGACGCGGACATTTTCATTGGCCGGATAAATAAGGTGGGAAAAAAGTAGATTCCGGTAAAAAGGCCCTTCCCGGCATACCAGGGAAGCGCGGAAAGGGGCCCCCGTCAGCCTGGACATAAAGGCCCCCCGTTCGTCAGTACGGAGGTCAAAAACCAGGTCAAAGCCGGCATACCTCACACTTTTCAGAAAAGCCAACTGCGCCCGAAATCTGCCGACTAAAGGTCCCTGATACCTTTTTACCTCGAAAACATGCGCGATAGAAGGGTCAGCGCTGAGGAGGGAGCCGAACCCCTCCCGGACCAGGAGGGACATTCTTGCCTTTGGATAGGCATTCTTGACCGCCCAAAAAGTTGGTATCGACCAGACGACGTCGCCGATGTCGCCCAACTGAATGATGAGAATGTTCTGAAGGCTGCGGGGCAGTTCAAAATGCTTGTCGATGATCATTGCGAGATTATTGCATAACCAAAGAAAAATGGTTCGCAAGCGGTGAATCAAATGTTTTTCGCCGTTCCGAGATCAAACTTAACACCCTGTATTTAATCACAATTATATGCCAACTAACCAGAAGCGAAAAGATTTTTGAGCCGCGGCGAAGCCATTTTTCAAAGGTCTCATTGTGGTGTGTATTCAGGAACGATGGCCTGGAGTCTGCTTTTGATAGCCTCATCATCAAAGGTATCGGCAACGCTGATCAATGCTTCGATCGCCGTGCTCAGGATCTCAAAATCACCGTGGTTCCCCTGGATGACCTTTATCTTTTGGTGAAAGGTCGGCATGATGCCCTCACCAACGGTAATCAGTTCCTCGTAAAGCTTTTCACCGGGACGCAAACCGATGAATTCAATGGGAATATCCCGGTCCGGCTCGAAGCCGTGGAGGCGAATCACGTCTCTCGCCATATCGACAATTTTCACGGGTTTGCCCATATCCAGAATGAAGACTTCCCCGCCCTGCCCCATAGACCCGGCCTGTAAAATCAACTGGGCCGCTTCGGGAATGCTCATGAAATAGCGGGTTACATCCGGATGGGTCACCGTTACCGGTTTACCCTGGCTGATCTGTTGCTGAAATATCGGGATAACCGAACCGGAACTCCCCAGGACATTTCCGAAACGCACCGAAATAAAGCTGGTCTGTGACCGGTCATTCAAAGAGGCCAGCAACATCTCCGCGACCCTCTTTGCCGCTCCCATGACGTTCGTCGGCCGTACCGCCTTGTCTGTCGATACGAGGACAAAGCGCTCCACCCCTGCTTCCGTGGCCGTCAAGGCCAGATTGCGGGTGCCGACAACATTGTTATAAACCGTCTCCCGGGGATGGATTTCCTGAAGAGGGACATGCTTGTAAGCCGCGGCATGTAAAATTACCTCCGGTTTGAAATCACCAATGGTCCGCTGGACTACCCGCAAGTCACGAATATCAGTCAGGAATGTCTGCAACTTAATTTCCGGGAAAAGCTGGCGACACATCATATCAATCTTGAAGAGATTGAATTCACTGAAATCAAGCAACCCAACAACTTCCGGGCGATACTGGCAAACCTGCCGGACCAGCTCGCTGCCAATCGAACCACCGGCCCCGGTAATCAAGACACGTTTGCCTGCGTATGATTTTTGTAATAAGTCCTTTTCGAGCCGTACCTCATCCCGGCCCAGGATATCCTCGATACGAACCTCCCGGAGGGCTTTAACCGACACCTTGCCGTCGATAAGCTCCCCGATGCTGGGCATCGTCCGGAAGCGCTTGCCTGTTTCTTCGCAAAACTGCACAATCCGCCGCATTTGCTCCCCTTTGGCGGAGGGTATGGCAATGAGTATTTCATCAAAGTCCTCGGGGAGTTGAGCGATTTCGTCTACCGCCCCCAATATTTGGACACCATGAATGGCTTTCCCCTGCTTCTGGGGGTCGTCGTCCAGGAAGCCCAAGGGGTTAAATTTAAGTCCCGGATTCTCCAGAATTTCCCTGATAGCCTTCTCCCCGGCGGCGCCGGCCCCGATGATCAGGAGGCGCTTATCCATCGGCCCCTTCTTTGCCAGCCTCCAGAAGGAGGCAATGTTGTTGGTTAAAAGCAGGCGTACGCCAATCCGGACGCCGCCGACAAAAAGAATGTTCAATAACCAGTCAATAACGAAGGCGGCCCGGGAATATCCCTTAAAATGGTAAATATAAAGGACGGCCAAGACCAGAATCAGGGACGAGACGACCGTCGCCTTGAGGACGCTTTTCATGTCCTCCAGGCTTGTGTATCGCCACATGCCGCGGTAGAGACCGAAGACGGCAAAGCAGGTGAGTTTCATTGCCACCAGCGATGGCAAGATATGAATAATACGCTGCCATTCGAAATCAGGCAGATTCCCCTCATAACGGAGGAGGTAGGCACAGATATATGATACACTGACGAGCGTGGCGTCAATGAAAAGCATGTAGTAGAAGTGACGGTTTAGGATTAGTTTCTTCATGAAAGGATCAGGGTCATATTTTTTTTATTCGATCACATGCTTCCGCAAGAATCGGGTCGTCTTTGGCAAAACAGAAACGGACCAGGGATTCTCCGCCCGCGCCGCTATAAAAGGCACTGCCGGGAACCGAGGCCACACCTGTTTTCCGAAGCAGATACATGGCCTTTTCCTTGCTGTTCCCTCCGGGAATGTCAGATACGTCAGCCAGGACATAATAGGCCCCCTGGGGAATGAAAGGGGACATGCCCGCTCCGGAAAGGGCGCCGCAGATCATATCCCGCTTGACAAGGAACTGTCGGGCAAGGCCTTCGTAATAATCCGCGCCAAGTTCCATGAGCCCTCGCGCCACGCCGAGCTGCAGGGGCGCCGGGGCGCAGACATAGACCAGGTCATTGAAATGACCGATGGTTTGCGCCCACTTCGCGTCACATATCACATAACCGACCCGCCAACCGGTGATACTGAATGTTTTCGAAAGTCCCGAAATGGTGATTGTTCTCTCCCACATTCCCGGCAGCAGGGCAGGGGGGAAATGCCGCCGCCCATCATATAGAAAATGCTCATAAATCTCGTCGGTGAATACAAACAGGTCCTGGCTGTCGGCAAAATCGGCGATGACCTGAAGTTCTTCCATGGAAAAGACCTTGCCCGAGGGATTAGCCGGCGTATTAATAATGACGGCCCGGGTTCTCGGCGTCAATACCTTTTCCAGGGAAGCCCGGGTGAATGACCAGTCCGGCAATTCCAGGGGAACATAAACAGGCACCGCCCCCGTGGCGACTAGGGTACTGATATGATAACCGTAAAAAGGCTCAAATACGATTACTTCATCTCCGGGATTCAAAAGGGCAAGGCAGGTGCAATAAAGCGCTCCTGTCGCCCCGGAACTGACGATGATCTCCCCTTCGGGATCCACTTCCATGCCGGTAAACCTTTTCTGTTTAGCCGCAATCGCTTTCCGCAGCTCTTCCAGTCCGTCATAGCGGGTATAGGTGTTCACCCCTTGATCCATTGCCTCTTGCGCCCCCTGCCGGACAACGAGGGGGACCTCGGTATCGCAGACGCCCTGGGAAAGATTTATTCCCCCAACGCGGTCACACTCGATGGACATATTACGGATCTCCGACTGGAGCACCCATGCATGCCGTTCACTTAGCTTTAACGCCATAAATCCTCTCGTACATCACTCTTCACTGTTTACCGTCAGTATTTGGAACCGACATTCGACTATTATCCGGGTAGGTTCTTGCATGATTTTCTCTCCCCGCGCAAGGGGGAGCATTAGGTTCTCTCGCGCTTTTCCCTCCCCCTTCAAGGGGGAGGTCAGGAGGGGGATGGGTCACCGTTTATCATAAAACGCCCTGACCACCTCGATCACGTAATCCACTTCCTCATCGGCAATCTCGACATTCATGGGCAGGGAACACACCTCCCTGCTAAGGGCCTCGGTCTCCGGAAACCCCCGATCCTCCAGTTTCAGGGCCTCATGACGGTAATATGGTTTCCGGAACTGGGTCAGCACCTCCACCCCCCCGGCTTTCATGAATTCCGAGAAATCATGCCCCTGTTTGGACCGCACCGTGTAGTTCTGATAGACATGATCCCGGCGGGAGTCATGGTAATGAGGCAGAAGGAGGTCAGGAAGATCAGATAAAGCAGCCCTGTAACGTGCAGCGATTTCTTTTCTTCTGATAATCCACCTGGGCAGATGGCGCAACTTCACATCGAGAAAAGCCGCCTGCATGTTATCGAGGAGGCAGGTAAAACCATGCCCGTGATACTCGCCGGTATCCCGGTCTTCTCCATTATATCGCATCTGGGTGGCAAACAAAGCCACCTCAGGATCATTCGTAGTTATCGCCCCGCCGTCTCCATAGCCGCCAAGAATTTTGAAGGGATAAAAACTCCAGCAGCCGGTCAGCCCCCAGGAACCGGCCATTCTTTGCTTTATTTCTTTATCCTTAACACCTGACACCTGACACTTAACACTGTCAGTATCACACATACTTGACCCCAGGCTCTGGCACGCGTCCTCCACGATGACGAGGCCATGTTTCTCCGCAATCTCCGTAACCTCCATCATATCAGCCATATAGCCGCTCAGATGGACAGGAATAATCGCTTTTGTCCGGGGTGAAATGGCTGCTGCTATTTTGCCGCAATCGATATTGAAATCCTTCCCCACATCTACAAGCACCGGTTTCGCGCCGACATTGACCACTGCCGATGCCGTCGCCACAAAGGTGTGGGCGGGCACGATGACCTCGTCACCGACGCCGATCCCCGCCGCCCGCAACGACATATGAAGGGCGTCATAGCCACTGTTTAAACCCACCGCATATTTTGTCCCGACGAAAGCAGCTAGATTGGTTTCAAAACTTTTCAACTGTCCCCGGTCAATCAGATCACCCTTGTCCATCACCTCAAAATAGGCCGCATCGAGTTCATCTTTGATCATCCGATAGACTTTTGCCGGTTCAACAAACTTTACCTTACGCTTACGAATCATTGTTTTTCCCTAACTCCTGAGCTATCTGTTCAACATGTGCACTTATTGGAATCTCTCTCCTGGTCACGTAACACCTAAAACGTAAGACGTAAAACTCAGTTACGTAAAACCTACCGCCCAAAAATCTTTTGAACCGCTTTTACAATTTCATGCGCCTTTATGTAGTAAGCATCTTCCAGCACAGAACTGGCCGGGGCCGGACAATCAGGAAGGGCCAACCTCTTCACCGGCGCCTTCAAGAAGGTAAAGGCCTGCTCGGAGGCAATCGCCGCAATTTCCGCCGATAAGCCAAAACTTTTCCAGCCGCCGTCAGCGATGACAAGACGGCCCGTTTTCATGACCGACTTCACAATCAATGGCGCATCAATCGGCTTGACGCTACGCAGGTCAATCACCTCAACATCGATTCCCTGCTTTGCCAATTCGTTTGCCGCTTGCACGGATTCATGAGCCATAAAAGAAACAGCCACCAGGGTTACGTCCTTACCTTCTCTCCGGATGACACCCTTGCCGATTTCGACCTCGTATACCTCTTCCGGCACGACATCTTCAACACGATAGAGCAATCGATCGTCGATAAAAACAACGGGGTTAGGATCTTTAATGGCCGCAATCATCAAGCCCTTTGCATCATAGGGCGTGGAAGGCATGACAACCTTGAGGCCCGGGATGTGGGCAAAAGTAGCATGCAGCGCCTGAGAGTGTTGGGCCGCCTGCTCACCGCCACGATTGATGATCCCCCAGAAGACAACAGGTACGGATGCTCTGCCGCCGTTCATGTAATACCAGTTGGCCGCCTCGTTGACGATGGGATCAAAAGCATAAAACATGAAGTCCATCCGCGGGTGGACAACCACCGGTCGCATCCCGGCAATCGCCGCACCCACGGCAGCGCCGGTCATGGCATTTTCTGAAACCGGGGTATCAATCACGCGGCTCGCTCCGAATCTTTCCAGCAATCCCTGCGCCGTATTGCCCACATACCATGGACTTTTTGTGCCCTGCCCAATCAGAAAAACGGAGGGATCAGAGGCCATCATCTGATGAATTGCTTCATTGATGGCCAGACTGTATTGCAGTTTCCTATGCGAAGACATAGTTCATAACCTCCTTACTATCGGGACTGGGGCTGCTTTTGGCAAAACGATGGGCGTCGGCAACCTCTTTTCCCACCTCTTTTTTAATGGAATCCAAGACAAGTTCTGCGATCAGGTTTTGGGACACCAGATAATTCTCAAACTTTTTTATGGGATCATTCTGAAACCATCGCTCCACCTCTTCCCTGGGGCGAATATCGGTGTGGTCCCCCTGAATATTATCATCAGGACCGACATGGCCCCGAAAACGGTAGGTCAGGCACTCAAGAAAAACAGGGCCTTCGCCTTTCCTGCACTTATCAATCGCCGCTCGCCCTGCCTCATAAACCTGCAGGATATCGTTTCCATCTACTTCATGCGATTCAATGCAAAAGGGCTCGGCGATTTTATGAATACTGCTCGATACCCGGCAATCCCTAATGGGCATATGGGTCGCGTAGAAGTTGTTTTCACAGACAAACACTATCGGCAACTTCATAAGAGCTGCGAAATTCAGTGACTCATACAATACTCCCTCACCAGTGGCCCCATCGCCAAAAAAGGTCACTGCGACGCGATCTTCCTTTCTTATGGAAGCCGCCAACGCCGCACCCAGGGCAAGAGAAATTGTACCCGAGACAATCGGCGCCGCGCCCAGCATCCCGCAATCCATATCAACAATATGCATGGACCCTCCCCGCCCCCGGGAACATCCCGTTTCACGGCAATAGATCTCCGCCACGAGGCCCTCCATGCTCCCACCTTTGGCAAGGTAGTGTCCATGGGATCTATGATTGCCAAAGATATAATCCCGGGCTGTCAAAGTAGCGCATATCCCCGTCGCAACGGCTTCTTCTCCGGAATACAAATGGCAAGGGCAAAGGACATCTCGGGAAAGGATAGGTTCCACAAAACTCTCTTCGCAGAGACGAATGCGAACCATGGTGCGATACAGGTTTCCCAACAAAAGTAGCGGGTATTTCATAAACGCCTCCGACTTGTAATCAACATATAGAGATCTGCATAACCCTAGAGAAATGGTTCGCAAGCGATGAATCAAATGTTTTTCGCCGTTCCGAGATTGAATTTAACATCCTGTAATTAATCATATGTATATACCAATTAACCAGAAGCGAAAAAGATTTTTGAGCCGCAGCGAAGCCATTTTTCAAAGGTCTCATTTAAGGTCATGACATATCAGATTTTATCCTTCTTATATCTTCGACAGCCTTGCTACCGGGATTGATAATGGCCAACAATGTTAAGAGGATAATCTTCAAATCCGTCAAAAAAGATTGCTCATACACATATTTCAACTGCAATTTCAACTTCGTTGGCCTGATAAGCTCTTCATAAGCCTTCTCGGGATCTGCCATCCCTGCTAAAGCGGCCCCCTCGTCGGCATTCCAGATGGATGCCCAATCCGTAATACCGGGTCTGACCGTCAAGATGGCCTTCTCTTCAAGAGTGTACATATCCGTATAGCGCTTAACCTCCGGGCGCGGCCCGACAATACTCATGTTTCCTAGCAGAACATTGATCAGCTGCGGCAATTCATCGAGCTTGTATTTTCGCAATGTCTTACCAATCTTGGTAATCCTCGGATCATCATCAGATGTAGAAGACGCCCCCAACTTCTCCGCATCCACCACCATCGTCCGGAACTTAAAGATACGAAAGGACCTCCCGTGAAGCCCGACCCGCGCCCCTCTGTAAAAAAACGGGCCGCCGTCTTCACCTTTAATTCTGTAAGCTATCAAAAGAATAACCGGACTTAGGACAGCAATGCCAACCACTGCGGCAAGAATGTCGAAAGAGCGCTTTATCACGGCCGCTCTTTCCTGGCAACAGCATAGAGAATCTTATAATTCCTGTTAGGCTGATCATGGGGGATCGGCACGGGGGGGGCATAAGGGGCCATATTTTCATAAATCTTATCGGGCAGAGGCTTTAGAGGCCCCAAAAATACTCGCTTTAGGTATGCCCTCGCAGCAAGAGTGCCCGGGATTAGGTCCAAGCTAACCGCAATGTGCTTAATCCGGGAAAAAACCAAATTTTTAATACCAGTCGCATTAACAGGAAATGCGCCGAATAAATCCACTTTTGAAAAATGCTTGTTAATAGTGGAATGCAACTCCGGAGCGGAAAAATATCGGTATGCGTAAGGCGATGGATGAAAATCTGACCAGTCCTTGTTCACGGTGCAGATTATCAATATTCCGTTATCACTCAATATTCTGTTGGCTTCGGCGAAGAAAGTATCCGGATATCTCAGGTAGTATAGCGCCTCATACAAAAGTGCCAGATCGAAAGTCTTGTCTGGGAAATCCAATTGATGAGCATCCATTAAGCAGACTTCAATCTTATTGCCTTCATACCTGGACTGGCCTTCTTCATAAGACTTAGTTCTGTGGGATACGATCCCGTATAATTGGCTCGCTGTCGCCACGTTCTGGTTGTCAATGTCCAGACCGACGACTTTTCGTGCTTTCTCTGCCAAATAGCCCAACCCGATGCCACTTCCACAAGCAACTTCGAGCACCCTATTATTCATCGTATAATCACCGGCGAAGCGATAGCGGTGCCAAAGTCTCGCAATTTGCTCAATAGTGGCTTTCTGCCCTGGATTTTCTGTAATTAAGTTATAATAATGATATTCACAATCCACGTTAGAGCCGGCAAGCTTTTCAAGATGGTTTACCAACTCGCCGTAGACCATTTCAAACGAGAATCGCTCTGCATAAAGGTCGTGCGCTTTTTGGGACATGCCTTGTTGCAGCGTACCATCTTGCATCAACGCCTGAATGCAGTCATGCAAGGTCTTGCCGGTATCCGTGCCATAACGTATCCCTACACCACTTTCGGTAATCAGCGTCGCCACCTCGCCTTGAAGGGGGCTGAGGATAGGTAGGCCGACAGATAGGGCGTCAATAATTTTATTCGGGATACTCTTTTGGAAGCTATCAATATTCAGGTAGGGGGCAAGAGCAGCTCGGCAGCGTTCCGCCAACACTAAGATTTTGGGGCGGTCTATCCAACCCGGAAAATAAACATTTGGCAAGCCTGACATCATTGCACGCAGCTCCGCAGAGAAAGCGCCATCACCGCAGATGACAAATTCGCAGCGGGGCTCTGCTTTAGCTGCAATTTTTGCTGCCTCCTGCACGGGCTTGAAGTCAAAGGATTGAGAATGACTCCCTACAAAACAAACGCGTGGACAGCCATTATCTTTGATCCCTCGGTCATCCCACCATCGCCGGGCAGCCTCTCTCTGAGATGCTGACACTTGCCCCAGGGGGGATGTGAGCGGAAACACGCCATCCCTATCTGTTCTCGCACGCTGTGCAACCACTAACGTCCAGTCGAGAAAACTACTCGCCATCGCCGACAGACCAGTCGCCTCCCGCATCGCCCGCCTTGCCAAGTAGAAATAAGGCCACAACATGATGCGACCGAGCAATCGTAAGGGGCCTGGAATGGCATCCAAAAACAGTGACGGCCATTGATCTTTAACATCAAGCAGCGAAGGCACATCATGTTTGGCAAGCCAACGGGCAAGTACTGCCGCAGTTTCAATAGGGGGATATCCAATAAAAGCAACATCGGGAAGGGGACCTGAATGCTCAAGCATCTTTTTCAGATTGAACGCCAACTGAATATGATCGATCAGACGATCCAAGCTGATATGTCGCCGATAACCCCTGCTGGGGATCAATCTGATTTCGATAAGATCCGCAATTTGTAGAACCTGCGCCGTGGCACTGCGATGGAGTTTTTCCTGATGATAAAAGGCCGTACTCCACAACACCACCCGATGGCCTGCTCGAGCCAGGGCATTGCTTAAGTTCATTGCCCGCATCGGGCGCGCATTTCCCTCATCTATATGGAGTGGCTCGCCGGTTTGAAACACCCAGATTAAAAGTGGTGGTGAATTAGATATGCTCATGGAGTTACTTGGCTCTCCCATCTTCTTATGCAGTCTCGTTCCTTCAACATAACATAGTACATTACCTGTCCTTATAGCTTTTTTGGCTTGGACAAAACAAATACTACCTGCCATGCCTGCCACTTCAGGAAAGGCAATTTAAGGATAAATGAATCAATCGTTTCCAAGATACTCAACAAAGTTGAAAATCCTGTCATATTTCTGAATGGCACCGCAGCAAGCGATGCCAGATGAAAACATCCCAATATATCGACATCATAGAAATATTCTCTGGCCATTTCAATATCTTTTTTTCTTAAAATATGCTCCACTTCCCATTCAGTCCTTATTCCCGGTGTTTTCTTTCTATATAAATGTATGATGGGATTATGCCTTAGTGTTTCGGTACATATAAACTGCCCATCCGGTTTCAGAACCCTGGCAATTTCAGAATAGGCCTTTGATAGAGTGAGATGATGAAGTGCCCCGTATTCCGAAACAATATCAAACAAATTGTCTCCTAATTCCAGAGCTTCTGCATCCATTACCTCAAATGACGTTTTTTTATCATAACCCTCTTTGGCAGCCCTTTCTCTACAATTATCAATTGATACTTGCGACAGGTCAATACCAAGCACTTCGTGGGCGCCGCAATCAGCCATCAGAAAACTGTCGTCACCATTTCCACAACAATAATCAAGGGCTCTTTTCCCCGGACAATTTTCAGAAAACCACTGCAAAACTGCTTGTCGACTCTTTCGTTCCACAGCATAATATTTCATATTAGCCCAGAGGGGGCTCTCTTTAATTACCTTCTCAAGGTCAGGCGACCATCTTTGGCCGTATTTACCATCCCTGAGGGCGTCGTGAAAATTTTTCTCTATTTCTTTCCTGATCTCTTTCAAGAATATCTTCCCCCCTCAATGTTCCAAAAGTGCGTCCATGAGATTTTATAACTTGACTTTCTCATCGTATTTGGCGTTCCCCCGCTATTTTCCCAGGAACACCCCTACTACGTGCCGCACAATTACCTTTTCATCAAACTCCCTTTCAACTTTCATCCGGGAGTAAAGACCAAACTCTTTTCGTTTATCCGCGCGGCATAATAAATCCTCGATAGCTTCCGCCAGAGCTTGGGAGTTTTTTATAGGGATCAGATGGCCATTCCTTCCATCTTCTACAGCACCACGACAATCCTTGCTGTCTGTCGTAATCACCGCCCTGCCCATTGCCATTGGTTCAAGGAGTGTCCGGGGATGACCCCCTTCCTTATAATATGATGGCAAAACGTTTATTGTTGATAAGGCATAATAAGGTCTGAGGTCATCTCGATACTGCAACCATATAAAATTAGGCAATTTAGTCACTGCGCTATCAATGTAAGACACAGGCACTTCATCGTAGCTTCCCGGCTCCGGGTGGGCAATGAGCAAAAATTTGACAAATGGATATTGCTCTTTGAGTATCTCCGCGGCCTCGACAAACTCCCGAATACCCTTAGGCCATATCAATCTCGCAACCATCAGTACTACTTCATCTTTTCCGCTTAGTCCTAATTCCCTCCTTGCCTCTGCTATTTGATCTTCATTTACCTTCTCTGGAGAATAGAAGTCCAAATCCAGGCAAGTATTTGTTAATAATACTTTCTCGTGACTTACAAAGCCATGTGAAAGGAAATATTCCAAGTCGTTCTTGTTAGTGAACCATATTTTATTGCTCAAACGGCAGGATAAACTATACAGAGCAAAATAAATAAGTTTAACAAATCTTCCTTTTACACCTGTCAACGAAAATACTGCACCCAAACCAACAATATGAGACACAATATAATTAACTTTCGCCATTTTAGCAGCGATAGTCCCATACATGTTTAGCTTGGTCGAGATGTTATAAACAAGGTCAAATTTTTGCCTTTTAAAGATGCTATACAATTCAATTATTAGTTTGAGATCCTTTAACGGACTGATAAAGCGATATATATCAATATCAATACTTGTTACGCCCAGAGACTCAATTTCTTCCTTGTATGCTCCCTCTGAGCTCAGCGTGTATATCTGAGCGCCTTCTATTGTTTTTAATTCATTGATCAGGCCTTTACAAAAAAGGATTAAAGACCGTCCGTCGGGGCAAACAATAGCTATTTTCATCGATTCATTTCAGTTGCGATTTTTTTATTTTCTGAGCCTTGCTGAATCATTCAATCGTGTCACATGTGTCTTTCTCAAGCACCAACATGGCCTCGGCAGACAGAAAAGGAACCACCATAAATGACCGGACGACCTTGAAGCCGGCCCTCTCACATGCGGCGACAATATCCCGAAGCGGCGCCGGACAGGGGGCGGGGGAAATTCCCCTGCGGATGACCGCAAGAACTTTCTTTTTGATCCTTTGTAATGGGCTATCCACACTGCAGGTAATTATCACCACGCGGCTGGAAAGCGCGGAGATCTCGCGCAGGGCCGCACGTTTGATATCCGGAGGGACGCGATGCATGAAGCCGATGACTGCCACACACGCGAATGACCGGCGCGGAAAACCCGTTTTTGTGATGTCTGCCTGCACACAGCCGAGCAGGCGATCTGCTGGGTATTCGTCTCGGGCCAGATCCATCATCTCCGGTGAAATATCACTTGCCACAATCTGGAACGGAAAATCATGCAGCAGCTTACCCAAAATACCGGTGCCGCAGGGGATGTCGAGCAGCCGGTCGCCGGCTGACCAGGAGTAGCGCGAAAGTTCGCGGGCAAGCAAGCGCTGCTCCCGCCAGGTGGAAAATCGCGCCCAACTCCAATCCTCTGTGTGATAGCGCTTGTACTCAACCGCCCGCCGCCTGGAACGGTACGCGTTAAGCGTGTCAGTTTCGTAGTTAGTAGGCGGCCTCATTCAAACCACTTTTTTTAACTCTACGGCCAGTTGACGGTTGTAGAATGGATTGACATAGAACGCCGCAACCAGCCGCTTTAAAGGTATGGACCAGGGAAGACGCCAAAGGGAATCTATCGCGGTGTGCCAATGTTTGAGCTGTTCTTTGATCAGGAAAAAGCTGAGCAGTTTTGGCGAAGGCGACGCGCTATGAGAATAATAGGCCTCTAAAAAAGCATCCTCAGCCCTGGAATCCGGCCGCATACCCAGTAAAAATAATCCGCTTCCCCAATAAATAATCCGGTAGGTCATGATGAACCTTGCCAGATCCGCTTCACGACAAATTCGCTTCATGCGCCCCGGGTCAAAGAGGAACAGTCGGTCCCGGCCATCCATTAAAATATTGCGGATATCAATACCCTTCAGTGTCGATACTTCGATCGCATCGATCTCCAGGTTTCCAATGGATTTTAAGTCATGGATAACATGGCCCGGCATTGGACTTCCGACGCTCTCCCCAAACTCATGGCAATATCGCTCAAGTTTGGGGACGGATTCATTCAAATGAAAAACCGTGCTGCGGGCCTTACCATGATGAAATCGCCCCAGGGCTGCGCCCAGCCGCGTCATTGCCTCGCGTAACCGTCTACCATCCTTCTTCAAACCCAAACGACGGCGCAGATCCAGTCGCCGGAATACGGAAAAGGCATCCGTCCCGGCTGCCGCGTCCGTAACAATGGCGTTGTATTGGGGAAAATAGTTCCTGAGTCGGACCCAGGACACTCCCAGATCCTCGGAATGCCATTGGTCAGCAAGGGAGCGCAGACTTGCCACTTCATCCGCGGCCATGCTGCGATCGGCAGGGGAGATAGGAAGAATTGACTTCGATCTCTGTCGCAGATCCTCTTTGGGGATTTTCACGAATACTTTTTGTGTATTACCCCTCGTATTTGCCTCAATGGAAAAGATGAATGAAAAATAGTTGGTCACCAGCGGTCCAATAGCGGCGTTCGACATGTCGAATGGCCGGCCGGTTATATCTTCGACAACCAGACGGGCCAGCAGCTGCCGGACTGTTTCATTGTCATTCTCTTCAATTATTGGCAATACCAGCGCTCCGCCCACATCTGGAAATTCAGCAACAGCAGAAGCTTCTCGGCCCCAATGCCTTCGTAGCGATAAAACCTTTCTACCTGAGACGCTACCAGCTTTTCGTCGAGGACACCGACCGCCCGAATACGCTCCGTACAGAGATACTCCCGGACCAGCGGCTTCCAGGGACCGTGCATCCATTCATACAAGGGGACGACAAACCCCCGCTTGGGAACCTTTAGAATCGGTTCGCTGATCCATCTGCGCAGGATGTGCTTCAGAATATGTTTGTGCTCGCCATTAGCATAAACGTACTCCATGGGCAGGCTATACGCGAATTCGGCGAAGCGATGATCCAGGAAAGGGTCCCGGCATTCCAGGGAAACCGCCATCGAGGCGCGATCCACCTTGGTCAGGATATCATCTCTAAGAAAGCTCTGGTAATCGGAACGCATCATTGCATCCATCAACTGAGCGCCATCAGTCGCGTCGGCGCCGACCAGCCGCGACGTAAAAACGCTATCGGCAAAAAGACCGGTCAGATCTTCTCCCAGCAAGGCGCCGACTTTTCGTTCCGGCCATCCCTTTTCGTTCATGATGCGAATCAGATCCGACGGGGCGCCGGCGCACATAATCTCGAAAGCCTTCTCAACGGTTGAAATCAGGCGGGGATTATTTCGGGAAACACCCTGTCGCGCCACATGCAGGGAAAGCAACTGCTCATAAGGAAGTGCGGCCAAGACTTTTGCCGCCCCACGGCGCAGGGGCATTGGAATACGCGACAGTTGGCGATAACGGTTGGCATAGTCGGGATAGCTCTCGTAACCGCAAAACTGCTCATCCCCACCATCGGCGGAAAGGGCGACTTTGACGTACTCCCGTGTAACCGCCGAGAGTAGCGCCGTCGGCATACCGGATGAGTCGCCGAATGGCTCGTCATAGATCTCTGAGAACCGCCGCAGGGCACCAACCGCGTCCTGGGCGTCGATGTAGCGGACTTCATGGCGAATGCCCAACTCCGCGGCGATCTGCGTTGCCATCGGCGCTTCGTCATAGCGGGCATCACGAAACCCGATGGTGATATGCAGCAGGTCGGCTCCTATCCGTTTTTTCAAGATGGCGGCAAGAAAGGTGGAATCAATCCCCCCCGACAGGAAAACCCCCACCGGCACATCGGACACCAGGCGATACGCGAACGCGCTTTCCGCGAGCCTCTCCATCTCCTCAACGGCCTCGTCAAAACTGCCGGCAAAGGAACCCCGCTGAATACCATCAAGGCCCCAGTAGCGCTGCAGGTTAAACGAGCCGTCTGCCCCAGCACGGAGATAATGTCCTGCCGGCACGCGGAAGGTGTCGGCCAGCACCGTGGCGTCGTCGAGGGTGTAGCCCAGGACAAGATACTCGCCAAGCCCACGCCGGTCGAGGCGCTTCTGATAGCCAGGATGGGCGTAGAGCGCCTTTAGTTCCGAGCCGAAAAGGAGGGAATTGCCGGTTTTAGAATAAAAGAGCGGCTTGATTCCCGCCCGGTCCCGGGCAAGGAGCAGACAACGCTCCCGGGCATTCCAGACGGCAAAGGCAAACATGCCGATAAACTTCCCGAGGGCCGGTTCGATGCCCCAGCAATGGATGGCATTGAGAACAACCTCGGTGTCCGTTTCACTTGTAAAGCTATATCCAACACCCTGAAGCTGCGTCCGCAACTCCCGGTAGTTGTAGACCTCCCCGTTGAAGATGATGGCCAGGGAGCGATCGGCCGTCCAGATCGGGTTGCGGCCGCTTTCGGTCAGATCGATAATCGACAACCGCCGGTGGCCCAAACCAATATTGCCCTCGCAAAACAGTCCCTCATCGTCAGGTCCCCGGTGGACCAGGGCATCCATCATGCGCTGCACATGGCCCGCATCGACAGGTTTTGAGAAACTGAGTTCACCGGCAATACCGCACATAATCAGCCTTTACCGCGCGCCATTTCCGCCCAGATTTCAGACAGCCGGGCAACCTTATCGTCAATCAGATATTCGGCAAAGACGGTTCTTTTTGCCTCTTGCCCCAGACGCATTCGCAGCTCCGGGTCAGCGAGTAATTCACGCCATCGCCGCTCAATTGCATCCACATCGCCGGGCTCGACAAGAAAGCCGTTCTTCCCGTCTTTGATGGCCTCCCTCAGCCCCCCCACCTTGGACGCGATAATAGGTTTCCCCAGAGACATGGACTCGAGGACCGCACGGCCAAACCCCTCCGAGAGGGAGGGATGAATCATGATGTCCATCAAGGCGATAACGTCAAGTGCATCCCGGCGCCAGCCGGTAAATCGCACATAGTCATCAAGTTTATTTTTAGCGATGAACTGATCCATCTCATCCTTGTAGGGGCGATACTCATCGATGACGTGATCTCCAAGCAGATAGAGCCTTACCTTTGGGAAGTCGGCAACGAGCTTCGCCAGTGCCGCCAGGGCGAGGTGCTGCCCCTTGGGTCGATAGAGCTGCCCGAGAACGATGACATTCGTGCAGGACGGATCAATGCCCAACTCCTCACGGAGCGCAGATTTGTCCCGCTGTTCGACCTCCGCAATGACCGATGGATCCAGACCGATTTTTAGAATATCGAACTTATTCCGACATGAGCGGACGAGATGCGGATACTTGTCATCCCGGTTCTGTTCACAGAAAAACAGAACCTTCGCGGCCAGCAGCAACGACAGGTGATCAATCACCGGATTGTTTAGCTCTCCCTTGACATACAAAAGCGAAGGCACCCTCGCCAAACGTGCGGCAAGACCGATACTCATCTCGGCGCGTACGCAGTTGGCATAAACGACATCGATCCGCCTCTCGCGAAGAAAGCGTGAAAGCGTGAGGTTGTAGTGTATCAGATCAATTGCGGCTTTCAACTTGCCCGGAATTCCGGCGCGGAGCGCCGCCCCGCCATAGCGGTCAAGCGTTCCGGGCGGCGGCATGACCACACACTCGACACCCATCTTCCGGAATTCCGCAAGCGCCACCCCCTCGACCGGCGCCACCACCATGGGGGTAAACCGCTTAAGGTCAATGCGTTCAAGAATGAGCCGCTGCGTGAGAAAGTTGCCGCCCAAACCCATGGGATAGGGTTCGTAAAAAAGCACCCGGATAGGCTTATCCATTTGACTTCCTCATGAGCTTTCGGAGGAGAATATTCGCAAGCAGAAATAATGATTTAAGGCGAAATGACAGCAACGATCTTCCGAGTAGGCTTTGCTTTAACAAAGGAACTGCGTTTCCCCAATCGCCGCGCAACTGATAAATTCTACCCAGATCATATGCACGCATCGATAACACCCTGGAGCGATCGTCCGGATTCACGTTATTCAAATGTCGAGAATATACACTGTCTATGGTCTCCGGCCGCTTCGAAACGCTCATGTTACCGCCCCCGGCCCAATAATAACCCAGACACTCATTAATTCGGACAAACTTGCCGGTAATTTGCGCAATCCTCAACCAGGCATCCCAATCTTCCACGGTAATAAGTATTCTGTCCTCACTGAAACCACCGATGCGGCGCATGATTTCAGTTTTAACCACTACAGTTGAGGTAAGTATTGACTTGCCGCGACATAGCAAATCCATATACACATCATTTCCCGGTTGCAACGAGTACATCCTCTTTCTGTACGACTTCTGATCAGCGTCTTTAACCACCCACAAATCGTGAAAGACGATATCTGCTCCACGGTCAATATGAACCAAACACCTTTCCAACTTTTCGGGGGCCCACCAATCGTCATGATCTAAAAAACATACCCATTCACTTGTAGATGCCTTGATACCATTATTCCTTGGTCGGGCGGGTCCGCCAAAATTTTCTCCCCGGATATATTGAATATGCAAATCACCTTTGAATGACTCACAAACCTCCCTGGTGTGGTCAGTAGAACCATCATCACCAACAATAACCTCAAAATTTTTATAAGTTTGTGTAACAAGTGATTGGAGTGTTCTTCTGAGTAATTCCGCGGCATTATAAGTTGGAATTACAACTGAAAATTTATAATTATTCATATTGGGTTTGGTTACAGTAATATCTTCACCTATTCACTTTTTACTGAAAACCCAGACTGCATGCGGATGAGCCCATCTTTAACACCGATTGTTTTCACGCCCAGTTCATTTTCCATTTTGGTCGTATCGAAAGAGGTATCTTGAGGACGAGGTGCAATTTCAGGAAAATAAGAATCAGGGACGGGCGTGATTAATTCTGCATCCAAGTCAAATACTTCCGCTACCTGTAAAGCAAAATCGTAAAGGGATAAATGATCTCTCCCCGCCACATGGTATATGCCGGTTTGTTGTTGTCGAATCACTTCCCAGATGACCTCTGCACATGACCAGGCGGGAAGAGGCTTGCTAAAGACATTATCAACGACCTTTATATGTTTCCCATTTTCCAGGGAACGTACCCACCAAACAACCGGGTTGTCACGTTCGCCAGGGTACGGCCAACCATACATCAAGATGGGACGTACGATGGCCCAATAGATGCTGCTTTCACGAACGATATTTTCGGCTTCAACCTTAAGTTGCCCATAGTAGTTGATCGGGTTGACCGGTGCAGTTTCGGAGTACAAAGGGCTTCGACCGTCAAATACGGCATTTGAGGATATATAAATGAGTCGTGATTTGAAAATTTGGCACAATTCAGCGACAATCTCCGTACCACCTACGTTGACCCTTCTCGTCTGTTCGCGATTCCTTTCAGCAAAATCTACGCTTCCAATAGCAGCTGTATGAATAACAACATCAGGCTTGGCCCATTCAAAAACGGATTGCATCTGCCTGCGGTCGGTCACGTCAGCGGCACGAATAGGGAAATGCAAAGGTTCCGGCAAAGAACGTTCGGGGAAATACACGGAAAACCCTTGGATGTCCGTTGGCGCCGACTGCTGGATGGCAAGGCCAAGCAACCCCGTTCCTCCGGTTATCAGAATCCGTTTGTCTGTTTTTAAACTTGGCAAAATAACCGCCCTTTCTTCAGAGTTCTATGCTTGATTGGTGAATTCAATTTTGATTAAATCAGGCAGTAGCTTATTGGTAGGAAATCGACTTTTCTTTCTTCAGCCACTCATAGGTGCATCTGATGGCTTTCCTGATCTCTGTCGGTTCATAATCAATAAATGATTTTAGCTTTTTATTATTCAGCACGATATTGGGAACGTCGCACTTGTGCCCCGGAGCGTATTCCACGGCCAAGTTTAGGGGCAATTCAGAGATAAATTGAAGGATGTCATTGATCGAATAACCGATTCCGGTTCCTATGTTAATGATATTGTTCCAGATGTCTTTTTCGATTACCTCTCCCATGATACGGACCACGTCTTTGATGTAGATATAATCCCGGACCACGGCACCATCCCCCCAGATGACAAGCGGCTCATGATTCAATGCTCTACTGATGGCGACATTCACGATACCTTGCTTATCCGATACGTGATAGGGCCCAAAAGGATTTGAAACGCGCAGAATCAGATAGTCCAAATCATGCAGGTGATGGTGCAGGTGGATGAACTTTTCAATGCTCAATTTGGTGATACCGTGGGCCGAAATCGGATCCGTCGGATGATTTTCATCGACCTTATCAGGGCTTACTTTACCGTACACGGTGCCACCGGAAGACAGGAAGACCAGCCTTCTCACATGATACTTCACCATAATATTCAATAATCGAATGGTCCCCACCAGATTGGACTCGATGTCATATTCCAGATTATCGTTGGATGTTACGGGCACCGTGGTACTTATTAAGTGAAACACCGTGTCGATAGAATAATCCCTGAAGATGGATTCCAGGTCTTCCGTATTGTTATAATCGCCGTAACAGACGGTGACGCGATCTTTAAATCTATTCGGAACGCCCTTAAACTCAAAGACCACCAAGTGGTACAAACCCCTGTTTAACAGTTCTTCGATCAGGTTGGAACCGATAAAACCAAAGCCCCCTAAAACGAGAATGTTTTTCATAGTTCATCATCCATTAATTTATCGTAGAGTAATTTGAACTGGTTACATACTTTTTCCCGTAAAAACAATTCTTTATATCTTTTCTGCGCATTTTCGGCATACATTTCCCGCAAATTTTTATCAGTATACAATTTCATAATATGATCATCCAAAAACTCTAGTTCAGTTGTTTCCAGCAAAACACCAGTCACTCCATTTTCAATCTCTTCCATGATTCCGGCAACACGGGTAGAAATTATTGCTTTACGTAATGCCATTGCCGCCAAAACAACCAACGGCATGTCTTCACCGCCGACAGAGGGGAGAATGAATAAATCCGCCGCATTTATGTAGTCGGCAAAGTCAGGCAGGTAGCCCGTAAAAATAACATTGGACAATCCATTAGTTCTACAAAAGTTCAGCAGATTTTGACGCTCGACGCCATCCCCGACGAGAAATATGACCATGTTTCTGTAAATATCGGGTTGCCTTTCTTTGATTTTCAATATGGCCTCTAATAAGAAAATCTGCCCTTTTCTTTTGCTCAAAAAAGCCACTTCTGTAATGATAAATTTCTGATTATCAATATTATATTTTCCCAACACTGCTTCCCTGTTCTTATTAATGACGGGATGCTCTATGGTATTGTATATTTGCAGTAATTTATCGCGACTAAACCCCCGATTTGTTTGCAACGATTCTTTTGTCTGCTTGGAACCAGATATGAATATTTTAGTATATTCAGAAATTTTGCCGTCTATAAAGCGTTGAGCGGGATTACTCGGTTTTTCTGCCGGATTATTAATATGAAACACAATCCGATTTACGCCACAATGCTTTGCGGCAAAAACAGCATTGAGACAAACTGATGAAGCCGGATATCCGCCGTTGTTTATATGAATGATATCCGGCTTTATTTTGCGTATGAAAAATCTGAGTTTGACATAATTAAAAATGTTATAAATACCGACTTTCTGCATTATCCAAAAAGGCACCTTGATTAGCCGGCGAATGTAAGTACTTGAAATTCGCTTATTGATGTTAAAATATAAAGTATCGTTCGATAATAATCTCAGGGGAACTTGAGAAGCCCTCGATGACAAATCTCTGTCAACTCCCTGCTTGTATTCCTTGAAATATCGATATCCAAAAACAATTTTATTCTCAGGATTTTCAGAAATAAAATTTATTATATTTATTATGCTGCGGTCGGAACCGCCATATATTGTACAATCTGAAATATAGAGGAGCTTACAGCTCATTAGTATATATCTTCATGGAACTAACTATTTTCATTACAATCTTTTTTTATAGCGGTTAAAAAATAGGTTATTGAATTCAACGGCAGCAGATGAGATATTCTCGCTTCATAAGATTGTGGATATCTCTCTGCAAACATAACAAGTAGTTTGTGGTGGAGACGCATGGCCCCGCTTTTTGACTCTCTGTCAAATTCGAGCTGATCCAATCTGAACTGCGCCTTAGTATATCCATAACGAGTATGAAATGGATGAGACGGGTCGAAATAATTGAACCACCACACGCCAAAAAAGTTTTTGTGGGTGGGATCGATGGTGGCATGGAAGCTTCGGAAATAAGGAACGCCAACCACCACTTTAGCCCCATCCCTGCTGATGCGGTATATCTCTTCCATAACTTTCAAAGGATTATCAAGATGTTCCAGGACATTATCCATCCAGGTATCGTCTACTGCATTGTCTTCGAAAGGATATGGGATATCATTCAGATCATGCACAACGTCCACCCCTGGGAGACTAAGGGCATCAACTCCCACATAGCCTTCCTTCTTTCTTTGTCCACATCCAAAATCAATCTTCATAGCGATTCAGTCTTCAGAATAAAATGGGAGGATATGTAAAGCTCTTAATCGTTTCTTCTTACAATTAGTAGATAAGTTAAGCACAGTTTATCACTATAGAATACCCTGTCGAGATGGAGTGCCTTAAAATTAAGATAAGGAACCAGGAGAAGATTCCTCATCCTGCAAATAATTTTTACCAAAAGATTATTATGCTCTCTGCCGAGCAAATAAACTATCCTGGCCTGGATTAGTGTCGCATAAGCCCCTTCCATATTTTCTATCTTGAGTATCTCAAAACCAGCCTCACTGAAAAGCCTCTGAATGGCGTGCCTGGTAAAACGATAAAAGTCATAAGGCTCTGAATGGCATTGCCAGACAAAAGGAATGGTAAAAATACCTACCCCTCCTTGAGCGAGTATCCGGTAACATTCGTTAATAAACTTTCTCGTATCGTATATATGCTCAATCACCTGTGTAGATAGCAAAGTATCAAAACTGCATTCTCCCAATCCTGTTTCCGAGCAGTCCGCAAAAAAATCGGCCTTTGTTTGATCGCCATAATTGGTTTCCATGGTCTGAGGATAGTCCACACCAAAATATGAATCAACAAAGGGGGTGAATAGCGCTTCATAAGGCTTTATCCCACAGCCAACATCAATAAGTCTGCCTGTTGCATACTTGGCATTGCTCTTTAACCCCTTGAAAATATTATGTCTTGTAATTTTTACATCGGACCAATATGATATATTGATAAATTTATCCTGCATGGCCTACCCGGCAGCGCTACTTTGCATTTTTCTTGTTAACATGACGGCCAGTTCCTTTATTTCGCCGATGTTGATGATCTTGGCCATCAGCGCGATCATTACAAACATAAACAACATAAATAGTTTTATGGAAATCTCGATAATCATATTCAAATTAATATAATATAAAAAATAAAGAAATGCCGTCCCGGCAAACAAGGTTCCGAGCATGAGCGCCAGTCTTCCCTTATCTATAGGAACGGGGGTAATACGAAGCCCAATGAATAATTGCGCCCCCTGGGCTAATGCTGCCGCAATGAACGCCGCAAATGCCGCCCCCATAACGCCAAATTTGGGGATAAGCAGGATGTTTGCGAGAATACTTGCCATCGAGAAAATGAGGTTAATCGGCATTGCCCAGAATGTTTTGGAAGGATGATAATATATCAACCAGTATGAAATCAGCCCCAGGACGCCAAAAATGTGGTAATAAATGTAAATGGGAACAACATAAATGACAAAATGATAGTCCTTGGGGGTTAACAGATAAACAATTTCTTTTGTTGACAATATGATACAAAAACCAATAAATAATAATAGAAAGATGATTTTAAGGTTCAGATCGGCCAGCTTCTTTATGGACTCTTTTGTGTTTTCTTTGAGAAGCTCCAGCGTGAGCGGGGAAAGGGCGCCGGAAACACCATCTATAGACATTTTCATGATCGAGGAAATGCGGCTTCCGATATCCAGGATTCCAACCTGATAGAGCCCCTGAAACCTGCTTAGCAAAATCCTGTCAAAATATGTATAACCGAAGCCGATGAGCGCTGTCGGGAGCTGGGGCCACGAGTAGATGAATGTTTCCTTTAAAAAGACCTTGCTGAATACGATGCCGTAATATTTCCTCAACTGCCAAAATAAGCTGACAGACTTAACGATCTCGGCGCTTATGGAAGCAAGGATAATTGCCTCAAAGGTAAATTTTCCCGTCAGGACCAGAACGATTGATAAGCCTGTCAAGATCACTAATGAAACAACTTCATTGAAAAACCATTTCTTGCCCTGGTGCTGATTCTGAAAGATGTTCTGGTTGATCAGGTTTATATATGCCAATGCAAACTGAATAAAAGCGATTAATACCCAAACAAAAGCAAGCCTGCCCCTGAATAGCCATTGGTTAAGTGCTGGAAAGGCAAAATATAAAAGAATTCCGTAGACCAGCGAAACGCCCAACAGAAAAATTAAATTGCTTGAGAGCATTGCCCGAAGTTTCTGGATATCATCATTATACTTAAAATAATAACGATAGGACGCATTGTTGATGCCCATATAGAACATCGCACAAAAGCTTGATAGCATTATGATCAGGCTTAAAACGCCATAATCGGCAGGAGAGAGGAATCTTGTCATGATCGGCAGCGTGATGAACGCCAGGATGTTTCTCAGAACAGGAATACTGACATAGAAAAAGGTGTTCTTGATGTACTTAGTCTTCTTATTTGTCAGTTCCAACTAGAAATATCCATTCATGGACTCTTGAGATGTTGAAGTTTATTGTTTAGATAACGAAATTCTCTACTCCATTCATCGGCACTGTTGTCTGACACTTTGCCAAACCTGTTTAGAAACCTGCCAACTGCTTTCTGACGTCCCTTTTCATTCCACCACTCGTCAGTATAATCATAGACAAGATTGGTCTGCTCAGCGGCATCCCGCGGGTTATCAAACAAAATCCCCACGGACCTCAAGTCATCATAAAAATCTACGGCCCCGGGATGAAGCATATTGGCGGCAAAGGAGGGATTGAAAAAAAGAATCGTAGGTTTGTTGATTGTTAATGCCTCTACGAATGTTGTAGAAGTCAAGGGGTGATCACAAACATACAGGCGGCTGCGGACAAGGCTTGCAAGAAATGGCACATCCCAACTTTCTATTTCTATGTTTTTATTGACACTTTTAAATCTGGCCACCACATCCCAGCCAAAATCCTCCTTATGAGGTCGGAGTTTAGTATGGGCCTTCACTTTTTCCGACAAAGAACGATAGAATTCCAAATTCATTTTCATACAATCATCCCAATATGCGTAGGTCCAAGGAAATTGGATGAGATGCCTTGGCCACATTGAGGTCACATACAATATTTCCTTTTTCTCTTCGTTATTTTTACTGGGAATATTGTCAAGTCCCGCAAGCTTCGTTGCGGAAAAAGGAACAATCTCCCCGTGAGTCCCTTCCCTGGTCCAACCCCAGGAATAAAATCGATCCACTATGGAAAGCTCATGATTTTCCTGAAGAAAATACTGTAGACTCCCATAGTTTCCACCATGCTGGGTTCCCACCAAGCGGACGCCCTCCTCCGCTGAATTTGCCGCCCATTCCTTGAATTGATCTTGATAATGCCAAGCGGTTGCGCTGAAGATGGCGGCAGGTCTTCGCCTTGATTTTTTGCGCGTCAGATTGGTTAACACCTTATACTGCTCGATAAAAATCTGCGGCATATCCTCTGCGATCAACTTCGCCAATAAACATTCAAAATCGTTTTGTCCTGAAACCGCTTCCGCAAGTGCAGCGCGCACCTGAACATTAGTTGGTAAAGTTTTTATAGTTGTCGGGCTGTCAAAATAAGGCCAGAAGATTCCATGCGTTTTATTTATAATCTTTATCTCGATATTTCTGGGAAAGTAGGAACTTTTAAATATTATCATGCGGCCGTTATAAAAAATTGGCAATACTTCATGAAACAAATACTTCGTTAGTTCTTTAACTTTTGATAATATTGAAGATAATAAACTTTGATTATCCTGCTTTACGCACCGGACAGGAAAGTCCTTTGTTGGAAATCCGCTGCCCTTGCGATTCAATATTTTGCTATAGATTTGGAGGTTATAGGTATCCTCCTTGATGAGATCCATAAAATCGGCGGTGTCAACGGGCACTACAAAACAACTTTCGTCAAGACAAATCGTCGTGAAATCGGGATATCGTTTAATAGCCATTTGTATGGTGAGATACCGATCGTAAAGGGCATGTGTATAGTGGTGAAGCCAGGGACCGATAAATATTCTCCAATATCGTTTGCCATGCGAAACGCCATGGATATCATTTAGCCCCGGCGTAAGTTCAGAGAGCATCTTCTCGCACAAGTCATTAAGATCATAAAATATTTTGCCCGTTTCATCGTCATCGTAAGGCAAGGGAAGGGTTTCCCTCTCAATATACTGGTGAGACAATTTTGGGGAATATCGCTTACACCAGCCACCCAAGAATACTATGGGCTGGGAGGGATCCCAAAATTCTTCCAATGCGGTGGCGGCCAGGAAACATGCCCTGCTCCCGTTCGACAAATCGCTATTTTCGTTTAGCATTATTGTCTATCAGGATTTGATATTCCATCCCACCAACAGAATGCTTGGGGGAAATCATTAGTCACATGATTCACCTCCCTATATTTGTTTACAGCTCGCGCCAACGAATGGGATGCACGGTCGGATTTCTTGATTTCGTCCATTAATAGATTTATAAACTGCATAACCCTGTCTCGTCCGGATGAATCAGCAAAATAATTGATCGTCTTTCTCCATTTAGAAAAATCGCCAATATCTTCATCTCCTTGGGATACTTTTATGATCGCTTCTTTCGTTTCATTCATGGAAAGGAAGATGATTTTTTGATTTTTATCTTTATATATCGGGTATTTCATCCAACCCGTACAATCCCAGTGAATTACCCTGCTCCCATGTAATGAGGCAATCACTCCCGCCGAATTGATACCCAGGCATACACTCAAATCTGCGTATCTTGCCGCTATGGCAGGTGAAAATACTTTCGAATCCAAAATAATTGCTCTCTTCATATTCTTGAGATGGCCTAATCTTTTCACTATCTCCTCACCCGCGGGAAGTGTCGATAATTCCTCTATCGTCCATTTTTTACTCTTAATAACTATACCGAAATCTTCATGCCGATCAAGGAGCTCAAGAATAGCAAAATAAAACTCGGCGGCCGCATCAGGAGATTGTTCAATATTATAAGCGGCGTCAGTATCAAATATGGCAATTTTAAATCTAACATCCGGGGAAAAATCATCAATGATTAAACTGCCATCTTCCACATCGTCTATCCACACCCCACAGGGCAGAATATGGTCACAGGTATTACCTTTCTTTATCAACAATTCGTAATGCCCTTGTCCCCAGACGAGAAAAATATGTTGGGGAGTGATATGAGAGGGATACTCATAGTTCAAATAGCTCGACCAGTGAAGTCCGATCATGATGCCGCCATTGGCTTCAAGGGCTTGCTTCTGAGCTTCTTGCCTCCAGCTCCCTTCTTGGTGCTGAATGAGCAGCTTTACATTGAATCTTATATATATGGATTTATAAAGCATACTGATGACTTCAAAATGAAGGCGTATCATAAATAACCATAAGGGCCGCAAGTGAGTTGCTCTTCCCATCTGCATGACAAGTTCTTTAAGATCCGAAAGATTCAAACGGGAATGGCGCATTTTTCTGCAATCTATCCAGCCTAAACCCATAGAATTGAGGGAATGGACAACCGGCCCGTCGATAGGGGTGTCATCCCGGTCAAAATAATAGACGGTTTTGTATTTTTGTTCATTGACATGATTGCTTAGAAAGCGCCTGAACTGCGCCCATACACCGTGGGTATGTTCATGCTCGATCCATAGTGCCGGCAGGGCATCTCCTTCTTTTACGGCGCCGGCAATTTTGTTAAAAAGGACCTGATAATACAACGCCCTCACAATCAGCAAAAAAGGCTTAATAAGTAAGTCTATATAGCTGACCAGGGGCGGCAGCTGACGAATCTTAATTTCTTTCTTCGCAAAGAAGTTGATAATTATATAATTAGCGAAGTTGGCCTTGAGATATATTTCATGTTCAACATTTTTAATTTTCTCAATCTCTTGTTCCGCCATGGTGATGAAGAGAATGGGCAGCCCCAGGTAAGAAGAGAGATAACTTTTAACAACCGCTTTAAACCACTTGGGCTCACCCGGAATAATTGACGCGCATATAGAATCTACACACTGAGAAAGGTAAGCAGCCCGCCGGTACTCGATGGCATAGCCATTTTTATCTTTGACATTCAGCAGCAATGCTGCGGGGCCAATAAACGAGAGCCTTCCGGAATGTCTTAGTAACTTCAATATTTTACATAGATAAATGGATGACTGGTGTTCATCATAACGTATCTCTGCCTGGGAAAACAGACCAGTAAAAAAAAACAGCGGCAGATTTAGAAAATTTATGCTTTCAACCCATATGACTTTACGTGTTTTTCCCCTCATGTGAGACCTTTGAAAAAATGGCTTCGCAGCAGCTCAAAAATCTTTTTTGCTTCTGGTTGGTTTGTATGTATTTTCTGTTTTTTAAGGATTACTATGGCGGGTTAAGTTTGTCGAAAGCCCCGGAAGTTTTTGTTCATCTCCAGATAGAGCTTTTTTGCTTCATCCATCGTAGCTTTTTTTCTATTCCGGAAATACTCCGTGATTAAGGTCTTATTGGCATCAAAAAGAAGCTTGTGAAATTCATCATTCGTCAGGTCCGTAAAATTGACTGCCAACAAATCGGAATTTAAATGTTTATTTTCATAAAAATCTCCGCAATCCTTTAATAAACCCTTTTCGATCGCATAATAATAAAGTGGCGACCCGGGATATGGCGTTACGGGCCTTATGGTTCTAAACTGGGCATGGTCGTCATACTTCAGGAGGAATTCTACGCCGCGCTTGAGTGCTTCCGGAGATTCATCTATGTTGCCAAAAATGATATTAAGTCCGGGGCTGATGCCGGCCGCCAAGGTATTTTCGACTCCCTGCGTGATCAGCTTGATGGTAAGTCCCTTATTCATAACTTTGAGAATCTTTTCGTCAAGGGATTCAATGCCATAATTAATGAAAACACATCCTGCTTCCTTCATCAATTTTAAGACATCAGGTTTCGCGTAGTTCAATCTTCCTTCGCAGTACCACTTAATATTTAGCTTCGCCTTGATAAAGGCTTCGCATAACTCGCTGGTTCGTTTGGTGGAACTCATAAAAAGGTCATCCGTAAACTCAATATAACTAATATGGTAGTCTTTTTTAAGCTTTTCGACTTCCTCGATAATACTTGCTGCGGAGCGGGGGCGAAATCCCGGATCCATGCGGTAACAAAAGTTGCATTGAAAGGTACAGCCCCGGCCGGACAATACCGTCATGTACCGATCACTATTTCTGATATTCGTTGCCCGGAGTAATGCATAGTGGTCCATGGGAAACAAATCCCAGGCGGGAAAGGCTATATTATCAATATTTTTTATGAGTGGACGTCTGGGAGTCTGCACACATTTGCCATCCTCCCGGAATGCTATCCCCTGGACGGAAGACAGGTCTTTATTTTTCCCCAAGGCATCCAGAAGATCGACAATAGTCTCTTCTCCTTCTCCGATTACAATCGCATCGGCCCCCGTTTTTTTCAGAAAATACTCGGGCTCCGGAGAAGGTCCGTGCCCCCCGATAATGAAAAAAGGTTTTTGCTTTGAGGCATTGATAGCTTCCGAGAGCTTCAGTAATTTTGCATACTGATAATATCCCCCAATTGTACCTATGCCGACCAAGTCAAATCTCTCATGATCGAGTAAATTTGTTAGGTGTGCTTCCGGCCAATGGTATACATCCTGACTGAATATTTGCACCTCATGGCCGGCATTTCTACATGCTGAGGCGATATAGGCCGTTCCCAACGGAAAATAAGAAATATGTGAATCATTGTCATAAACGACCAATAGAATTTTCATCAATTTTCTCCTTGATGCAACGGGGGGAACTTCCGATTAACCTCTCAGTTTCTTTCGAATCTGAATTTCGCTTTCCGTTAATCTCTTCACACCATCGCCCAAGCTGACAGGAATTTGTTTCACCCGCTTATGCAGGAGGTCCATGGCATGAACTTCCAGGCTGGCAAATTGATCGGATCCCCACATATTGTGATTCAGCGTGATATGCCTCTCGATTATCCTGGCGCCCAGGGCAACCGCTATTACCGTCGGCTCCAGGTCATACTCATGCCCACTATAACCAACGACGCAATTATATCTTTCTTTCAGAAATTTCAGCGTCAACAAGTTCAATTCCTCGGGAGGGGTTGGATATGTGGAATTTGTGTGCATCAAGACGTAATTACCGGGGGCAAATTCATCCAGCACTAAAACTGCCGCATCAATTTCCTCAACTGTGCTCATCCCCGTTGACAAAACCACCGGTTTACCAGCCATTGCGGCCGCGCGCAAAAGATCGGTTTCGACAAGCTTTGCCGAGGGGATCTTGATAAACGGCACATCGTAACGGAGAACGAATTGCAGGCTCGGCAGATCCCATACCGAGGCTGTCCATAAAAGCGGTTTCTCCCGGCAATAACGGTCGATATATGAGTATTCCTTCTCCCCAAACTCGACGCGGTGCCGGTATTCAAGATAAGTCATTTTGCCCCATGGCGTGTCTCTGATGACAGATTTCTGGTGATCAGGGACGCAGATTTCCGGCGTTCGCTTCTGAAACTTGACACAATGCCAGTCGCAGGCAAAAGCGGCATCTATCAGCTTCTTTGCTATTCCTAAATCCCCGTTATGATTCAAGCCGATCTCGGCAATCATGAAGACCGGCTCATCATCGCCAACGGTGCGGCCGCAAAAATTCAGTTTTTTGTTACTCATTATTCCGCTCCCATGCCATTATCCCTCGTAATAAAAGGCAGATAGAGAAGGTCCCACCGTCATACAAGGTAATTTCCTATCAGCTTCATATCGCAACGTTCAATACACTTACTACCCTTGGTCAACTCTACATGATCCCTTCTGAATTTGTCGTAACTCCCGCCATTCCAAATATCATACAGATCTTCCTTTTTCGTATCACCAAGCACTATTTCGTTGTTGAAATCCTCCATGCACATTGCCGCTTCACCATTGGATTTGATCGTCATTGACATCCAGGGGTGCTTGCAGAATTCCGACCAGTGAATCGAATTAGTGCCATGATAATCTTCCCTATACCACTGCTGATCCTCGCTTTTCATGTATACGTAAACATCCTTGCCTTCAAAAAGCCTCTTCAGTTTTGTGAAATCATCTTTTTGCCAATCCTTGTTAAGATCGAGCATGGTGATGATAATTACTGTTTTGAGACCTTTCTCTTTCTTGATGTCCAGAATCTTTAATATTTTGTCGTAACTTTCGGTGAAATTGGAGGCATCCCCCCTGATTTCTTTATGGCGTTCATCATCCACACTTTCTATGGAGTACTTTATATAGTTTAATCCATTCTCAAACATTTCTATTGTTTTATCTATGTTGATGTTCGCCGGGTTGCAGCTGAAATAAGAATAGAATCCCTTATCCGCCAGCATTTTCACGTATGCCCCCATATTCTTGTCGAGCAATGGATCCCCATACCCATGCAATTGAATGACCTTGGGGATGATATACAGGAAAAAATGGTTTTCGCTTATATCAGTTGCTCCTATGCCGTATTTTTCCTGAACGAATCTTTCCCATTCTTCCCACTTTTCCTGCTTGTGCGGTTTCAACTGTTCAACGATCTTGCTGAATAAATCAACGCGCATCGTCTTTATGGATCTCGTCATCATTGTCGTCCTGGGACACATCTCGCATCTCATATTACAGGCATTGGTCGTTTCGATATTATAAACAATAGGCGCCTTGTTCCTGATACTCTCAAGAAAGTCAAATGCCTGTTTTTTGTCCCTTATATTTCCTTTCCTTGCTTCCTGCATAAAATCAAAGGACTTCATGTAAAATTCTATGTCGAACATTACCCTCCTCCGGTCTTATTGCCCAGGATTACCAAGGTATCCCCCCGGCCGAGCACTTTTGTAAGAACGAACTTATATATGTCGTCTAATATGGGCAGATGAAAGTTTATATTACCGGGTCTCCCCAAAAACAGCCATCTCAAATGGTTCAGGAGCCCGTATTCCTGCCTTACCAGCAGCCTTGTGTTCACCAGTCCATGGTATTCTGAAAACAGCCGCTGTGCGGTTTTTTTGCTGAAAAAGAACAGATGATAAGGATACCAGCAGAACTTCCTGAATTTTTTGTTTTTGTACAATGTCAGCAACGGATCGTCTACACTCGGCACTTCCAGAACAAACCTGCCCGTAGGGGAAAGGTGCTCGATCATCCAGGCGATGAAGTTTCTGGGATCAGCAAGATGCTCAAAAAGGTGGATGGCATAAATCAGGTCGGGCTTCTTCGCCGGTTCATAGTCTCTGATGTCAGTATTAATGACCGTATCGCCGTCGCAAACGGAGGGATCCTTGTCTATGCCTGTTACCCTGAAGCCCCTGCTCCTGAGAAACCTGATGTTATCACCGTGACCGCATCCGATCTCGAGGACAAATTCTTCCTTATTGATAATCCCGGCAAGATATTTGGAAATTTTGATCTTCCGCTTCTGACCTTTAAAGTCCTCCTTTTTCCAGTACTTGGCGTAAAGATCATTCAGCTCTTTTTCCGTCCATTGGGGGAATAACTGGACAAGGCCACAAGCCCGGCATTGGAGCACTTGTTTATCTGCACCGTAACAATTGAAACGGATATCTCCCTTTTCCGCAATCATTTCCGCAGCCTTGTTCCCGCACAGATAACAATTAAAACTCACTTTTTATTAAAGTCCTTTATCGTCTTTAACAGCACGTTTGCCTTGATCTCGGCAAGTTTCGCATCCCGGTAATTGGTCTTGAACTGCATGATCTTGGGCTGGACCGCTTCCGCGACGGGACATAATCCTGCTTCATATTTGACGTTCTCATATACCCAGGGGCATCTGCTCGCAAACTGCCTTGTTGCGATCATCGGCTCGAGATAGGCTACGCTCCAGGCGCCGTATATCCCGTCCCCGCCATTATTAATATAAGCTTTTCTGAAGTCTTCCCATGAAACGCCGATGCTTTTATTGCCCTCATACACGACGCCGAGCGTGTAATAGGTATTTGTATAACCTTCGGGAACAAACTGCGGGATAAGATAATCGCAAGTTTTCATGACATCAATGAAATATTGCGCCGATTTGATTCTCAGTTCTACCAGTTCTTCTATCCGTTCAAGCTGGGCAAGGGCGATCGCGGCGTTGAACTCCGGAAGCCGATAATTCCATCCCAGGACATCATGCCGCTTGTAATGAGGATTCTGGAACACATCCTGGTTAAGGCGCACTCTTCCTTCCTCGGCTTTAAGGTTCTTGAATCCGTGGCCGCCGATCTTGCGCACCAATTCGGCATATTTTTCATTGTCCGTTATGATCATGCCCCCTTCACCGCATGATATGTGTTTCGTATTTTCGAAACTGTAACTCGCCATGTGGCCAATCGTTCCGGCAAGACGCCCCTTGTACGTGCTCAGCACACATTGGGCGTTGTCCTCTATGACAACAAGGTTATGCTTTTTCGCCAACTCTATGATAGGTTCGAGGTCTGGCGGCAATCCGTATAGGGCTACCGGGATGATGGCCTTCGTTTTATTAGTAATTTTCCGCGCCACATCCTTGGGGTCAATATTGAAAGTTTTGGGGTCAATGTCAGCGTAAACGGGTATCGCATTGGCGTGGATGGTCGCGGTTGAATCCATTATCACCGTTATGGCCGCAGATATTACCTCATCACCCGGTCCAACTCCAGCCGCTTCCAATGCCGCATGGAGGGTTGAAGTGCCCGAATTCATAGCCACAGCATATTTTACTCCAAATTTCCGGGCAAATTCTTTTTCCAGGGTATTGTTCCAGTTCCCCCCCGTCGCTGACCAGCTCTCTGAATTGATAACTTTCTCAAGATATTTCAATTCATTGCCAAGATATTTGCTCGGGTTCGCCATTTCATCGTTCATTATTCCTTCACCTCTTTCTTCAAAACCAGTTTGGTCTTGGAGCGCTGATTATCCAGGAATCTTTCCTGGAGATATTGATTTATTTTGATAACCTCAGGATTTTCATCAAGGTACGTGACGACATCCCTTAATGTAAAGAAGGGATTATCGGCAAAATGATCGAATATAACCTTAAAGAACTTTAAATCATCATCATAATCCAATGTCATCCTGATTTCGGGACGTTGAAGCACTTCAGGGATATTTTCAAGCTCTTCCGTCTTGAAGAGACCGGTATTCAGGAAGTAAACCCACATCATCTCCGTTTCTGCTGAGTCCTTTATTTCGCAAACCTTATTCAAGGCAGAAACCCTGATCCCGTAAGTGAAACCTCCACATGGCACATTCTTGCCTTCAATGAAGTCAGCGCCCCTTCTTTCGAACTGTTCAAAAGCGAGATCTACAAGTTCCGGATCGCACAACAGATCATCGCCGTCAGCGGTCACAAAACACTCAACGTCGTATTTTTCCGCAGCGCCCTTCCATCTCATCAGCTTGTCTTCGGCGCTTCCTCTGAAGAACAATATCGCGTTTTTTTCCGCTATCTCACAAAGAATATCGTCATTCTTGGCTTCTGTAGTGCAGAGCACGACAACCTGCGCCCTCTTAGATCTTTTCGCCCGATCAATCACCAGCTCAATCGTTGATCTTTCGTTTATCTTGAGGAGCGCTTTTTCAGGAAGACGGGTGGAGCCTGTCCTGACAGTAATAAAAATCGCTTTTTTCATTTTTTGCTACCTCTTTTGATAAGGTCAAAGAACTCTCTGACAACCCCATAGCCACCTTTTGTTTTCAGCACTATCTTGGCAATATTTTTCACTTCCGGATAAGCATCAGCCGGCGCTACGGGGAGCCCGACATGGCTCATCGCGGCAATATCGTTAAGCTCGTTCCCGATAAATGCCACGTTCTCCTTATGGATATTGTTTTCAGCGAGATATTTCTTTAAGACGTCCAATTTATCGCCTACATCGTGAAGACATGGTATTTTTAACTTTTCGGCCCTAACTTTGACAATAGGGTTAGCCTCCCTTGAAATTATCAACTGCTTGATGCCCATTTCTCTTATCATGCTGATTGCCCAGCCATCAGAGCGGTTGACAAAGACCGCCTCAGTGCCATCTTGAAGGGTCAGCACCCGGTTATCGGTCATAACGCCGTCAAAATCGTAGACGATCAGTTCGATTGCAAGGACCGGCTTCCCGCAGGAATCCATGAGGTCCTTATCAGGGATGCCGTTCGAACAACCATGGGCAGGGATAATGCAAACTGTTTCCATATCTATTTTCCTGAATTTAAGTGAAGCAACCTTTACTTAATATTCCATAATAATGAGCTTATTTCGTTTATTCTGATTGATAAAAGGCTGTTTTCAAAAATTGTTGCTAGGCAACATTGCACAAGGGATTGTGATCATAACGTTATTACGGCAGGGCGAGAAAATTTGGGAAGTTAATTTATGACCGGCGGTCATGGAGCAGTTAATTGTAAAAAGAGGCATAGCTTATCATCTGCTTTAATCACGCCTTTTTTCTAAAACAAAGGTAAATATCCATGCCATACGCTGAACATACGGGATCTTTTCAAATAACAGGTCAAGTCTGTCCAATAACGGGAACAGCCCCGGAAGCTTTCCTGCTGCATAGCCGGCAACATGCCAGTAACGAATCTCTTTTACATCGAAAAAACGCGAAGCGAATTTAACATCGGATAGATTAAGAATATGCGCTTTTTCCCAATCCGTTCTCATGTCAGGCGTCAGAAAACGGTACAACTTGATAGCCGGGTTGTAGTCCAGTGCCTCCACAGCGAGTACCTTTCCGCCAGGCTTGAGGATACGACGCAGTTCGGGAAAGACATAGGACAAATCAAGATGGTGCAGCATCCCGGAGCAAACGATCGAATCGATCGAATTATCGAGAAGTTTGGTGTTTTCCGCGTCCGCTTGAAAGAAGCGTATGTTGTCATTGAGACCTGCCTCCCTAGCGGCACTTCTGGCGTTCTCAACGGAGACACCGGAAATGTCGAAACCCAGGCTCAGCGCGGCTCCGCTTTGCGCGGCAAAAATGGCGTTCCCGCCATTTCCGCATGCGTAATCGAGAAAAACCCTACACTTGCTCTCCGTTGCTATCCAGTCTTTGACAAACTTCCTTGACCGTCTGTTAGCCAGATAGTACTTCTTGTTTCCATAGTATTTTTCGTAGGTGTCAGAACTTATGGTCTTCTCGACTCTTGATTGGTCGCGGTCTCTATCATGAAATTCCAATTCTTTCAGCTTGCGTTTGGCAAGTCCGATTTTCCATTCCTGGTCCGAGATTTTGTCAATTTCACTTATTCTTTCGATCAGGATTGTTCTTTCGGTAGCTTCATTTACCATACTTGGATACTTTTTATTCGCATTCCAATTGAGAACTACTGATAATCCAGATAAGTTCTAAATGCACAGACGTAATCGGACATCCTTGATTTTGGCCAATATTTTTTCATAGCAGGTCAGTAGCTTCTTTTTTTCAATATCCCAATTATATTTTCCTTCCACGGCCTGTTTACCCCGTTTTCCCATTGCCTCGGCTTCATCCGGATTTTCCAGAAGCCATTTTATTGCTTCCGCAATTTTTTCGGGAGATAGGGGATCGACTAAGATCCCGCAATCGGATACCTCAACAATTTCCCGCCACATGGGAAAATTGGACACAATGACAGGAATGCCGGCAGACATGTATTCAAAGAGCTTATTGGGCTGCGCTTCGATATGATTCTTTATGGGATAAAACAGGACCAATCCCATTCTGCATTTAGCCATAACCTCGGCAAGGTCGCTACGTTGCAGCAGGCCAAGATAGGTTGTCAAATCCCACCCAGGAATATTCAGCACTTGTTGCGCAAGTCTGGGCGTATCGAAGTTACCAGCCAGGATTAACCTTGCATCCGGAGAGGATACCAGGTTCATGGCCCTGATCATTTCCCCGATACCCCTACGCTCGGATATACCGCCGGCATAAATGATATTTCCCGGACGCTGAGAATAGGGTATCTCGCCATGACAAATCAATTCGTCAATAATGGGATAATTCTGGACGAGAACGGTTCCATTCCCCGGGAACAAAGCGCTGATTTTCGGGGTTGCCGCCACGACGGCGTCATAAGCTCTCACACCGATCCGCTCCGCAATCCTGACCAGGCGGGACATTACACCCTTCAGATAGGAGGGCATCCATTCCCGGTCACTTTCCAGCAGCGACGCGGCGAAATCCTCATGAACATCGTAAATGACTTTCTTGCCCACAAGCTTCAGTAGCAAGCCGACGGGGATCAGCTCCGGGTCATGGAAATGATAGACATCACCCTTCTCCATCAAGGCCATCGCCCAACTTTTCATCAATCCTCTGGTCATGCGATCCCAGCGACTTTTGGTTACCCCCAGCCCACAGATCTTTATTCCTTCAACGACTTCCGTTTTGTTGGCATTTGCGATCAGCGTCACGTCATACCCCGCCTGGACAAGGGTCCGGCATTCCTTGCGGAAAATGCGAATATCCAGAGGGGGATGGACAGTTGTTAGATGAACAACCTTAAACCGTTTCAAAGATATTTAAACCTCAGCATTCATAGACATATTAGGAACCTAAATTCATCAGTCAGGCATCCATGATCTGTCACGGGTAGCTTCGGAAGATAGGCGATAGAGGTTAAATGGTTCAATTATCCCTCAGCTTCTTTTAAGATGGTGATATATTTTCAAAATATTTTTCACTCGCGCTATGGGCAACCTTTTATAGGACGGATAATCCCAGAATGTTTTTGTAGGCGCCTTCATGATCACTTCAAATTCATCATCGTTCATGCCCATTTTCTTTATTACAAAAGACCTGTCCTCTTCCTGAAGCTCCCGAGAATAGTGTTCTTTTTGCATTTCAGCGACCGCCTCTTTACGGGTAAGCTGCCCTGACCAGATAAGCGATGACAGATGCAGTCTTTTCTTGTCAAAACCGAACTTCGTGGGCAGCATATATCCCTGATAGAAGCGGGTATAAATGGATTCATAGTGTTTTGATTCATATTGTTTCCAGCACAACCGGTCTTTCAGGAGTTGAATCGCCTCTTCCTTGGAATAATCAATATAATCAAGGATAGGAATCCAGCGGATGCCGCGCAAGACAGAATAATAAAGAAAACGAAAAGGACCGTAATGAGGATAAGTTCGCAGGGTTTTGGAACCGAATCTGCGGTGGATGCTTTTTATGTACCGCCAATCCCCATGCCCCTGGGACCAGGCAGCGACGCCCCCCCCCTCCGTGGCCGTATTGTGCCCGCTCAGGACATAACGAATCCCTTCCTTCGCCGCCTTGGCGTACAATACCGCCAGGATGGCATGATCCGTTGGAATTTCACAATCAGGGGTCGAGGCCCTCAAAAAGGCTGCTTGCAAATCCCGGAACTCCTCCCAGTCGATGACATGGGTGGATAATTCAATATCAAGAACTTTCAGGGTTTTCTCAATATTACTAACGGCCAGCTCCGAATCCCATCCGTTATCCAGGTGTACCGCCAATGGTCGCAGCCCTAACTTCTTCGTTAAATAGGCCGTATAGGTGCTGTCGACGCCGCCGCTAACGCCGATGATACAATCATAGCTCTTACCCTGTCCCGCTTTCTTGATCTCATCCACCAATCGATCGAGGGCCCCCGCCTTCCGTTTCTCCAAATAAGTTTCGTCGCTGATGATGGATTCATAGCGCCGGCAATGAGAACATATGCCCGCATCATCGAAAGAAATATCAGGATCCGAAGTATCCATTATGCATCGAGTGCAGATGTGATACTCTTGGTTATTCTTGCCCGCTGTGCCTGGTTGGATCATGCGGCAAAGACCCTCTTCATGATTTTTTGATCGGGGTAACTGATCAAGACGGCCCGATGGCGGCCATGAAAAACAAACATGCTCCCGGCGGCAACTGCCGAGGCCCCTGCCTGCACTGCCAGGGCAAAGTCTTCCGTTTTTCCCGCCCCTCCGCAGGCAATTACGGGGATATCCAGTATTTTTGCGATCTTATTGATCAGGGTAGTATCATAGCCCATCATCCCACCGTCTCTGTCGATCGAAGTAAGGAGCAGTTCACCCGCCCCCATGTCTTGCATCCGGGAAACAAAAGCCTCGATATCCAGGGCCGCTTTTTTTTGACCGCTTTTCGAAAACATTTCATATTTTCCAAAAATGTTCTTTTTCACATCTATGGAGACCACCACGCTCTGCCCTCCCACGACATTCGCTACTTCGCCAATAAAGGAAGGATTTTCCGCGGCATAACTGTTAATAATAACCTTCTCCACCCCGAGTTTGAAAAGGGTACGGACATCGTCAAGACTCCTGATCCCCCCGCCATAGCCAAAAGGCATGAAGGCTTCACTGGCGATATCCTCAATCAGTTTAAAGTCGGGTCGCCGCCCTTCCATCGTGGCGGAAATATCCAGGATGACCAGTTCATCAACTTCCTTATCATTGAATATTCGCACCGCATTGATGGGATCTCCCACATACTGCGGTTTCTTGAACCTGATGGTTTTTACCAACCCCTGGCCTTTCAGGAGCAGACAGGGAATAACCCGGGTCGTCATCATTTATTTACAGGTCGGCAAAGTTCTGGAGGAGCCTCATGCCATACTTGTGGCTCTTTTCGGGATGAAATTGGACTCCATAGATATTTTCACGTTCGAATGCCGACGTAAAATCAAAACCATAATTAGACGTCGTCAGGATATCCGCCGGATTATCACACGCCATGTGGTAGGAATGGACAAAATAGAATCTCCGTTCTTCATCCTCATCCATTGGGCGGAAAAGCAGACTGTCTTTAAGCTGTCGGACCTGATTCCACCCCATGTGGGGAACTTTCAGCTTGAGGGGGTTGCTGTCAAAATTAAATCTGACCGTACAGGCGTCAATCCATCCAAAACCCGGACAACTCCCCTCTTCGCTATTTCTTGTCATCAGCTGCGCCCCCAGGCAGATTCCGAGAATAGGAATCTTGTCTTTCAATACCTTTTGATTGATCACATCCAGCAGTTTCAGTTGAGACATATTGGAGACGGCATTATCAAAAGAACCTACTCCCGGTAAAATCAATTTCTCCGCCTTTTCAATATCTTCACTACGGGAGCTCAGGAAGGCCTTGACCCCGATCTTCTTCAACATATTCAGGATGGAACCGACATTGCCAAGATTCATATTTATGACGACAATCACAGCTTACAAATCACTCCTAAAGCTCCATATTTCTTTACAAATATTTTTTCCGTAGACGCTTTATGTCATTTATCACTGAAGAAGGAAGCGTTTTGATGGCAAATTGCTTAACCGATTCAATTGCATCCAGGTATTTCTCATTTATAGAAGTGGCATTTTTATGGCGATGGATTATTTCCAAAAACTGCTCCGACGCCATGCTTTTGTGATTTGCCGGCAACCCGTGGGAAATCGAGCTTACAATTTCATTAACAAAGCTCTCAACTTGAATCGCCTCGCACGAAAGAAGAGCATCCCTGCACCTGCCAGCTATCTTGGTCTGCTCGTTCATGTCTTTTAGAACGGTCATCACTTCATGCTTATTCGAACAATCTTCGGTAAGTGGAAAATAATGTTCATATTGTGACAAGATGTTGCTATAGGGCCCAGGAACAAGCAACTGTAGAGTATTGAGAAGACCAGCCTCAAAATTTCGGGGAGATATTGCCGTAAATTCGTGCCTGCCATCTTCACCCGGGAAGCAAGCCTGCTCAATTTCTTCATAAGGCGCTTTGGGATATTTAAGCATGAATTCAAGCACTTTTAATGCCATTTTATGATTTCTAACCAGAAGACTGCTGCCACTGTTGCTTCCTATCATTGCCTTGGAATTCTCGACAAAATCAAGCCAACCATCGCCAGTTATTGCATCCTTAGGATTTGTTGAGATATCAAGAAGCAGCGGTTGATCCACAAAAGCAAGGGCAAATCGTGCACCAATTTGCCCTTTCAAGTTCCCTATACGATTAGGGTAACCTGGCCTGTCTTTCGCGCGATAAACGACGTTGTATCTTCGTAAATCATAACTCTTTGGAAATGCTGCCCGCTGTCTTAATTTTGGTGTAATGTACCCTGTATATCCCTGCGATATTTCTCGCCCTGATGCCATATACCTCGGATAAAAAATCCCCCAATGCTCTTTCGAACAAACAGGGTGAACGCGTTTAATGCCAAACTCAGTAAACCACTCATCACGAACCTCAGAACACCAATAGTCATCTTGAGGTAAAGCGATAGTAAATGCTGGATTATTCTTTATGAAGGCGTAGTCTTTCTTAATTTTCTCGAAGCCACGCGGCGTACCTAATAACTCTATGAATGTTGAGTTAACAATTATGGCATCATATCGGATATCTTTTATGAATTCAGGAATCGGCAAGCTCGCATTATGAACAAGATATTGATGTTCAGGGGCATACCGAGGTAAAGCCAACTCAATATCAGCAACGCTGGCTAACCACCTTAAACGCGAGCCCATATTGTGCAAAATCAGGAAATTTATGCTCACATTGCCCAACTCAAAGGCCCCGCATGAAAACATTGTGTTGCGATATAGAACGGTCGATATGCTCTTTGTTTACTACCGTCCACTCAATCGTCCGCTCCATTCCCTCTCGAATCCCGATTTTTACCTCAAACCCGAGCTGCTCTTGTGATTTTTCAGTTGATCCGAAACGCTTACCTGACCGATCCCAGTTCCGGGCCGGGCGTAAGTCAACGGGAGTCTTGTTACCCGTCAACTCATTAATCAGGTTGGCAAGTTCAAGAATTGAGGTTTCCGCACCCGAAGCCAGGTTGTAGGCCTCGCCCGGATTACCTCGCAGTGCACATGCCATCAGTCCCCGGACAATGTCCTCGACAAAGATGAAATCGCGGGTGGCATCGCCGCCGTTATCCAGGGGCAAAGATTCACCGAGTAATGCCTTCCAGATAAAGGTGGGGGTGACATTGCGCCAAACAGAATGAGGTGTCCCACGCCAGCGGCCAGCCCCTAATATCTCGCGAGGCCCGTACACATTCTGAAAGCGGGCTTTAACGAAGGGCAAGCCATCATGTAGGAAATAGTAATTACCGTACATTTCCCCTATGAGTTTGGAGATTGAGTACGGGCTGTCGTGGAATAGAGACACTGGCGCATCCTCAAGCGTCGGTCTCGCATCATCGAAGGTTTTTTCGGCTACTGCACAACCTGCCGCCGCATAAACCACCTTCTTTAGCGACTTAAAATGTTTGAGCTTGTCAAAGAGTTTGAGGCTTGTCAGGGTGTTATTGTTGTGATCGGCAAGCGGATCGGCAATAGAGGATTGATTGCCGTGATAGCAAGCCAAATGATATACGAAATCCAGATCGTGGGGCAACTGGCAGAGAATCTTGTCCTCGGTGATCGAGCCAAAGATAAACCGGACCCTTGGGTCATCTGGAACATTGATGATATCCGCGGACAAAAGGTTATCCACAATCCACAGTTCCAAAACCTCTTCCTCCGCCAACAAGCGGTAGCAAAGATTGCTGCCGACAAAACCGGCGCCGCCAACGACAAGTACTTTTTTACTTTCCGCAAAAGTCAATGTTTTCATTTTATACCTCGGTTATGATTTTGGCGTCGCCAGATGACTGTAGATATCCGTCACACCATGCTCGTCATACCACCGCAACTGTCGGTTGATGGTCTCTTCAAATGACACTTCGGCGCACCAATCAAGAATTCTCAATGTTTCACCCGGATCGAGAACCACTACAGGAACATCATCAGCTCCGGCAGGCAGAACCGGAACATCGGGGGGAATCATACCTAAATAGCGTGCCACAGTATCAAATACATCCTTGATCGATCGCCCCTCGCCGGTGGAAACATTGAAGACGCCGGTAGGTGGGCCTGCTGCCATTACGACATCCATAAGCGCGAAGAAATCACTGATACTGAGAAAATCCCGCACCGTATCGCTACAGAAACAGCCTTGCCCGGCCTTCAACCTTTTATAAAAGGTAGGGATGGGGCCGATCGCCAGTCGTGGTCCGCAGATGTTCGCCAAACGCAGGGAAATTATCGGCAGACCCGACTGCATCAAATAGGCTTCTCCGGCGGTCTTCGAAATGCCGTAACTGGTAAATGGCGCGGTATAATGTGAAACCGGGATAGGAGTTTGCGTTGGCCTGCCGTAGCATAGGGCCGTCTGAAAATTGACAAATCGTTTTACCCCCTGCGCCAAGGCTGCCGTTGCCACGTAAATAGTCCCCAGCACGTTGGTGACAGTATCTTCCGCCCAGTTATTCGGGTCTTTGTATGCGGCCGCGCTGTGCACCACGTGGGTGGGTTGAAAATTCTCAAAACAGCTTGCCACCAGCGCCGCATCCGCAATGCTGCCCTCGACCACAGTGAGTCCGGCAACCGGCGGTAGCACTTCCCGCTTGCCGGTTGCAAAATTATCAATCACGAAGATCTCGTGTCCCTGAGGCAACCAATGCTCGATCAGGTTTGATCCAAGACAACCGGCGCCGCCGGTGATTAAGATGCGCATGGTCATGGCCCTCATTTGCTCTGATTGATCTTCAGATGGGTAAAGCCACCGTAAACACCGAATTTATCGAAGTATTCAACAGCCGCCCTGACGGTATCCTTCATCGGCGTAAATTCGATCAGACCAAAATCCGCAAAGGTGCGGGAAGGGTCGAGCAGGATCGATGGCGCTTCATCGGTGCCTATTTCACGTACCTCGGGCTCGGGATAGTCAGGCAATTTCATGGCTTCCACCACCGCATTGTAGAGATCCCTGATCGCCACATCTGTGCCGGACGAAAAATGGTACGTACCTTTCCCCACTCCATCGCAGGCCTGCAGGACTGCATGAGCCAAGTCTTTGACGAACACAAAATCCCGCCGCGCTTCAGTGACAAAGCAACGTTTCCCTTCCGAAAGACGCTGGTAAAAAATCGGAAGCGGTCCACTCACATTGCGCGGACCTACCACATTGGCCAGTCGGAAGGTTACAAAATCAATCCCCGAGATCTCGATAAAATCCTCATTGGCGGTCTTGGTAATCGCATAGCTGCTGTTGGCAGGAAACTTGGGATGATCCAGACGGATAGGTTGCTGCAAAGGCTTCACACCATAGCATAGCGCCGTCTGAAAGTATATAAAACGGCCCACTCCGTAGGTCTTGGCCGCCATCACTATATTGGCGCCCCCCACACAATTGGTCAGGGTATCGTTATACCAGTCATTGGGATCTTTGTATGATGCAGCCGTATGGATGATAACATCGGGGAGGAAATCCGCCACCAGCGAATCCACCAGTTCCTTGTTTGCAATCGTATTAATCACCACCTGAAGTTTCGGGTGCTCGGATAGATGCTCACGACGACCCGTGGCCAGATTGTCGATGACCAAGACCTCATCACCCCGTTCCAACATCATTTCCGCGATATGCGAACCTATCTGACCGCAACCACCTGTAATTAGTGCTTTCATTTAGTACCCTTCTCCTTTTCTATTGTTTGAGAGTCGCCCGCCAATCCGCGGCCCGATCATGAAATTCCTGATGCCACAGCTCCAGGCTGAGCAAGCCCCAGGTCTTGCGGGAAAAACGGGCCTCGCCGCCCAGATTCTTCAGGACCGCCTTCGCGTTTATATAGGGACGATGCTTATCCGCCATGCCTTGGAAGATGTCTCGCACAAAGTTGTTTAACTCGCCATCGAACCACTCCTTAAGCGGCACGGGGAAGCCCATTTTATCGCGGCGCTTGACAATCTCTGGGGGAAGATCGTTTCCAAACTCACTCTTGATCAAATATTTCATGGAACCTCCCTTGAATTTCACATCGGCGGGCACAGTAGCCGCAAATTCTACAAGTGGATGATCAAGCAACGGCACACGACTCTCCAAACCATGGGCCATGCTCATGCGATCTTCCACCTGCAGCAGTGCGGGGAGCAGACACTTGAAATCAAAGTGGGTCATCCTGTCAAAGTAGGCCTCCTTCTTCACATTGGCAGAGTTGTTGAAAATCGTTGCGAAATCCTCGAACACCTGCCGTCGATCAAGAGCCGCCCAATCGATCTCCTCCCTCATATCAGTGGAGCGGTCTACAAGGCGGAAATAGCGCTCCTCCATGGGAGCAAAGAGTCCCTCGCGCCAGAATTCCGTAATCAGTGGTTTGTATTCCCTTAGCAGGCCCAGATTTGGCACGATGGACTCGATGGTGACGACGTAGTTGCCATTGTGATAGTTGCCCTCGATGGCCGCCTTGATGCATTGCTCAAGATAGGCCACCACATAGCGTGCGTATCCACCAAAGATCTCATCGCCACCTTGACCACCCAGCACCACCTTCAGGTGCTTTGCCGCCAGCTTCGATACCATGAACTGCGGGAAGGAACCCGGACCCGCCACAGGGAAATCCAGGTGATAGATTACGCTCCGAATGCAGTCGCGGAAGTCTGCCGCCGTAATGTCAGCGATATGGAGTTGTCCACCCGTGCAATCAGTCGCCATCCGGGCGTAGCGACTCTCGTCATAACCGTCATATTCAGTGAACCTTCCGTGGAAGCCCAGTGGGCAAGAAGAATTGCCCCGGTTGGCCAGAATGTGCAAAAGACTCGAATCGATGCCGCCGGATATGTAACTCCCAACCGGTACATCACTGCGCAGGTGCAGGGCCAACGAATCATCCACCAGCTCCCGCAGGCGATTGCGGAAATAGACGGGGCTGTGATCAAAGTCAATCTCGTAACGCACATCCCAGTAACGCCGTACCTTAACGATGCCATCTACTACAGACAAGGCATGACCCGGCAAGAGTTGGAGAATTCCATCAAACAGAGTCTTCTCGCCGATGGTGTATTGAAAGGTAAGATATTCTGCCAAGGCGCCTTGGTTAGTGTTAATCGCGGGCAAGAATGGAAGCAGCGCCTTAGCTTCAGATGCGAAATAGAACACCCCATCCACCACACAGTAGTAAAAAGGTTTTATGCCAAAACGATCTCGAGCGCAAAACAACTGCTGTCGGCGTTCGTCCCAAATAGCAAAGGCAAACATGCCCCGCAAGTGATCTAAACAGGAATCCCCATACCTCTCGTAGGCAGCCAATATGCACTCCGTATCCGACTGGCTCTGAAATTTCCATCTGGAGTCAAAGGTTTGTCTGAGTTCCTTGTAATTGTAGATCTCTCCGTTAAAAACTATGACCGCACCGTTCTCACCGGTCATTGGCTGACTTGCTGCTTCGGAGAGATCGATAATGGACAGCCGTCTATGCACCAGCCCCACGTTATGAGCGTGCCTTTGCCACGCTCCGGCGCCGTCGGGGCCGCGATGCGCAATGAGGTTGCTCATGGCAATTAACGCACGTTCCATGCTGTCTACAGGTCGAAGATTAAGATCAATGATTCCTGCTATACCACACATGTCCAATCGCCTTTCTGGTTGTAATGCACATCAGATAAATGATAGAATTTGACATCCTACGGGACCGTTACTTCATTGCAGGTTGTCTATGTTAATATCTTTTTCAACCGGGGTTTCAGTGGTTTCCTCACACCTTCCGGTAATAGCCCCCATGCCCTGTGGGCAATTCTTTTTGACAAGGTGCGCTTCAACTGGTTCTGCTTTAGCTGCTCTTGCGGCGGTAAAGCGCGAATGGGGAAGGTTGTCAATGGTGAAGGCTCTTCGCCGCGATCAACCATATCAGCCTCCGGCAAATGACCTTTTTTTTGCAGTCCAAGTGATTTAATAGATTGCACTACCTGTTCATCCACCATTCGAACAAATGCCTGGTAACTGTACCTACCGGGGACAATGATTTCCTGATATGCCCGTTCGGTCATCTCATCAACATACCGGCTGTCTCGCAGCAGTGAGAAAACGTCGTCCAGGTTGCTGCCATCCTTCTTAAGAGGAATAAAATGCCGATCAGGTACCACCACTCCAGAGTAGTTTCCTTCGAAAAGAACCAACACCGTTCGGGACACAATAGCCTCGAAAATACGAGGCGATACCTGGTTCATTATTCCGGGTATCTCAAGTGGTTCAATCACTGAACGGTAAATTTTTTCATTTGTTGCTTCGCGATTAATAACAAGAAACGCTTCCGCATGTGAAGCCAGCGTTCCATCCCAATCAAATACATTGGAACCGCTTTCAGAACCCAGCATGGCGCGGCAAGACGCGATGAACTCATACCACTTCGATCCATAGATTCTGGCATCCTCAGTCCATGCGATGTCGTGACGGATGCCATTGGACACACAATACTGCCTGACCAGGCGGCCGATCCCAACCTTCTCTTGACCCAATTGACCATAACGGATAGGTAACGGGCGCCCCCTATAACCCACGATCACTTCGCGCGTGGAGGGAGGGCGTATGGTATTTTCGGCCGGCAGTTCTTCAGGAACATAACCGGTAATATTGCTGACGAAACGAACCCCCGGAAACTGTTCGGGGGGATAAATACGCGCAATCCCCTCTGGCGGGACAACCGTGAATACCAGATGTATGCCAAGTCTCTTTATCCAGTACCAGGCGCGATGGGTATGTTCATACTCGTCTTGAATGAACAAGACCTTCAGGCCCGAATATCGTATGAGAGCCTCTACTGTTGAATCAGCTACCTGATCGTATGGCAGGCGTACCGAGTAGTGTAAAATAACTGCATCGAATCTCGACAAATCAAAATTGAATGTCATATGTTGATCCTGATGGCCAAAGAAAAATCTGTTTACCGAATAACGGGCAAAACAGTTGAGATGTTCGAAAACGGTGTTTGTATAAGTCTGGGTCGCGTTATACAGAAAGAGAGTATTCATTGGCACCACCTTACTTAATGGTCGTTGCATAAACATCCAAGCCGCAAATTCTTGGCCACAGCGTCAAAAGTAGTTTTTCCCTTCGATTTTCTTTGAAATTTGGATTTTTTTTGAAATAAGGGAAATCCTGATCAATATTTTCCAGGCGAGCATTGAATTTGCGGAATTTCTTACATAGACATTTCAACGACCGCCTTGAAATCCAGTCCGTATGCGGGGCGCTTTCCCCCTTTGAATTAATATCGTAAGCAGATCTTTCTTCTTCAGCACTATCTCCTACAACACCTCGGTAACCAAAGAGCTCACGGCGCATGTATTCCCACGTTCCCTCAGATGTCATATGGAATCTGCGGTAGCTATATGCATAGTAAACCATAAATATAAGTTTACCACCGCTTCGCAACAACTCCCAGCATCGCTGAATTGCAAGTTGCATGTCACCCGTATGATGTAAACATCCTATTGCTACTATCACATCAAAAGACTCCGGATTAAAAGGCGGTTCCAAGATGCTCCCTTGCGTGGCCGATCCTGCCAAATTCGATTGTCGTAAGCGGTGATTAGCCATCTCGACCGGACCTGCCGCAATGTCCAATCCCTGATAATGTACGCCTGACTCCGCGAGCTTCTGCGATACAGTTCCATATCCCAGACCTACTTCGAGAACATCCTTACCTTTAAGATCATCAAACGGTATATGATAGAAAAGGTATGGATAAAAGTCGAAATACCAATCGTCAAACTTTTTTAGAGAGTCAACGCTGGCGTCAGTAATACCAAGAAACTCGGCCAATTGTGATCCACATAGCTCGTTCCAAAAATCCAGATTTTTTGTGGAAATATCTGTATTGCTCATGGCAAACCTTTTTCAATATGAGGATTCCCCTGCAATAACTTGCCATATATTTCATCGAAACGACGCCCGCCGGCTTCGGCAGAATGCCATTTCACAGCGAATTCTCTGCCCCTTTGGCCGATCTCGCGACGTTTCTCGGGATTGGCAATGAGATCAAGTAACACCTCTTCCACCGTGTCAGGCGTTGCACTCACTACGGGCAGTTCCTTCGCATAATCCGGGATTTCTTGCCTCAAACTTTCCAGCCATTCCGGTCTAACAAAACATATAACCGGCTTGCCAAGCATCATCGCCTCACGGACATTGGCCCCAAACCAGCCAAAGGTTAACATGTCTAAAAAGATGTCAGCCTGAGCCTGCAAAAAGCGCACATCCCTGTTGGGGATGCCCGTCGGCGCAATTAGTTCAAGCAACAATCCCTGCTCTTTAAGCTTTTTTATAAGAGGCAGATAAATATGGGAAGATTTAATGTTGACGCCGTCCTCGGCTGTACGGTCTTCTCCGTTACCCACTGCATGATACAGCCAGACGGTACCCGGCGGCGCGGGTGGCAAACGAAACGCATCAGGAATCTCGATTTCGGAATGCCAGAAATCCTTATCCAGACAATAGAACTCCGGAACCTCATGGACCCGTGGATCATCGTTGTAGTCCACCCGATTGCCACCCAAGTGACATTGGAAATCCGCCACGGAATTGCGGAACTCTCCCCATTCCAGATTCCGTTCGTCACTGCACACCATCGGCTCAGATCGCCAGCGACAGATCGAACAAACCGATTCCGGCCCCCACTTGGCAAACGAGCTCTGCGATACACCATCTAGGCAACCGTTGTTACTATAGACTATTTTTTTACCAAGATCCTTCAACAGCCTGATTTCTGAATACCTGCCGAAGTGTTGCTCAAAAAGCGCCTGCAACAGTAACCCAAAGCAGATGCCGTGGGCATTGCTGAAATGAAAAATATCGTATGAATAAAGGGAGGTTACATAGAAACTCAGATTCCGGGTGACTTCCTCTGCCCCAGTTCCGTCAAAACGATAATCCTCCCCATGGTAATAGATTTGGCTGGCGAGATTCGTATCCCAATTCAAAACATCCGCTTTCCAACCGTGCATACGCAGTGCGCGAGAAAGATACCAATTGTTGTAATAAGCCTGTCCAGAGTACAATACCCGTTTACCAGACAAAGATTGCAGCACAGGTCTCAGAAGCGCTTTGTTGATACGGATGAATTCTAACTCGGCCAGCAGGTCCTGAAGAGATTCACCGGCTGAGATCGTCCCCTCCAAACCTGCCGCTTCCCTTACCATACGCCGCAGGTTATCGGAAAAATTGTTCGCGGCCACATCGGCCATATCTGTGACGCCTTCTTTGAGATATGATTCGGAAACTTGGGCTTGAAAGTTTCGAAGAGCCTCAGCGAATACTATTTGACGTTTAATCGACGCCGTTGACGCTTTTACACACGCAGACAATTCGCTCTCAAGCCTTTCATAGTCTTCTTTTATGGCATTGATAAGCCTTTCATGATCGTCTTTTATGGCGTTGATCTGCGGTGCAGAAACCTTCTCAAACAAAGTCTGCATCCGTAGGTTAATTAAGCGACTGATGAAACTCATTGTACACTCCTGTATTGCCTCACATCTTCATCTCGAAATAGCCTTTGAGCTTTCGAAAGTATTTCAAGCCAAAGATGTTTAATAATAACGCCAATATGGCGAGATAGGCGAGTCCGGAAAAATCAGGCAAACGATGATTTATAATAATATCGCGGTATGGCTGGGTTATCTGGTATAGCGGATTAAAAAATGTAATATTCTGAGCAAATTTGGGCAGCATATCCCGAGAGTAAAATATGGGCGTAAAGAACATCATAAACATAATGACCGTTGACAGGGCCTGAATGATATCACGGACAAAAACAGTTGTTGCACTAAGAAAGAGGCCAATTCCTCCAAGAAACGCGAACTGAAGGAAAATAAGCGGAAAAATGGCAATCACATGCCAGGTGGGATAATTTCCATCAATCATAAGCAATATGAAAAGAAATATCATCCCGACTACAAAGGGAACCGCTGCTGTCAAAACCGCAGCGTAGGGAAGTGTCTCGGATTTGAATACCACATTTTTTACCATATTGGCTCCGCCCACGACCGAGTTGGCAGTGGTCATCAACGCCTCGGAAACAGCCATATATGGCACCAGTCCGCTGATCATCCAGATAGCGTATGAAAGGGTGGTCTCTGCGCCAGGGGTCTTTGCCTTGAAGACAAAACCAAAAATAAAAGTGTACATACCCAGCATCAACAAAGGATTTAGGACAGCCCAGACAAGACCAAGAGCAGAACCGAGATAACGGTCACGAATGCTCATCTTGAACAGGTTTATTATCAGACGGCCATCGGCCGGTGAAAAACCAAATAATTGCAAGTTCATAATTCTCCCGAATTGTTTGACAACTTCTCGGCGCGAATTTCAACCGGACAAAAATAAGCCGGTGAATCAAGACAGTCAGCCGGCTTCTCAACTTTTATTACCTCGCAATAAGTTGCCAGCAATTCATGCGTACCTGCTTCCTGGTCGCCATAAAGCGCCAATTGCACTTCATAAGTATCTCCACCGAATTCCAATTTGCCAAGGTCAATTTCAAAGGTAACCTGCCCCTCGATTGCATCGAGAGAACAACCATCTTTTCTTGCCCAGTTTTCCATGATAATATTCCCATCAATCTTTTCGAATGACAGTTTGAAGTCAGGCTGATGGAGCGGAGTATGAACTAATGCCACGAATCTGACCGTCACCTCCTCATCCGATCGCCAAACAAGGCGGGCGATGCCACTGCCATCAACAAACTCCATCTGCTCGATCGCATAGCCGGGATAAAAGGTGCGGGGGCCAATGCGTCGCTGAAAGCGAAGTCGCATTTCTTCTTCGTCCTTTTTACGAACGGACTCCAGATAGGCTTCCGTTACCTCAACAGAGGAGCCATCCATAACAACCCGGCCATCTTCCATCCAGATGCAGCGAGTACACATATCACGGATTGCCGGCATGGAGTGGCTGACAAGGATGATGATTTTCCCACGATCACAGAGATCACGCATCTTTTTTGTTGCTTTTCTGCCAAATTCAGCATCTCCAACTGATAACGTCTCATCTATAATAAGAATTTCAGGTTCAATAAAGGTAATAAGGGCGAAGGTGAGTCGTGCCTTCATACCTGTGGAGTACGTCCGGACAGGATGATCCATAAACTCGCCGATATCTGCGAACTCAACGATCTCATCCTGCAAGGCATCAATATCCTGCCGGGATTTGCCATTCAGTTCGCCGTCAACATAGATGTTCTCACGGCCAGTCATTTCCTCCCGCAAACCAACCCCCAAAGTCATGACGCAGTTGACATGCCCCGTCACATCAAGTTGCCCACTGGTCTGACGCAACAGTCCGGCCATGATTTGAAGGAGTGTCGTCTTGCCGGCACCGTTCCGACCAATAATACCGTATCGCTCTCCATCGCCGATAGTGAGCGATACGTTATCCACAGCTCGCTTGACGCCGGAAGCAATAGGGAAATCCATGACGATGTCTTTCAGTTTTATGTGCATGGGGTGATTTTCTTCACGCAACGCCAAGTAAGGCGGCGATGGATAATACCTGCTGATTCAAATGATGTTTCTTCATTTACAAGTCTGATGCTATTGCCGGATGTCCAGGAAATTTGGTCAAATAATTCACTGGTTGCCGCCTCTCCCGGCCTGCGTGGTGCGCTGATGAAAAGAGAAAGAAAACACTCTCTTTGCTGTATGGGGAACTTTGGGATATGGAGCGAAATTCGGTAATGACCTCGCCCGCCAAGCACCTTGTGATCGTTACTGATGAGCACAACCATGGCGATACGTGGTATTTCCAGCGCCAAACGGATTGAGAATGGTGTGTCGATTGTTGATTCCACATTAAAAGTCAGGTCAAATGGCGAGCCGGGTATAACTGTCAAGGGCTGCCGCGTTAATTGTTCTTTGTCTCGGAAGAATACCCGCAGGGACAGGTGTGGGGCCAAGTCAAGATATTTACGCACAGCCTCCAGTGACGACCCCATGAATTCAACCTTTCCACGGTTCAGAATGATGATGTTGGAGCACAGGCGAACAGCGGTAAACCAGTCGTGAGTTGCAAAAATTCCCGAGGCCCCGTGCGAAATCATATTCATGAGCCTGCGATATGACTTGCCCTGAAAGTGTTGGTCGCCAACGGAAAGTATCTCATCCAAAAGCACAATTTCTGCCGGAACTGCAGTTATCGCCCCAAACATCACTCGTGCTGCCATACCTGAAGAGTAGGTATTTAGCGGCTCGTCAAAATAGTCATCCAACTCGGAGAACTCATGGATGTCTTCCAGCAGCTCCGGCACATTCTTCTTTGGGACATTACGAAAGGCAAGGAACACTTCACAAAATTTGCGGCCGGTCAGATGCTGATTGCCATACAGACCCATTTCAATGAGCGCGGTAGGGGGTGTGCGTACAGAAACTTTACCGGAGTCGGGAGAATATATGCCCCCGGCGACACGAAGAAGGGTGCTCTTGCCGGCGCCATTCCGGCCGAGGACGCCGAGCAACTCCCCAGGTGGCACTTTGAAAGAGATATTGTCAAGGGCACGGTAACGCTTGAAACCCGTTGCCAGACCAAACATGTCACGTACGATATCAGCAAAGGTTCCCATAAGAAATTCCTTGCTGACATAAGAAAATTCAATATCTGTCTGCTGGGACATTATGACTCAGCTCTACAACGCAGCATGCTGCCAACTGCCTCGCTGCCAACGTTGAAAAGCGCGTCTATAACCGATAAGCCTGGCACAAATTCGCCCTTGCCCATTTGAAGATATAGCGGATGTCTGAAATTCTGATAATTTAGCCTCAACCCAGCAGATGCGAATTTTTCTGCATCCTGATACCCTCCGGCCCCACCGCCACACATGTATATATTTCCGCCTACTTCTTTTGTAATTGAAATGAGCAGCTCATTGGAGCTTCCTTCCGTATCAAGGTTTGAAGCCAATATAAAATGATCCGTTGAAAAGCCCATCTGTTCCGTCAATGTGTAAATGGCTTTAATATTATATTCTGCGATATTTGCCGTGGATTCGTTGATCAATGATTCCACAACCGGCATAATTTCTTTAAAATAAGGGGCCTTAATATAATTCTGCCGGATGGACTTTATCATCTTATCCCGCCAGTCCGTTTTATTATTAATGAGCATTTCATTGATTAGCTTTGTCCCGTGAAAGGAACGGTCAACAGGCACAGTCATCCAGTTTGGCTGCCCGTTCATCAGGATCTGAACCCTGTTTGCCCAGAACCCCCCCTTTTTTGGAAATTGAACATTATCCAATAATACAAAGACATCAGATCGAACGATCTTATTGAAAAAGCCCAGCCAGGGCAAAAAATTCGGTTGATGGATAGCCACTATCTTAGACATTCTTATATTCCTCCCTCAAAATCCCCATTAGCAGCGCATCAATATAAACCCCATCTATATGGGCCATTTTTCTCATAACTCCTTCCCCCACAAAACCGATCTTCTCATACATCCGGATCGCCCGTTCATTGTTCGCAAAGACATGCAGAGAAACGCGATGGAGGTTCAAATCCCTGAATGCGAAATCTAATAAAAGGCGTGTAGCTTCTGTCCCGTATCCCATCCCCTGCGCGCTGATATCGCCGATGCGAATCTGCAATTCTGCAGAACGATGAACATAGTTGATGCTATGCAGTTGACAGGTTCCAATCAACGGGCCAATTACAGGGGCAGGCGATGAATCTTCTGTTTTTATTGGGCGGATGCCGAAATTAATAACGTCATTTCGCTGGTGCATGGCATCAAACCAATCTCTGTGCTTGCCTTCGTGTATGGGAGAATAGGGTTTATTCATTAACACCTGATTCCAATCGTTGATCCATTCATATAAGACTGGCAGATCATCCAGGCTGATGGGTACGAGGGCTATTCGGGCAGATTGAAGCGTGCCCCCCCCCTCAAACCCGTATTTCAGAGAGATAACCTGCGGGACCGCTCGATAATCGTCTAGAACAACTTTTCCCGATTTAGTGAAATAAAACGCCCCTGGATGCGGTTTTACCAGAGCTCTTATTAAATTATAGATATTGATTACGCTATTGCTCCAATCAATTAATCCATCTTCTGGGTGTCGACGATTCCAGTGATGCGCAACAGTTTCATCTTGGGGGACTCTATTATTTTCTCCTTGAAGTAGTTTTGGCAGTTCTTCCGTAAGAAGCAACGCTACAGCACAAGCAATTCTCGATCGAATATGTAGCCATGTGTCCTCAATATAAATAGGTACCTCTCTTTGAGCAATTATGTCGCCCGTGTCAAAGGTTGCCTCCATATAATGCATAGTCACTCCTGTTTTAGTCTCACCATTAATTATCGCCCACTGGATTGGGTTTGCTCCACGGTATTGCGGCAAAATTGCGTGATGCACATTGACTCCGCCCAAACGAGGGATAGCAAGTATCTCTGGACGAAGTAACATCGAATAAGAATGTACGAATATCAAATCAGGCCTCAAACTCATAACCTTCTGTAAGAATTCCTGATATTCATGACCAGCATCTTTTGGCTGGATAAGTAGAGGCAAACCATAATTGCTTGCCAAGTTGTGCAATTTGTTATGCTGGGATGGCCGGTTAGAAGGACAGACGAGACCGCACACAACCTTAATAGGAATATGCCTTAGAGCTATGGGTAAACCCCAATCATCTCCAAAAAGAAGAATTGAATTTACCATATCAATAATTCTTGCCAGAAGCAGCTAGGAGTTTCGATTTTTGCCATATTGCATGTAGCACCCGTTGCCCATCAATTTGCTCACTTATTGGAGACATCAATTTGTCTATTACAGAGAAGAGTTTATAAGCGCGGTGTTCTGCTCCTTTCGATGGTATGGACAAAGGAATACGGGTAGGAATATGCCCCTCATTTTTAGGCACAACATCTCCATACTCATACCATTCGGGTTTAAATAGGTGTCCGATATGGAAAGTTTTTCCATGGGATTGACGAAAAAGACACAAAGAGATTTCACCATGCAATTGGTTTTCAACATAGCGAAGCGATTTGTCAGAAAAAAAACGTAAATGCAATGGCGGTGTAATATCTAATAACGCGGTTTTACTTATCCGGCGCGCTAGTACCCCCAGTCGTGGCATGGTCATATACAACACCCCCCCTGGTGCCAAGAGCTTTCCCAGTCGTTTTATAAAATTTACTGAGTCAGGGATATGTTCAAAGACAGCAATACATGAAATAACCTGAAAAGTGTTATTCATTTCATCCATGTCCTCCCATGCAGCAATCCTCGCGCTACAATACTTTTCTGCTAATTGACACGCAAGAGTGTTCGACTCACACAGAAATGTCTCAAATCCCGGTGCATAATTCTTAACGAACCGTAAAAGACGCCCTGTTCCACCACCCACATCCAACCATAGACCTCCTTGCTGCCAACGCAACACCTCATCAACAATATATTGATACCATTGGTCAACATTCATTGTGAAATTGAAAGGTTCTCCTCTTTCAAGTCTAGGCTTCTCAACCAATCGAATCCCTGCAGAGCTATACTCAAGATTTTCATATAAGTCAGTCAGGAATTCCTGACTGGGTTCTTGTGCAACGAAAACAAGGGCGCAATTAAGGCACTCAAGGTGGTCAAACGCCCACTTAGTGAAGAGATACCGCAGATGCACATTTCCGCAAAGTGGGCACTTTTTTAAATCTTTAAAGCACTCATATTTTTCAGAGCGGTCCTTGACGAACTGTATGATGTTCTGGCTGAGTAGCATCCTAACTAAGCTCCTTACATAAATCAGACCCGATTGAATAGAAACCCTTAAGAAAGTAAAAACTCTTGATAATCTCCATCTGGACGCGCACCGCCGCGTGTAATGAAAATCTCAAACCACAAATCCAAGGCTAGTAAAGACCAAATACGTGTACGGTGGTCCTCTTTACCGCTTCGGTGACGCCCAGACAATTCATGAATATAGTCCAAATTAAAAAACATTTCGAAGACGGTAGACCTCTTTATTCTCTTTTCGAAAAGCTCTCCCAACTCGTTCCGAAGCCAAACGTGTGTGGGCGTTCCGTATCCCTTCTTTTTTCGATTAACGATTTCAATTGGAATAATCCCAGAGACAGCTTTTTTAAGAATATGCTTTTCTCGCAATCCATCCGAAGAAATTTTATACAAAAGGTTAACATCAAGTTTCGACGAAAAACTCAAAATTTCCCTGTCAAGAAACGGCGCTCTCTCTTCGACACCATGCGCCATAGTCATCTTATCACCTTTCATCAGATAGTTCTCAGCTAGCATTGAACTACGATCGAAAAGGAGCATACTCTTCAAAAGCTCGTCATCAGATTGGTGGTTATAAAACACTGGATCTAACATCGTGTTCAACTTATGCTCTTGTAAGCCCGCATCGAAGTCCTTCAACAACAGACTTAATTGACCCAAAGAAAATACACTAATAAAGTCTCGATAAGCCCTGGAAAGAGTAGTATGGTCCACGATTCCATAACGGAAACGGCCCAGCATTTGATGATACTTGTCATAACCCGCAAACTGTTCATCAGAACCTTCGCCAGCAAGTATTACTTTTACAAATTTTTCAGCATATTTTGATACAAAGTATGTTGGAATTACTGCACCATCGCCCATAGGTTCACCGTAGTGCCACGCGATCAAAGGTAGTTCGCGAATAACATCATCTAAACACACTTCAACATTATGGTGATTCGTTTCATAATATCTGGCTACACTCTCTGCAAACCCCACCTCTGAGCCTTCCGGAAAATCTCTAAAATAAACACAAAAAGAAAATATTTGCTCGAAAGAAAATATTGAGGATAGTCCCGCAATAGTCGAAGAGTCGATCCCGCCTGAGAGAAACACTCCAACCGGTACTTCGGACATAAGGTGACGTTCAACCGCACTACTAAGACAGCTAGATAATAGTGCGATATTTCTCGGTTCACTTCGCACTGGTGCAATCTTGGAAGCGTAAGGCCCAATACTTAAAACTTCTGAAATGGTTCCGTCATTAATAACGAGTATCTGTCCAGGAAGTAACTTTTTTATATCTTTATACATCGTCTGCGCATTTGGAACGTATCTCCAAAACAAATAGTCTGCCAGCACTTCCTCATTGATCCCACTATGGGTTTTGTCAAAGTTGACTAACGCTTTCATTTCACTTGCAAATGCAAATCTTTTATCTCGTTCTAAGTAATATAGTGGCTTCATTCCACTTGGATCCCTCGCAAGCAATAACGAGTTGATAGTGGCATCCCAAAGTGCAAATGCGAACATTCCATTGAGTCGAGAGAAGAACGCCGATCCTTGATCCTCGTACCCATGAACGATCACTTCTGAGTCTGAATTAGTCTTGAACTTATAGCCTTTAGACATTAACTCTAATTTTAATGTCTGGTAGTTATATATTTCCCCGTTACATACGAGAACCATTGAACCGGACTCATTTTTTAAAGGTTGTTGCCCTCTTTGCCGATCAATAATACTTAATCGTCTATGCCCCATATGAATCTCATCTGAAGAGAATTGCCCTTCACCATCAGGGCCCCTGTGCGCCAAGAGGCTCATCATTTTTTTTAGCTCCCCGGGCATAGCCGTGCCTACAAAACCACAAATTCCACACATAGTCAGACGTCTCCAATTAATTTCATACACTCAAAGGCCTCTGCGAAAGTTTCACCTATGCAAACTCCGTTTACTCTAGCTTGTGATTCCACTAGAGCAGCTCCAAAATAATCTGCGGTTGTCACATTAGGGTTCTGCTGAGACTTATAGGTATCAACAGCATTTATCTTCTTTGACAGATCCTCTGCCGATACTGGAAAGTAAACATTGGGCTGAAAGTTGCGGGAGCTGTTAAGAATTTGATAACCCAAAATAGAAGTGCGTTTAAAAGCTTTTAGACTGCACTGGGAGACAGTCTGATGATCGTGGTGAATGTCGTTTCCCGAGGGAACAAAAACAATATCAGGATTTAGAATGCTTCCTAGTTTATACAGTTGCTCCAGTATTAGCTGTCGGCACTCTGGGAATAACTGCCCCTTTATCTCTGGATTTAAGAATAAGGAGGATTCATTAAGGCCTAAAATTTCCATAGCTTTGTATTGCTCGGAAAGATTGCGAACCTCCTGAACAGTTCCGTCTGCCGAGACCCTGTTCGAACTTAACGCCAAAACGAAAATCTTCGCTTGGGCGGAATATTTCGCTATAGTTGCTCCACACCCTAACTCAAAATCATCCATATGCGCTGAAATGCAGAGTATCGTTTTATTCGCTATTTTAATCATAATGTCAATGATCACCTAAATCGCACCGATGATGATCGCTGTAATGACGCCTGTGGTACGGGATCAAAAAAGCAGCCGGATACCCCTTCCGATTAGGTGACTTCACCTCCTTTTTTAGATATAGCTTTTTCCGTTCTTTGACAACAACTTGAGAGTTTGGTGTGCTATCGGAAAATTCTACTCTTTTAATCAACTTGTACTCGTTCGGCCCTAACGTACAGACCATAACGATGCGTAGCGTGCTTAGGGTCCTCATATCGTCGCACATCTTCGATCTGAAAATACCTTTCGAGAGAGCCCATAATTTCGAATTCACGGAAATGATGAAAATGCACGTCGTCCGTAAGTAAAGTGGCTCGCTCAAGCCAGGCATACGTAGCGATAACAATACATCCGCCGGGTTTTAGTATGCGATGCGCTTCTTCGATCGCTGTGTGATAATCGAGAATGTGATCAAGGCTTGTGTTAAACAAAACAGCATCAATTGACCCATCCCGGATTGGCAATATTTCTCCCAAGCCGATGATCCGAAACTCTCCCTGGCCGGCGTATGGGTCGAGGCCTAGATACTCACATGCGGAAGGCAGTAGCTGCGACGAGTGACTTGGCCGGTCCGAACCCACATCCAGTACCAAACCAGATAACCTCTTGCAAAACTCCTTGAATCGATACTGGTGCTTCCGTGTCGGCACGCTGTCCAGTGGGGCATTGATTTCCCCCGACTGCTTGATTTGACTCAAAAGTACGTACTGTTTGAGGGCGCTGGGCAATAAGATAGAGGTAGCGGCATCCTGACAGGCTTCCGTTATCTCGCTTAGGTTTAGCAATGGACAGCCTGAGACAGTGGCGTACTCTCTCAGGCCATCCGTCAACGCATCCTTACCCTCAATTGCCTTAAGTTCTTTCTTTGTCTCCGGACTAATCAAGAGACGTCGTTCGAGGCACTGGGAGAGAGAGAGGAGGGTTGCAGTAGACACTGTTGGTTCAAACTGCGTTTCGTCTTTGATCAACTCGCATCCTTTATTCACGATTGAAGTCCCCCTGCGCCTATGCGCGTTATGTCGAATTGGTTGGACATGCCATTGATTGATCAACCCTGCGATATGATATCTTCGACCGAAATGCCGCAAGTAAAACATCTTGCTGCGTCGATGAGTTTCTCGCCGCATTCACACATCCAGCCAATCTGTTTTGCCGGATTTCCTACCATGAGGGCGTGGTCGAGGACATCCTTTGTGACCACGGCGCCGGCGCCGATGAAGGCGTACCTGCCGACGGTGTAGCCGCAGACGATGGTGCAGTTGGCCCCCAGGGTGGCGCCTTTCTTGACGAGGGTGGGGCGAACCTGGTCCATCTTGGAGATTTCCGCTCTTGGGTTAAATATGTTGGTGAAGACCATTGACGGTCCGCAGAAAACACCGTCTTCGAGGGTGACGCCCTTATATACGCTGACGTTGTTCTGAATCTTGCACTTGTTGCCGATGACGGCGTCGGGGCCAATAACAACATTCTGGCCGATGTTGCAGTTTTCTCCGATCTTGGATCCGGAAAGGATGTGGGAAAAATGCCAGATCTTGGTGCCTTTGCCGATTTCAACACCCCCATCGATTACTGCCGCTTCATGGGCGAAGAAGTGGGGCGTATCGGATGAAGAGGAGGGAAATGATTCGCCGGATTTTCCATTCCGGTAGGGGAGAGGAGCGGGAGATTCCTTTTGTTCAATGGATTTCTGGCAGCTTTCGAGGATTCCGAGAACGCGCAAGCCTTCTTCGCCGTTGGTAAGAGGCGCTTGTCCTGAGGTAATTGCCTCCAGGAAGGCTTTACATTCGGCTTTAAGGGGTTCATCCCATTGATCGGATAGCCCGATTGCCTCGGCGTCCGCCTTTTCCGGAGTGGGAATACCGTTTTTCCAATTGATCGTATGGGGGTATAAAATGAGCTTTTGATCTATCGGCTGGGTGTCGTCGAAGACAAGCATCCCCAAACTGCCTATAACCACCAGGCGCTGCTCCTTGAAGGGATTGAGCCAGCTCACAAAGATATGAGCGCCGATCCCGGAGGGAAATTTCAGATTGGTCATTGTGACATCGGGAATTTGGGCATGAAGAAAATTGTTGCCCACCGCATCTACGTAATTGGGATCTTCCCCGACAATGCTCAGGATCAAAGAGATATCATGGGGGGCGAAAGACCAGAGGATATTCTCCTCCCGGCGGATCTTGCCGAGGGAAAGGCGGCGGGAATAGATATACTGCAGGCGACCGATCTGGCCGGCCCGGACCATCTCTTTCAACTTGATCACGGCGGCGTGATAATGAAGGATGTGCCCTACAAAAAGCGTCTTTCCTTTTTCACGGGCCAAATTAACAAGGTTCTCCCCATCTTCATAATTCAAAGACAGTGGTTTTTCCACGAAGACATGCTTGCCCGCATTTAATGCCTCTCTGGAAAGGTTATAGTGGGCGACTGCCGGGGCGGCGATCACTACGGCGTCAATCGACGGATCATCAAATATATCCTTTTCTTTTGTGACAATCCGCACTTCAGGATATTCCTTCGTCATTTGTTTTCGTATCTTGACATCCGCATCGCATACCATCTTCAAAACTCCCAATTGATGGAAATTGCGGACAAGATTCTTGCCCCAGTAACCGGCGCCGATAACGGCAATTGCTCTTTGTTCAGACATGATATTCCTTACCTCGACATAGTGTATTGATAATTTTTTCGGCAGCGTTCCCGTCGCCATATGCATTTACCGAGTCAGTGCGGGGATGACGCCTGTCCTGATAGTGTTCATATAAAACATTCCAGCCAGTGGCAATGGTTTCCACCCACTCCGTTTCATCTCTGAGGGTAATACAGGGGACCTTGAGCCAGTATGCTTCTTTTTGCATGCCTCCGGAATCGGTAAAAAGCTGACAAGCGTTTTGAAGCAGCATGAGCATGTCAAAGTAGCCCAATGGCTCTATTATCCTGACATGATCGGCGAATTTTACGGGTCCTCCCTGATAGACCTTCACCATCCGGGGATGCATGGGGAATACAACTTTTTGTCCGTTCGTAACCTCATTGATGAATCTGATTACTGTTGCCAGTTGTTGCGGGTCGTCCGTGTTTTCCGCCCGGTGGAGGGTCATAAGGGTATATTGTTTTTCCTGCAGACCGAGGTCAGAGAGAATTACTGATTTCTCCTGAGCTAAAACCAAGGCATGGCGAAGCATATCATACATGACATCGCCTACGGTCAGGATAAGCGGAATGTCCCCGGCAAAGCCTTCACGGCGCAGATTCCCGACGGCTGTTTCCGAGGGGCAGAACAAATAGGCAGAAACATGATCCGTCAGAATCCGGTTGATCTCTTCGGGCATACGTTTGTTGAAGCTCCGGAGACCTGCCTCCACGTGGGCCACGGGGATGTGCATCTTGGCCGCGGCCAGGGCGCCCCCAAGGGTAGAATTCGTATCGCCATATACGATCATGATGTCCGGTTGTTCCTTGAAAAGGACTTCTTCCACCCTTTGCATGACCAGACCGGTCTGTTGCCCATGGCCCCCCGATCCAACCTCCAAATGATAATCAGGCTCATCAATGCCCAATTCGTCGAAGAAAATCTTCGACATACGATAGTCATAGTGTTGACCCGTATGGATCACCAGGTTTTCGATGGAATAATTTGCCTCGGCCCTTCGAATCGCCTGTTGAATGGGAAAATACTTGATGAACTGGGGCCGGGCGCCGATAATATGTAGAAATTTCATGGTTGTTTTGGCATTCTCCCTACTTAGGCAATCACTTGACCGATTTTTTCCTGATCCTGGACGGAAAGATAGGGATGCATTGGTAAGCTGAAAATACGGTCGGCGGCATTTTCACTTACGGGAAAATCAGTTTCTTTGTATGTCAAATATTTAAAAGCCGTCTGCAGATGCAAGGGCTTGGGGTAATAGATCGCCGTAGGGATCTTGTTTTCCTGAAGTTGCTTCTGCAGGCTGGAGCGATGGTCTTCATCTTTTGCAAGCAGGGAATATTGCGCCCACACGCTTTTATAACCATCGGGAATACGAGGGGTAAGGAGCGATGAGTTTTTGGTTAGGAGGGCCGTATAACGTCGAGCCGCTTCCTGCCGCAGTTGCACCTCTTCGGGAAATATCCCGAATTTGGCAAGCAAAATGGCGGCCTGAAGCGTATCCAGACGGCCATTGATGCCGATGCGGACGTTATCGTATTTATGTCCTCCCTTGCCATGCACCCGAATGGATTCCATAATTTCAGCTAATTGGTCGTCATCGGTAAAGCACATGCCACCGTCTCCGTAACAGCCCAGGGGCTTGGCGGGGAAGAATGATGTACAGGCAATATCGGCCAAGGAGCAGGCCTTTTTGCCTTTGTATTCGCCCCCGAAAGACTGGGCGGCGTCCTCGATGACGAAGAGGCCCTGTTCTTTAGCAATTCTATCGATCACATCGTAGTCGGCAGGGAGGCCGAAAAGATCCACCGGAATAACTCCACGGGGGGTGAGGGTTTTGTTTTCCATTTTAAGATTTACGTTATTATTAGGCAAAGGGTGAAGAGAAGAATCACTGGATTTAACGGCCCGGATGGCTAACGCAAGTTTGGCCGGGTCGATGTTGAAGGTTATGGGGTCGATGTCCACAAATACCGGTGTGGCGCCGAGGAGACTTATGACCTCCGCCGTGGCGATGAAGGTGAAGGGGGTAGTGAAGATCGCGTCCCCCGGTCCGATGTTATAGGCCATAAGGGCCATGAGGAGAGCATCCGTCCCTGAGGCGCAACCGATGGCGTGCTTTACTCCCACATATGCTGCTAACTTCGATTCGAGTTCCTTTATTTCCGGCCCCATGACATAGTTGCCATGAGTCAGGACCTTTTGGATGTTTTGGTCAATCTGTCCTTTAATCCGCTGCTGCTGGGCAGCCAAATCAATAAAATGCATGTGCTTCCTCTCTAATATATTTTTAATTGCCTTCTATTTTTTCGGTCCCTCTGTCTGTTGTGCTACGCACCTGATCCTTGATCCGTTTCACATGTCCCCGACCCAGTCCCTTTACCTCGCAACCCAGTTCAAAGTAGCGCCTGATTTGCATATCATCGAGAATGCCAAAGCAGTCAATGACGGCCACCGGTCTGCCTGTTGATGCTATTATCTCGTCGGGTGATAAATGGAGATAAGCCTGATGCCGGACCGCGAAGATGACAGCGTCCACACCTTTCAGAACCGCACCTAAATCGCTCTTTACCTCCATTTCTGTGAGTTTCTCCTGATTTCGGAAAAATCTGGCCCAGGAATGACCGGGGGCCGGATAGGTATCCTGCTTTTCAATCTCCCACCAACGTTTCACATACGGGTCGTGGACAACCATTTCCCCTCCCATTTCCGTCAGCTTCCGGACGACAATCTCCGAACCGCTGTACCGCGTATCCCCCACATCCTCCCGATACGAGGCGCCCAGTAAGGCAATCTTCGAAGCCGCCACGATTTTCCCCATGTTTCGCAAGGCATCCCGGACCAGTTCCGCAACATGGAGGGACCGGGTATCGTTGATATCGATTGCGAGGGGCGTGATTTTGAAGATGTCGTCATCGAAACCCATGAGGGTATGGTAAGACCAGACGCCCAGTCCACCATCCTTGGGCAGGCAGTAGCCGCCGATCCCGGGACCAGGAAAAATCATGTTGGAATGGGTGGGTCGAACTTTGATTGCCTGGATGACCTTAATGAGATCCACCCCGTTTCGCTCGGCAAACAGACTCCACTCGTTGAGAAAGGCCAGGATCGTCGCCCGATAGGAATTTTCCACGATCTTGCAGGTCTCGCTTTCCAGGGGACGGTCAAGAACGGTGAGGGGGAACTGCTCCACGTTGAGGATTTCCGACAGGAATGCGGCCACCCTTTCTCTGGCTTCTTCATTGATGCCGCTGCAAACCCGCCAGAAGTCCCGGATAGATGAGACATACTCCCGCCCCGGCATGACGCGCTCATAAGAGTGAGCTAAAAGCGGCTCCGAATCGATACCCCGTTGCACAAATGCCTTCTTGACAATCGGATAAGCCACATATTCAGTGGTTCCAGGAGGAACGGTCGTTTCAATCAGCACCAGACATTCCGGCCTGATTTTATCGGCGATGACCTTAAGACTTTCTTCCAGGGCGGCGATATCGGCATGGCCCTGGCGGCAGTTACCCAAGGTTTCCTTGAAGTAGTCGCATTGTACATCCACAACTACGACATCGGCCAGCGTCAGGGCTTCATAGGTAAAGGTGGCCGTAAGGGTTTTCTTTTCCAGGACGCAACGCTGGATCATGGGAGCCACTTCCGGATCTTCCGATTCTACCGGGGCAATTCCACGATTCAGCAAGGGTATCTTCCAGAAGGAGCGCGGCGAGGGCCGCTGCATGCCGATAACGAATTTTGTGGGCTTGCCGGTTTTTTTATCTACGGCATCGGCGACAATGCCCGCCATGACAGCGCCGACAAAACCAACGCCCATGACGACGACGATTTCCCGGCCTTCATTTTTGTGCTTTTTTACAAGCTGCTTAAGTCTTTTATACTCTTTATCGTAGTCTCCAACAACCGGCAGGGGAAAGGACTCTCCGTTAGGGGCGGCACTTACCATCTTATCAGTCATAATACAAAGTTCCTTTTAGGTTTTTATTAGCTCCCGGCATAGTTGGCCAGGTTGCTTTCGTGCATTATATTTGTTTATTTGCAGCTATTCACATTGTTTCAGGATCACGAAGGCTGATTTCCAAAAAATGTCGCGGTCCGACATTGCTCAAGTGCTCGTTATTATTAAGTTATTATGGTAGGGTGCGAAAATTTACAAAGTCAATTTGTGACCGGCGGTCATAAATCTCATAGATGGTCATCGTTGAAATCATCCCTTTTTAATGATACAGCTCCGCCCTCTGGATTCCCAGAAGGCCTGATTCCCGGCAGCGACACCGGGCGTAAACGGGCACGGACAAACAAAGAAGTATTATTGTCTGATATCCGTACTTGCGGTGTTCTCTTTCTGAACCTCGATGGTGGAGATTTCCCGTCGCAGTTCCCCTATTTCCACCTCCAGACGCTCATACTCTTCCAGCTTGCGCTTCAGAAAGAAAAACGTCGTCCGCGCCTTTTCCTCGATACCGTGAGGGGTCAGTTTGTAGAGGTAGGAAATTTTATTGCTGGAACTTTTGAAGTTGTCCACCTTGACAAGACCGCGCTGAATCAAAGACTTGATCAGGTAATTGACCTTGCCCAGGCTCATACCGAGACGGGAGGAAAGCTCCCGCTGGGTCAGGGCCGGATCGTCTTTGATGGCCTTGAGGATTTTCAGGACGTCTTCATTTTCCTGGGGTGTTAATACCGGGGCTGACAAATAGAATTCTCCTCTGCGTTCAATCCATGAACATGCGCGGTTTCTAAACCAGAGGCGGTATAAAGTCAAGAAAAATTTGCCATTCTCGCCATTAACTATTTCATTGTCCAGGAAGAGGATTTGCCAAATTTTTCAAGAGATTATCATTTTTATAAAGAGGACGGTTTTACATGCCAGCGGAGCAGGCGGGAATAGACGGACAGCTTATCGCGAACTCGTCGGGAGGCGCCCAGGGAAAGAATGAACGCCAGCGCGGTAAAGAAGCAATTTATCAGGAGGCGACCAAAGATAACAAGGCGGACAAGAGCGTAATAGGCGGGGCTTTTCCATTTCTTGAAGAACTGATACCGGGAGCGGTAGAATTCGATGCGCGCAGCGATATTTGGGCCGATGCTCTGCCCTTGGAGATGATATATCCGCGCCGTCGGCACATGATAGACTTTCCAGCCGGCCAGACGCATCCGGTAGGCCCAGTCCGTCTCTTCAAAAAAGAAGAAATAGCGCTCATCGAACCAGCCTACCGAGTCCATCGTATCTTTTCGCACCATGAGACAGGCCCCGACGCCGGAGTCTACCTCGACAGGTTGGCGATGGGGATAGCGTTTACTGGGGTATTTTCCGGGGAAGAGATATTCGAGGAGGGACATGTTGGTCAGCAGGGTAAGGAGCGTGGGAAAGGCGGCAATGGAGTTCTGCTTGCTGCCATCCCGGTTGAGGAGCTGGCCACAGCTCATCCCCGCTCCCGGATGGCCTTCCATAAAGGCAAAAAGTTCCTGGACGGAGTTTTCCGTAAGGACCGCATCGGTATTCAGCAGGAGGGAGTATCTACCCGCCATGATTTGAAAAGCCTGATTGTTCGCCGCCCCGAAACCACGGTTTTCATTGTTGGGTATGATCCTTACCTGGGGAAAGAGTTCCCCGAGCATGGCGACGCTGCCATCGGTGGAGGCATTATCCACAACGATGATCTCATAGGTCAGCCCATGAACCGTTCGCACGACTGATTCAAGGCAATTCTTCAGCAGTTCCCGGGTATTCCAGTTGACGATGACAATCGAGAGATCAAGCATTGTCTGCATTATTTGCCCCCTCGCTGTTTGTAGTCATTCAGACAACCCCATCCCCACCCTAACCCTTGAAGGGGAAGGAATTTTCATGCTTTTTGTAAAACCGTCGCCGTTGCCTATTGCCTATTGCCTATTGCCTGTTCTTTCGTCCCATCTCAGCTAACTTCGCATATTTGAAAAACTTATTTACCGCGTCGGTGACGGCAAGCGTCAGGCCGGGGGGGCCATCGAGAACCCCCAGGCGGAGGATGTAATCCTGACAAAAGGTCATCCCGGCCCGGAAAACCGCCCCACTTACTGTCGCCCGCTTACCCTTGGCGTAAGCCTCTTCTGCCCCCAGGGTCGAATAACGGTCTATCTTCTGAAGAATCTTGCCAAGATCGCTTTCCGTATAATGTTCAATGACCACATTCAGGGGCGCCACGGGACCGTTGACCTCCACCCCTTCATGGACCGGCGCCGGTGACATGCCCCCTCGCCCGCGACGGAAAAGACGGGTCAAGCGGTCCGGCCACCAGCCGGCATGGCGGATCCAGCGCCCCTGGAAGAAGTTCTTGCGGGGAAAGCTGTAGCCCACAATAACGTCAGAGATAATCAGGTCGGGGTCGACACTGACGGCCGTCAGGCCTCTGATCACTGCTGCCGTCGCCGCCGGAATACGTTCATCCGCATCGAGGACGAGAATCCAGGGCTGACGGCACTGATCGATGGCAAACTGCTTCTGAGCCCCGAACCCCCCCCGCCAGGGTTCCTCAAAGACGTCGCAACCGAAGTCTATGGCGATCCTCAATGTTGCATCCCTGCTTCCCGAATCGACAATGACGATCTGGGCGGCAAAGGCGACGCTCTTAAGGCAGTCGGGAAGGTTCTCTTCCTCGTCCTTCGTGATGATAGCCACGGAAAGGGGCGTCTTATTGGTCATAGTATCCAGCACTCATAACTCTGCCTTCTTTATTCAGCGATCTGCACTATGCACTCTATACCCCAAAGCGGTCCATGATCAGCAGGCCATTGCAATGGGTCCAGTGACGGATCAGCCAGCCGTTCTTTTCCACAAAAAAATCCCTCTTTTCATCGAAGGGAACGCCGAAGTAATCCTCAATCGCCCGGATCACCCCCCGTTCGTTGTTCCAGCCCTGGCCGGTGGCGCCACTCCTTAGGACAAATACTTCCCGCAAATTGGTGTCATGGAAAATTACCTTGCACCGGGGGGCAAGGTAAGGAAACCAACTCTGAATTTCCTGCCCCGTATGTTCGTAGAGGTGACTCGTATCGATGAAGAGGAGGTCGATCTTTGCCCCACCCCATCCCTGGGCGGCGCACCAGATGGGAAACTCCGCGGCAAAGGCGATATCGTCGCTTTTAATGAACCGCCGCTGCTGGTAGGTTCCCACCTCTTCCCGATCTTCGATATCCACGCTGACCAGGTCGGCCTCCCACAGCTTGGCCACCCGTTCCAGAACAAAGGTCGATTCCCCATCCCCGGAGCCTAATTCTACGATCAGCCTTGCCTCAATGCCCAGGCATTCTAAAAAAAGCGTTTCCAGATGATCGCAGATATCCGTCGGCCGGGCGGCTCGCTGCCGGATGGCACCCATGATTTTAGACATTATCCCCACGGGAGTGTCGATGGTGCCAAGATAGCGCTTCAGTATAGACATAGATGATTTCCTTTAAAAATAATCGATTTCCTGATCATAAGACAAATAAGTGTTGTCTTTGAACCGTTCGTAGAACTTCGGAAAATCCCGAATCGTCTTGTTGCCCAAGGGTTTGTAGATGTTGAGATACCGATCCACCTCCGGCCACTTCCGATCCCAGATCAGGCGCATTTCCTGTCGCCAATCCCCCTGACAGTGATCATAGGCCTGCTCCCGGGAAGCGTTCTTTTCCGTCACCTTGTGGTAGTGCCAGACAAATGAATCGACGCTCAGGGCCGTGCATCCCTCCGCCAGAAAACACCGCAGGGAAAAGTCGTTATTCTCGTAAGCCGCTTTCCAACGTTCGTCAAAATAGCCCACTTTTTCGAAGATCTCCCGCCGCCAAAACATGACATTGAATTCCGCACCTACGTAACGCAAATATCCCTTCCTTTGCCTGCTGAGGATCTTTCCCATCAGGGTTTCTTCCTTTTTCTTCAGCTCCCCCAGATCGAGATGGTCAGATCCGTAAGGTTCATGCGGTTGCCAGATCTGATAGTCCACATCGCTCTTGTCGGTAAAGGGGGTTGCCTGATACACTTCCGGGATCTGGACCTTCTCATAGAGATCCTCGTCCATCCCCGAGGTCACGACAACATCCGAGGTAATCAAGGCAAAGACCGGGGCTTTTGAGGTGCGGACGATCAAATTCACGGCCCGGCTGATTCCTACGTTACGGTTCAGAAGCAGGGCGGAAAATCCGTGTCGGGTTTGCAAATCAAGGAGCCGGCGCCGGTGCTGCTCCGGAGAACCCTGATCGAGAAGATAGACATCTGCCTTTAAATGTTCGCTCTTCCGCTCATAAAAGGCCTGAATGGTTTGTTCCAGAACTCCGTATGCCCTCTCCTCACCGTCCGGGTTATAATTGAGGATCAGATAAACGATATCGGGTATCATCGGCGCCGCCTTTTTGAAAGAATGTTTGGACATAAGTATATGCAAACTAACCGGAAGCGAAAAAGATTTTTGAGCCGTACCGAAGCCATTTTTCAAAGCTATCCATTCACCAGCATTTCTCGTTTTCCCCGCCTATAGCACAAACCGGTAATCAATAAAATGATGAAATCCTCTAACGGCTGTGTTAGAAGAGGAAACAAACAAATTGATGCAAAGAGGTTGTCGCAAAGCTGTTAGTCAATCCGCGGAAAGCAAGGGAGAGTTCGAATCGCCGATGACGGATACAAAGGAAAAAGTGGGCCCCATCCTGAATACATTACTCCTCTTTCTAATTGGCGTGCACATTTTCTTTAATCCCTTCCCTCAACTTACGGCAATTCAAGAAATCAGCTTCTATGGATCGGTCTTAGTCCTGGTTGTCCTGCTCTCGTTAAGGAAGACGACCTTTTCGTTTAAGACCCCCCTGACAACGCCTTTTGTCCTCTTCGTCCTTTGGGCCATCTTCGGCCTGTTTTTCGCGCTAAATAAACCGAATACCATCCACGACATCTACGCCCATCTCTTGAAATACCTGATGGTCTTTTTTTTATTGATCAACTATTTCCATTCGTTCAAGCGCTTTGAAATCCTGAGGAATTTGATCATTCTTTCCACTGCCGTTTTTGCTTTGTATCTACCGATCTATTTTTATGTCATCCTTGGTAAGCCCTTTGCCGTTAAATTGGGGTACATAATGCCCTGGGAAATACCCTCCAATTTCATCAGCGTCCTGACGATATTTGCCCTCCTTCTGACATTAAACATATATAATTTCAAAGGCTTCAAGACGTACAAGCTGATAAGCCTGTTACCGGCAAGTATTCTTATTTTTACAACCCTGGCCACGAAAACGAGGGCCGCAATTCCTGCTCTCGTTGTTGCCGTTGTTGCCTGTTTTATCACCAACAAAAAGATGATGGCGGTGCTTCTCGTTTCATTCCTGTTAATCGTCTCACTCATGCCGGTAGGCGATCGCTTCACGCCAACCGATCTTGCCTCTAAACTCAGTACCGATGACCGGGTGAATATCTGGTATACCTTCTGGGAAATTATCAAGGAACATCCCGTAACAGGTATTGGTTATGGCATCCAAACCTATGATGATGATAATTTTTTACACAAATATAATCAACGCGTTCCTTCCCAATATCGTCAACCTGTTCCACACAGATCTCCTCACAACTTCTACGTCGATATCACCGTCCGGATGGGATTTGTCGGCCTCGCGATATTTATCTTCATCATCTACCGGGTGCTGCGGATGGCTCGGGATATCATGAAATACGGCCGGAACCGTTTTGTGAAGAAGTGGGCTTTATGCCTTATTGCAGCGCTCCTGGCCTGGCTCATCCAGGGCATTTTTGAAAGTACGGTCAGCGGTCCGGCCGCCATGATATTTTTCATGATCCTGGCTATGATGACTATCCTTTGGAATCTCCGGGAACAAGAAGAACCTGCTTTAGAAGGCCTGAGCGAGACATGACCAAACGCCGCCGCATCGCCGTCGTTATCCCTAAATACGGCCTCGTCGGCGGGGCCGAGGGTTTCGCCGCCGCCCTGACGGAGCGTCTCGCTCTCGATAATCCTGCCTTTGAGATCCATGTTTTCGCCAATCGCTGGCAACAAGATGCGCAGGCTAAGGAACGCATTTTTTTTCATCATGTCCCGATCATCAGTTTTCCCAGGTTTCTCAAGACCGTCAGTTTTGCCTTTTTTGCCGAGCGGGCCATCGCAAAAATCGGGTTCGATGTCGTGCATTCCCACGATCGGATCTTCCGACCCGATATTTATACCATGCACGGCCTCCCCCACCGTATCTGGGCAAAAGAGGTCCGTAAAAAGAGGCGCTTGAGCTTATTTGACCAGGCAACGGCCTGGGTGGAGAAGCGGATGGTCACCGGTGGTTCCTGCCGCTATTTCCTTGCCGTCTCCCATCTGACTCAGGATATTTTTCTAAAAGAATACCCCGTTAACCCCTCATGTGTACCGGTAATTCATCCCGGCATCGATCCCGCCGCCGTCACGGCAAGGAGAACGGACCCGGACCGGCAGGCGATCCGCCGGAAATACGGCCTGCCGCCGGCAGCTCCGTTGATTGTCTTCGTATCGATGAATTTCGACATCAAGGGACTTGATCCCCTCTTGGCGGGACTTGGAAAGCTGAAACAGCTACACCCCGGACAACCCTTTCATTTAGCGGTCGTAGGCAGAGACAACCTTCCCAAGTATGAGGAGAGGGCAAAGCAGGCCGGTATCAATGATCATGTCACCTTTACCGGCGTAGTCTCCCGGGAAGACCTCGATGATATATACGCCGCCGGTGATCTTTACGCCATGCTCTCCAAATTCGACACCTTCGGCTTGGTGGTCCTGGAGGCGATGGCCAAGGGGCTGCCCGTCGTAATCAGCGGGAATGTCGGGGCCAGGGACGTGGTCCGGGAGGGGGTCAACGGTTTTGTAATCGAAAATACCGGGGATGCCGAGAGTGTCGCCAGGGTTCTTTATCATGCCCTACGGGAGGACGTCATCGCCCCCATGAGCGCCGCCGCGAGACAAACTGCCATTGAACACACCTGGGAAAGGTCGGCCCAGCAGGTCGCGGATATTTACCGGAAGATTATCGATTTTAAAACCCGGGAAGGACGAACCCAGAAATAGTCTTAGGCGACCCCGTAATGGACATATCCGTAATCATCGTATCTTACAATACCGCCGATCTTATCGGTCCGTGTCTCGCTTCGGTGATCGATCAGACGGGCGTGGATAAGGAGATCTTTGTCGTGGACAATGCCTCCCCGGACGGCAGCGCTGCCATGATCGCTGCAAGCTTTCCCGATGTTCATCTGATCGCCAACGGAGAGAACAAGGGCTTTGCCGTCGCCAACAACCAGGCCATCTCCCACTGTCGGGGACAACATATCCTTTTTCTCAATCCCGATACGGTATTGAAAGAGGACTGCCTCGCAACATCCTTGACTCATATGGGCGCCCACCCGGAAATCGGCCTGGCGGGGCTGCACATCCTCAATCCCGACGGTACGGACCAGGAGTCAGTATCCCGGCGTTACCTGAGCCAGCGCTACACCTCCGGAGAACTCGCCAATCTGCCCGGCCCCATCGCCTGCGTCCTGGGGGCAGCCATGATTGCACCGCGCGAGACGATTATCTCCGTGGGCGGTTTCGATGCAGATTATTTTCTCTATGGCGAGGATGAGGATCTGTGCCTGCGTATCCGGCGAATGGGTTTGCAGATAGGCTTCATCGAGGCGGCCATGGTGGTCCACTACCACGGGCAGAGTGAGCGCAAATCGACCTCCGCCGAGGTCTGGCGCAAAAAAATTAAGGCCGAATATCTCTTTTACCGGAAACATTACCAACCGGAAACGATTGCCCGCATCACGAGGGCCGAGCTGCTGAAGGCCCGCTGGCGGATTATGACGCTGCAGCTGGTCCTGCCCTTCATGAAAAACAAAGAAAAAATGCGGGATAAACTTAACAAATACAAGGTTATTAAGGAAGAGCTCAGGCAATCTTGACCTTTGATAGACTGATCTAATGCAACTTTCTTTCGACTTAAACATCCTTGACAACACAATGTTCCTTGGTTGACAATAAACAGGTATGGGCATAAAATAGGAATCATTACTGAAAAGGAGGGATCACATGAAACGCTTGCTGCTATTATCACTGGCCATCGTTTTTTTCACGACCGGATACGCCACGGCAAAAAGTGCGAACGTCTCGCCCGTTCAACTGTCGTTGGAGGGGAAAATGGAAATAATCCTCGATCCGGCGGAACCCGGTGAGACGAGAATGAGCAATTTTGACAAACAGGAAGTCACCGTTCCTCTGGCCGCCCGGGTTTTTGCGGTGGCCTTTTCTCCTAACGGACGCTACGTCGCTTCCGGCCTTGATGACAAGAGCATAACCATCTGGGATGTTTCTCAGGGAAAATGCGCGCATATTTTGAAAGGCCGCAAGGGATCGGGATCCACGGCCGGATCCATCGCCTCCCTCGCCTTTTCACCGGACAGCACCAAGCTCGTTTCGGGAAGTTATGATGGCGAGGTTGCCCTGTGGGATATCCTGACCGGCAAAGAAATCATGACGTTTCCGACTAACGCGAAGACCGTCAATACCGTTTCCATATCTCCCGATAACCGCGTTATCCTTGCCGGAAATGACTCCCAGCAGATTATGGTCTGGAATATGTCCACCGGCGACAACAGTTCATTTAAGACGGCTGATGGGGAAAGCATGACCAGGACCGTAACGCCCTATGCCTTTTCCCGTGACGGCCGGCACGCCCTCTCGACAGATGAGATCAACTCATTGATTCTATGGGACATATCATCCGGGAAAGAGCTGAAAAGGTTCTCAGGCAATCACGGTGGAATAACCGCTTTGGCGTTTTCAACCGACGGATCAAGGGCCGTCGCGGGAACTTCCGGCGGTGATCTGGTGATCTTTGACGTTGCTTCCGGCAAGGACATCCGCACCTTGAAAGGACATAGCGGGCTGGTGCGCAGTGTCGTGTTTTCCAGTGACGGCGCTTATGCTTTCTCCGGCAGCCATGATAATTCAGCCAGACTCTGGGAGGTTTCCACCGGCAAAGAAGTTTGCCAATTAACGACAGAAAATCCCAAGCAGATTAAAGCTGTTGCCATGTCTCCGGATCAACGGCTCCTGGTAACGGGAGGTATGGACGGTACAACCAGGGTCTGGAATCGGGACTCCTCCCGGGAAATCGTGAAAATGGTAAAACTGGTCAAGTACCTGCCGGCATTCTACGTTAAGGCTGATGTGGCGGCAAAGGAAGAGGATTTCAAACCGTTGTTCGATGCCTGGATTGTCCTGACTCCGGACGGATATTACACGGGATCGCCAAACGCACTTGAAAACATCACCGTCGTCAAGGGGCTTTCCATGTACAAGATCGACCAGTTCTACGATGTCTTTTACCGTCCCGATATAATCATTGCCGGGTTGCGCGGTGAAGACACCCGGGGACTGATCACCATTACCATGGAAGACGCACTGAAAAATCCACCCCCCGAGGTAGATATCTCTTCCGTTCCCAAAAGTACGGACGCGGAAAGCCTGCTGGTCAAGTACAACGTCTCCAGCGGCGGTGGCGGCATCGGGGAGGTTCGTGTTTTCCACAATGGAAAGCTGATTTATTCGGACGGCTATTACCGATCGATTGCGAAAAAATCAGGGGATAAGGTTGCTTTGGCGTCCCTTAACGGCGCCGCGGCATATGAGAGCATGCGCGCTATCGCCATCAAAGAAAAAGCAGTGGCCGGCTCCGCGGCCAGCCCCATTATCAGCCAGACAAAGGGCGACTCCTACAAGGGTGAGATCGCGGTGGAAGCGATCCCCGGGGTTAACGAAATAAGCGTTGCCGCCTTCAACAAAGACAACACGGTGCAGAGCAAGATGGAAACCGTCACCTTTAAATCTACCTTGGCGCCAAAGGACCCTCATCTCTACATCCTCGCCGTGGGAATCGACAAATACAAAGATGCGGGCATCAATCTGGCGTTTTCCGCAAAGGACGCCCGGGACGTTGCGGGCAAGCTGCTTGTCCAGAGCGTGGGGATCTATAAAAGGGAAAACATCCACTCCCTGATCCTTACGGATGATGAGGCAACCAAGAAAAACATCATGAGCAGAGTCGGGGAACTCGCCGGCAAGATGAAGCCCACCGATGGACTGGTCATTTTTGTCGCCGGCCATGGCGTCCTGTATCAGAATCTATACTATCTGATTGCCCATGACTATAACGGCAACGTCGATGAAGACGCCATGATCAGCTCTAACGAGATTATGGAGATGTCGAAAAAGATCAAATCCCTTAACCAGTTGTTCATTTTTGACACCTGCCATGCCGGTGGGGTGGACTGGATCGTCAGCGGCCTGTACGATGCGCGCATGTCCATCCTGGCAAGACAGATGGGACTCCACATCTTCGCTTCAGCGAGTTCCATGCAGGAGGCCAGGGACGGCTATAAGGGCAATGGATTGTTCACCTATACCCTCCTCGATGGGCTGTCCAACAACAAGAAATTAAACAAAAACAATGACGGGAAGATCACCATCGAGGAGCTGGGAGAATACACAAAACTCGAAACGGCCGATATATCAAGGAAAACTGGTCACGAACAGGTTCCCATGATCATCAACTTCGGCAATGATTATCCTGTATATGAATTGCATTGAGTTTATATGAAAATCCCCCCATCCCCCCTTTGGCAAAGGGTGGTAAGGGGGGATTTTCATGCTTCGTTGTACCCGATTCGGACATGTTTGTTAATGAAGATGCCCGGAGATTATTTCCGCTACGAAACGGTGACCATGCTCATTCCAATGACCGTCATGAAGGAAATGCATCTCCGGGGTCGTCCGGCCGTGCAGATCGATGACCGTGATCGATGGCGCTAACATCCCCTTCAGGCGCTGAACATATTGATCATACCGGGGAGAACGAAATCCCCAGACATAATGTGGTCCGGGAATCAGGACGACATAAATTCGGGCCCCGGGAACGTGAACCGGCATCGCCTTAAGGATCGCCACGGTGCTTTTCAGGGATTCTTCCGACAGTTGAATTTTTTGCAGATAAGCGGCTTCAGAGAGGCGCTCCGCGCTAATGGGTTTTCCCTGGGCGCCGGCCATGGCTTCGATAAGTTCCGGGCGGTTACCGGCAAAGAATCGCAGCCAGTCGGCGTCGAATTTCCGCCGGTGTTCAAACTCATGGACTACAACCGTTTCCAGTCGCTGCCCGGAATTACGGTTTCCTAACCAGTCGGCAAGCTGCTGCCCCTTGCGGGCAAGCTGATACCGCAATCGCTCCATCTTGAGAAACGACCAGCCATCATAATTAAGGAAATTAAACCCGTAATTATGGGTCAACGCCTTGCCGATGTCCTTGCCTTCGATATCCTGAAAATCGTTGCCCATGCAGAGGCCGACGACAACATTGCGACTCCGCAAACCCTGCGCCTGCATGACATTGAGCTTATGTAAATAATCGATGGGATTGGTGGCTATTTCCGATACATTGAGAACCTGCCATCCCTTTTCCCGCCATCTATCCCCCAAGATATTCCCTTCGCCGACGCCCTGGCCGAAAAAAAAGGAATCTCCCAGCAGGACAGCGTCATATTCCACGGTGGGCCGGAAATCGGCGCCGCGAAGAGAATAGTTGTTGTATTGATACTTTACATCATAATCGACAGCGGTATGTTTTTGTAAGGCATAGGGCGGCAGGGGGTAGCGGGGGACCGATTTGACGAGATAGAAACCCAGCAGGAACTCGGCCAGATACGCACACAACAATAAAGAAATCATTAAAAGCAGGATGTTATTTAAGTATTTCGGCATGATGCGAATATCTATCTCCCTATTTTGCCGCAAATTAACAGGATCTCTGTATTTCGTCAAATTATAATGGGTATCGATAACACGCGGCTTCGCAAATAAGCTGTTGACAGACGCCATAAGCATATCTATAAGAGCGAAACCGTCAGCAAATAATGACAAACTCGCAAAAACCAATTTCCTCCCTCCCCTTCGAGGGGAGGGTTAGGGTGTGAATGGGTTAGATATGGATTTTGGGGACATTTTGCGAAGACGTCAATTGTGTAGAGGATAGTTTTATGAACATCTTAGGCATCTCCGCCTTTTACCACGATTCCGCCGCCGCCCTCCTCAAGGATGGGGAGATTGTCGCCGCTGCTCAGGAGGAACGTTTTACCCGCAAGAAACACGATCCGGGCTTTCCGGCAAACGCCGCCGCCTTCTGCCTTGCATACGGTGGAATCAGGGTGGATGATCTGGATGCCGTCGTTTTCTATGACAAGCCCCTCCTGAAGTTTGAACGCCTTTTGGAAACCTACTACGCCTACGCCCCAAGCGGGTTGAAATCCTTCCTCTCCGCCATTCCCGTCTGGATCAAGGAGAAGGTCTTTCTGAAGAAACTCATCCGGGACGAACTCAAGAAGATCGGCAACAGCGCGGCCCAACTCAAAGCAAAAGACGTCAAGCTCCTCTTTACGGATCACCATCTGGCCCACGCCGCCAGCGCCTATTTTCCTTCCCCCTTTGACGAAGCGGCCATCCTGACCATTGACGGGGTGGGGGAATGGGCCACCGCCTCCATCAGCCACGGCCGGGGCAACGACATCACCCTCCTGAAGGAGATGCGCTTCCCCCACTCCGTAGGCCTCCTCTATTCCGCCTTCACCCATTATCTGGGCTTCCGGGTCAATTCCGGGGAATATAAGCTCATGGGCCTGGCCCCTTACGGAGATCCCGCCTCAGAACAGGTCAAACGCTATAAGAAGGCAATTCTCGATCACCTTGTGGACGTCAAGGAAGACGGCTCCATCTGGCTGGATCAGGACTACTTCGATTACACCACCGGTCTCAGCATGGTGAAAGACGACAAATGGGAAGCGATCTTCGGCTTCCCCCGCCGGACGGCGGAGACGGCAATCGAACAGCGCCACGGCGATCTGGCCTTCGCCATTCAGCAGGTCACCGAAGAGATCGTTGCCAAAATGGCCCGGACCGCGAAAAACCTGACCGGGGCAAAGAATCTCTGCCTTTCCGGAGGCGTGGCCCTCAATTGCGTATCCAACGGCAAACTCCTCCGGGGCGGAGACTTTGACGATATCTGGATTCAGTCCGCCGCGGGAGACGCCGGCGGGGCCCTCGGGGCCGCCTATGCCATTCATCATATGTACTATAAACAGCCCCGTAAAGATCCCGGAGGGAAAGATAAGATGCACGGCGCCTACCTGGGGCCGGAGTTCGACGATCTGGAAATTCTCGGCACGGCGAAAAAGTACCAGGCCCCATATGAGCGTGCAGAAAGCATCACAGCCTTGAGCGCCACCGTCGCCGCTTATCTGGCCCAAGGCAAGGCCATCGGCTGGTTCCAGGGCAGGATGGAATGGGGGCCCCGGGCCCTCGGAAACAGAAGTATCCTCGGAGACGCCCGGAACAAGGAAATGCAGAAGCGCCTGAATCTTAAAATAAAATTCCGGGAGAGCTTCCGCCCCTTTGCCCCTTCCGTCCTCTATGAAGACGTCGCGGAATACTTCGAAATGGAAACACCCTCGCCATACATGCTCCTCATCGCCGATGTGCAGAAGGCCCGGCGTCATCCCCTGCCCCCGGATTATCACCAGCAGCCTATCCGGGACAAGCTCTATTATGTCCGTTCCGACATCCCCGCCGTAACCCATCTCGATTATACGGCCCGGCTCCAGACGGTGCACCGGGAGACCAACCCCCGCTTCTGGGAGCTGCTGAACGCTTTCAAGGACCAGACGGGCTATGGGGTGCTCGTCAATACGAGCTTCAATGTCCGGGGAGAACCCGTCGTCTGCACCCCCGAGGACGCCTACCGCTGCTTCATGCGGACGGACATGGATTACCTGGTCATAGAAAACTATATCTTCGCCAAAGAGGAACAACCCCCGTGGCAGGAAAAAATCGATTGGCAGGAGGAGTACGGCCTGGATTGAAAAAAGCTGCCAAAATAATTATTTTCAATATGTTGCTGCTCCTGATTCTTCTTTCCATCCTGGAAGGGTTGCTATTTCTCCTTGTCCGTAATCCCGATGTCCTCAAGAAATTCCCCCAACGGATCGGCAACATGATCGGCTATATCTACGTCCGTGAACGTCCCACCATTCAGTTCGAACCGGCCTGCGCCCGGTATGACCCCGCCCTCGGCTACACCCTCAAACCCGGTTCCTGCACCTTCGGGGGGCGGGAATTCATGAACCGCTATGATATAAACAGCATTGGTGTACGGGACGACGAGCAGGCCCTGCAGCATCCGGAACTCATCGTCGCCGGAGATTCCTTTGCCATGGGCTGGGGGGTGAATCATGAAGATACCTTCGCCGCGCAACTGCAAAAGAAAACGGGTCTCAAGGTGATCAATACGGCCGTCTCCTCCTACGGCACGGCCCGGGAAATGATGATCCTGAAGCGTGTACCGACGGATCGCCTGAAATATCTCATCATCCAGTATTGCGGTAACGATCTCGAAGAAAATCGGGAATTCTATGGGCAAAATAATCACCTGCCGACCATGACCGCCCGGCAGTACGAGGAATATCAGGCGGCTTATCAGGATTCGCAGCGTTATTTCTTCGGCAAGTATCTCTGGGTCAAGATCAAGAAGCGTTGGGAAGAAATGGAACAGAAGGGCATGCAAAAGGTTGCGCCCAAAATTGACAAGGACGAACCGGATCTCTTCCTCAACGCCATCGAGAACAGCGGCCTCGACCTGAAAAACGTAACTATCATTGTCTTTGTAATGAACGGCCGGAATCCCGATGACAACAAGGATTTTCCGGCCGGTCTGAAAAAGAAGCTTGCCGCAGGGAACTATCCTGCATATCTGAAAAACATGATCGTTCTTGATTTTTCCGATAAATTGCAGAAAGAACATTTCTACGTCCTTGACGACCATCTCAACGCCGGGGGGCACAGGATTATTGCCGATACCCTGGCTAAGACCATCGAGACCAGGCAAGAATTTCGGTTGCAAAATCAATAACCCATTTGCTATAGGGGCGCTCCAAATATTTATTTAAGGTGAAAGTAACAAATGGAAATTTTAAGAGACTTCTGGGGATTCCTGAAGGAAAGAAAAAAATGGTGGCTTCTGCCCATGATCATCATGCTCCTCCTTATGGGTATCCTGATCATGTCGAGTGGTTCCGCCGTGGCCCCCTTCATCTATACCCTGTTTTAGACGAGGAATCATGGAACTGGATCGTCTTGCCACATCAAAAACCATCAGCGTCCTGACGCTGGCCGTCCTGATTGCCTATGTGATCTTCAGCGCCCAGTGGCTATTGTGGGTTGCCCTGCTTTTGACCCTGGGCAATGCTTTTGAAAGCCGCTTAACCACCGCCCTCGCCAGCTACTGGATGAAATTTGCCACCATTCTGGGGGCCTTCAATTCCCGGGTCATCCTTACCCTGACCTTCTATCTCATCCTCACCCCCCTGGCCTTTGTTTACCGTATCTTCAACCGCCCCCTTGTGGATCACTTCCGGGCCAACAATCGGCAGAGCTATTTTGAAGACATAAACAAGACCTACACCCAGGCGGATTTTGAAAAGACATGGTAATTCCTTTTCTAAATCAAAGCGCTATCTTCGTTGGCATCGGCAATCGGCTCCTCGACGTATAAAAAATACGCCTGCGTCGCCTCTGCCTTGCCGCCTTGATTTCATCTTTGATTTAGAAAAGGAATAAGATAAACACTTGACCATATTGAAAGCTTTGCATAACCACAGGAAAATGGTTCGCAAGCGGCGAATCAAATGTTTTTCGCCGTTCCGAGATCGAATTTAACATCCTGTATTTAATCATAATTATATGCCAACTAACCAGAAGCGAAAAAGATTTTTGAGCGGCGGTGAAGCCATTTTTCAAAGGTCTCACATCGTAATGCCCGGCGGTGATTTTCATTTTCAGCGCCTGGTCATCGACGGTGTCAATAACGTTGATGTTCTGGCTGCCAACAAGCCGGAGATGGCGAACGAGGAGATATGTTTTTTCCACAGCTCCGCCGCTGAAGGCGCCACTTACATCCAGAAAATTCAGAATCGCGTTCAGCAGAGCCTTGCCAATCGCCTGCCCCTCCCCATCGTCCGCTTCGCCGATGGTGAATACGCCTTTTACTCCTTGAGCCTTGACTGCAACGGCCTCTACCGCCAAGCGGAATCAACGGCGGCAATAAAAGCCGCTCTGCCCTTGCACACTGAAGCTTTGAAAATTCTTTCCAAAGCGGGTTTGATCGCCCCGCTGATCTTTCCTGGAAATATCGACCAACCGGCAAAGGGCTTTATGGCCTTGTTGCGACAACTCAAGAAGCGCCCCTCAGCCTCCACATTTCTGCAGTTTCTTCGCAATTCCGCCATCTCCCTGACTGGGGACAATTACCTGCCCTTCTACGTGGTTTACGCCTGGCTTTCCTCCGCCCCTTTTGCCCGCCTGATGGATGGGAAAAAGATCTGTCTCATCGGTTCCGAGTGTGATCAGGATGCCTGTCGGCGCTGGTTCGCCCGCGTTGATAGTCGCCCTGAAATTGTCTTTGCCGAGATACCCGCCGAATATGTGGCCACCCGCTGGTCCACGATGAAAGATCGTCTCCTTGCGAACATACCGGCTAATACTGATCTATGCCTGGTGGGGGCGGGAATCGGCGCCCTGCCCATATGTGTGGATACGGCAGCGGCCTTTTCCATCCCCGTGATTGACGCCGGCCATGTCTTCAACATGATGAACGACCGGGTGGATAAATCGAACGGGTCGCGGCTATATACGCAATATAAGAGCTTTGCATAACCGCGGGAAAATGGTTCGCAAGCAGCGAATCAAATGTTTTTCGCCGTTCTGCGATTGTATTTAACATTCGGGAATCAATCACAATTACAGGCATACCTAGGAGAAGCGAAAAAGATTTTTGAGCTGCGGTGAAGCCATTTTTCAAAGGTCTCAATATGGATCCTCTTAAAAAATACCGGCGGCAATTCCGCACCTGGCGCAATGACCGGCGCCTGCAGCGGGAGCGGGAACTTTACGAGCGGGAATTCGCGGCTCGCCGGATCGTCCTGCCCGAAGAAGAAACAATCCGGCGTCATATCCGGGAGAAATTCCCCCTTCTCAAGCCCAAGAAAAAGGGCTCCCTGCAGATTCTCGCCATTTATCATCACTACAATTGGGAAAACGAATCCCTGCGGCCATCGCTCGAAAAGTTCGGTCCTGTCCGTCACTATGACTGGGGTGACCGGTTCGACCATCAGCAGGAAAAGGAGTGGCACCGGTCGGTAAAAGAGGCCATGAACCGGGATCTGTTGGCATGGGCGGCAAGAAATACGGAAGCAGGGAAAGGAGACGTTATCTTCTCTTACCTCTCCGGCGAATTGATCAGTCACGACACAGCCCGTCAGTTATCCTGTCTGGGTATTCCCATGATCAATCTCGCCTTGAACGACAAGGAGCATTTCGTCGGCAAGATCCGCAAAGGACTGTCGATGGGCAACCGGGATATCTGCCGCTGGTTTACCCTTTCCTGGACCAGCACGGAAGATGCCCTGAAGAAATACTGCGTTGAAGGCGCCCTTCCCATTTATCTTCCCGAAGGGGCCAACCCGGAAATTCACCGCCCCTGGGATCTCGAAAAAACCATCCCTGTGTCTTTTGTGGGACAATGCTACGGAAATCGTCCGGAGCTTATCGCCCGGCTTCAGGAAGCTGGTATACAGATCGAAGCGTACGGCGCCGGCTGGCCGCTGGGACCGCTATCCACGGAAGACATGGTGTGCCTCTATGCAAAAAGCCGGATCAACCTCGGCTTCGGCAGCGTCATCGGTTTCTCGGACGCTTTCTGCCTCAAGGGACGAGATTTCGAGATTCCCATGAGCGGCGGCCTCTATCTCACCGAGCACCATCCGGAGTTGGAGCGGGTTTATGAAATCGGCAAAGAGATTGTTACCTACCGGGGATTTGAAGACCTTCTGGAGAAGATCCGCTATCTTCTGGCCAATCCCGCAGCAGCGGAAGAAATCCGCCAGCGGGGTCACGAGCGGGCCCGCCGGGATCATTCCTGGGAGATGCGCTTTGAAAAAATATTCGAATTAATTGGATTGATTTAACTTTTACTTGACAAAAATGTAAAACTTTCTTACTTTATGGCCAAGACAAATTAATTTTGGGAATAAAACAAGAAAGAAGGCAGAAGTCATGAAAACCGTCACCTTATCGTCCAAAGGACAGATCGCTATTCCAAAAGAAATCAGGGCCCTCCTGAATCTTAATGGCGGCGACAGCTTGGCCTATGAAATTGAGAACGGTAAAATCATTCTTGAGCCGGTCATCGGCGTCCCCCGCTCCCAGGCCTGGTTCTGGACTCAGGAGGTTCAGGAAAAAATGGCATCATCCGAGCAGGATTTCAGGTCCGGCCGTTTCACACACTATGAAAATGTCGATATATTACTGACGGATTTGAAGGATGAGTAGTTTCGCCGTTGATATCTCAGCCGAATTCTTGTCCCAATATGACGAACTCCCGAAGCCCATTCAGAAAAAATTCAAAAAACAGCTCAAATACCTTAAAGAGAATCCAAAACACCGCTCACTGAAAATTCACAGGATACTGGGGACGGAATTCTGGGAATTCTACGTAGATGAGGGGTATAGATGCGTCTTCAAAAGATCCGGAGCGATCTTTCAGTTGTATTTCGTCGGCACGCACCAGCTTATTGACCAGTTTCAGTCTTGATATCCACGCGCTGCGTTCAGGGTATTCTGCAACAGCATGGCGATGGTCATGGGGCCGACACCGCCGGGGACAGGGGTGATATGAGCAGCCCGGGGGGCGACTTCAGCGAAGGCGACATCCCCGACCAGACGACCGTCAGACAAGCGATTCATACCGACATCAATGACAACGGCGCCCTCCTTGACCATCTCCCCCCGGATCATTTCGGGGCTGCCGGCGGCGGCCACAAGGATATCGGCCCGCCGGGTCGTCTCCGGAAGATTGCGCGTCCGGGTGTGGCAGATGGTGATGGTGGCGTGGCGGGCCAGGAGAAGCAGGGCCAGGGGTTTCCCGACAATGTTGCTCCGGCCGACAATCACCGCTTCTTTTCCTTCGATGGCAACGCCGGTCCGGTCGAGGAGTTCGATGATCCCTTGGGGCGTACAGGCGACATGGCAGGGGTTGCCGGCGACCAGACGGCCAACGTTCACGGGATGGAAGCCATCCACATCCTTCTGCGGGGCAATCGCCTCGATGACCGCCTGGGAACGGATCTGGCGGGGCAAGGGTAATTGAACGAGGATACCGTGAATGGCGGGATCCTCATTCAATTGCCGAATGATCTCCAAGAGTTCCTTTTCTTCCGTATCACCAGGCAATCTGAACTCCCGGGACAGAAAGCCGACTTCTTCACAGGCCTTGCCTTTCCGCCCGACGTAGATCTGGGAAGCCGGATCCGCGCCGACCAGCACTACGGCCAGACCAGGCGTCACACCCGTCTTTTCCCGCAATACCACGGTTTGCTTGCGGATATCCTCCCGGATCACCCGGGAAATCTCATTGCCGTTGATAATCTCGGACATAAATGTCATTTCACCTTGTGCCAGATCTGGGTGCGCCCCAGCAGGGAGATTCCCAGGAAGCCCCTGACCTTCATGGTGTTGCCCCCTTCGACGACTTCCATCTTGCACTTGTAAACCTTGCCGTTGTTGGGATCCATAATGGTCCCGCCGGCATATTCGCCCCCGTCAGCCGTCAGCCCTTTAACGATTACCAGGCCGATCATGGGCTTGTTCAGGTCGCTGCCGGTACATTTTGTACAGAGCTTGCTGGCGCCACCGTCTTTTTCCTGAAGCAGTTGCAGAATCCTGCCATAGACCTTGCCTCCGACTTCGTAAACTTCAACAATGGATTTTTCTTTTTTCGTTTCGTCGTCAATGGTTTTCCACTTACCGACGGGCGAGCCGCCAGCAAGTGCTAAAGAAACGGAACAGAGAAGAATCACGGTAACCAGCAACATTGTTCTTTTCATCAGTAAAACCTCCTAAGGATTTTTGTTCAATGCCCGCAGGCAACCTGTACCTATATGAAAACGCTTTCATGATCAAGAAAAAAGACCATCCTCGGGATTGAAAAGGGGAGGGGCATGTGCTAAGGGGAATCAGGAAAATTTAGCGCTTATATTAAAACTGGAAGGGGTACCAACCATATGAACCTGGGACAGATGCTGGAGGAGTCCACGAAGAGATTTCCCGATAATATTGCCTTCATTCATGAAAAATGCCGCATGAATTACACGGAATTAAACATGGCCGCCAACGCCCTGGCCCATTATTTTCGCGGCCTGGGGATCGGGAAGGGGGACAAGATCGCCATTATGCTCCCCAATTGCCCGGAATTCATCATCTCCTATTTTGCCGCCCAGAAGTTAGGCGCCGTCGCCGTGACCCTGAACGTTCTTTCTACCTCGTACGAATTGAGGCATCTGCTCGGAGACAGCGACGCCAAACTATTCATCACCCAGGGCGTCCTTGCAAAACGCTATGATGAGATCAAGAACGACCTACCCCTCTGTAAACATCTCCTGACCACAAGCGGCATGGATACGGACTGCCCATACACCCAGGCCATCAAAGACAATCCTTCCACCTGGGAGATGCCGGATATTGCCGAAGACGATCCGGCAGTAATGATCTATACCTCCGGCCTGACGGGACGGGCCCTGGGGGCCGTCCTGACCCATGGCAACTTGATGACACAGGCGGTTCTTTTTACCTCCACAGACTTTCAAGGCACCCCCGCAGAGCGAGGGCTTGCGGTGATACCTTTCTTTCATTCCTTCGGGGCCGCGGCAAATATGCTGGCCGTATTCTATATCGGCGGCAGTGTCGTCCTGATGGAACGCTTTACCCTGGACAGCATCTTTGGCGCTATTGAAAGGGAAAAGGTCTCCTATATCGGCGCCGTGCCCCGCTTGTTTTTAGGGATGGTGTTTCACCAAGGCGGGGAAAAGTACGACCTCAGCTCCCTGCGCTTCTGTGTCACCGGCGGTTCAGCCATCCCGATGGAATTTATTCAGCTGTTTCGTGAAAAATTCGGAACCCCGCTGGTCGAAGGTTACGGTTTGACGGAAGCGTCGCCTATCTGCGCGATCACAAGGCTTACCATGGAACAAAAACCGGGATCCATCGGAATTCCGATTCCGGGGATGGAGGCGATGATTGTCGATGACAACGGCGCCGAGCTACCTTCCGGGGAGATTGGCGAACTGCTCGTCCGGGGGGAAAACGTCATGTCCGGGTACTACAAGGATGAAAAAGCGACTGCCGAAGTCATTCGCGACGGCTGGCTCCATACGGGGGACCTGGCGAGGATCGATGGGGACGGCTATATTTTTCTCACGGGCCGGAAAAAGCGGATGATCATCACCAGCGGCTTCAATGTCTACCCCCTCGAAGTGGAAATTGTTCTGGAGATGCACCCGGCGGTGCAAACCTCCCGGGTGGAAAGCAAAGAGGATCTGATGCGGGGGGAAATCGTCAAGGCCCTGATCGTCAAGAAGCCCGGCCTGGAAGTTGACGACAAGGAGATCCTGAGACACTGCCGGGCGTATCTGTCTTCCTACAAACTCCCCCGGGAAATAGAATTTGTAGCAACCATTTGATAGGGAAGGGGGCAGACCTTGTACAAGATCTGCCCCCAAATTGTAAATTAGTTGCTGTTCGGAATAACTCAACAAGCGAGGACGACCGCATCCCAACCCCCGTATCAAGTACGGGGAAGGCTCTGACCCTCCCCTTAAAGGGGAGGGAACATCGCAGCCTGTTCATGCTCTCTGTTACTTATTCCCTATTGCCTATTGCCTATTGCCTGCTGCCTGCTGCCTGCTGCCTGCTGCCTGTTGCCTGCTGCCTGCTGCCTGTTGCCTATTTTTGCCTACTTCTTCCGCTTCGCCAGCTCTTCCGCCCGTAGCTCTTTTCGGAGGATTTTGCCGACATTCGTTTTCGGCAGCTCCTTGCGGAATTCGACCTCTGTGGGAAGTTTGTAGGCGGCAAGCTTCGTCTTTCCGTACGCGATCATTTCTTCCTGGGTTGCCGTTTCACCTTCCCTGAGAACAATGAAGAGCTTGACGTTCTCCCCCCGTTTGGCGTCCGGAATGCCGATGGAACAAGCCTCCTGTACTTTGGCATGTTCATAATAGACTTCATCGATATCCCGGGGATAAACGTTGAAGCCTCCCGAAATGATCATATCCTTCTTCCGGTCAACGATATAGAAGTAGCCATCCTCGTCCATCGTAGCGATATCGCCCGTGTACACCCAGCCGTCCTTGAGGGTGTTCGCCGTCTCTTCCGGCCGGTCCTTGTACCCCTTCATGATCTGGGGCCCTTTGACGATAAGTTCTCCCCGTTCACCCACGGGCACATCCGTAATGCCGTCTTCCAGATCAACGATGCGGCACTCCGTATCCGAGATGGGCAGCCCGACGCTCCCTGCCTTCCTGGCGCCGCCGGCGAAGGGGTTGATATGGGTGACGGGCGTGGTCTCCGTCATCCCGAAACCCTCAACAATTACCGCACCGGTGGCCTTCTCGAACTCCTGGATTACCTCCACGGGCAGGGGCGCACTCCCGGAAAAGGCCCCTTTGATACAGCTCATATCCGTTTTCTTCAGGTCGGGGTGATTGAGCATACCGATGTACATCGTCGGCACCAGGGGGGCGAAAGTCGGGCGGAAATTACGGATCGCCTCCAACAGCGGTTGCGGCTGGGGTCGCGGCACGAGCACCTGCGCCCAGCCCATGTAAACAGAAAAATTCATGGATACAGAGAGACCAAAAACATGGAAATAAGGCAAGGCGCCCAACATGATCTCCGTCCCCTTGGCGAATTTCGGGAACCACGCGCAACACTGCTGGACCTGCTTGCTCAGGTTCGCATGGGTTAGCATGACGCCTTTGGAAACGCCTGTCGTCCCTCCCGTGTATTGATACATGGCCACATCGTCAAAGCTGTTTTTCACCGCCGGCGGGTTGGGACCATACTTGGCAAGACAATCCTTCCATTTGTAAACATCTGTTGTCGCCGGGATATCGGCAAAAGGATATTTTTTCAGCAATTTTCCCAGTACGCGCTTAATCGTCGGCAGGTAGTCACCGATGCAGGTATAGACAATCTGTTTGATTTTTGTCTTCGGACGGAGGGCGATCATTCTAGTGGCCAAAACGTCCAGGGTAATCAACACCTTGGAACCGGAATCATTAAACTGGTGTTCCAGTTCCGGATCGGAATAAAGAGGGTTATTCATGACGACAAGGGCGCCGATCTTCAGAACGGCAAAGTTGGCCACCACGCAGGGGATGACATTGGGCAGGAGCAGTGCGACGGCGTCCCCCTTTTTGACGCCGAAATCGGCAAGACAGGTAGCAAAGCGGTCCACACTGTCCTTTAGCTCCCGGAAACTGATCACCGTCCCCTGAAAGATCAGGGCTGGCCGCTCCGGAAACTGTTTCGCCGTCCGGTCCAGGATATCCGGCATACAGAGTTCCTCATAGGTAATAGTCTCGGGAACCCCCTGCTCATAGGATTTCAGCCACAGTTTCTTTACATAGATGCTTTCTTCCGCCATACTCGCCATACTCCTTTCAGGAAATTTTTTGTTGATTCCTGCCTCATTCTCTGGCCGCATTTATAACACAAAGAAGGCAACATGTGTAAAAAAAAAGCCCCGGTTCATCTTATCAGACAGAACCGGGGCTTTTTTTAATTTTATACTCTTACGTTAGGCCTCGCAAACCTCAACCGGGGCTTTTTCTTCTTCGAGACCCATGCCCTTCCAGACGATCTCGGCGAGATCCAGGGCAACTATTTCTTCTTCCTTACCGTGGAACTTGAGGCCGTCGCTCATCATGGTCAGGCAGAAGGGACAACCGACGGCGATGGTCTTGGCGCCGACATCGATGGCCTGCTTGGCCCGGGCGTCGTTGATGCGATCGCCGTGCTCTTCCATCCACATTCTGGCGCCGCCGGCCCCGCAGCAGAAGCTCTTCTCATGGTTCCGCTCCATCTCGACAAGACGGGCGCCGGGGATCGCCTTGATGATCTTCCGGGGCTGATCATAGAGCTGATTGTAACGGCCCAGGAAACAGGAATCATGGTAGGTAAAGCGGACATCGTCGACGGGGATCTTGATCTTGATCTTCCCCTTTTCAATGAGATCCGCAATGATCTCTGTATGATGATAGACCTCAAAATTGCCGCCGAAATGGGGATAATCCTTCTTCAGGGCGTTGTAACCGTGGGGACAGCTGCAAATAACCTTCTTTACCCCATAGCCGTTCATCACCTCGATGTTGGCCTGGGCCATCGTCTGGTATAGGTATTCGTTGCCGCCCCGCATGGCCGAATCGCCACAGCAGCTCTCTTCCGTTCCCAGAATGCCGAAGCTGACGCCGGCCGTCTGAAGGATCTTGGCCAGGGCTACGGAGATCTTCTTGCCCCGGTCATCAAATGAACCGGCGCAACCGACATAGAAGAGATATTCCACATTGGGATCTTCGGAAAGGGTCTTCACGCCGAGTTCCTTGGCCCAATCACCCCGGAGATGGGCGCCAATGCCCCAGGGGTTGGAGTTGTTTTCCATGTTCCGGTATGTCAACTGTAACTCCGGAGCAAAATCCGCTTCCATGAGAACCTTAAACTGGCGCATGCCGATGATCTTGGGCACATGCTCGATTGCGGCGGAGCAGTTTTCCATGCAGTACATACAGTTGGTGCAGGCCCAGAGTTCATCGAGCCCGATAACTTCGCCGACCATGGCCTTCTCTGTCGGTTCCGGTCCCTTGGGCAGATTTTCATCAATGAGCTTGTCCGCCTTGTCCAGCCAAGCAAAAAGGGCTTTCAGTTTCGGATTGATATTCTCCGCCCCTTCGCCGGATCCCATGAGTTGCTCCTTCCTGGACGCGACTGCGCCGGGAGCCTTCTCCAGCCAGTATTCTTTCATATCCTGAACCAGTTTCTTGGGGGACAGGGGCTTACCGGTCAAATACGCTGGGCAGCCGTCCTGGCATCGCCCGCAGCGGGTGCAGGCATCGGAATCGAAGATCTGTTTCCAGGTGAATTCTTCAATGGTTCCCACGCCAAAGGACTCGGCATTCTCGAAATCCTTGATCGGTTCTAACTGGCCGATAGGCTTGCGGGTCGCCATGAAGTAGTTGGCCGGCGTGGTAATGATGTGCATCAATCTTGAATAAGGAATATAGGCGATAAATCCCAGGGCGAACGCCGTGTGGATCCACCAGACCCATTTGTGCATCGCTTTCGCGGCCTCCGGACTGACGCCGGTAAAGGCCTTGGCAATGGTCCAGCCCACAAAGGACCAGACTTCCCAGGGCGTCTGCTGCCACGTCACGCTGATGCGGAGGGCTTCGATAATAAAACCCGTGACAATGATCCCGGCAATGAGAAGCAGGACGATCGCGTCGTCGGGCCGGTTATCCGGCTCCCCTTTATAACCGAGGCGATCCGGTTTCGTGAGATAACGTCTGTCCAGGGCCATAAGCACTCCGACCAGCACGGCCAGTCCGAACAGATCCATCAGGAAAGAAAAGAACAGATAGAACTTCCCAATGAGAAACGGCACGCCTAAGGGCTCGGCGACATGAAACTCCGTGGCGTCAAAGGCGGCCCCAAAAAAGAGTACGACAAAACCAAAAAAGATCAGGCCATGCATGATGCCCGGATAGGGATCCGACCACGTTTTGATCTGGAGCAGGCCATTTTTCAGCAGCGCTTTAATCCGTTCATTTCTGTCATCTGTTCGATCCTCGGGCTTGCCGATCGCTGTCCACATGAGCCAGCGCCGATAAACCCCATAGGCAAAGATGGCCATGGCGACAAAGGTCAACATGAACAGGATAGGCTCGAAATGCTCGGCATTCCAGAAAACCTCCCTGCCTTCATGGCCTATCGAAAAAGTTGATAGCTCCATACATCCTCCCTGACTCGTGACCGTGGAAGCTCACACGCATGAACAACCGCTGATCTTCCCAAGCCTCGCATCATTAATCTGCAATAAAAAACCGGGAACGGCTTGGGGGCCGCTCCCGGTTCTGGTGTTTAAGCCAACAGCTTCTTGACTTCCTGGGTCAGCGCGGGAACGACCTTGAAGAGGTCGTCCACGATACCGTAATCGGCCCTTGCAAAGATCGGGGCCTCGGCATCCTTGTTGATCGCCACGATGTACTTCGAGGAGCTCATCCCGGCCAGATGCTGGATGGCGCCGGAAATACCGCAGGCGATGTAAAGGTTAGGGGAAACGACCTTGCCGGTCTGACCGACCTGATCGGCCTGGGGACGCCAGCCAGCGTCAACTGCCGCTCTGGAGGCGCCAACAGCGGCGCCGAGAAGACCCGCCAGCTCTTCGAGGATTCCGTAACCTTCGGGACCTTTCATGCCACGCCCGCCGGATACGATTATATTCGCCTCCGCCACATCGATCTTGCCGGCTGCTTCTTTCAGAACTTCGGCTACCTTGGTTTTTGCCTCACCAAGACCTGCGTCAAACTTAACAACTTCGCCCGCTTTGGCACATTCTACGATGGGAAAAACATTGGGTCGCAGAGAAGCCATCTGGGGGAACGCATCAATTACGATTTCGCCGAAGCACTTGCCGGCGTACATCGGACGGATGGCGCAAAGTTTGCCGTCGGCAATCTTTACATCCGTACAATCCGTAGCCATGCCTGTTGCCAATTTGCCCACCAGGCTGGCGGAAAGATCCTTGCCCTGGGCGGAAGCGCCAAGAAACAGGATGGCAGGATCATTTTCTTTTACGATCTTTGCTACGGCCGTCGCATGGGCGTCGGTCGTATATGGTTCCAGGGCGGCATTGTCCGCCACATAAACTTTATCCACACCATATTTTGCCAGCTCAGCGGCCATGGCCTCAACACCGGAACCGCACAGAACGGCGCCGACCTCTTCGCCAAGCTGATCCGCCAATTTCCTGGCAGTGCTCGCAAGTTCGAAGCTGACCTTTCTCAGGGCGCCGTCTCTCTGTTCTGCTACTATCCATACACCTTTTGCCATCTTCTTATTCCTCCGTGATCATTGATAATTTAGATAACCTTCGCCTCTTCCCTGAGCAGCTTTGCCAGCTCTGCAGCCTTTCCTTCGGGTGTGTCGTCTGCGCAGAGGATCTTTCCAGGGGGTCGCGCGGGGGGCGGTGTGAACTTGGCAACCTTGGACTTCGAGGCGCCGGTCACGCCGATGTCGGCGGCTTTCTTGATATCAACGGGTTTCTTTTTTGCCTTCATGATGCCGGGCAGGGATGCATAGCGGGGTTCGTTTAACCCCTTGGTGGCCGTAATCACACAGGGCAGGGACGTCGCGACAACTACCGCAGCCCCTTCGATGGGCCGGGTTGCCTTAACGGCAGTCCCGTCAATCTCGAGTTTCGTCGCAAAGGTCACCTGGGGAATACCGAGGAGTTCCGCGAGGATGGAACCGACCTGTGCTGAGTCATCGTCAATGGCGCGCTGGCCGCAGAAGATGATGTCATAGGGAACGCCTTTGATCGCGGCGGCCAGAGCTTCGGCCGTAGCATAGGCGTCGGCGTTGTAAAGGGCGGGATCATCGATCTGGATACCCTTTTCGGCTCCCATGGCCAGGGCGGTCCGGATGGTTTCCATCGTCCGGGCCGGGCCCATGGAAATAATGGTCACCTCGCCGCCAAGTTTCTCCTTGAGTTTCAGAGCTTCTTCGACGCCAAATTCGTCATAGGGGTTCATGACCCATTTGATGCCGCCCTCTTCGATCCCAGAACCGTCACCTTTTACTTTGATCTGGGCTTCCGTATCCGGTACCTGCTTCACACATGCAACAATATTCACATTGTCCTCCTTCCTGAACCAACGCCCGATTCGGAACCGGGTCGTCATTCAGATAATTGATGTCTGATTTTAGTAAACTATCGCGATAACCGAATTTCCCTGCCCTCATCCGCATAAGGATAAGGACAGGGAAAATTTAATCTTACAATCTGTTTTTGACGAGATCATCGACGACAGTCGGATCCGCCAGGGTTGTCGTGTCGCCGAGTTCATTGATCAGATCGGCGGCGATCTTCTTCAGGATTCTTCTCATGATCTTGCCGCTCCGGGTCTTGGGCAGACCGTCGGCCCACTGGATCTTCTCCGGGGTAGCGATGGGTCCGATCAGGGTCCGGACATGGGCAACCAGTTCCTTCTTCAGGTCGTCGCTCTTCGCGATACCGCTCTTCAGGGTGACATAGGCGTAAATTGACTGCCCCTTCACTTCATGGGGGTAACCAACGACGGCCGCTTCGGCAACCTTCGGATGGGCTACGAGGGCGCTTTCGACTTCCGCCGTACCCATTCTGTGACCGGATACGTTGATAACGTCATCGATACGGCCGGTAATCTGATAGTAACCGTCTTTGTCTCTCCGGCAGCCGTCGCCGGTGACATAGTAACCGGGGAACTGCTCGAAGTAGGTCTCCTGGAAACGCTTGGGATCGCCGTAGACGCCCCGCATGATGCCGGGCCAGGGGATCTTGATGCACAAGGCGCCGGAGGCTACTGTATCGGTCAGCTCCTTGCCTTCATCGTCCACGAGAACCGGCCAGACGCCCATGAAGGGCATGGTGGCCATACCGGGTTTGATGTCAATGGCGCCGGGGAGGGGCGTAATGAGAATGCCGCCCGTTTCGGTCTGCCACCACGTGTCAACGATGGGGCATTCGCCGCGGCCGATGACGTTGTAGTACCAGTTCCAGGCTTCGGGATTGATGGGCTCGCCGACGGTGCCGAGAATTCTCAGGCTGGAAATGTCGGCCGACTTAACCCACTCGTTGCCTTCCTTGGCGATGGCGCGGATGGCCGTGGGGGCCGTATAGAAGATGTTTACCTTATACTTCTCTACGGTCTTCCAGAAGCGGCTCATGTCGGGATAGTTGGGAACGCCTTCAAACATGACGGAGGTAGCGCCGTTGCAGAGCGGACCGTAAACGATGTAGGAATGTCCCGTGACCCAGCCGATGTCGGCGGTGCACCAGTAGACATCGTCTTCATGGTAATCGAAGACCATCTTGTGGGTGTAGGCCGCGAAGGTGAGATAACCACCCGTCGTGTGCATAACGCCCTTGGGCTTACCCGTCGAGCCGGAGGTATAGAGGATGAAAAGTGGATCTTCCGCATCCATCCATTCGGGGGGACAATCGGCGGACACCTTGGCCATCGCATCATCCCAATAGACGTCGCGGCCGGCGGTCATGTCACACTTGATCTTGTCGCCCACGCGTTTCACGACGACAATCTTTTCCACGGAGGGACAATCGGCAACAGCAGCGTCGGCACCGTCCTTCTGGGGAATGGCTTTGGAACCGCGGAAGGTCCCGTCGCAGGTGACGAGCACTTTGGTTGTCGAGTCCAGAAGTCTGTCTTTCAGGGAATCGGAGCTGAAACCACCGAAAACGATGCTGTGGATGGCGCCGATGCGGGTACAGGCCAGCATGCTGATGGCGAGTTCGGGAATCATGGGGAGATACAGGCAGACACGGTCGCCCTTCTTGACTCCCAGTCCCTTGAGGACATTTGCGAATTTGCAGACTTCTTCATGCATCTGCTTGTAGGTCAGGGCCCTTTGCTCACCGGGTTCGTTGCCTTCCCACTGGATGGCGACTTTATTGGCCCGGGTCTTGAGGTTCTTGTCCAGGCAGTTGTAGGAAACGTTCAGTTTCCCGCCCTCGAAGAACTTCACGTAGATTTCGCCCTTCTTGATATCGAAGTTGTAGTCCATAACCTTGTCGAAGGGCTTGAACCATTCCACATACTCCTTGCCGATCTCTGACCAGAATCCGTTCGGGTCTTCTATGGAACGCTTCCAGAGCTTGTCATAGGCTTCCCGGCCGCTGATAAAGGCCATTTTCTTGATCTTTTCCGGTACCGGATATACCTCTTTCAACTGAACCTTCTCTTCTGCCATACTGTTTTGTACCTCCCTAATTATTTGGATGATCTTGTCAGGATACTCTTTCGGGGGCCCCGGTCATGACTAGCCGCTCTCCGGACAACCACATTCCAGGGGGCGTCCGGTTCAAAAAAACAGCGGCCACATTGGCCTGCCCGACGGGGCAAGATCCCTACTTTTACGGTGTTGACAAGGTAAACGTCGAGGTGACCATGAGGTCCCGACTTGACGCGACTTGCAGTATATCAAGATGTCTCTCATGTCAAGAGATATTTTGGCATTTTGGCCGTTTCGCCGCCCCTCCGCCGGACCATGCCTATCGTGTCAAAATGGCAACTGCCTTTGTTGATGTGTGTCGATATCGATGCACATGGATCCAGCAAAGATATCGACTCCACCTTAGTATTTTCTTCTCGGGTTCGGGATATATCTCCGGATCAGGATTTCCATTCCACCTCGGACAAAACATGGGCAACCGTAGAATAGTCATCCTCAAATGGTCTTGCCTCCGTAAAAAAGTCCCGTAACGCCCTCTCAAAACAGGATACGTTCAGGGTAATGGTGCCGTTTATGTTGTTATTGCAAGGCATTACCACATCCCACCTCCGCCCTCTCCTTGAAGGGGAAAGGAATATTGCTTTTTTGCGATTTCGTCAAGAACACATTAATACTGGCTGGAGACTAAACGGATTATAGTTAACACAGGAACGACTATTTAATTATCTTAATTATAGGACTTCAGGTGGCAGGCAAATTGCATTAACAAAATTACGTCGACAAATTTGTCGAATTTTTATCAGGAGCGGCAAGTTTTGTCGAAAAAGTCTTGACATCCCCGGTTGGGAGTGTTAGGGTTCGGCCAACTGAAAACGAGAGGAGGGATACTTGGCAAGTCAAATCCAATTGAAATCAGGCAGTTAGCGGCAAGGGAATCTCCCTTGGGAATGCCCGTTCCCAGAGGAGAAAATAGAAATTCGACACAATCAACTCTCTTAGGAGGAGAAAATGAAGAAATTTTGGGTAATTTTACTGTCCCTCGGTCTGATCGTGGCCTTCGCCATGCCCGCCGCGGCAGTAGATGTAAAGTTCAGCGGCACCTATTATGCCCAGGGCTTTTATGTGGACAACCCCTCGGCATTGGACAAAGGTGAACCCGCTGGTAACGCTTCCTGGGCCAACAATTCACGTCGTGGCCCCAACGCCTGGTATGGCCAGCAGTTCCGTTTGACGACGGAATTCCAGGTCGTCGAAGGCCTGAAGCTCGTCACCCGGTTTGACGCCATGGAAAAAAGGTGGGGCGATCAGTCCTGGGCCGGTGGAACTGGCGAAACCCAGTCCCGTACCCAGACGCCTGCCGGTACCGGCGCTGCTACTGTAAAGGCGCAGGAAAATATCGAATGGGAACGGGCCTATCTGGATTTCAACGTCCCCTTCGGTAAATTCCAGGTCGGTTACATGCAGTTCCTTACCTGGGGTACTCCCTTCCTGAATACCCCCCTCACCGCCGGCGGTATCCGCTACTTCTACAGCCAGGGCCCCTTCCAGGTGGTCGCAGCTATTGAAAAGCGTGCTGAATACACCGGTCTTAGCGCCAACAACATCGGCATCGCCAACGACGCCGACCGGGATCTCTATGACCTCGGTATCACCTACAAGTTGGCCCCCGGCCAGATCGGCCTCCTCTATCAGTATCTGCGGAGCTCCCAGAACAAATGGCAGCAGGCCAACGGTTATCTGACCCAGATCAACGGCTTTTATCCCTATGCCCAGTTGACCTTCGGCAATTTCTACATCGAGGCCGAGGCCGTCTATGGAACGGGGACCCTGAGATCCTATGAGAGCACCACCGCAGTACCCAGTGCGGGCGGCGCGGCTAAGAACGGCACCAATGCCCAGAATGTGTCCCTGTCCGCCTGGGGCGCATACATCAACGCGAAATATGATTTCAAACCCGCCTACGTAGGTCTGCAGTTCGTTTATCTCGGCGGCGACGACAACTCCAACTCCGACAAGGTTACCGGTAATATCGCCGGGGCGCTCCAGGCCAACTACGGCTTCAACCGCTCCCTCATCCTCTGGAACTCCGATTACGGCGACAACCTGGGCCCCATGACAGGCAATATGGCGTATAACGCCGCTAACGGCACCTACAACAACCGCAGAACCGGTTCCACTTATGCGGTCAACCAGTTCATGGACAACGTCTGGTTCTATCAGATCTACGCCGGTTTCAAGCCCATGCCCAAGATGGACCTGAAGGCGTCCTTCTCGATCGCCAGCGCCGATAAGGCCCCGAAGAGCGACGTGGGCCAGACCGGTCAGGCCGGTTACTACACGGGAAACGCTGTTCAGGAATTCGGCTCCACCAAGTATGGTAACGAACTCGACCTTACCGGTGAGTACAAGATCTATGACAACCTTACCTACATGATCGGCCTGGGTTACCTCTGGGTAGGCGACTACTTCAAGGGCTATGACAATACCGCCGTGGTCAGGGACAATTACCTCCTTACCCACAAGCTGTCCTTGAGTTTCTAAGTCGTTTCACACAACTCGTTATGAAGTAAAAGAGCCCCGGAGATTTTCTCCGGGGCTCTTCTTTTTGTAAATATCATGTTGCCTCAGGAATATTCTTCGTGTATAACCTTCCCCGTAAAGAATATGGAGGAGATTTATGCCGCTCTACGATTTTGAATGCCGCAAATGTCAATATAAATTCGAGGCCTTTCTGAAGATGAAGGAGACCCCTGATGCCCTGACCTGCCCGGAATGCGGTTCAGATAAACCGAACAAACTGGTGACGCCTTTCCAGACGAACTCCTGGTCGAGCTTCCTCGATACCATGGAAAAAAAGGTCAACCCCCATAAATTTAAATAGGGACAGCGCCCTATTAATTACGAAAACTATTCCCTTACGGAGAAGCCGCAATTCAGAAAATCCACGGCAACCTGAACGGACTGGGGGCGGAACAGATAAAGCGGATCGGACAATTTTACCGGCGCCGCATCGCCCAGGACGTTATTTTAACCCACGATCTGGCCCGTCAGCTCACCGAAGCATCAAGAAACATCAACCGCCAGCTCGGCCTGCTGATCAGTCGGCGGGGGGAAATTATCTTCGTCATTATCGGCGATCACCAGGGGATCGTCATCCCCAGCCTGGAAGGATTCCGGTCTTCTTCCATCCGTTTCAAGGGTCTCCGTCTCGTCCACACCCATCTCCACGGTGAAAAGCTGACCGAAGACGACCTCACGGACCTGGCCCTCCTCCGTCTCGATTTAATCTCCGCCGTGGAAGCCATGCCCGACGGACTTCCCGGCGCCGTCCACAGCGCTCATCTGATTCCGGAAAATATAGACGGTAAATACTGGACCCTCCTTCCCACTGTTCGCCCTTCAGAGCTGGACCTCAATTTTACCTCCTTCATTGCCGCCCTGGAAGGGGAATTCACACGAAAGCAGAAGACCCGCAAAGTCGAGGCGACGGAGCGGGGAATACTGATCCGGGTGGAGACCAATCCCACAGGTGACGCCCACCTCTGCCTGGAGGAACTGAAGGAATTGGCCCGTTCCAGTGGCGTCGCGGTCTTCGATACCATCACCCAGTACCGTAACGCCCTTGATTCCCGCTATGTACTGGGAAAGGGTAAGCTTGCCGATGTCCTGATCAGGGCCATGCAGATGGGGGCGAATCTTCTCATCTTTGATCACGAACTCACCCCGGGCCAGGTGCGCTCCCTGGCCGATTTTACGGAAATGAAGATTGTCGACCGGACCCAGGTAATCCTCGATATCTTCGCCCAGCGGGCCCATAGCCGGGAAGGAAAAATTCAGGTCGAACTGGCACAGTTGAAATACCTCCTCCCGAGACTGGCGGTTAAACACACGGCCATGTCCCGCCTCACCGGCGGCATCGGCGCCCGTGGTCCGGGAGAAACAAAGCTGGAAATCAACCGGCGGCGCGTCCGGGACCGGATCAACCTCCTCGATCGGGATCTCCTGGATATTGAAAAGGCCCGGGGGCAGCGGCGGGTTAAGCGGGAGAAGGCGGGATTGCCGGTAATCTCCATCGTTGGTTACACCAATGCGGGAAAATCGACATTGCTCAACAGCCTGACCCAAAGCCGCGTCTTCACGGAGGATCGGCTGTTTGCCACTCTGGACCCAAAAAGCTCCCGCCTTCGTTTTCCGCGGGATGCCGAAGCGGTGATCACCGATACGGTGGGATTTATCCGGGATCTGCCCCCGGACCTCTTCGCCGCCTTCCGGGCAACGCTGGACGAACTTCATGAGGCTCATGTCCTGATGCATGTCGTCGACGTAAGCAATCCCGACTTTGAAAACCACATCGCCGCCGTGGATAAGATCCTCGCCGACCTCGATATCAAGGACAAACCAACCCTGATGGTCTTCAACAAAGAGGATCGCGCTCCCGACAAATCCCTTCTTGCTACCCTGTGCCGGCGTTTCAACGCCATCGCCGTTTCGGCCCTGAATAAAGATACCCTGCCTCGGTTGATCGAAAAACTAGAGTCCCTTGTCAAAAGCCTGAGGAAAGAATGAGAAACTTCTCCATGAACCTCACCGGACAAAAGAAAAAAGTCATGTGGATCTGCATCTCCCTAGCCTTGCTGACATTTGCGGTTTATGGACAGGTGAAGGACCATGCCTTCATTGACTTTGACGACTACGAATACATCACGGAAAATCCCCATGTCCGCTCAGGGCTTGGGACCGACAATATAGTCTGGTCCTTCACTTCCTACCATTCCAATAACTGGCATCCTCTGACCTGGATTTCCCACATGGCGGACGTTCAGCTCTTCGGTCTCAACCCGAGGGGACACCATCTGGTCAATGTTTGCTTTCACATCCTCAATGCGATATTGCTCTTCCTGCTCCTGCGGCGAATGACCGGTGACCTCTGGCCAAGCGCCTTCGTCGCGGCCATCTTCGCCCTCCATCCCCTCCATGTCGAGTCCGTTGCCTGGGCTGCGGAACGGAAGGATGTTCTTAGTACCTTCTTCTGGCTCCTGACCACCTGGATGTACGTCCGCTATACCGAGACACCGGACTGGAAACGCTACAGTCTCGTAATCCTGATGTTTGTCCTGGGCCTGATGGCCAAGCAGATGCTCGTCACATTGCCCTTTGTCCTGTTACTCCTTGATTACTGGCCCCTCGAAAGAATAGCGGAGAAAGGAGGACAAAAGCAGTCGCCAATTGGCCGTCTCATCGTGGAAAAGATCCCTCTCTTTGCCCTGGCTATATTAGCCGGCGCCATCGTGTTTGTCGTCCAGCAACAATCAGGGGTCCTTTACAGTCTCTCCCCCTTCCCTTTTCAGATCCGTCTTGAAAACGCCCTGATTTCTTATGTAGTCTATATCGGCAAGATGTTCTGGCCCGTCAATCTGGCCGTTTTCTATCCCCATCCCCTGCACAGCCTTGCCCTCTGGAAAGTCCTGGGCGCGGCGGGGCTGTTGATTGTCGTCACAGCAGCGGTAATCTGGAAGGGTCGCCGGTATCCCTATCTGCCCACAGGCTGGTTTTGGTACCTGGGAACACTGGTTCCGGTCATCGGTCTGGTGCAGGTGGGAGTCCAGGCCATGGCGGATCGTTACACCTACATACCCTTGATCGGTCTTTTTATCATGATCGCCTGGGGGGGGCGTGATCTTGCTTCATTCCTCGCCAAAAGAAAGGCAATCATCACAGGAAAAAATCAACCAGCCGGCGCCACAGCGTTACCAGGAAAACAGGAAAAGGGGAGGAAAGGAAAAGGGAAAAGGGGATCGGCGGAAAAAGGGGACGGGCATGGGGAAAATGGTGCGGAACTATTCATCCCCGGCCGGATCATCTTCGCTCTGGCAGTGGCTGTTTTAGTGATTCTGAGCTTTCTAACCTGGAAACAGGTCGGCTACTGGCGGGACAACGTCACTCTATACACGCATGCAGCAAAGGTGGTTCCCGACAATTACTGGGCTTATAACAACCTTGGCGCCGCCCTGGCATCCCGCGGGCAGATCGACGCGGCCGTGAACTGGTTTTCCGAGTCCATGAGGATCATGCCCTATTACCCCGGGGCAAATCAGAATATGGGCGCCGCTCTTTATAAGCAGGGGCGTTATGTGGAAGCCCTGCCACTACTTGAAAGGGCACTGAAGCTGCAGCCCCGGAACCCTGATCTGCATGTTACCCTGGGAGCGGTATTGTTGAAAATGAACCGCAATGCCGAGGCCGCCGACCATTTCCGGGAAGCCCTCAACCTCCGGCCCGGCGACAATAACGCCGCCGCGGGACTGAAGGAAGCATCAACGGATACCATCTCCAAAAAGTAGAACCGTCCCCAATTCACAATATTTACATTACACCCTTGTACCAGCCTCCATCGATCTGAATCGCGGCGCCGGTGATGTAACCCGCCTGCTCTGAGGCCAGGAAGGTCACCAGGGCGGCGAATTCCTCGGGCGTTCCCAGACGAGCCATGGGGATGGTTGACTCCCACCTTTTAATCACCGCTTCCGGGGTTGTCTTTTCCTTCTCCGCTACAACCCTGGCAAGGCTCCGAACCCGCTCCGTCAGGGTGTAACCGGGACAGACGCTGTTTACCGTAACGTTGAACGGGGCCAGCTCATTGGAGAGGGTCTTGGCCAGACCGATGACGCCGGAGCGGATGGTATTGGAAAGGATCAGGCCGTCAATCGGCTGTTTCACGGAAATGGAGGTCATGTTGATGATTCTCCCCCAGCGTTTTTCCTTCATCACCGGCACAACTTCGCGGGTCATGACAATCGTGCTGAGTAGATTCAATCGGAAACCGGACGCCCACATATCATCATCGATGTCCAGGAAACTCATCGAAGGCGGGCCGCCGGCATTATTGACCAGGATATCCACGGTTCCGTAGTGGGCAATGGCCTTGCGAACAAACTGGGCCGCCTGCATAGGATCGGAAACGTCAGCCGCCACGGCAATTACCTCGGCACCCGTCTCTTTGCGGATGAGCTCCTCCGCCTCCGGTAAAGAAGGATCATCGAGGGCGCAAATGGCCACCTTCGCCCCTTCCCGGGCCATTTCCATGGTCACTGCCAACCCCAGGCCCATACTTCCCCCGGCCACCAAGGCCACTTTGTTTTTTAATCCCAGATTCATAACGCCCTCCATTTTTTCTTTGTTCATAACAAAAATTGCGGGCCGAGGTCAATGGGCAACCCGTAATATAACTCCCCGGAGCCAACAATCCCAACATACCTAAAGCCGCACTCCTCGAAGTGGCCAGGATGAAAACGGATTCAAGCATGCGGCACAAGTTCCAGGTCTATATGAACAAGGCCAGTAAGGCCGGGCAAATGACCGCCCGGAACCCGAAGCAAACGAAAGAGCGAGCCCTGATCACGAAGGCGGACGCGCTGACCGGTGCATTGGACGGACTACCCTGGAGCGAGTGGTCTGAAGACGACCGAAACGATATTGTCAATGCCCTGACTGGAACCCAAAGCAAAATAGCAGAACTATTGAATGCCATAAACCCGCAGTCAGGGGAGGAGGAACCGGATAGTTCCGGCGGCTCCAACCTCGCATGATAATGCTAAGGCGGTCAATATTTTCTATCTATCCGCAAGTATGGCAGCCGAAACTCATGGTAAAATAGTACTTGAGGGGACAGAAATTTATCTGTCCCCTCATATCCAAAACCCCCGACGCCCCTCAACATAAGTCGTTGATATTGCTATAAAAGTCTGTAGATCCTAGTGTACCCGAAGCGTCAGTTTTCTCTTAATGATATCGCATAGTTAACTTTGATGCAAAATGCATCTTTTTCAAATCCTCTCTTTTAGATTACCATTTTCGGGAAATCTCTTCCATCGATGTCGATGCTTTTGTGTAGTATATTTCTCTTGGCAATCAGCAATACATTTTCGTGAAATAGCGCTGTTGTCTGGAAATGAGAACCTACGAGTCCGCGATTCGGAAGGGCCAGCAACGTCGTGTGATTACCGTTTAAAACCTTTCATTATGCTTGTCCACGACCAGTTAAATAAATCTGTCCCCTTTTTCCTTTTTCAGAACATTAAAAACTTACCGCGAGCCCAACGGACCACCCTTGCACGTTGTCACCGAACTTGTATCGCAACAAGAGGCGCGTGCGAGTGATGATGTCGATGTAAGCGCTCGAGTCAAGTTCAAGACCGGCACCAAACGATGTGAGCCAGTCGAATCCCAGGGCGCCGCGAGAATCGCCAAGGAATTGCGTGTGGGAGAACTCAAGAACGTACCGTAGCGGCTTCTTGAGCGCCGTCAGTCCGGTCGGTGCACGCCAACGAGACCAAAGGCTCAAGTTCTCCGCGCTTGCATGCCCCTCTACGGCCTCCGACGAGCCGCTGATGCTTTGAAGATAAATGTTCGTATAGCGCAGTTCGACGTCGATCTCGTTTTCGGGCCGATAGCGTTCGTAGTCCAACATCAACGACCCGCCAATCCCTACTGCATTGAGGCGGCCTTTATTCAGGAACTCAATATCCCGCCCGGTGCGCAATGGCGATATCGCTCTCGACGTGTCCCAATGAGAAGTTCACAATTGGGCGGAGAACCAGCTCTTTAGCTATGGGGAAATCCCAGCCGACAGCCCGCCGTGCCGGACATACTGTTCCACTTGGCAGGAATTAACCGCTCTTCGCGGCCGTCGGAGACCATGAAGATAGGATCATAACGGCTATAACCCGCGGTTCCCTCGAGGTAAAGAGGCAAGTCCTTACTAATGGTGAAGCCGCCGCCTAACGACGTCATCGAGAAACCAGAAGTCCCAGTTTCCGCATTGGAAAAGGCCAGTGAGCCTGTCGTAACATCCGGCGTGAGGCTGAATCCCATCAGGGTAAGCACGCCGTTGGCTGTTTTCTGAACCTTTGTCCCGATGATCGACGACGGTTGCGCGGCAACCGGCGCTACGTCCAGTGACATCAAAATCGCAAAGACAAGGGTTATTAAAAGCATCGTAGCGCCTCTCAAACGATAGGTCTTCATCGAAAACGAGATGTCGTGGTTTTTCTCTGCGGCGACAGTCATTTTATTTGAATTGTCCCTTGTAGCTACGTGCTTCCATGCATGCGCCGAAGCCTTTGTTGAACTGCTGCAGAGTAGATGCCTTCTGCTGCTGGGCAGACTGTCACTTCGAGGGATACGATATCACTCCGAGGTAAGATGAAAGCGACTGCGCTGAAGCATATTCCGCAACTGTGATAACCATCAGCAGAGTGATCAAAAGACCACACATTATATGGATTAACATGCACCCTATTGTCATGACCAGCTACGTGGAGAGTTACATCATCCCATTTGTCTGAATCTGGCTTCAATAAACTTTTGCCCTTGTTTCTCGCCGTCTAGGACGAGCCGGTTCATGTTTTCTGGAGAGCGATTCAATTTGCTTTCATAAGTCAGGCCTTTTGATAAATTTTCGGACATTTCGATCATGGGTATGTGGTATGGTTGATCTGGATCTTCTTGGAATAATTTGGGGATTTTAATGGGTTCTTTGATATCTACTTCTGCCAAAAATTCATCCCTGAATGCCCCTCTTGAAAACATTAGATTGATGTTCTCGACTTCGCGGAGGCTCTGAAATAGGGAAAGATTCCCTTCCAATTCATTGCGGCGATCGGCAATATCAGCCGATGCCATGGGAATCGTCTCTCTCATCGTCGGATTGATCTTAATTACCCAAATTTCCTGGGCAATATTTTTAATGCCAACGGAATCGCGCCTGAACAAAGGCACAATGGGCGGATTATCAGAAAAAAGACCATCCCAATAGGCCATTGTTTCAAGGGTTACTGCCGGGAAAATATTCGGGACGCAAGCAGAAGCGAGGAGGTGCTCGATTCTCATCGGTTCCTTAGACGAAATAAATTTATGCAGTCTTCCAGTAAGGATGTTACAGGAGCCTAAGATCAGTATAGGTGGCTCTGGTTGGGCTCCCCAAGCCGCTAATTACGAGAAATCGATGTGGGTTGCCAGCAATTCATTCAAGTCGGTAAATCGACTCCGCAAGCCCAGGGTGGCAAGGGGAAAACAGGCTTTAACCAGAGGGGAATAAGGGCTCAGATTGTATTGGGGAATCTGTCCCCGACTGGCTAATTCCAGCATCTTAATTACAGTATCATTGAAGAAACGCTCTTGACAAGTTTTAGCGGTATTGTCCTCCCAGAAATCAATTAATCTTTTCCAGACGCAATCATCGCCTTTTCTCATGGCGTACCAGATGAGCAAGGCGCAAATCGCCCCCCTGAAGTACCACTAAGGCTGACGATATTGAAGTGGTCTTGGATCTTATTCTCAAACAGGGCTTTCAGTACGCCGGCGGTGAAGGCGGTCTGGCTGCCCCCTCCCTGACAGGCGATCGCAACTTTAGGTTTCATAATATCACTTCCTCCTGAAATATAGCGTTTCCCACGCTAGTTAGGTATAATTGATATTGATGGCCGCAAATCTGGATGGTCTTGGCTACGAGCCACCCGGTCTAGCTGGTCTGATGGCTCGCATCCCCACAGATCCCCCCAGCCCCTGCGGATCAGGTATCAGGGCAAGTGCACGGTCATCGGCAAAGGGGTAATGCCCCTCGATCTCGCAATCCAGGAGATCCAACTGCCGGTGCAGTTCGGCATGACGATGCTGCGGCAATGTTTGCATGAGATTCTCCAGCATCGAACGCATCCGCCGCATGATCTGGACACTGCCCGCACCGCAATGACGTATTTCGGTGCAAGTGAGGTGCACAAAGTCCTCCCAGTTCGCTGTCCGGAAGACGAGCCTCAATTCGCCGGCTGCGTCACAGATCTCCTCGCCGCGGACATATCGCAGACCCACCTGCCGAAGCAGACGATGAAGCTGGTCGATGGCGAGTACAGCCGTCGTCGGATCATTGATGGCCGGTGACAGTGCCTTGATCGCGATGTCAACCAAGATGCGGAAGGCAAAGGTCGGATCCTGTTCGAGAGTGCGTTCAGACCCGAGAGCGACTGCCGCCCGCAACTGCCTGTCGTCGATGTCGCCGGCGCCACCATACAACCGAAACAGGGGTTCATCCACCGCCACAAAGTCGCCCACCTGGGGGACGAATTCGATAATTCCCTTGGCACGCAATGCCTGCGCGACCAGTCCCGACACATCGACAGCGAGCACGATCCCTGAGGTGTCCACGTTGGATATGGTCCGGACCGGGGACGCGGGAATACGGAACAACTCGACGGGACGCAGATGTGTGTTTGAATCCGGATAGATGCTCTGGATGATCGCGATCCCTGACTTCCCCACTTTCTTCACGATACTGACGGGACGCAGAAATCGTGCTGCGTAGTCGATCAGATAAAGGAACACCACAACCGAGATCAACCCAAGCACCCCTGCAATGAAGGTGTTGAATTGGTGGACAACCTCGCCGCCACTCTTGGTCAACAGCCTCGCGGCGAACAACAGGGTGAAGACAAAATAACCAGCGGTGAACCGGATCGCATTGTCCCGCAGCAGCGTCGTCGCGATGATCCGTGGCGTGTATTGCCCGCCTGCGACTTGAATCGCCACGAGCAGCGAACCGAATGTGAATACGAGGAAAGAAAGGTTAAATGTGATTACCGTGTTGAGCAGCGACTGCGCTCCGGCCATGGACAGGCCATAAAACGCATTTGCTTCATCGCTTCGTCCGGTCCGCAAGAGCCAACCGCCGACGCCCTGCGCGATACGTGAGAATATCCAATAAGCCAGCATGGCGAAAAATGGCACGAGCCAAAGCGATCCGCTGATGTAACTCTTGAGGACGTACTGCCGATTCCAGCGCATATCCTATTCTCCTTTATCAGCCCTCTTTGATCGCTCGAACCTCTGCGGCGCGCGCATCGACCGGAATCACCGGCAAGTCCCCCTTTTTCTTAACCGGCAGCGTGCGGAGGTGATCCATGATCGCCTGCCATTCCTTGATCTCCCTGGCAGCTTTTTTCTTTCCCCCGGTGGCGACACTCTTCCTGTCAGTCGTGCCCGTCGGCGCCAGCAGGTCGGGAGTAGTGCCACGCGGGTCTTCAAGCGCCTCGACCTTCGACTTGAGCGGCTGCCCCTTCCTGTTTTTGGCGACAAGTTGCAGTTTGCCCTTGCTGAACTTGGGGATGGCGACGATGAACTGGCCGACCATCAGCGGGCAGGTGAGACTGTACAGGCGCTCGGTCTTGCCGCTGATGTCGATGGCCGTGTAGCCACGATCGATATCACCCAGTTCGATGGCCGTGACAGCGTCAAACTTCGGCCGCGACAGGTTGTAGCGAAACCTCATGCCGGAGGCGCGGGGAAAAAACTCGCCGGGGTGGGTAGGGTTGTCCACCAGCAGGAATTCAAGTAGATTCTTCAGATCCAGACCGTTCAAGTACCCGGTCACCAGGGCACTGCCGGCCGTCGTATCGATAATACCGGCGCCGAGCGGCGCCATGGCGAAGACGTCGTAGACGGTCTGCACACCAGTCTTCCCCCGGTCGAGACCGGCACGCATCGTCCCATTGACGGTGAAGCCGATGTCCGCTTTGGTGGCCTTTCTGAAGGCATCGGTACAGAGGTTGGCTAGGAGCGTGCTGGCGGCGATATCAGAGTAGGTGTTGGGCAGATCCTGCGACGCTATCGCCAGCGGCTGATCGATACTGTAGCCGCGGGAGGCAAAGACAGCCGCGGTGACGCCCTTCTTGAGTTTGTCGATCTCGGCGGCAATGACCCGGTCGCCGGCAATGCTGTCGTTGATCGGGTGGAGCTGGTACGACTCGACCTTCAGTTTGTTGCCGTCAATGGTTAGTACCAGTTCACCAAGGTTTTTGCTTTCTTTGCCAGCCTGCACCACGGGGGTGCGATCGTTGACGATAGTCGCCTCAGTAAGGAAGGTGTGGCTGTGGCCGCTGATCACCACGTCAATACCCGGTACATCCCTGGCCAGACGCACGTCCTCGCCGTCGCTGAAGCGCCCGTCCTTCCCTTTCTCCATACCACCGTGGCTGAGAGCAATGATCAGATCCACCTTCTCCTTATCGCGCAGAAGCGTCACCATCTCTTTGGCGGTCTCGATGGGGTCAGCGAAGGCAATCGCACCGCCACTGGTGTAATGAAGGGCCTCCTTGCCGAGTAGGCCGAAAATGCCGAAGCGGAGGCCACCCCGTTCGATGACGGTATAGCGACGGATCACCCCGTTCTTGGCCAGGCGCTGCAGGTCGGCCAGCGTTGGGTCCTTTTTGCTGAAATCGGTATTTGACGCGACCACCGCCGGAACACCACCAGCCTTGGCGGCCACGCTAATCGACCTGCCCAGGCCGTTAGGCCCAAGGTCGAATTCATGATTGCCGAAGGTGGTGGCATCGTAGCCCATCCTGCCCATGAGTTTCAGTTCACCGCCGATCTCACGGGTGGCGGCGGCAAAAGCGGTTCCCATACTGTAGTCGCCCGCATCCAGCACAAGCACAGGTCCTTGTCCTTTACGCGCTTCCTTCTTCATGGCGATCAGGGCGGCCAGGCGCGCATAGCCGCCTAGGGTAGCGTCGTCGTTGATTGTGAACGGGGTGTAGTCCGCGGCCGGACACATGCCGATAAAGCTCGAATGCATATCGTTTGTGTGCAGAATGGTGAAGGTCTTCTTCCCAGCCACTGCCGCATATAGTCCTCCAGGCAGGAGAATCGTAACTCCGATAGCAGCTGAGACAGCCAAGAACTCGCGCCGGGAAATGGTATCGCGTGACGTGTTGGGGAGGTACTCCTTGCACTCCGCTGTTGAAGCCGGTTTCTTGTCTCTGGATTTCATTGGCAAGTCCTCCTTGCTGCCTGAATTTGTTTACTTGCTGTTTTTTACAACCCCTCCCGACCTCCCCTTAGACTAAGGGGAGGTCAGGGGGAGTTATGTGCCGCTGCTGAATCCGGGCCACACCCGGATGATATGGGTGCGGCCCGGTTGGTTCTAATCAGTGATGCATGCAGTGGGCGCTTAGTTTGCGCTGCCTTCCTGCAGTTTCTGTAACACCTGGTCGAGACCGAAAGTGCCCGCCTTCTGCCGGGGCGGATAATTCACATAGGTGCTCAGATGCTGACTCACGTAACCCACGGCCGGCAGGATTGCGAAGGCACGTTCAACGCGCCATTTGCCATAACCGATGGACTCTTTGTCGGCCCGTTCAAGCGGATCGGCGCGCAGGTCAAACAGCTTCGGCATGCGCAGGGTCACCATGGGCTCCTGCCACACATCAAACCCATGGGCGCGTTGCTCCTGGAAGACGATCTTCCAGCGGTCGTAGCGCAGGCCCACAAGGTCGCCACTGTCGCTCCAGTAGAAAAACTCGTGACGCGGCCATTCACCCTTTCCCTGCAACGCAGGCATCAGGTTGTAACCATCGACATGCACCTTGAAGGTCTGGTCGCCGGCGGTATGGCCGACCAGCAGTTTCTTTTTGATGTCCGGTTCACCAGCAGCCGCCATCAACGTAGGCATCAGATCCTCAAGCGACGTAATGTCGTTGATCTGCGTGCCTGGTTTGATGGTGCCGGGCCAGCGAACGAGCGTCGGAACGCGATAGCCGCCCTCCCAGTTGGAGTTCTTCTCGTTGCGGAACAAGGTCGTACCGCCATCAGGCCAGGAAAAGACTTCGGCCCCGTTGTCGGTGGTATATACGACGATGGTGTTCTCTTCGATACCCAGTTCCTTGAGCTTGTTGAGCACTTGCCCGACCTGGCCGTCATGTTCTGTCATGGCGTCGGCAATGATACCCAAGCCGGTCTTGCCTTCCGACTCTTTCTTCAGGTGGGTCCAGATGTGAATCCGGGTGGAGTTATACCAGCAGAAGAAGGGCTTATTAGCCTTCTTGGCACGCTCCATGAAATTAAGCGCCTTGGCAGTGACTTCCGCGTCAATAGTCTCCATCCGCTTCTTGGTCAACGGACCGGTGTCCTTGACAGTCTGCTTGCCAATCCGCCCATTGCGCCCATCCTCGGTCGGATCATCCTTGACAGACGCGTAACTCTCAATGACGCCGCGGGGGGCGTATTTTTTCCTGAACTCGGCGCTCTTCGGGTAGTCCGCATTCTCCGGTTCTTCCTCGGCGTTGAGATGGTAGAGGTTGCCGTAGAACTCGTCAAAACCGTGGACCGTGGGCAGGAACTCGTTGCGGTCACCCAGATGGTTCTTGCCGAACTGGCCGGTCATGTAGCCTAGCGGCTTGAGCAACTCAGCCAAGGTCGGATCCTTCGGTGACAGACCTTCTTTCCCCCCGGGCATACCGATTTTCAACAGACCGGTGCGGAAGCCACTCTGGCCCGTGATGAATGCCCCGCGGCCGGCGGTGCAGCTCTGCTGACCATAGAAATCGGTAAACAGCGCGCCTTCCTTTGCCACACGGTCGATGTTGGGCGTCTTGTAGCCCATCATGCCCTGGTTGTAGGCGCTGACATTCCAGTAGCCAATGTCGTCACCCATGATGACGAGGATGTTGGGTTTCTTGCCCGCCCCAATTGCCGGGCTGACAATGAAAGCCAGACCGACAACAATTGCCGCAAGCACCAATACCATTTTCTTTTTCATGCTCGCCTCCTCTTTTTTTCCTTCAATGAATTGAATCCCCGCGGATTATGCGTTCGATCCCACTCCCCTCCTCGACGAATTAAAGTCTCTCTTTTCCACAGGCATAGTGAATTGCGTCGAGAAGCACCTGATCGTCAAAAGGCTTTCTGAGGTATGCGACCGCCCCTAATTTCATCGCCTTTTCCTCCATACCGAACCCGTCATGCCCTGTTACAAATATGACCGGAATACGGATTTCCTGGGCAACCAGATACTCCTGCAACTCAAAGCCGCCCATGCCCGGCATTCGGACATCAAGGAGCAGGCAATCCCCGCCCTTCGTCAGCCCGGATTGGAGAAATTCCTCAGCAGATTGGAACGTCATGCCATGATGTCCAGCAGATTCGATCAGCAGCTTCAAAGAACTGCGGACCGATTCATCATCATCAATCACAGATATAACGTACCCTGGTTTCACATTACCCTCTCTTTATTAAACAGTTTCCAGCAGACTCCTGTTGTGATTATAGTCAGTAAGGAAACGGCCGTCAATTGTACTTTGGTGTAATAGGGATTGTACTTTGGTGAAGGAGACTAGTGCCTCGGCTCGAAAAGATTCAGTTTCTCTGCGTATCTGGCTAGATCCGCCAAAGATCGCACATTCATTTTCTCCATGATGCGGCTACGATGGGCCTTGATGGTCCGCTCACTCGTGCCTAGAGTATGAGCCACCTGCTTGTTGAGCATACCTGTAACCAGAAGCTTGAAGACCTCATGTTCCCTGGGCGACAACGTTTTGATTCTCTCCACAATGATTCCCAATTCAACCCTTGTTTGCGTTGTATTCCGGTCCCGTTCAATCGACTGGTTGATCGCATTGATTAAGTCCTGTTCGTCGAAGGGCTTTTGCAGGAAATCGATGGCCCCTGCTTTCATGGCCCGGACACTCATGGGGACAGTGCCATGTCCGGTAATAAAGATAATGGGCAGGAAGAATCCTGCACCTGCGCATCGTTCCTGCAGATCGAGCCCGCTCATTCCAGGCATTCTTATGTCGAGTATAAGGCAGCCTGATGCACCAGGCGGAGCATTATTCAAAAATTCCTGAGCCGAAGGATATGTCTTTACATCTAAACCGATAGACATTATCAATAGTTCCAGCGAATCGCGGACCGAAGGATCGTCATCAACTATAAATATGGTAGGTTTTGCCTCTGTCATGACTTCACCTCAATTCACCTGCCCGTCTTCTATAGCCCTTTGTATGTCTCCGATGCCGGTGGCAGCCATCGGTATGGAGAAACAGACTGTGGCTCCCTGATGCGGATTATTTTCGGCCCAGATCGAGCCCCCAAAGGCATTAATGATTCTCTGACTGATAGCAAGGCCCATTCCCATACCTGTCGGCTTGGTTGTGTAGAAGGGCTCAAAAATTAGCTCCTTAAACGCTTCGTCAATACCTGGACCGCAATCACTCACCGACACTATTACGTCCTTATCTTCGAATTTCTCGGTCTTGACGACAATGCTACGCGCCCCCGGTTCAATATCACCCATCGCGGCAACGGCATTTATGACCAGATTGATAATTACCTGTTGCAACTGAACCCGATCGGCCATTGCGATTGCGAGCCCGGGAGCAAAATCGGTTGCCAAGGATGATCCTTTCATGACCGACTCCCCTCGAATAAGCTCAAGCGTTTCCTTGACAACCCCATTCACCTCCAAAAGGTTAAACTGGGGCTCCTCTTTCTTCAACAGGTCCCGGACCTTTAGAATCACATCACTCGCCCTTTTGTCATCCTGGGCAATCCCGATAAGCGCTTCCCTCACTCTGCTCAAATCGGGCTTGTCGCTTGCGAGAAACCGCTGTGCAGCATTGGCATAATTGAGGATCGCCGCGAGAGGTTGGTTAAGCTCATGGGCCAGGGACGAGGTAAGCTCCCCCAAAACAGCCACCCGCGTGACATGAGCAAGCTCGTTCTGCTGTTGTCGAGCCTTTAATTCAGTCATTTTCCGCTCCGTCACATCCCTGTTGCTCACCCTGAATCCCTGGAAATGACCGTGTTCGTCAATGACCGACCGACAGGAGTGGTCGATCCAACGGATCTTGCCATCATGAGCACGAATGCGAAACTGAATCTCCTGCAATTTCAGCTCTACACCGGCATCGTGGCGATGTACATCCCATGCCGGCCTGTCTTCGGGGATAATGATATCCGACAAGAGGGATGGTTCTTCAATAAATTGTTGAGATGTATATCCGGTAACGCGTTCACAGGAAGGAGAGACATAAAGGATCTTTCCGTCCGGTGCAGACCAGTATTCCCAATCGTACGTATAGTCGGCAACCGTCCGGTAGCGCATCTCTGCCTCAGCCAGATCATTAAGGGCCTTGCGCCGTTTTCGTAAGCTGAAAACAAGGAGAATTACGAGGAATGATTCCACGAGACAAAAAACCACGACACCGGTAATATACCATTTATAGGAATCCCAAACCGAAAATTCCCTGTTTACTATTATGCTTTCCGGGGGCAGGCTGCTTTCCGGTATTCCCCAGCGTTTGAGTTCACGCCAGTCGAACATGGAAGTGTATCCTGAATCTTGAACAAAAGGAATATATTCAGGACGTTCGCCCATCAAAACCCGGAGGGCAAGGCCGGCTGCCGTCTTTCCGGCCAGTTCTAAGCTGATCAGTGGTCCCCCGACAATGCCAAAACCAAGGAATGAGTCGTAGAGCCCAAAAACCGGTGTACTTGCAGTCTTCGCTATGAGAGTGAGCGCCTCCCGGGGGACAAAAATCTGGCCTGCTCCATCCCTCATAACGCTCGAATAGAAAACGACGGTGTCCGGGGGAAGTGAACCCACCCGTCTCAGAATCTCTTCCATGGGCAGTCTGGTCAGGTCGATGACCGTAAATCTTGCCCCGTATTTATTGAGAACTTCACGGATGATCTTTTCACCATATCTATCATTGAGTGTTGTCCCCGATATCAGGGCGACCTGTTTCGTGGAGGGTCTCATGCGCAATGCAGTATCCAACAGGCCGGTAACATTACTTCCCATGATGTGGCCGGTGATGAAACGGCGTGCCGGCGAATGTTCAAGCATATTGCCGAAGCTCTGAGTTATTTCACAGGTGATGAGGGGCACGTTTTGGAAAGGCGTCCGCTTGTTGGCCAGTAGAAAGTCCACGGCCTGGGGGTAGACCGCTATGATGGCATCCAGCTTCAATCCCGAATATTTGCCGCCCAGATAGTCAGCCATTGACGAGGCATAACGGGGCTCTGGGAACCGACTTGTATCCAGATATTCTCTATAGATCTGGACCTGGAAGAGTTTATTCGATTCAAAGGCCTCACGAATCCCCTTGTCGGTCAATTCATGAGCCGGGTGCCCCTTATCTAAACTATACAGAACGAGGACCCGCTTGATTTCCTTTGGCGAGGAAGCAAAACCGCTCGAAGAAAGGAGCAGGAGAAGCGCCAAAAGAAAAGTGAGCATCCTTAACCAAGGCATAACCACGGTGGAATCTCTCAAAAACGCTCTATTCAAAATAATTCGCACTATCTTACAATTCTCTGATGTAATCCTATTTCCGTGTCTCCTTCTTCGATATTTCCCCGAGAAGCATCTGAGCATCCCTGTATCCCGGATATTTCTCTACAATGGCCTTTAAGGTCTTTATAGCCTCGTCCCTGTCTCCCTTCTGGTTGAGATAGAACGCCAGCGTATAGGCATATCTGGGTTCCTGCGGCCTCAGTTCCGCCGCCTTCCGGCACCAGGTCACCGCCTCGCCGAGGCGGTCCTTTGACGTAATGATGCAGAGATTGTAGGCGGCCTGGGCCATCTGGGGATCTGATTTCAGCGCCTTCTTGAGATACTGCTCTGCTCCTTTCGGATCGTTCTTCTCTGCCTTCAGAAGCCCCATGTTGAAATTTGCCGCTGCATTATCAGGCGCTAGCTTGAGGGCTTTCTGCAGGGATTTCTCTGCCTTGCTGCGCTCTCCCATCTGGGCATAGGCGATGGATGAGTTCACCATGGCCATGACTGCCTGGGGCTCGCTCTTCAGCGCTGTCTGGTATGAGGCCACGGCCTCCTTGATCTCGCCGCGGCTGAGCTGGTAGTTGCCCATATTGTAATGGGATGTCCACTGGTCGGGCCGGGCCATAATGAAGGCGAGATATTCCTGATTCGCCTTTTTAAGCTGTTCCTGATAGGCGCCCGGTGCTTTTATCCGCGGGAACGTCGCGACCCCGGCCGCGGCTCGGACCCTCACCAGGCGATACTCGTCGTCTGTTGCCTCGATTAGGGCCTGCAGACTCTCCGTGGTAGGTATCAATGCCAGTGCGCGGACCGCCGCGGCACGTACGAGGGGCGACGGGTCTTTCGCCGCGGTGAGCAGTGTGGGAAGAACCTTCTGGTCCTGCACGGGGGAGATAAGCCGGATGAGGGAGGTCGCAAAGACCTCGTCGCGGTCCTTGCTGGTAATATAGTCGAGCATTGCAGGCAGTTGCTTCCAGTCCCGCTTGCGGGCGCTATCGATAAGTGCTGCCCGTTTGAGTACCGGCGCCTGGTAGTCGCGACTGCGCCACTGGCGCACATATTTATCTGCCCAGGCAGCATCTTTGTCTGTATGGCAGAGATTGCAGGCATTGGGGGACTTGTAGGCGATGGTAGCCGCGGGTGTCGGCGGCAGCATAGAATGGTCGGTACGGTTCATCCGCGCAAAGGATGTCATGGGCATATGGCAGGAGATACATTTGCTCGCCGGGCTATCCGATTTGTGCCGGGTGTGGGCGGGTGCGTTCTTCACCTGTTTCTCGTGGCAGGGCAGGCAGGCATCGTTAGCCTTTTCCTGCGCCTTGAAACGGTAACGGCCACTCGAGGTGTGGCAGGTAACGCAATTGAGCTTCCCCGCCTTGGCGCAGGGGCTCAGGAGCCAGGAGTTATAGGTGTAGTTTTCACCGAGGTCGCGGCCGTCAGGGTAGAAGTCAGGGTCCTCCAGGGCAGCCATATCGTAGTGGTCGAAAAAGCGATCCCCCGGGGTATAAGCTACGGTGACCGGGGACATCTTGGCGTGACAGCCGGAGCAGGTGGCATTGTGCTGATCGGGGGTAAACTTCTTGACGCTGATGATCTTCATGTCCTTCGGTTGCTGACCCTTGGGCGCTTCTTTCATAGCCTGGTTGTGCCCTGCCGATGGCCCATGGCAGGTCTCGCAATTGATCCCGGGCTCTGCCCATGATGTTTTGTAGGCGTCGGTCTTCAGGTTGTAGTTGGTCGAGAGCTGGCTCACGTGGCAATTATAGCAGCCGGTGTTGAAGGTGTAGCCAGAGTCTTTCCAGCTAACCGGTTGATCCCTCTCCGCTCCCGGGAAGTGGCGCACACCACTGGCGGCCGTGTCGAACCAGGCTTTCTTTTGCACGTCATAAGCCACGGGCAGAGTCTGGAGGCGGCCCCTCTTGAAGGGGGTTAGGAAGTAATATACGTTCTTACCGCCCAGAACATGCACGATTTTGTACTGTTTGGCCCCCTTCGAACCTGTCTCTCTGACCACGCCTTTAGTGAGATCGGCACGGTATTTGAGCTTTCCAATCACCACATCGTCGGCCTGGGGTGTGAGCCGGGCTTTCGCAAATTCAGCGTTATAGGGCTGCATAGCCAAGCCGTGGCGGGATGTGGACCACAGCCCATAGAACTTCTCGTGGCACTCCATACAACTCTTGGAACCGGCATATCCCTGGTATCCCTGAACCACGTCGGACTTCGCCTGGGCACAAACAACCATGCCCGTGAGAAGCAGGGTAGCAGCCATTATTATATTAAGCAGGATTCTCGCTAACATCTCTTATTCCCTGTGCATCTGCGGCCAGCGGTTCCAATAATTACCAAGTTACATGTGTCAAGAATAATCTCCGGTGTCAAAGGCAATCAGCCCTCCGAGCGTCTCAATGACAATACAGAGGGTAGAATATGCCGGAGCAAATTGCAAGAGGCTTTTCTGGTTCACTGTCGGGTCGAGAACGAATAGCGTGGCGCCCCAAAGAATGAATCATGTATCTTCAAATTCCGCCTCCTACTATTTAACCAATTCCGGTGTTTCATCGTTTTTGGATAAGACCTTAATTTCCTTATGAAAGCGTAGGGGACTCGGGTTTTCTTGTCAAGGGATATTTCGGGCATACTTGATCCCAATACGCTGCCGCTTTTTTCTACATGTATTAACCTTGACACGCTAAAGCCTCGCCGATATACTCCGTCCTCCAAGGAAACAAGCTACCGAAACATGACGACTTCTCGAAAAGCCGTCATTGCCGCGTAAGCGTGAATCCTGATGGCACATAAATATTAAAGATGAGCAAACCCAAAAAAACCAAGACCCTGCATCGGGCCAAACAATCGACCTTTCGTTCAGTCGCGCCGGTCCTGGCGATCTCGCTGTTGATCCCCCTCGCCTTGTTTTTTGCCGCCGAAGGTTGCATCTCTTTTGCCTTGAGTCATCCCCGGCTCATTCCCAAGGGATACGCCCTGAACCTGTTGCGCTATTATTATGACCATTTCGAACGCGACGTCATTCAATTTTCAGATGCCTGCTCCCGTTATGACGCCGGCCTGTTCTACACCCTCAAACCCGGGACCTGCCGCTTTGCCAATCGCGAGTTCGATGTGGAATATAAAATTAACAGCCTCGGGGTGCGCGGTGATGAGGCAGCACTGAATCACCCTGAGATTGTCGTCATCGGCGATTCCCAGGCGATGGGCTGGTCGGTCGGGCAGGAACAGGCATTTTCATCGCTCCTCGGAAAGCTGACGGGGAAGAAGGTATTAAACACGGGGGTTTCTTCTTACGGCACCGCCCGTGAGATGATCATCCTCGACCGCGTGGTCAGGGACAAGCTCAAATATGTCATCATTCAATACAGCGACAATGATTATGATGAGAACCGCTACTTTGTCGCCAACAATTATCGGATGAATATATCTTCCGCCGAAAAGTACGAGAACGTCCGCCACTTTCACAAGGACAATACCAAATATTATCCGGGCAAACACATCCTTACGCTGATCAAAATTCTCAAAACTCCGGACATCAGCATCACCGACCCGGTTGCGTCTCCCTATCGACCGGACGAGGTTGACGCCTTCCTGCAGGTGCTGCAGAAATCCCGGCCCGATCTTCGCAATCTCAAGATAATTATTTTTGAAGCCAATCCTTATGCCGCTAACGACAGACCTTTTCTTGAAAATTTAAAAAAACAAATTAAAGATGCTTCCTATCCGGATTATATTCGCGACATGATCGTTCTTGATTTGAGCAAAGAACTGAACACCGACAGATATCTCACCCTTGATGATCACATGAATGCCGATGGACACCGGTTGATTGCCGAACGGCTGGCGGCCGTTATTCAAGCATCGGAAAACAAACGATGAATTAATAAATTTTATCTATTGACAAGCCTTTGTTTTTATTTTACGTTCAGTAAAACTTTTTTGAGGCTGAAAAATCGTGACCGGTGAAAAAATAAGAGGGGCTGCCATCGTTAGTAATCTGTCCGGGTTATTGCGCCTCTCTCTGCTTCTGGTGGGCCTGTACCCACCACCCGGCATTTTTAGGAGTTAAAGAGTAAATCTACAAGAAATCCTAAGAGGCCACGGGTGGTAAATCCGTGGCCTTTTTATTTATTTTCGCAAAGGGGACGGGCCAATCATGTACGAAATCATCTGGCATGGAAGAGGGGGACAGGGGGTGGTGGTCGCCGCCCAGATGCTTGCGGAGGCGGCATATCTGCAAGACTTCAAGGGGGTGACCTCGGCGCCGACATTCGGACCGGAAAGGCGGGGGGCGCCCTTGACGGCCTCGACAAGAATTGCCGAGGAGCCGATCCGGATTTTCTCTCAGATCGACGAGGCGGACATTGCCGTTGTCCTCGACGAGAGTCTCTTCAAGGTTGTCGATATCTTCAGCAGACTCCGCAAAAACGGCCTGCTGATCATCAATACCCAAACCCCCTTGGAGAAATGGGACGAGCAGGGTGACTATCGGATCGCCATTGTTGACGCTGACGGCATCGCCCTGAAACACCATCTGAGCAAGGAAGGAGCGCCGGTGGTAAATACCCCCATGTTAGGGGCCTTTGCCCGGGCCTCGGGACTCGTTTCCCTGGAAAATATCGAAAAGGCACTGAATCACAAGCTGTCGAAGGAACAGGGAGCGCGTAACTTCACCACGGTGAAGGCGGCCTATGAAGAAACCATGGTCAGGGAAAAGAAGGATTGAACTTATGACAACAAAAAAAGACGACAGTATTTCAGCTATGTGCACGGTGTCTATCGGCGAGGCGGGAAAAACGGGAGACTGGCGCAGCCTGCGACCCATCATCAATCATGGCAAATGCATCCCCTCGGTAAAGAAAAAATCGGCCTGCTTCCTCTGCTGGCTCTACTGCCCCGAAGGGGTGGTCAAGGCGACAGTCCCCGTGGAGATCGATCTCGATTACTGCAAGGGATGCGGCGTCTGCGCCGAAGAATGCCCGGCCAAGGCCATCAATATGGTGAGGGAGGGAGATGACCATGAGTAAAGTACAGATCATGACCGGCAACCAGGCCGCCGCCATTGGGGCCAAACTCAGCGGCGTCCAGGTCGTCGCCGCCTATCCCATCACTCCCCAGTCCCAGTTGGCGGAAATCATTTCCCAATATATCGAGGGAGGGGAACTGAAGGCCGAATATGTCCGCGTGGAAGGAGAACATTCCGCTCTGACGGTCTGCATCTCTGCCTCTACCGTCGGGGCCAGGGTATTTACCGCCACCAGCGCCAACGGCCTTCTTTATATGCATGAACAGCTTCACTGGGCCGCCGGCTCCCGCCTTCCCATCGTCATGTGCTGCGTAAACCGCGGCGTCGGAGCTCCCTGGACCATCTTCAACGATCAGCAGGACTCCATCTCCCAGCGGGACACGGGCTGGATACAGATTTACTGCCGGAACAACCAGGAGATTCTCGACACGATCATCCAGGCTTACCGGATTGCCGAAGAGGTATACGCCCCCGTCATGGTCTGTTATGACGGCTTCGTCCTTTCTCACACGATGATGCCCGTCGATATTCCCGATTCGGAAAAGGTCCGGGATTTTCTTCCCCCCTACCAGGCCCACACCATCTTGTCCCCGGAAGATCCCCGCACTCTCAATGCGGTCCTTTTCCCCTGGCGGCGGGCAAACAGCGAAGGGGTCATCTGCGACGGCTACATGGAGATGCGCTACAAACTTCAGGCCGCCCTGGAGCGGTCCCCTGCCGTCATTGAGGAAACAAGCCGACGCTTTGCCGAGGTATTCGGCCGGGATCACGGCGGCCTCTCCTGGGGATACCGGACGGAGGATGCGGAACTGATCATGACCGGGATGGGCTCCATTGCCAGCGAGGCCACTCAGGCTGCCGATATTCTAAGAGACGAAGGAATCAAGGCGGGGGTCGTGGGAATTCGCGTCTTCAGGCCCTTCCCCGCCAAAAACGTTAAAGAGGCCTTTCGAGGCGCCAAAGGCATTATCATCTTTGAAAAGGGAATCAGTTACGGATATGAAGGGGCCCTGTGTTCCGATTTGAAGGCTGCCTTCTACGGGTCGGAAAATCAGGCCCCTGTTCACAACTATATTGCCGGCTTGGGAGGACGGGATGTGAAGGCAAGGGAGCTTGCCGACGCCGCCAGGGCTTCCTGGATGGAGATGCAAACGGGGATAGTCGAAAAACCAACAACCTGGCTCAATTGCTATACGGGGTGAAATCATGCCGGAAAACTTATTTAAAATAAATGCGAAAGAATATATTCTCCCGGGGACCCGGGCCTGTCAGGGATGCGGATTATCCCTGGCTTACCGGTACGCCTTGAAGGCGCTGAGAGAGAATACCATCGTCACCCTGCCCGCCTGCTGTCTCTGCGTTCTCCATGGAATCTATCCCAGCACGCCGGTGATGATCCCCGCTCTCAACAACTCCTTTGCCAGCACCGCCGCTTCCGCTTCGGGACTCGTCGCGGGGCTCCAGGCGATGAACAGGACGGATATCACCGTCATGGCCATTGCCGGGGACGGGGGAACATTCGATATGGGCATTCAGGCCCTGAGCGGAGCTGCCGAGCGGGGAACGGATTTCATCTATGTCTGCTATGATAACGAGGGATATATGAACACCGGCACCCAGCGCTCCAGCGCCACGCCGATGGGGGCCATCACGACCACCACGCCGATCGCGACGAAGCAGCAGCACAAAAAGGATTTCCTGAAGATTATGGAGGCCCACGATATTGCCTACCTGGCGACGGCGTCTCCGTCCTACCCCATCGATCTCTACGACAAGTTCGTCAAGGCCAAAAAGATTAAGGGAACCCGCTATATTCACTTGTATATACCCTGCCCCCCGGGTTGGGCCTATTCCCCCAAGGATACGGTGAAAATGGGCCGCCTGGCCGTGGAGACAGGCATTGCCCCCCTGTTTGAAATTGAAAACGGGAAATTCCGCTTTACCAGCCGCAGCAAGTCCATGGCTGAGCGGGGAAACCGTCTGCCCGTCATCAACTATCTTGAAAAGCAGGGAAGATTCAAGAAAATGAATATCGAGCAGCTCCACCAGGTCCAACACTGGGTGGACGGCAAGTGGCAGGAATATCAGCGGCGGTCCCAGGAGTAGGATTGCTATCACCCTGATTTATAAGCAATTATTTTTTGGAAATTATCGGAATTCCGATAATGAAGATTTGATGATCATTTCGGCGTAGCGTTTTGCCGCCCCCCGGTTGGCGATGATGGCTTTCCTGGCCGCTTCTCCCTTCTCTCTTAAAAGGGCAGGCTGAGACAGCATATCTTGGATGCCCACGAGCAGTTCTTCGCCGTTTGTTATCGTGATGCCCGCCCCCATACTCTCCAAGAGGTTCTTTTCACTCAGGAAATCTTCCATGGAAGGGCCGTGGAAGACCACCTTTCCCCAGGCCGCCGGTTCAAGAATGTTCTGTCCCCCTCTGGGGACGAGGCTGCCGCCGCAAAAGACCACCGTCGCCAATGAGTAGATCTTGAACAGTTCCCCGATTACATCGACGATGACGACCCGCTCTTCCCTCCGACGCTGACCGCCGTTGATGGCGGAAAGGGTAATAAAATCCGCAAATCCGCTGCGGGCAACAATTTCCCGAACTGCTGCCCCCCTCTCGACATGGCGGGGAATCAGGATCAGCTTCATGGCCGGATAGTCCGGCAGAAGGCGCCGATAGACTTCCAGGACAACCGACTCTTCTCCTTCATGGGTGCTTCCGGCTACGAAAACATTATCTCCCGGCGTGATATTCAGACGCAGGGCGATTTCCTCCTCCAGGGCCGGAGAAACCTTGGCCGCCAGACCATCATATTTGGCATTTCCCATTATCTCCAGACGCTCCGGGGAGAGGCCGAGGGAGAGAATCCTTTCTCCGTCAACATCGGATATGACGCCGACATGATCCACAAACGCCAGGACTCGCTTCCAGAAAAAGCGGCTGAGGAGGTAGCGACGGAAAGAGCGGGGAGAGATGCGGCCGTTCACCATTATCTCCTTAATTTTCATCTCTTTACAGGTGCGAAGAAAGTTCGGCCATAGCTCCGTCTCGGTCATTACAAAGACATCGGGATTGACCATTTTGATGACCTTACGGACAACGAATGGAATGTCCAGGGGATAATAGATGATGACGGTGGCCTCTTTTGCCAGGGATCTGGCCATGTCCTGCCCTGTTTCCGTACTGGTGGACAAGACAATACATGCCCCCGGCAGCTCTGCCCGTAAGGCGGCAACAATAGGGACTGCCGCCGTAACTTCGCCCACCGAAACGGCGTGAATCCAGATCCGGGGCGTTCCCTTCATTTTCTCGAAGACCGACTCCGGCATGATACCGAACTTCGCCCCCAGACTCCGCCGGTATTTCCCCGTCAGCGCCATCTTCAGGACGTAATAGGGAAGGGCCAGGCACGCGGCAATAAAAAGGACAATATTGTAGAGGAAAAAAGTCATCGTTATTATTAATTATTATGTTTTTTCTCCCTCCCCTTCAAGGGGAGGGGCGGGGTGGGGATGGGTTCTGCTGAGAAGGGATTGACACCCTCACTCCATTACTGTATAGGGGCGTCATGAGAATTATTGCCCCCTCCATCCTTTCCGCCGATTTCAGCCGCCTGGGCGAGGAAATTATCGCTATGGAAAAGGCGGGGGCGGACTGGATTCACATCGATGTCATGGATGGTCATTTCGTGCCAAACCTGACCATCGGACCCGGTGTTGTTGCCTCCCTGCGGAAAACGACCAGGCTTCCCTTTGACGTCCACCTGATGATTTCCGATCCTGACCGCTATATCGATGCCTTTGCAGCGGCGGGAAGCGATTATATCACCGTCCACGTGGAGGCAGCCACTCACCTGCATCGCACCATCGCCTATATCAAGGACAAAGGGAAAAAAGCAGGGGTTTCATTAAATCCAGCCACCCCTCTTACCCAGATCGAACCGGTCCTGGCGGATTTGGATCTCCTGCTTATCATGACGGTTAATCCCGGCTTCGGCGGCCAGAAATTCATCGCCTCCATGATTCCCAAGATTCAGGCGGCAAGAAAATTGATCGACACCCACGCGCCCCATGTCGTTCTCGAAGTTGACGGCGGCATTACCACCGGGAACATTGGCGCTGCTGCCGCGGCCGGGGCTAATGCCTTCGTCGCCGGGGCCGCCGTCTTCGGTAGCCGGGACTACGGCCAGACCATTACCGACCTGAAAAACAACTGACCCTCAATACTATCGGCAGCAAAAACGCTAAAAATAAAGACCTGACCCCCTGCGACTTTTAGGAAAATTACTCTTGCCCTTTGGGGTCACTTTGACGATCACAATAAAAGAGCTTTGCACAACCGCAGAAAAACGGTTCGCAAGCAGCGAATCAAATGTTTTTCGCCGTTCCGTGATTGAATTTAACATCAGGTAATCAATCACAAGTATATTCAAACTAACCAGAAGCGAAAAAGATTTTTGAGCTGCGGCGAAGCCATTTTCCAAAGGTTTCCATAAGTGATTAACTAAGAAAACTTTTCTGCCAGCTTTCCCTGCACCTGTTTTGCTTCTGCGACGATCCTCTCCATGACCTCGGCCACGGTCGGTTCGTCATGAATCAGACCTGTGGCCTGGCCAACGGGGAGAATGCCTTTGTCCAGATCACCCTCTTCCGTTGCCAACTGGAAGGCCTTGAAACCATTGGCCAGATAGGCCATCTTTATGGCGTTGTCCAATCCGGAGGCAAGAATGCCGATGAAGAGCTTCAAGTAGGGCATCTTCATCTGCCTGGCAACATCTTTGGAATTGACGAATGCCGCCGGCAGATCGACTCCCTTTTTGATGGCCCTTTCCGCCGCCTTTGTCTTGAGGACCCGGCACCAGATCCCATCCACCCGCTTGGAATAAATGGTATCCGTCACATCCAGTTCAATGGAAAGATCCTTGAAATTCTTGTGAAGAGGACTCTCCCTGGTCGTCATGAAACGGGTCCCCAGAGCCACCCCCTCCGCCCCCAGGGCCAGGGCCGCTGCGAATCCCCGGCCATCGGCAATGCCGCCCGCCGCCACCACGGGGATCTCCAGGACATTGGCCAGACTCGGGATCAGAACCATTGTCGTTAACGCTTCGCCATGGGCCGCCGCCTCATTTCCCGTGGCGATGACACCATCGGCGCCGTAATCCTGGGCCCGCTTGGCATGGCGAGCATTGACCACGGTAGCGAAAACCTTGCCCCCGTATTTGTGGGCCTCTTTAACCAGCCAGTCGCCCTTCCCCAATGCAAAGTTAATGACCGGAACCTGCTCCTGCAAGAGGATCTTCGCATTTTCTGCGGCCCCCGGCATAAGAAGAGTGGCGTTGCACCCAAAAGGCTTATCCGTCAAACTGCGGATTTCCCGGATGGCCTTGCGCGTCTCTTCCGGGTCCATGGGACCTGTCGCCAGGATGCCAAGGCCACCGGCATTGGAGACTGCCGCTACCATCTTCGGCACGCTTATCCAGCTCATTCCGGAAAGGAAAATGGGGTACTTGATTCCTAATAACTCGGTAATTCTTGTTTTCATATATATCCTCCGAAAAACAGGGGTAGAGAGCCCCTATTTTATTCTAATCAACATGCCCGGCGCGCATTTTCCCAGACATCAAGAAAATACTCAGCGCCAAGTCGATCGCTCATTGTAGATCTTACATAACATTAAAAAAATGGTTCGCAAGTGGGGAATCAAATGTTTTTCGCCGTTCCGAGATTGGATTTAAAATCCTGTAACTAATCAAAATTATATGCCAACTAACCAGAAGCGAAAAAGATTTTTGAGCCGCGGCGAAGCCATTTTTCTAAGGTCTCCACTTACATCCCTTCCCACAGTTGGTCAAGCAGATTCGCAAGAATAAAGATGGGGGAGCAGAAAACATATCTGCTCCCCCACAAAGACTGGAATGAATCAAGAAGGTGGGAATGAAAATAAATTCACTAACCCCATCCCCACCCTAACCCTCCCCTTGAAGGGGAGGGAGTGATGATTTATATGATATACATTTTTCTCAAATCCACCTTGCTGATCTTGCCGACGCTGGTCTTGGGAATCGCCGCCACGATTTCAATTTTATCCGGAACCCCGTATTTGGGGATTTTTCCCGCTTCGGATGCCTTCAGGACGTACAGGCGAAGTTCGTCGCCCGTGATCTTACCGACAAAGTCCGGTTTCAGGACCGCTACGAGGAAAGGCCGCTCCCCCCATTTGGCATCGGGGATGCCGATGGCCGCGGCCTCCATAACGGCCTCATGGTTGGCGACGAGATTTTCCAGATCCTGGGATGAAATCCACTCCCCGCCTGTCTTGATGACGTCCTTGATCCGGTCGGTGACCTGGAGGTATCCCTCGGAGTCAATCAGGCCCACGTCGCCCGTATGGAGCCAACCGTCCGTCCAGAGTTCTTTGGACCGTTCCGGATCCTTGGCGTAACTCTCGGTAAGCCAAGGCGAGCGGACGCAGACCTCCCCGGTGGAAACACCGTCGTGGGGGACATCCCTGCCCAGGGGGTCCTTGAGGCGCACATACACGAGGGGCGCCGGCAGGCCGGTTTTGACGAGGGTGTCCACATTCTGTTCCATCGAATCTTTCATCATCCACGGCTTGAGGTTGGCTGCCGTGAGGAGGGGACAGGTTTCCGACATGCCGTAGGCGGCAAAGATCTGGATGCCCATTTTCATGGCTTCCAAGGCCAAAGCCTTGGGGAGACGGGCGCCGCCGATGATGACCTTCCAGAAGGAAAGATCGAATTGCTTGGCCGCCGGGCTGCTCACGAGCATCTGAATGATCGTCGGGACGCAATGGGAAAAGGTCACCCGTTCCGTCAAGATCAGTTTCAGGAGCATGGCCGGTTCATACTTGCCCGGATAAACCTGCTTTACCCCCAGCAACGTGGCCGCCCAGGGAAAGCCCCAGGCATGGACATGGAACATGGGGGTGATGGGCATATAGACGTCGTTCGTTTGGCAACGGGCAATGGATTGATAGGAGCCGGTAGCGAGCAAAAGGGCCTGGGCGTGGAGGACCAACTGGCGGTGGGAGAAATGGACGCCCTTGGGCAGGCCGGTCGTGCCCGTGGTGTAGAAGATCGTCGCCTGGGTGTTTTCGTCAAGGTCGGGGAAGTCATATGAAGACGCCGCTCCTGCCAGCATTTCTTCGTATTCCGTAGCGAAGGGAATCTTTGACTCCGGTTTAGTTCCGTCATCAGTGATAAGAATGACTTTTTTGACCGTTGTCAGCTTGTCCCAGATCGCCTCGAGCAAGGGAACAAAATCCTGATGGATCAGGACGATCTTGTCCTCCGCATGATTCATCGTATACAGGATCTGTTCGGGAGAAAGACGCCAGTTCTGGGTATGCATGATCGCGCCCATCATGGGGACGGCAAAGAAACACTCCAGATAACGGTGGCTGTCATAATCGAAGATGCAGACCTTGTCCCCGGCGCCCACGCCGATTTTCTCCAATCCGTTGGCAAGGCGATGAATCCGCTCGTTGAGGCTCCGGTAGGTGAGACGAACCTTGTCCCGGTAGACAATCTCCTGGTTCGGAGCAAAAGCCAGGGGCATTTCGAGGATGTGCTTGATGAGTAACTGATACTTGTAACATTCGCCCGGTTCATAAACTTTCTTTGCCATAAATTCCCTCCTTATAATGATTTAAAGTTAATGATTATTTTTCCGCTTGTGTCAGGACGATCAAAAGTAATAAAAGGGGGTTTCGCTGAGGACGAATTTGGCATACAATGATCTTTATAGATACCCATGCACGAATCCGTTACGATGAAATGATGCGTCGCTTATAACATATCACCTATTTATTGACAATTAAAAAGACGGGATCTTTCATGCATATTATCATTGATGGATACAATCTCATTCGCCAGTCGGATCGCCTCCGGCGGGCGGAGAAATTTACCCTAGAAGAAGGCCGCCATTCCCTGATTCGTTTTCTCGTCCCCTACCGGGAACGTAAGGGACATAGGTTGACGGTGGTCTTTGACGGCTGGGACGGGGGCTCTTTCCATGAAGAACGGGATCGGGAAGGGGGAATCGACATCATCTATTCCCGGAAGGGGGAAAAGGCCGACGACCTCATCAAGCGCATGGCGGAAAGATCCGGCGACGAGCTGGTTGTGGTCACTTCGGACCGGGACATCGGCCATTTTGTGGAACGGTGCGGTAGTACTGTAGTGACTTCGCAAACTTTCGAAGGTATCGTTAACGGGGATCAGCCCATGACATCATCTCCTTCCTGTAACCATGTTACCATGGACAAGGAGGATGACGACTTGTTACAGGAAAAAAAGGGAACCAAAAAGAAAGGGCCCGCGAAAAAAACCTCCCGAAAGGAGCGGGAGTATAACA
>Ga0247840_10000078_pt1 | contig 177016 bp, 157 predicted proteins | sample LaCruzMarch2015__FD_192404 | JGI IMG/M metagenome (GOLD analysis project Ga0247840, IMG submission 192404) | Freshwater microbial communities from meromictic Lake La Cruz, Castile-La Mancha, Spain - LaCruzMarch2015_17m | ecosystem: Environmental > Aquatic > Freshwater > Lake | place: Spain... | reverse complement strand
ATCCTCTCTTAATCTCGCCAGTAGCATATTGTGTATCCCTTTCAGGAATGTTATTTGCTTTACCCATTTTACACGCATCATCAACATCATACGATGGATGATTTCTAACATAAATATATCCGTTAGTTTGGTTCATTTTGATAAAGTTCATATAAGTTATGTAATAATATAATTGTGAAATTATAAATCAAATTTTTATTATATTCAGGAAATAAAATAAAAAACTTTTAAGAAAATCGGCGTTTTAAATGTGCAAAGGTGTAAAAGATATATTTGTCGAATACCCATTTGTCAAGTTTAATATATTTATTTCACCAGAACCACCTTGTCCACTTGAAGGATTAATAATGTTATAATAGTTATCAATATTTATTGTAATATTATAATTTTGTAATATACCAATGAATTATTAAGTGCCTATTAACAAATAATTAAAAGCCATGTCTTGTATAACCTTATCGGAACCATTACTAGCAATTACACTTATAGTTAACGTAGTTTTGGATACACCACTTATCCACCAATTTACAGACCCTCTATTCTGTGTTGTAAAATCAGAGCTAACTAAAGTTAAAAATACAGTAGGTGGGGAAGTAAACACGACAGGAAAATTCCAAATATGTGTTGCAGCTGTTCCTGATCCTTCTATATCTCCTAACTCAAATTTTCCACAAATATTACTGTTTAACGAGACTGTATTACATGATACTGTATTACATGATAAAGTTCCTCTAATTTGTATACCGCTCTCATCTATAGTTGTATAAACATTACTAATTGCATCTTTCAAAGATTTGCCAATTTTAATCGTTGAAAAATCAAATCCATTATTAGTACTATAACTACCAGGGACTACATTAATAAAATTTGTACGTGAACTGCCTCCATCGGTATTCGATGTCATAATTCCTCCTTCGCTTTCACAAGTATTACTAATATTTCCGTCATTGTTACCAATATAAACTAACCCATATTGAAACAACCCATTTTGTAACATTTTTAATATATCTTACATTTTTTATTTTTATTTTTTACGTATCTATACCATCTAATATAATATTATATCCTACATAAAATAGTAGTTGTATTATATTATTTATATTTAATAAATAACAAACTAAGTATCAAAATCGATTGATAACTAAATGACTTATACTTAAAACTATTATTAACACACGCTACAATATATTTTCCTGATGAACTCATATCAATATCATACCAACTATTATTTGGTGCGCTACTTAGCTTAAATGATGTATTAAATAAAATAAGAATTAATGTTGTTTCTAGAGTACCAGAAACGGGTATTAATGAACTTGTATTAGGTAAACTATATGAAAATGAACCTACAAGTCCTGAAAGTTATACTGTATTATATTATATGGATCTGCTGGTGGAAATGGTTATGCGTTTATGTATTTTAAAGTTTAATTTATAAAATATAAATCATAAAAATAAATAAATTATTAAAAATGTAATAAAATATCACAACATGCAAGTTGTTCTGCTTTACGTTTAATTTTATGTTGTGCCGAACCAAGAAATATAAATATTTTACCATTTGTCGAAATATACTGATGAATATCTTGAAATGTGTTCAAATAATTATTATCATTATAATTGTCATGAATATTAATTGCTTCATTTAAATTACAAGTGTGAATATTTTGTCCTACACATAAATAGACGCCCATTTTATATCCATAATCCATATCATGTTCTAATTCGATATAATGCGGTGTAACTTTAAATTCTTTTTGTATTTTGATTTGAAGTATATTTTTGTAATTATCGTCATTCTGTATAAGTGCGACCCAATCAATATGTTTCTCGAAAATGGCTTCAATAAAAGTCTGTGCCATTTGGAATCCAGGACCACAATGAAATACCGAAGAAAACCAATTGTGTTCATCGGCGATATTAATTTTATTAACATCTAAGAATAATGCACCGATAAAAGCCTCAAACAAGCAGCCTAATTTCTTTAAGTTATTTCGTATATTCTTTTCTTCGGCGTGTCGAGAAAGAATGATCCATTGTTGTAGTCCCATTTCTTGTGCGATTTTGCCGATGGCTTCATTCTTAACGATAGCTATTTTTTTTTCTGTCATAAAGCCTTCATTAGCTTTTGGGAATCGGCGATATAGATAATACTTTGTCACTAGTTCAAGAACGCCATCACCTAGAAACTCTAATCGTTCATTGGATTTGGAATGAAGAGGTAGACAGCCTTTAGGACAATCCCCAATAATAGTGGTACTATTGTCAAATGTTTCGAGAACATTTGACTTTGTATAAGAACTGTGGACGAATGCTCTCTTGTATAATTGAATATTGAAAATATCATAATTAACGCCATATTTTGTTAGAATAGATTGAACGTCGTTCAATGTAATCTCAACATTTAGGGAATTATATGGATTTGTTAGTTCTTGTGATTGTGCCAACATTTGTCATATATATTTGTTAAAATATTTAAGTAGTTTGTCAAATGAATATTTATGGGTATTGTAAAAATATTTTGTTATGTGTATATATAATGGCGTTAATTGTCTCATCATATAGCGGAACTCGCAATCTCGATAGTATTACAAATAGAACTGCACAAAGTGGAGGATCTATTGGTGGTGTTAAAAAAGCAGGAACATGGGGGGGTAATGTTTATATGAATGTAAACAATATAGGTAATGCTTATACTTGGCGAATCCCACAAAAAATGAGTACGATTAGACAATTATATCTATTTACAACACGGTTTCCAGTACAATTTAATAGAAACTCTTATGCTGCTACTCATCGTGGAGTATAATTTAATAATTTGTTCAACAAAACAATCAACGGATACCGAATATCGAATATAATAAATAATATAAATACTTTATGGTCTTTATATTATTCGTCCAAATGAATTGTATAAAAGTAGATAATCGAGAAACGGAATTATTTGTATTATTACGTGATAAATTGACAACAATTGTAAATAATGATACAAATCCAAATCCAATATCTATTATATCATCTGTATTAGATATTGGAGATATATCATTTTCTGTAAATGGTGTCGAAATTGCATTAATAGAGAGAAAAACGTTGAAGGATTTAGCAGCGTCTATTAAAGATGGAAGATATGAAGAACAGTCTTATCGTTTAGGAGGATATCCGATTCATAATCATAATATAAGTTATTTAATAGAAGGTGATTTAACAAAATGGTCAGATAAGACTAATCGCATTCCAAAAAGCACTCTTTATTCTGCATTGACATCTATTCAATATATAAAAGGATTTTCTGTTATAAGGACACTTTGTCTAGAAGATACCGCATTATATATTATTCATTCTTTTATGAAGTTGCGTAAAACGGTGGATTTAGGAAAACAATTATTTTATGAGTATTCTTCAAACCTATCGACAAATATAACAACCGGACAAGAACAAGTACAAGTACAAGAAGAAGAACATAATTATTGCTCTGTAATCAAGGCAAAAAAGAAGGATAATATTACGCCTGAAAATATGGGTGAGATTATACTATCTCAGATTCCAGGAATTAGTTTTGTAACAGCTGATGCCATTATGTCGAAATATAAAACGTTACCTAGTTTGACAGAGGCATTAAAATCTGATTCGCGCATATTATTAGATATTACTTATGTAAATAATAAAGGACAAAATCGTAAGATTAATAAATCATCGGCAGATACAATTATCAAGTTTCTATCTTTATAGAAAATAAGTTTGTAATTTATATAAATAAAAATACTTTTATTTATATAATGTCGTCTGATAATGCTTCTTATATTGGTTTATCCATATGTTTTCTATTTATCGCAATTATATTTTATTATATTTTTAAAAATCAACTCAAATGGATGAGAACAGAAGGTATGTCAAATAATGATTCAGGGGTAGAATTAGGTATAATGGGTAAGAAGACTGGCAATCTAACGGCTCGTGGAACAAATGCAGAAAAATATGCAGATGCTATTAGAACGTCACATAATACAATGAAAGATAATATTAATATACCAAAATATAGAACTGATTATGAGAATATGATTATTGAATTAAATGATTATGTAGATGGTATGATGCTTAATGAATTATTAGACGTTGACCCAACTAATGCGGATCCAAATACTATTATGAAAAAATTGGACAAAATCAATAAAATGTCTAATGGAAAACAGAACTTGAATAAAGTAATGAAATATTTGGATGCAAATTAAGCAATTGCAATGGATACATTATTGTCATCATATACACCGGCATCAACCAATTGTTCTGTAAATTGAATACCTCCCCAATTATCATCCATAGCATTTGCACTCTTACCGCTGTGTAATAAATCATCTACAGATTGTGTATTTACAGCATTTGCAACATTTGCATTTATATTACAAGAAGTCAAAGAAGTTACATTATTAGCAAGCGGACTATTTATGTCAATTTCTGTTAATTGTGCAGGATTAGCATTCATATTATTTTGTGTAGTTATAGGTGGGGCAGGAGGTAGTCCTCCTTGTAAATTGGTAGGACCAGGTCTTCCTTTATATATAGGTTCACCTTGAGCATTATAGCTATATTGTAAATATAATACAGGACAACGAATACCTTGACTTCTTTGCCAGTCGATAAACTCTGTATAATCTTCCAAGTTCTGAAACTCGATTGGATTAACTCCAGGAACTATAGCAAGTTTCGAATTGTACAAATAATAACGTATTCCTTTTTGTAATAAAATATCTGGACAAGATACACTTTTTGTATTTGTCGAATTAATATAACCTTCTAATAATGATGATGAACTTGGTTTATCTACATAAATGATAAAATATATACCCAGTAAAAGAAATAAAATAATAAATATCCAGTAAAACATATATTATAGATTGTGATAATATATTTTCAATAATATTTTCTAAACATTTATTATGCGTTTGATATATTTAAGTGAATCACAAAATAATCGAGAAAAACAACAACAGCAAATATATCAAGTAAATCAACATGTAAATAAAGATAAACCACTTGTTATCTATTTTTATAGAGAAGGATGTCCACATTGTATCAAGACTTCTTCAGAATGGAAAAATATGAGACAACATATAGAGAAACCAAATGATGACTTATTGGCGGTTGAATCGAATGGTGAATTATATAATATGTTTCAAAATGTTGGAGACCAACCGCGACTATATCCTGCAATTCGGTTCGTTCATAAAAATAGTGTCATACCCTTTACAAAAGAAGGAGACCAAAGAACAGCATATTCATTAGCAAAATGGATAGAAGATTTGACACAACCTGAAACACAATCATTACAATTGTCGCCAGATGAAATGGTAGAAGAAGATACTGATTTTATGTATTCATCACCAAAATCTACTTCTATTTCTAGTTCTAGTTTGATTCCAAAATATATAACTGAAACTGAATATTCGACAAATAAATATCCTCCATATTCAAACCAATTTATTGCGAGAAACTTTAATCCGACCGCGGAAAAAGGTACGTTAAATAATAATCTTTTAAAAATAAGTCAAAAACGAAGTAGAAATCAAAAACGAAGTAGACCTATAAGTAGAAGTCAAAAACAAAGTAGTTCTAGAAGAAGCAATAAATCGAGAAAAAGAAGTAATCGTAAAAGTCAAACAAAAAGTAAAAGTAAAAAGATAAGAAGTTATCATACAAGATTTCGTTCTGTAAAATCACCCAAACGTTCTCAGGGTAAAACTGCTTTTATTTAAGGCAATCTAATGCTTGACAAAGTTTTCTTTGGAATATCCAATAATAGCACAAGCTATTCGTTTTCCTGAGTTACCATTGATAGAACTCGCTTCATTATTTCCTTGACCACAATCATCTGCATCTGCATGTATAATGAGACCGCGCCCTATAATATTTGCCTTATTTCCACGAAGTTGAATAACATTATCTATCATTCGATAATGACAACAACCTGTACTATCAGCAATTATATTTCCCAAATCACCGACATGTCTCTTTTTCATTCCTGGACAACCATGTTTTTTATTTGTCGGATTAAAATGAGCACATAAACTTTCACAATGGTCAGTCAAGTCACCTGCTTCATGAACGTGAAATCCATGAATACCATTTTTCTTTAAACCCTTTACAAAAATATCTATACATACGCCTTCTTTACATTCAGTGAAATAAACTACGCTTTTTATTTTCTTTTCGTTAAATACAGCAATCGCTTGTATTGGACGACGAGACATAATAATATATATATGTATATTATTATGCTGGATTTACAATTTGTCGATTTATACGATATCTTCTTATACCTTTTCTAATTTCAAATGTAGAAAATATAATAATACAATATAGATATATGTGTTTTTCTGAAAACATTTCTTTAACCATTGGTATTATTGGACTGTTATCAAGTGTGTATTTCTATATAATAAATATATATGCTTCTATTGGGATAGGATATTTTGCTCTTATGGAAATACTACAATATTTTCAATATAAAGTAATTAATAAATGTAATAACAAATATAATAAGTTTTTGACAAATATTGGTTATATCCATATATGTTTTCAACCCCTGTTTTTCAATATATGGTTATTTGCATTTACTAATAAACCTGATTTTACATTTATATATATGTCGTTTTTTGCCGGTTTATTATTGATAAGTCGATTATTTTTTGTTAATGACAATGAACTATGTGATGGTAAAAACGAACCATTATGTGGTAGAAAAACCTGTTCATTTTCAGGAAAGAAACATATTGCCTGGAATGTAAGATTGCGTGCTCCTGGAAAATATTGGTTCACACCAAGTATAGGATTACATTTTTTTATGTGGGTTATACCGGTATTAACAATATTACAATTAAAACCTTTTCTGGCAATGTTAGTAACTGGTCCATATTTAGGTTTTTTAATAACAGACAATATACATGAACAACCTGCTATATGGTGTTATACAGCAATAGGACAAATGTTATTAACATATTTTTTGATAAAATAATTCGGCATTTGAAATGATAAAAATTATCATTATTCGTCTTATATTATTGTTTAAATAATATAAGACAACATATATAATTTATTTTAAACTTTTGGTAATTTTGAAACTTATATCATGATTTTTTGTTTAATCATTTCTCTAGTAAAATCCTTAAACCTATACATATGATTGATGTTTTTAATGTTACCGTATTTTTTAATATATTTACTCTTAAGTTCATCGATAGTACCTTTTCCAAGTAAATAAATATTTGTAGGAATATCTTGGTCCGGATGATGTTTATGTTTAATTTTCCACATGTTTTTTTCTCGTACAGAACGAGTTTCTGGAATCAAAATATGATTATTAATTTTTTCAATTATATCATTTCTTTCACTTGGACTAATCATATCATATATTTTATGGACATCTTGTGTGAACCGTTCTTTTCTTGACATTTTATTTAATACTAATTGTAAAAAAGCGTAAACGCATTTCAATTTTAATAAAAATATTTAGTATATAAATTATTTTTTAAATATTAAAAATTGTAAAATATAAGTTATCTCGATAATAAATAATAAAATTGAAGTATTATAATATTATATAAATATATTCAATCTATCATTGTAAGAATGACCTTGAACCTTGATTCAGTACAAGACATATTTATTCGGTTATACGACTTCCGAGTGTATAACGAGAATCCAAATGAAGACGATAGTGATAGTGATAACAATCAATATGTCGACCGTACAGAGTTCAATATTCAAATGTTTGGGCATAATGAAAATAATGAAACCTGTTCTATTACAGTGAAAGATTTTAAACCATATTTTTATGTAAAAGTCGGAGAAAATTGGACGAAATCAAATAAGGCATTATTGCTAGATTTTATTCAAAATAAAATTGGTAAATATTATAAAGATTCTATTGTGGATTGTAAATTATTAAAGAAGAAGAAACTATATGGTTTTGATGCAGGTAAATTACACAAGTTTGTCGAAATAAAGTTCAATAGTATGTTGTCATTCAATAAGGCAAAAAATCTATGGTATGATTCAAATAGAAAATTATTACCAAATGGATTATTATTTTGTGATGAATATTTGCCGTTATATGAGGCTAATATACCGCCTCTTCTTCGGTTCTTTCATATAAAAAATGTGTATCCAAATGGATGGATATCTCTTTGTAGTGAAAATACTACGATAATACCATTCAGTCATAAAATGACGCATTGTATAAATGAATATGAAGTCAATTATAAGAATATACTGCCATGTAATAAAATGGAAACACGTATACCTCTTAAAATCTGTAGTTTTGATATTGAGGCAAGTAGTAGTCATGGTGATTTCCCAATACCAATTAAATCATATAAAAAGTTGGCATCTCAAATAATTGAGTTCTTTGAGAAAGACAGAGCACCTCAACCGAATGATACAAATCTAAGAAATATTATTCTTACAGCATTTGGATATGGTAATATTGAAGTAAATGGTATTGATTTAGTATATCCAAAGAAACCAGTTGATGAAGAACAGATTGTAGAGATATTCGACAAATGGATAAAATCCGTTCCGATATTAAAGGAAGAAGATGATTGTCGTAGTGCTTCAGATGATTTAAAGATTGAATCCATGTTTGAAAGGATGAATAAATCGAATGATACAGAAGATACGATTACATTATCTATACAAGGTTATTCATTATCATCTACACAAATGCGGAAATTAAGTGTAATAGATTTAATTGGAAAAAAAATGGATCGTACAACGAAGATTGATGCACTAGCAGTATTTATTGGAAAATATTTTCCAAAGTTGGAAGGTGATAAGGTGACATTTATTGGTTCAACATTTATGAATCTAGGTGACAAAGAACCGTATAAAAATCATTGTATTGTTCTAGATACTTGTGAACCTATAGCAGGAGTAGAGATTGAAACATATATGACAGAAAAAGATGTTCTTCTTGCATGGACAAATATGATTCAAAGAGAAAATCCCGACATAATTATCGGATATAATATCTTTGGTTTTGATTATGAGTTTATGTTCCGTCGTGCAGAAGAAAATAATTGTGTTCTTCCTTTTCTCAAATTGTCGAAGAATATAAATGATATTTGTGGTTCAATTGTAGATGGAAATTATCATATTGAAGAGACAAGTATTCATATTGCGAGTGGTCAACACGACTTAAAATATATCAAAATAGATGGTCGTATTCAAATAGATTTATACAACTTCTTTCGCAGAGAAGAGAACTTGTCATCATATAAGTTGGATTATGTTGCTGGTCATTTTATTGGTGATATGATAAAATCATTTGTCCAAATTGATGATAATATTGTAGAAATATCTACATCAAATATGACCGGATTATGTGTTGGAAGTTATATACATATTGAGATTATGGGTCATTCAACTGAATATTACAATGATGGAGAAAAGTTCAAAGTATCCGAGATTGCGAATGGTAAGTTTAGGATTATGGGACAATTACGAATTGATACAGAACATTGTAAGATTCGCTGGTGTTTGGCGAAAGACGATGTAACACCAAAGGATATATTTCGTTTAACGAATGGTTCTGCTGCGGATCGTGCGATAGTTGCAAAATATTGTATACAAGATTGTAATCTACTTCATTATTTGTTGAATAAGGTTGATATATGGACGGGTATTTCAGAAATGGCTAATATATGTTCTGTCCCGATTAATTTCATTATACTTCGTGGTCAAGGTATTAAATTGACGAGTTATGTAGCAAAGAAATGCCGTGAAAAGAACACATTAATACCTGTAATGGATAAGTCAGAAGATGATGAAGGATATGAAGGTGCGATTGTCTTAGACCCAAAATGCGATTTATATTTGGATAATCCGGTTGCTTGTGTAGATTACGCATCGCTTTATCCATCATCAATGTTAAGTGAGAATATTTCGAACGATAGTAAAGTATGGACGAAAGAATATGATTTAGAAGGCAATTTAGTAAAAGAAATGGGTGATGAATCATATGACAATTTGCCTGATTATGAATATGTGAATATTACACACGATATATTTAAATATGTACGCAAATCGGCGAGGAGTGCGGCGGTGAAAGTAAAGATAGGAACAAAAGTGTGTCGCTTTGCGGCAGCCCGTAATGGACAACGGGCGATTATGCCGAGTATTTTGGAGGAATTATTATTAGCACGTAAGACGACAAGGAAGCTTATACCACAACAAACAGATGATTTTATGAAAAATGTTCTCGATAAGAGACAACTCGGATATAAAGTAACAGCGAACTCACTTTATGGACAATGTGGTGCAAAGACGAGTACGTTTTATGAAAAGGATTGTGCTGCTTCTACGACTGCGATTGGGCGGATGTTATTGACATATGCGAAGAGAGTAATTGAAGAATGTTATGGAAATACAATATGCGAGACAAAATCGCATGGACCAGTTCTAACCAAAGCGGAATATATTTATGGTGATAGTGTAGCTAGTTATACACCAGTATATATTCGCACGATTAATAGTTATGGTAAAGAATGTATAGATATTGTTCAGATTGAAGATTTGATTCATCGTTATGAAAATGGACAATGGGCAAAATGTACAGAGTATGGTCGTCAAGATAAAGAAGTATATAAGTTTGAGAATCCAGTTTGGACTTGGTCTGATAAAGGCTGGACTCAAATTGAGAGTATTGTACGTCATGCTTTATCACCGAATAAAAAGATGATTCGTATAATGACATTGAATGGACTTGTTGATGTTACAGATGATCATTCTCTCTTGACATTAGATGGACGAGAGATATCACCGAATCAAGTAGAAATCAATGATGAACTATTGCATTTTCCAATTCCATTGGATAATTATTGTTGTAATTGGAAAGATGATATACCGTATTTTAAAGAATGTTATGATAATAGTTGTAAGATTCATATTTTGAGACGGTGGTTAAGTAATAGGACACAATATATGGAATACTCTGACCATATTAAAGTGATTGGGATGAAATATATTATTCCGGATATATATCATAACGATAATGATGATGATAATATAGACGAAAATGAAGGTGTATTTGATTATAATCAAGAACTTATGGCAGAGATTTATATGTGCGTAACACAAGTATTCAAATATGAGTGCCATATAGATGTAGACTGTTCTTTAACGATTTATCCACAATACAAGTATGGTCGCAATGCATTAGACAAATCATATAAATTAATAGAAAAGTTCCCTATTGAATATCATGGTGGTTCTTCTGGTACAAAATATGTATATGATTTGACAACAACAAATCATCATTTTGCGGCAGGTATAGGCAGTATAATTGTTCATAATACTGATTCAGTGTTCTTTACCTTTAATTTGGAAACCCCTCAAGGGGAATTAATACGAGGCAAAAAAGCACTGGAGATTACGATAGAATTGGCGAAAGAAGCTGGACATTTAGCATCTGCATTCTTAAAACAACCACATGACTTAGAGTATGAAAAAACATTTATGCCATTCTGTCTTTTGTCGAAAAAAAGATATGTAGGAATGTTGTATGAAAATGACCCAAATAAATGTAAGAGGAAAGAAATGGGTATTGTATTAAAGAGGCGTGATAATGCACCAATTGTCAAAGATATTTATGGTGGTATTATTGACATTTTGATGAAGAAACAGAATATTGATGATGCTGTATCATTTTTGAAAACGGCGCTAACAGGTATTATAAATGAGTCATATCCTATTCACAAGTTTATTATTAGTAAATCACTTAGAAGTGGATATAAAAATCCACAACAAATCGCACACAAAGTATTGGCTGATAGAATGGCGCAACGAAATGAGTCGAAACCAACATCTGGAGATAGAATACCTTATATATTTATTCATAATACAAATAAAACGGCGCTGCAAGGAGAGAAGATTGAAACACCGGATTATATTCACGAACGACGTTTAAAAATTGATTATTCTCATTATATTACAAATCAGATAATGAAACCAGTACAACAATTATTTGCGCTAGTTTTGGAGACGATATGGTTGAAACAAGGCAAATTGCCGAAAATAAATAAGTTCAAAAAAGATTGTAAGAAATTGAGAGATATTGAACCAAACGATGAAAAATATTATGCAAAATTGGAGACAATGAAAAATAAAGAGGTAAAGATTCTGTTATTTGACGAGTTTTTAAGAGAGACAAATAATATTAAAGAAAGTAATCGAACAATAACACAGTTCTTTCATATTTCTCCAAAAAATGATAAATGAAAACAAACACTTTAATTTTAATTTTAATAAATATATTATTATTTTAGAATCGTATAATAATACAAATATTTTTATTCGTATTATTATGGGCGGGTCTTTTAGTATTTTTGATAATGATGATGCACAAGAAGATATTTCTGATAAAATGGATGATTATTCAGATATACATCCTCCAAATGAAATCACTATTCGAAAAAGAAAACGTATATCAAAAGAATATGATGATGATGTATTAGATAAAAGTGACATGAGAAAAACAAAAACTAGAAATCGTGATAAACGAAAAAAAACTAGACGAAAAAGAGTTTCATTTCAATTAGAAAAAAATGAAGATTAATATTAGTTTTAATTAAATGTTATTGGTTTGGTATGGATTAGAATTATTATTATTATTATTTCTGTTTCCATATCTGTTTCTATTTCGATTTCTATTATTTCTGATTGGTGTTCGAATATTTTCGATTAAACTATCAAAAATAGTTTCTGTTATATATTGTAAAGGTGTTTCATTTGCTCTACTAGTATTAGTATTAGTAGTATTAGTATTAGTATTAGTATTAGTATTAGTAGTATTAGTATTAGTATTAGTAGTATTAGTATTAGATATGTGCGTTTCATTCATTCTTGTCGTAGGTAAGTTTGGATTACATCTGATATCATATCGACATACTGGACAACGTACATTTTGTTGAAACCAATCATTTATTCCAGTTCTATCAAAAATATGACCACAACCAATTATCTGAGTAACAGGACTTTCTGGTTCAAAACGTGTTAATTGAATTGGACAACTTGTATTTAATGGATTATTAATCTGAGAATATATTGTTTGTATTGTATTTCTCTCAATTTCGGATGGTTCTGCTACGACTGATACATCATTATATTCTGTCTGATCAAATGGAATAATAAAATCCAAAACATAAGAATAATTTCTCGGTTGTCGAAGAGATGAATCTTGACGAAGAGATGAATCTTGACGAAGAGATGAATCTTGACGAAGAGATGAAGGTTCTGGAAATATATTTGACTGTAATGGCGTAGATGCAGCTGAGTCAGATGTAGAAATATATTCGGAATCTCTATTAGGACGATTATGAACGCCCATAATAAAATCTATGATTTCTCTCGTTTCTTTTACTTCAATATACATCAAATCTATATTTTTTATTTGTTGATTTAATATATTTGTATAATAATTCAATGCAAAACGTTCATCTTCATTCAAATAAAAATCATCAACTGGTGGTGGTGTATTTCTTCTAAAAGGTCTCATATAATATAATTAATATTTAATTTGTTTAAATGTAAATAAATATATCATAATACTTATGAATAATAGACATAATCAAATTATAAAAGATTTGCGTGGTATTAGTGGTCTTACTAATTTAGGCAATACATGTTTTATTAATGCTTGTATTCAAGTGCTATCTCATACAACAGAATTAAATAATATATTAGATAATGTTACAATACATTTGAAATTAAATAAAGATAATAAAGATGATACACTGCTTTTAAATGAATGGGATAGTTTAAGAAAACTATTGTGGTCTCAAAATTGTATCATTTCTCCTGGACGATTTATCAAACAATTACATAATATTGCTTTTCGAAAAGAAAGAGATGAGTTTTCAGATTTTAGTCAAAATGATTCAAGTGAGTTTTTTCTTTTTATTATAGACTGTTTTCATTCAGCACTTTCTCGAAAGGTTACAATGGATATAAATGGTATTCCTACAAATGAAACTGATTTATTAGCAATTAGTTGTTTTAAAAAAATGAAAGAATTATATAATAAAGACTATTCTGAAATGTATGACTTATTTTATGGGATTCATATATCACAAATTATTTCATTGGAAGAATCTAATAAGGGTAACATATTAAGCAATACGCCAGAACCATTTTCTATTATTAATCTTCCTATTCCACAAAATATAAAAGAACCTTCTCTCTTTGATTGTTTAGAATTATATCTACAAGGTGAAATTATAGATGGAGATAATGCGTGGTATAATGAAAATACTTGTCTCAAACAACCTATTCAAAAACAAATAAAATATTGGTCTCTACCCAAAATATTAGTGATTGATATTAAACGTATAAATCATTATAATTATCGTAATAAAAATCAGGTACTCATTACTTTTCCAATCAATAATCTAGATATGTCGAAATATGTGATTGGATATTCTCCAAATCAGTATATTTATGACTTATATGCAATATGTAATCATCATGGAGGTACTCTTGGTGGTCATTATTACTCATTTATTTGTGTATCTAATAGATGGTTTTGTTTCAATGACACAAATGTTTCTGAAATTACGAATATGAATGAACTTATTACACCCAACGCATATCTCTTTTTTTACAGAAAAAGAGTGAAGAATTAATAATATATTATATACAAATTATATAATATATGGATGTCAATTCAGGATTTACAACAGACCCTACAAAAATGTATAATTATATTTCAGGTTATTTTACAAATCCAACCGTTTATATAATTATAACTGTTATCATACTTATATGTATTTTGATTTTTATCGGTTTAGGAGGAAGCACTAATGATACTTCAATAAATACGGAAAGTAATTCAACAACATCGACATCAACAACGACAAGTATTGGTACAAGTATCAAAATATTTGTCGGATGTATATTTTTTATTTTCTTAATATTATTCATTATTTGGTTAATACCCAAAAACATATGGAACTCGCTCAATCTAATTAATTATACAACAACTGCCGATTTACATAATACTTTTTCTGCAAACCCAACAATTGATATAAATGTTCAAAACAATACTGGAATGAATAAAAATGAAAATAATACAATAATATCAAACTTAACTAATCCTCAACAAGTTTTCAATATTCCAGGAAATTATTATGGTTATGAAGAAGCAGATACTCTTTGTCAAGCATATGGAGCACGACTAGCAAAATACGAAGAGGTCGAGAAATCTTATAATGAAGGTGCGGAATGGTGTAATTATGGATGGTCTGATGGACAAATGGCATTATTTCCTACACAAGCAGAAACATATAACAATCTACAGACTATTCCTGGTCATGAACATGATTGTGGAAGACCTGGTGTTAATGGCGGATATATTGCGAACCCACGTGTTCGTTTTGGGGTTAATTGTTATGGTATAAAACCAAAAATGACGGATCAAGAAAAAGATTTAATGGCAAATACAACTCCTTATCAATTGACAGAAAAAGATGTATTAAAAGAAAAACAAATAGATTATTGGAAGAAAAAATTAGATAATATACTTGTATCACCATTTAACTATCACAATTGGAGCAAAGTATAATTATAATTATATTAAAATATATTCATATATTCGAGAAAAAAATCAACGCCTAATACGATTTGTCTTAACCTTTTTATTTTTACTCTTAGTCTTTTGTCGATTTGTATGATTACGATGATGATGATTCTTATTTTTTGATATATTTCCTGAATAAGAAAAATCATTCAATAATTTTGTATATAAATCATCACTTATTAACTCACTTGTATAAATATTGTCTAATATATCTTCTTTTAATGATTTACCGCCTTCATATAATAGACCAACTGGTATTACACTGTCATTTAATATTTTATATACATCATCATTCGGTAATGCTAATTGTCGTCTTAATAACATTGAACCTACATCAAATCCGCCACTAATTATATCGCCATTATCTCCTCCTGTCATCAACACCATTTCTGATTCTTGTATATAATCATTCATAGTCAATATAAATATGATTACTTTATTTCTTCATTTTGTCTAAATATTAAAAAAAATATTATAATTAAAAAACTATAATATTTTAACGAAATCGTCTAGTTCTGTTTCTACCTCGTGAATATATATCGCGTTTGTTGCGTTGTCCGTATGGAAATAAATATTGTCCTGCCCATAATGCTGCTGGTGTTGCGGCTTGTGCTAAAACAGAACCCATTGAACCTCCGCGCCGTCCACCTTGAAATTTGTTAGCTAAATCTGAATTAATATTAAAATCGTTATATTTTCCAACATGTTGTAATTGTTCTTGATAATTATTTCCTACTAATGCTGGTGCCCATTGAGATGCGCCAAATTGACCTCCTCTAAACTTTTTACTTCGACATTTGCGACTATTTCGTCTTCTATGTTTACTCATTTTCTTCATATATTTATCAGTATATTTTATTTTGGAAGTACGATGTTTTTTTTTACCTCCTACTGGATTTTCTGTCGGATTTGAATCATTTTTAGCTTCATTAATTTGTTCGTTTAATTTATCGTCAAATGCGTTTAACGCGTTCATTAACCAAACCTTTGTTAATTCAATAGCATCTTCATTTACTTTAATTTCTTTATCTTCTTTTTCTTCTTTATCTTCTATTGCATTTTCTTGTTTTTCTTCTTTATCTTCTTTTTCTACTATTGCATTTTTTTCTTTTTCTTCTTTTTCTTCTTTTTCTTCTATTGCATTTTCTTTTTTTTCTTCTTTATCTTCTTTTTCTTCTATTACATTTTCTTCTTTTTCTTCTTCTCCTAATTCCTTTTTATCTTTTTCTTCTTTTTTTTCTAATTCCTTTTCATCTTTTTCTTCTTTATTAATTTCTTTAAGTTCAATTCCTGATTCTTCAGTCATTTCTATTATTATAATACAACATATTTAGTTAACTATAATTTTGCTAAATATATTAATAATAAAAATAACAATATGATTATAATTTTTTTCTGGTATTTAGATGATTGATACGTCTAGTATTCTTAAATGTTTGTCGATTTCTATTTTTTGAATGTAGTCGTCGTCCCCCTTTAGTAATATCTTCTTTAACATAATGACCATTATTACGAACAACATTAAATAGAATATCATGAAACATATTATAAAAATTTAATGCGTATTCTGTAGCAAGTTTGTTCACATTATTTGTATCATGTTCCTTACCAGTATTGTTATCAATCGTATGTGTATGTTTATCAACTACTTCTTTAAAATTAATATTAATATCCGAGTTACTTGATTGTGGTTCAGAAGAATTATTTGACATTGAATATTATAATAATAATATATAATATTATTTTGAGATATTGTTTCGAGATATTATTTTGATATATTATATTAATATTTTTCGAGATAATCTAGTAGTATTTAGAAATAATTTAATAAAATATCAAGTAAAATAATTAAAATATTTAGAATAATATAATGGACCTTAAGGCAAAAATAAGTGGATTATTTATTATTGCTGCGATAAACTTTTTAATGTTAATATATCTTATTATATTAGTTACTACAAACCAAAGTTTGATAAATAAAAATAAAGGGTTAATTACTAGTAATACTAGTTTAATTAAAAATACTAAATAAAATACTAATAAAATACTAATAAAATAATAAATACTTATTGAAAATATTTATTATTTACCACAAATTAGAATAGTCAATATAGCTAAAATCATGATGAATATAAAGATGATTATACAAACCGCTATATAAATATATGGACGTAATTCATACATAATCATTTCGATAACTGGTTCAAATATAATATTTCTAATTTTATATTTGATATCTTCTCTTTTTAAAATATCTAAACATTGCGATAATAGAGTACTACTATTATGGTCCTTCATAATAAACACAATGAAAAAGATATATTAATTTTTGCGATTTATAAATATTATTCTTTTCCTATTCTCTAATAATGAGTCATATTATTGAGCCAAATGATGATTTTGACTTTAAGTTATTACATTTATCAAATCCATCTTCTGTTCCCGGAAGTGCATATTTTACAAAATTATATTATTCTGGAAAACCGCTTTATATACAAACTCCTAAAAGTTATACAAAAAATGGTTTTGTTAAACATGGAAAAAAAATATATTCAGAGTTAATGTTTGACAATAATGAAACAGAGTTTATTCGTTGGTTAGAAAATCTAGAGAATAGATGTCAAGAATTAATACTTGAAAAAGGTGATGAATGGTTTCAAGAAAAAATGGAGAAATCAGATATAGAGTCAGCTTTTACATCGCCAATAAAAATATATCGTTCTGGTAAAAATTATTTAGTAAGAACGAATATCAAGGTTAATTCAGCAACAAATATAGCAAGTATAAAAATCTATAATGAAAATGAAGTACCTTTACAAATGGATGATATAACGAATGATAAGCAGATTATATCTGTGATTGAGATACAAGGCATTAAGTTTACATCACGAAGTTTTCAAATAGAGATAGAAATGAAACAAGTAATGTTATTAGATAATGAAATAATATTCGACAAATGTGTGATTCAATCGGTTATTAAACCGAAAACAATAAGAGATGATAATATTTTAGATGTGAAAAATATGTTATCAAAAGATATAAAATGTGAAATAGAATTACCTGAAATATTATTAAATAATAATAATAATGAAGATGAGTTATTAGAAAAAATGAATAAAGATACAATAGAAGAAGATAATGGTGAGCAAGGTGAGCAAGATGTAGATTCTGATGATGAAGAAGAAGTAGTAGAAGTAATAAAAGAAGATAAGTCATCATCAATAAAACCCGAAAATATATTAATAAATGATTTAGAGAAAGAAAGCGATTTAACGCCTAGTGAGCTGAGTGATATTTCGACAGTAGATTTAGAAGTGGATATAGGAGAAGAATCTATTAAATTAAAAGACCCAAAAGAAGTATATTATGACATATATAGATTAGCGAGAAAAAAGGCGAGAAAATTAAAGCATCAAGCACTTTTAGCATTTTTAGAAGCGAAAAATATTAAGAACACTTATATGTTAGAAGATTTAGAAGAAGACGACAGTGTAATAAGTGAATTAGATTTTAAACATATTGAAGAGATTTTGAATTATAATACAGAAGATTTATAATTATATTAGAATTATGATTTAGAAGAATTATAATTAAGGATTAATTAAATGTATATCTGAAAATATTTTATTCTAATTTTATATAATGGGTTCAGGACTTGATTTCAAAAAACACGGACTTCAATATTTAATCATATTATTGGTGATAGTATTTGGAATATGGTATATATATTGTTATATGAATAATAAGGGCAAAAATGGTTCAGAGTCAATGTCATCTAATACAAAGAATAGTAGTGTATATAAACAAAGTAACTCAAAGAATAATTCTAGTTCATCATCGAATACTGGTGTAATTCCATCTGAACCATTAGGACAAAATGAGGTGTTTTCATCTGTTTCTGGAATTGGAACACCTAAGCAAGGTATGCCCACATCTTGTACAAAACAGAATATACAGAATCCATCCGAATTATTACCCAAAGATACAAATAGTCAATGGGCACAATTGAATCCATCTGGTAAAGGTGAATTAGCAAATATTAATTTATTAAAAGCAGGATATCATATTGGAATTGATACTATTGGACAATCATTAAGAAATGCTAACTTGCAGATTCGGTCAGAACCACCTAATCCACAATTATATGTTGGTCCATGGAATGCCAGCACAATTACACCTGATTTTATGAAACCGCCATTAGAAATTGGAAGTACTACTGCAACTTTACAATAATTAACTAACTATAATATAATATATGATTGAAAAATATATATTATATATATTCATTGGAATTGCTATATTAGTATGTTTAAGAATATATTATGAATCGGAAAACTTACAATTAAAATGTGTAATTTCCACTGTAGATGGTAATAAATATTGTGTAAGAGACAGAGCAATGATTCATGAGGCAGTAGACTTATTAGCACATGTTGTTGTAAAATTGACAAAATTGGTGGATTATATGGCAACAAAATATCCGAATAATCCAGATATTTTGAAATTGAAGAGAAATTACAATCCAAAAAAAATAACGGAGACCTTACCAACAAGTGAATTAACCGCGTATAGCGAGAATAAAGGCGAGAAAATGGCATTTTGTCTGAATAAAACAAAAAATACTGAAACGTTAATAGATGAAAATACATTGACATTTGTTGGAATCCATGAATTAGCACATACAATGACTACATCTATAGGTCATAAACAAGAGTTTTGGAAGAACTTCAAGTTTCTTCTAGAAAATGCTGTGAAAATTGGCATTTATACGCCTGTCGATTACAAGAAAAATAAACAGAGTTATTGTGGTATGCTTATTACTGATAATCCATATTATGATTTATAAATTATAATACTATAATTATAATACTTATAATATTATAAATACTTTATATATGTCACAATCACGATTAGAAACATATAAACCTTATAAAATATTTCAATTAAAAAACGAAACAGATATCAAACGTGTTATTATATTTTATGGAGATACCGGAATTGATGATCTCGATTTAAACGAAGTTTATCAAAGAGATAGAAACTCTAATATAATACAAAAAATAATGCAAGATATATTTAGTGAATCAGAGAGAAAAATGATGTCTCTTGCGGTTGAAGATATAAATATATATTTTTCTCGACAACAGATTCATTTGGATGATACTATAAGTGATATAAAGTTGAAAATAACTTATGCAATAAATGAAGTATTGAGTCAACTCATTTCATATGATGAAATATATATATATTGTACAAAACTACAGAAAATGAATATAGTAAGATTATATCAAACATTGACAAATAATAAACGACGTTCTATTACTCGTAGTCGTTTGGATAATTGTCTTTCTAATATTAATTTAAATCGAGAAAAAGTAAATGTTATATTCGACATAGAATATAAGACTGAATATGATTATGATGATATTATTTCGTTGAATATTGAAGAACAATATTTTTATTTAAATAATGCTTTAGGGCAGAAAAATAAGGATTTTTATGTAGTTAATCCTTTTATAGAGAAAGGTGATAAAGATATTGATGTAATGATTACGACAAATAATGAATTACTTATGAATTATGTCGAAATATTAGATAATAGTATTTATTTATGTTTAGCGAGCGATGTTTATGCTCTAAATCGCAGAGATGATGCAAAAATATATTATCCTTATTTATTCGAAAAAGGAATAATAAATACTGAACAATTGATTTTACGACAAAAAGAATTAGTAGAACAGAGTATTAGATTAGTGGATACAAATCGTATAGATTATTATAAAGTTGATACATTATATGATATACAACGGTTATCGATTGAACATTTAAATAAAGCTACGTTTGGAACAGGTATTCAAATGATACGAATAACAATGAAACCTGATTTTCAAATTAAAATACCATTAGATGTTGTATTCAAATTAATTCATGCAAGCGAGACAAATCCTTTTATTAAATACAATCCAGACAAGGCGAGTGAGAATATTTTTAGATTATACGCAAATAAAGTATCTACGGATGGTCGTAAAATACCTTATGTTCCAATGAATACAAATACCAAGGCTAGATATGATACATTAGCTAATATTAATACATTAAACCGTGATTTTGGTATTCTTACCAAAGCGTACAAGAGCGTTGTATCTGCTTATATTTATACAGAAGAAACTGAAGTTTGCATTTGTGAGTTTTATGAGAATGGTGATATACAGATTTATTGCAAGTTTTTGGATGTAAAAATATTGAATGAAGTTGAAGATTTTATTCACAGACGAGTAAATCCTTTAATTGAATATTTAAAAGTAAATATGGAACATAACGGATATAATATATTATTATTCGAGACGTTCCATGCTGATAATATTATAGTAAATAATATTCATTATCAGAGTATTTATAATATGACAAAGAAGATATATGAGAATAAACAATTAGATTTTACTAATATAATTGATTGTATTAATGCTGTATTTATTGCAGAAAAAATAAGTGGAGTAGATGTTCCATTGAGATTTAAGAGAGTTGTCGATTTTGATGAAGGTGTATATATAGAATCATCTATATTGGATTTTATAAATGGTGGAGAATATAGTAAATCACGAGAATATACAAAAAATGATTTTATACAGTTATTAATGGTAAATTACAATATGAATAAATCAGATGCAACACGTTTAATAACACAAACTAGTAGAGAGTTTCAAATGAAACAGGATGCGGCAACAATGGGAAATATTAAAATGCGAAAAATAAAGTTTAACATTCCTGGATTTAAAGTAGTATTTCATTGTGATAACATAAAGTTTAAAATAATTGTTACAATAGAAGAAATAAATAATATAGCTTATTTGGATATATTACCAATATATATTGATTCTGTTATACAATTATTACAAGAACGAGACAAAATTACAATTCCTTTAGATTGTTATAGAGAGTCATCTAAAGAAATTGTTAATACAACTGTTGCAGATATTACAGATTTTATTAATAAAACTCGTCAAATTGTAGATATAAATGCTTCTTTGTCGAAAAAAGAAGAAGAAGATATAGATAATCAGAATATGGATCAAGATGAATATGAAGATGAATTAAATAATAATGGAATGATTGGTATAGGATATAATAGTTCTGATGATTTCGAGACAAATAGTGATAATAGTAATAATAGTAATATAGGTGGTAAATCTAATTCATCATCATCTGACATGGAAAATATAGTTGACGAATCAAGTGCTTCATCATCTTCTTCATCTCAAATAATAGAAGAACCAAAATCATCTTCTTCTTCTTCTCAAATAATTAATGAACCACAATCTTCTTCATCTCAAATAATTAATGAACCACAATCATCTTCATCTCAAATAATTAATGAACCACAATCTTCTTCATCTCAAATAATTAATGAACCACAATCATCTTCATCTCAAATAATTAATGAACCACAATCATCTTCATCTCAAATAATTAATGAACCACAATCATCTTCTTCTCAAAAAATAGAAGAACCACAATCTTCTTCTTCTTCTTCTCAAAAAATAGAAGAACCACAATCTTCTTCTTCTTCTTCTCAAAAAATAGAAGAACCACAATCTTCTTCTCCTGAAATAATAGAAGAACCACAATCTTCTTCTTCTTCTTCTCAAAAAATAGAAGAACCACAATCTTCTTCTTATCAAATAATTAATGATGACAATATCCCAAATGGGGAAAATAAAGAAGAAGAAATATTCTCGAAACAAGAAGAAAAAAATGCTAATATAACTCAACCAATCGCAAATAATTATAGTAATATTGGATTATCATCATCATCACTATCATCTGATAAATTAGAACAAAATGATATTATTCAACAATTAGATTCAGATGTCGAAATTAATTCGAATAGTTTACAATCGCCAGAACAAAACCAAATTATTATGAAAGACTCTACTATTCCAAATGAAGATAATGAATGGTTAGAAAATTGGGATGGACGCAGTTTAACATATCCTAATCCATTTCAATCTAGAATCGAGAATAAAGAATTAATTTTCTTTGAAAAAAATGTTAGTAATCTGTATAAAAAATATTCAAGGTCTTGTCAATCAGTTCAAAGAAGACAGCCTGTTCTAGTAACAGAATCAGAAATGCGTCGCATATTAAAAGATATACCAGACTTTTTAGAAAAAGGATTACGTGACCAAACAATCATCAGGTTTGGAACAAATCCTAAATCAACTAATTATTATATATGTCCTAGATATTGGTGTTTAAAAACATGGTCTCCAATAACTGATAAAAATGCAAAAATATGTGGATGGCCAAAAATCATACCTCCCAATGCAAAGACAGTAAAACCGGGTGAATATGTATATCATTTCTATTATAAAGATGTTCACGGTACGGATGATGAAAATTATAAACAACATTATCCTGGATTTATCAATAATAAAGATGGATTATGCATGCCTTGTTGTTTCAGTAAAATCGAGAAAAAACAAAAAGAATTAAAGGCAAAATGTACAGCATCTAATTTACCAGACCCAATATTAGAACCCGAACGATTTGCTGCTGCAATGATTTCAAATCAACAAGAAGAAAAAGAAGAAAAAGAAGAAAGAGAAGAAAAAGAAGAAAGAAAAAGAGAAGAAGAATCAGAGGAAGTTCAACCAACAACTATAAAAAAGGCAGCAAAAGAAAAAGGTAAAACTCATGAAGATATTAAGAAACCAGCAAATTTTCCGCTCTCAAAAGGTATGTATGGACATTTACCAATAGATTTAACAATGTTCTTAAATCATCATAATGAATCGGGTTGTAATATAGAATATACTGATAATATAAACAAAATTGTAAAAGGTAAAGAATGCTTACTACGAATTGGTGTAGAAGCAGACCCATTACAATCATTTATATCTTGTTTATCAGTATTGTATAAATATGTATATAATACACAAGACCAAAATAATATAATTTCTACAGCAAAATCAATAAAAGATTTCAAAGAAGAAGTTTTAATTCCGTTTGTAACATTAGACCGATTTATTAGTTCTCAAAATGGCGACCTAATACAAATGTTTAAATCAGAACCAAATTCATCTGCAGAAAATACGAAATCAGAAAAACAAAAACCAAATATTACATATTATCAAGAATCTCTATTATATGAAAAACTATTTAAAAATATACAATCCCCAATTGGGGAGAATGACCCAAAATACCAATATTTTGTCAATGTTATACAATCATATGAAAACTTTATTCAGTATTTAAAAGATGACACTGTTATAATAGATTATACATATTTATGGGATATGATTTGTAGTCCTGATGGATTATTTATCGAGAAAAAAGGTATCAATATGGTTATTCTATATTCGGCTTGTAATGATGAAACATGTAATATTGAAATTATTTGTCCTACAAATCATTATTCTTCAAATGCTTATAGTCCTTCAAAATCAAGCGTTTTTATATACACCGCAACTAATAATGGTCACCAATATTTTGAACCGATTTTTATGGTAAAAAATAACGATGCTAAGTTTATAAGTCAATTGCCTTTTTTTTATCTACGAAATCCTTATTTATCTCCGAATATAAAGAGAGTATTAACTAAAGTAATCGGTCCTATTATGAAACATCAATGTAATCCAATACATAAATCGAGAGTATATAAATACGAAAATCCAATGTTATTAGATGATATTGTCAAAGTATTAAAACGACACGATTATGAAATTATATATCAAGTTGTTAATTATTCTAGTAAAGTCATATCATTATATATTCATAAATATGAAAACGGTAAATTATTAGAAGGAATTGTTCCTTGTTTTCCATCATCTATAAGAAATGATTATGATTATGTATTTATTGGCGATTCGAGAATATACAATACATATAAAAAAACCCGCAATTTTTTAAAACATATAAATAAAATTACAAAAATAAATTGTAAACCAATTATAAAAGTTTTAGAAGATGAGAGTATTGTTGGCATAATAACAGAAACAAATCAGTTCGTTAAACTCAGTGAACCGGATGAATATATTGAAGATCTCGAAAATGATGATGATTTGATACCATTAAGAGAAAATAATCTACTTGATTATTATAAAGACGAAGATATATTATTAAATGAAACAGAAGAAGATAAAGAACGGACAGAAAAAATACTTCTCATTCGATTAGAAAGCATGTTTTATAATGCTTTTAGGAATACGATTCGTCTTCTTTTGAATAAATATGATTATGTCAAACTGAGAGAACAATTAGAGAATATTATACAGAATATGTTTTTTACATATAATCAGAAGTATAAAATGGTATTAGATATATTGAAACATTTAGTACGTGTTAGTAATAAAATCAATTTTGTCGATATAGAAGTGAAAGATTATATTGGTATTATTGGAGAGTTTTCATCATGTTTATTTTTAGAAAAAACAGAATGTGATGTTCGAAGACCTCTTTGTTCTTTTACAACAGATTGTCAATTGAACTTACCCAATAAAGGCTTCTTATCTGAAAAATTAAAATACGATAATGAAACTATATATTTTGGTAAACTTACGGATCAATTAATACGATACAAAAGAATCAACTCTTATATATTCAAACCAAATACATATTTATCATTTGGTTCTTTGAATTATAACTTGAATAATGATGAAATATTGATTATGGAGACAGAATTAAAAGACTATTTCAAGAACTTGACAGAAGATAAAATGAATCCATATATTCATTATAATACATATGACAATGCAATTTTGACAGAAAATATAATTTCTTTAACAGACATTGGAAAAAATGATAACAGCAAATGTGTTACCGAAAACGAACAATTTAGTATGTTATATTGGAAAAAATGTTTTAACCCAATATATTTTGCTGCATTCAAATATAGTAATCTTATTGATTGTGGTTATCAAATTATTATTGATATTGTAAAACGTATTAATGGTAAAGATATAACAGTAGATTTTATAAAAGCAACATTATATAAATTATATAATGCTTTATTTGACAAATATCGAGATAAATTAATTAATATATTGGAGATAGAAGGTAAAAAGTATTTGACAGACCAATTAGCACGGAAAATAATTAATCTTGTTGATTTTATTTTTTCGGATGATTTTTTTATTACAAACTTTGACTTAATGATTTTAATGATTGAGTTTCAAATACCATCAATACTTATTTCACATAAACCAGTATTTCTCTCTTTATATGAAAGACGATTTTTGATATTGAATAAATCTCCAGATGAATCTATAAATGAATATGTATTTATTATTACTTCTCCTTCGAGAAATGAACATATTGTAAATTATAAATTAATTAATAAAATAGAAGATAATAGTATTCTTATTTCATTGGATGAATTACATTGTAATAAGAGAGATGATATTATAAATGCTCTCAGAGAAGATACTGATATAGATTTATTTTTAACTTCTTATGAAATAAAAAAGAAGACAAAATATCAAGAAAGAGCACAATTATCAGAATTAAATGAATCAATTCGTTTAGAACCACCTTCTACAGCAGCAGCAGCAAAACAAACTACAGAGACAGCAATAAATCCAAATCCTCGTATTCAAAAAATCAAAAATGTTAAGAAAAAAGGTAATACTACTAAAAAAATATTATTATTGGATGAAGACATTATAAAAGAGAAAAGTATAATTGAAGAACTTATTTCAACATATACTTATTCAGAATGGAATAAACTCCGCAAAAATCCAAACTCTGATATACCACCACAATATAATCAATATCGTGCATTAAGTTTTCCAGAATTAAAGAAAAAATATGGAATTAAAATAAAAACTAAAAGAAATCGACAATATCTTGAGATTGAAGATGATAATGATAATTAATAATAGTGACCAAGAAGTATAAGTTTGTAAAATAAAAAAATACTAAATGATAATAATATTTTGTCGATTATTATCATTTAGTACAATAAAAATAATATGTTAATATTATACAATTAATTATTAACCATAATTATGAATCATAGATAGATATATTATAATCCATCTGGTAAATAACCATCATCTTCTGCTTCTTCTACTAAGTCATGTTCTGTAAAGTGAATATTATTATTAATTTTTAATTTAGAAGTAGCACAATCTGAACCAGCTGCTTCTTCAATATGACTGAAATGTTTATTAATAACTTCTTGATAATCTTCTTTGCGATATTTATTTTCTTCAGTAATAATCAATTTCTTCATTGTATCAATATCCAATATAATCTGAAATGCGTTTGTACCAAACATACCTTCTTGTCCAACCATTACATTAGCAGATATTCCTCGCATAATATCTAATTCTCCATGTTTTGCTGCCTTTAAGAACATTTCGGGTGTTTCTTCAAATGATGCTTTTGCGATAGGACCAATATTATCGTTATTGATTCCATGACGGAATATTGATATTAGTTTACTCGAATATGTCATTCTGTCACACAACATCGCCATATGATGATAATTAATATAACCTCCATCAAACTCTAATACTTCTGATAATTCCGCATAAATAGTTTGTCTTGCTGCTTCAATACCGAGTACATTATAAACTTCCATAATATCATTACTAATTGTTCTCGACATGTCAATATAATCCAATGCAAGTATATCCAATAAATTAGAACCAACTGTATCCAATACCCATATATCTTTCTTCTTGAAAATACCAGATTGTTCAGATACATTATTCAAAATCTTACGCAAAATAACCTTATTAATCTTCTTTATACCACGAATGATTGTATTATTTAATAATTGTTCTTGAAAGTTCTTCAAAATATAAATCTGGTCAAACTGGTCTAATGATGCAACAGAACCCTTCTTCTGTGATTGAAGTAAATTATTCATACGAATACGAAATACGAGACTATCTGAATTATAGTCAGAGAATATACATGAAATATCATTACCGTAACTATTCTTTAGGGTGAAATGAATATCATCCATAGTAATATTCTTTTCTAGCATGACTTCAGCATTCATTTCCATTCGTAACATCCATTTTGATTTATCTATGCTTGGTCCACTTTTGCCGTCTACATTACATTCATCTATCATCTGTTCAAAACGATTATATTGTTGTAACAATTCTGTATCATTAAAACAAGAACTATTTGTAGTTTCATCTGATGGTTCAAAACATATTTCTATTGTATCAACAAGATCAACCAATTTCGTATATTCCAATGAATACATAATAGATTGTGCTTTGATACGGTCGTCTTCATCTTCTGGTTTCATATAAATTGTCAATGAAGGATTTTTAGGTTCTGATGATAATGATAAAACTTCTTCAATACGAGGAACACCACGTGTAACATTTGATTTACTCGAAACTCCAGCAAAATGAAATGTATTAAGAGTTAATTGAGTTGTTGGTTCACCAATACTTTGCGCTGCAATCATACCCACCATTTCACCTGGAGCAACAATTGCACGTTTATAATCAAGTGATATTTTTTCTAATAGAAGAACTAATGCTGAACGGTTAAACCGTTTTACAAATAATAGTTCTTTTGGTGCAAGATAGAAGTAGAATAATGTCTTAAATAAATCAGTTGGTGGAGAATAGTATATTTTGTCTAAATTAGATAGACACTCTGTTATCATATTAAATGCTTCCAAGAATGTAATATCGATGATTGAGTTTGCATTAATTAACATTTGGTTCTGGATATTACCAATTAGATAATGAAATGCGACCGGACAATAAACATTACTGTCATCTTTATATCGGAAAATATTTTCGACAATATCATTACGTTTTTGAATCATCAAATCAGTATAAAACTTACACAATTTTTTAGTTTCAGTAATTTCTTTTTTGTATTTTTTGAAGGCATCACCCGTCATAATACTTTTTAATGATTTCAATAATGCAGCATCATTTGGGAAATCATTATGAGAATAAATATCTTGTATACTCATTTTCACGAGAGGAACCGTCTGGTTTTCAACTTTGACAGTATCAATAGCATCATCACCATATATGAATTGAACAACTTTATTTTTATTTGTTCTGACTGTCATGTCATATGATACCATCAAATCTTCCAAACCCTTGATTAATCGTCTTTGAATATAACCAGTTGTAGATGTTTTCACAGCAGTATCAATCAAACCAACACGACCACCCATTGCATGAAAGAAGAGTTCTTGTGGAGAAAGACCATTAATATATGAGCTTTCTACAAATCCACGAGAAATCGGACTATCATCATACTTTGTGAAATGAGGTAATGTACGATGGTCAAATCCATAAGGAATACGTTTTCCATCAACATTTTGTTGTCCAAGACATGAAATCATTTGTGAAATATTCAAATCACTTCCTTTGGAACCGGCATTAACCATAATAACAAACCTATTATTCTTACTCAAACTCTTCAATCCAATTGACCCAGCCTCATGTGTTGCTTTGTTTAAAATATTATTTACTTGCGTTTCGAACTCGTCTTGATTTGTTCTTCCAGTTTTGTTTTCAAAAATACCAATATGTGTTTGATCAATAAGATTCTTGACGTCTTCTTTTTTTGAAGTAATTTCTTTGATGATATGATGTTTTGTCTCATCATTCGCAATTAAATCGTCAATACCAACACTATATGCACTTGACTTCATATATTCAGTGACAATGTTTTGTAAATCGTCGATAAAGTTGGATGCTGCCATATTTCCAAAATCATTACAAGTACGCTGAATGATACTTTTTGAACCTCCTCCAAGAACACCTTTCTCCATTTGTCCACGAATGTATTCGCCATTTTTTATTTCAAGAATATTATTGGATGTTTCCTTATCTTCATCTTTTTTGAATAACTTGGTAGGATATTTCAGTGACAATGGAGGCATAATTTGCGATAATATATGGAAGTTAGAAATGAATCCATCATTGTTCTGTAAAATATCATCTAATTTGTTTTCATTGACACGTTGAAATCCCATCAATAAGTTCATTGCTGTTCTAGCTTCAAAACGGATATTAGGTCGTGTGAATCTATTACTACCTAACATTGAGTCTTGAAATATACCGATAATAGGTGAATTATTTGCTGGACTAATTATTTGATTAGGAACTGCTGCCAAGTTCCTCAATTCAGACTCTGCCTCTACGTCTTGAGGCATATGTAAGTTCATCTCGTCGCCATCGAACGATAACTCCGTAAGGTTTCCCAAACGGTCGGACTGTATCTTAAGCTCACTCAGATTGGTTAGATCTTCACAGCGAACCAACACCCGTTCAGTCTCTGAGTGCCTTCCATATCCTTACCATAATGGATTTAGGAAGTAACACTGCGGATTGCCCAATCCTTTACATTATTACCATTGGGTTCGGCAATTAACCGAGTTCCTCGATAATGTTTCCATCAACGAGTGGTAGTAAAGGCTCTAAGGGTGTTCCCGCATCAAGGTGTTTTGCAAATAAATCTATATATACTTGAGGCAAATCAAGATTATGTTTAATATGATATTCTTGTAGTGTTATAAGATGAGCACTAATCTGCTCTTTAATTATTTTATTATTTTTAGATAAATTATCTTTAGACGACAAAGGCATTGTATTTCTCCAATTAAATGCTAATAATTGTTCGGATTTATCAGTTAAATCAAATCTGGATATTGGTATAACGTGGTGAATATGCCATTCTTTACCGTGATTTTCCAAAGTACAATTTTGATTATAACTGAATATCCATTTGAAGTATTCGTGAGAATAACAACCAAGATAATCAATAGAATGCAGATCTTTATTTTTATATCGTAGACAATTGTAGATACGTGTTCTAATATATCGTTTAAACTTTTCAACAGGGTCATCTCGTTCACAATCACGACATTTCAAGCGATTATAACGGAATCTGTCTTTGTGTTTAATTTCATGACAATATCTACATTGTTTATTATCTATACCGATTAAAGATTGTTGTTCTTGTAATATTTTGCGTTTTTCAATAACCTTATTGTGTTTAATTTCACTGCATTCTTTTATAATTTTTAATCTATATTCTTCATCATTTTTATACCTTTGTCGTCTTTTATAATTATTACAGTTACGACAAACTAAACCATGTCCAAGTTTATAAAAGTGTTCAATAGTTTTTGTTTCTTCACAAACAGAACAAACTTTATGTGTGACAATTTGCGGTTTAGTGTCGTCCATTATTGTATTAGTATGATTATGTCTATTTAAATTGTTTGCCTCAAGTATATTTGATTTATTCACTAGAGAGTTGCACGCTTTTCACGCTCCCTGTTGCTAACCTCGATGGCTTATGACTTTAAATTGTCACATTTTCGATCAGCATTGTATGGTTTTGTGTCAGCAACATTCATCCTGAAGGTATCACCTTGCTTCATAATTCGTGCGACATGTCCCATCATTGACATTCTGTGTAACGTCGGTTGACGATTGAACAGAATGATATCGCCATTCATCATATGACGATGAATGATATCACCATCTTCTAGAATAATTGAATTGCGGTCAATATATCGCAGAGTGATGGTATTGCCATTTTTCTTCTCGAGAATCTTAGCACCGGGATGAATATCGGGACCATTTCGCACCAATTTTGTCAAGAACGCACGATTTCGTTCATTCACAAGAACAGGTTTGGTAATATTTTTTGCTATTTTCATTGGAATACCGAGTTCTCTAATGGAAATATTGGGATCCGCAGTAATAACAGAACGCGCACTAAAATCAACACGTTTTGCCATCAAGTTACCTCTCATACGACCACCTTTCCCACTCAAACGGTCTTTGATAGATTTCAATGGACGACCTGAGCGTTGTGCCACAGAAGATACTCCTGGCAACTTGTTGTCGACTTGTGTTGCAATATAATATTGTAATAAGGTTGTCCAATCTTCAATAATATTTTCATTCGCATTTATTTGTATTTTCTCTTGAAGAGTGTTGTTTGTCTTAATAATATTTACTAAAATATGACTCAAATCGTCTTCGCTTCGTTGAGAAGAATCATGTTTAACAGAAGGTCTTACTGGTGGTGGAGGAACTGCCATGACTTGACATATCATCCAATCTGGTCGACTCCAAATTGGACTGAATCCCATAAAATTGACATCTTCATCAGATATTCGCCGAAATATTTTCAATATCATTTCTGCGGTTAATTTGATGACAATATCATCTTTCCATTCAGCAATGATTGTCGCTAAACCTTCTTTGCGTACCTTTAATGGTTGCATACAACCACAACCATCATCATTGTCTTCACCACAATAATGTTTCTTACTAGCGAGATTGAATACATATTTCCATCTTTGTTCTCCAACTAATTTGAGAGCTTGTTTATACGTTATTTTGTTGATAAGCAATTTGCTACATTTAAAGCAAACACAACGCAGTATTTTGAGTATTGTATTAAAATATTGTATATAAAATACAGGTCGTGCTAATTCAATATGACCGAAATATCCAGGCGTCTTCATATAATCCAATCCATCTGTCGGACAAATGAGACCAGGCTCTAATACGCCCATTCGTGGATCAAATAGACCACCTATAACAGGTTTATTATTAATATATGTATCTCTCGAAGTAATTTCCGCAACAGAACTATTCCGAATTTCTTCGGGAGATAGAATACTGAATTGAATCCCAATGATTTTACTAGGATTTGTTTTGTTCAATGACATTCTTCTCTTCTAATATAAAAGATTTATTTATATTGTTTAAAATCAATTTATTTTTATTTAGAGATATATTGTTATTATAATAATTTGTTATTACGGTATTTTATCTTTTAATTTAATTTATTAATTATTGAATATTGAATTATTAAGAAATATAAGTTATTAAGAAATATAAGTGATATGATATAATATATATAAATATTATGAGGTATACAAACAAGAATATATCGAGTAAAAAAGGTAAAAGTATAGACATAAATAATGGTAGTTTATTTCCAATAGTATCATTTGAAAAGCAATTTATTGTTAATAAAAAATCATTATTAAACCAAACTCGTAAAAAACAATATAAACAACGAATTAAATTGATTAAAAAATTTTATAATAATACACAGTTTAATCCTAAAGATGATTTTTATAATTGGGTTAATTATGATTGGTTAAAAAACTTTAAAATACCAGAAGGTGATAAATATATTGTAGAGTTTGATGATTTTCGTCTTGTACAAAGAAAAGTATATGAACAATTATTCGATATAATAGAAAACTATTTAAAAACATCTAAAAATACAACTTTCGGTAAATGTTTAAATACTTTTTATAATTCAACAAAAACATTTTCATCTCTTGAAGAATTACGTATAAACTCAGATAACATGATAATGAAATTGGATAATTTAATGAAAGATGATAATAAAGAAAACTTATGGGTATTATTGGGATTATTTAATAAAACCGCAGGAGAACTCAATTCTGTTGGTTTACCTTTTGTTTATGATATGAGTCCAGACGGTATTGAACCAATAAAGTTTCGTCCAGTATTAAATGGTCCGAGTTTTATAATGGTTGATATCAATGTATATTTTGATGATTGCACTGATTACGAATATAAAGCTAAATATAAGAGACATTATTTCAAAACAATTATGAAATTATTTGATACTATATTTGGTAAAGGTCATGGTTTTGATCCAAATGATATATTTCAGATAGAAGTAAAAATGTTAAATGCTTATGGAAAAATAACAGAAAAGGAAGACCCTAATAGTTATAATATAATAACCAAAACAGAAGCTTTGTCGAAATATAAGTTTAATTGGGATATATTTTGTAAAACGATGGGATTTGAAAAGACGCCAGATTGGTTTATTACAAATAGTGTAAATTATCTAAAATATGGTACGGAAATGTTATTAAATGAATGGAATACAAAAGCATTAAGAACATATTTTATTTTTAATTATGTAAGACAAACCGCATTATTTTGTAAAAAAACACGAGAAATTATATATCAATTTCGTGGAAAATTTGAAAGAGGCGAACAAGGTGATATTATAAATGAAAATATAAGTGGTATATTCGAATTAGGATTGGCATTTAATACATTTTTATCTAATCAATACATCAAGAAATATAAGAATGAAAATAATATTAAGTATTTAGAAATATTAACAGAAGAATTAAGGCAAATCTTTATACGAATGATTCAAAATAATAAATGGTTATCTTCAAACGCACAAAATAGTGCAATTTTAAAATTAAATGATATGAAAATTATTATTGGTTCTCAACCCATTTTACGAAAAGACCCAATTTTACATTATACTGATAACTTACTCGAAAATATGATTATGATATTTCAATGGCGTTTTAATCAGACATTATTACTTGATGGTAAATCGACAAAAAATGTTGATATTCCAACAATGGATTGGAGTCAATATCCACCAAAATTTACGGGAACACAAGCATATGTAGTAAATGCTTCTTATACGCCAATAAAAAACTCTATATATATACCATTAGGATATATTCAAAAACCATTTATAGATATGACAATGAGTATTGAATATATATTAGCACATGTAGGATTTACTATTGGTCATGAAATGAGTCATTGTTTAGATGATTGGGGTAGTAAATATGACCAAACAGGACGTTTATATGATTGGTTTACAAAAAAAGATAAAATCATATTTAAGAAGAAACAAGATGATATTCTCGCGCAATATAAAGAGTTTGCAAAGAGAGACGGAATAACATATGATGTAGAATTAGGTTTAGGAGAAGATATGGCTGATATTTCTGGATTGGCAATTTGCGTAGAATATTTAGCAAACTTACATAAATTCCAAAACAAAATTATGCCTATTCAAAAATTATCGTTTGAACAATTTTTTATTTATTATGCGTATCAAATGCGACAAAAAATATTCAAACGTGCGTTAAATGCAAATTTAAAGACGAATCCTCATCCATTAGATAAATATAGAACAAATATTCCTTTGTCTCGTTCAATTATATTTAGGGAAATATTTGATATAAAGAAAGACAATAAAATGTGGTGGCATAATACTGATACAATTTGGTAGAAATCATATATTTTTTTATTTGTTTCGAATAATTTAGACATTTTATAAAAAAATAATCTCACCGTAAGTTATAATGGGAAAAATTACTCGTCGTTCAAGATCAAGATCAAGATCCGCCTCTAGATCAAGATCCGCTGCTAGATCAAGGTCCGCCGCTAGATCAGCATCAGCTTCAGCTGCTAGAGCAGCAGCCATGTCAGCATCTAGAGCAGCAAAAGCAGCAAGAAGTGTTGCTGCCGCCGCATCTAGAGCAGCAAAAGCCGCTAGATCAGCAACGAGGTCACGTTCAGCTAAAGCATCTAGATCCGCATCTGCTAGAGCTGCCGCTGCCGCATCTAGAGCAGCAAATGCTAATGTTGCCGCGTCTGCTAATATTCGTCTCGCCGCTGCAAGAGCAGCAACCGCAAGTGCAGCAGCATCGCGTGATTAATTTATTTATTTTATTTTATATGATTGAACCATTTAATAATTGAATAATTTCGACAAATAATTTGTCGAAATTATCCGAATCCAAAAGTATTTTCAGTAGAAAAGCTTATATATAAAAACCCATCTGGTTCTTTATATTGTTCATAAATATCCGAAATAAATGCTGAACTTGGTGGAATATTATTATTAATAAATAAAAAAAGAGCGGTATCTTGGTTAATATTAATTAATTTTCGCATAATACAGATGAATTGACCAATAATAATGTCTCTTGGCACTAAAAACTTATTCTTTTTTATATTTAAAATATTTTGAGATTTTATTTTTTCACATATTATAGGTATTTTATTTGGGTATTTTTTTAATATTCGGTCAGATTCTTTTTTTCTTTCTATATGCGAATATTTTGCTTTAAATGATGTAAATTGTAACATGGTATATGGTATATAGTTAATAAATATGAAATACCATTTAAAATAATAATCAATATTATTATTAATATTATTATTAATGTCTAAAAGAGATAAAGAACCTATTAAAGACAATTCTATTTCGAGAAAAGATACTAAATCGGAAATTATAACTCGTTCAAAAAAACGAAATGATACAAAACCACTTCCACCGAATAACGATTCTTCATCCGATGATGATGATTTGAATATTAACTTATTAGAATATCAAAAGTTTCTGAATAAATTGTTTCCTTCAAAATACTTGACAGATAAAATAAATGATGAACAAAATACAAAGACAACTACATGCGTTAATAAATTAAGAAAAAATAAAAGTAGTGATAATACTATGATAGATGATAATGAAAATGTTACAAATAAGTTTAATATTATTTTTTCAATAAAAGATGATAATGAATCAGATGATGAAGAATATTATGAAGAGTTTGATAGCGATGATGAAGATTATAAGACAGAAAATGAAGATGATGAAATAAGTTCATCTGATGATGAAGAAGAAGAAGATGATGATGATGAAGATGAAGAACAAAATGACCCTGATTATAAACCTCCTATTATCGTAAACAAGAAACAATCTGTATCAACACAATTAAAAAAAAAAAAACAACAAGATAAAAATGATAAAAATGATAAAAATGATAAAAATGATAAAAATGATAAAAATGATAAAAATGATAAAAATGATAAAAATGATAAAAATGATAAAAATGATAAAAATGATAAAAATAAATCTTCTACTGAAAGTTTTATTGTAATAAATGAGATTATAAGTAAAATACAAGATATGGAAAATGCAGGTATTTCTGACGATAAGGTAAAAAATGAAGATATCATTACTCAATTAAATAAAATTAAAAATAAATATAATAATGTGTTAATTCGAAAATGTATAAAAGATTGTAAAGATGCAATTGTTAAACATAATGAAAAACTTGAGCGAAAATGTGAAAAACAAAAAGAAAGAAATGAACGTATTTTTCGTAAAATTATAAAAAATAAAAGCATGTTAAATGATTTTGACTATTTTGTCAAATTAAATATAGATGAACAAAAGACAATTATTAAAAAAATTAGAGAAATAAATGAATATGATAAGTTCGATAAACCATATCGTCTCTCACTGATTGAATCAGATATTCCAATTGTATATAAGACAGAAGCAATGAAAAAAATGGCTATCTTACGTAATATGGATTCATCTAATGGCGAATATTATAAAATTAAAAATTGGGTTGATACTTTTATGCGAATCCCTTTTGGAAAAGTAGATAAATTACCTATACATTTTTCCGATGGAGTAGATAAGTGTCATGATTTTATGGAACAAGCACAGAAGACATTAGATGCCGCGGTATATGGTTTAAATGATGCCAAAATGCAAATTATGCAAATATTAGGGCAACTAATTACAAATCCTTCTTCTATTGGGACGGCAATAGCGATACATGGACCTCCTGGAAGTGGAAAAACATCATTGGTAAAAGAAGGTATTAGCAAAATATTAAATCGTCCTTTTGCGTTTATTGCATTAGGTGGCGCGACGGATAGCAGTTTCTTAGAAGGGCATTCGTATACATATGAAGGTAGTACTTGGGGTAAAATTGTACAAATATTAATTGAAAGTAAGAGTATGAATCCAGTTATCTATTTTGATGAATTGGATAAAATAAGTGATACTCCAAAGGGCGAAGAAATTGCTAGTATTTTGACACATTTGACAGATACAACGCAAAATAGTCAATTTCATGATAAGTACTTTTCAGAGATAGATTTTGACCTAAGTAAATGTATATTTATTTTTAGTTATAATGACGAGTCTAAAGTGAACCCAATATTAAAAGATAGAATGTATCGTATTAAAACAAAAGGTTATGATATGAAGCAAAAAACAATTATTAGTCATCAATATCTTATGCCTAATATTAGAAAACAAGTTGCATTTGAAGAACAACAAATTATTATTCTTGATGATGCGTTACATCATATTATTGAACGTTATTGTCAAAATGAAGATGGTGTTCGAAACTTGAAACGTTGTATAGAAATAATACATACTAAATTGAATCTATATCGTTTAATGAAAACAGGCGAAAACTTGTTTGAAAAAGATATGGTATTAAATGTAACTTTTCCATTTCAAGTAACAAAAGATATTGTCGACAAATTGATAAAAATAGAAGAAGGTAATACGACATTTCGTAATCTGTATATTTAATTGGTTAATTTGATGAAGATTTCATTTTATGGTTTAAATAATAATATATAATTATTATTATTTAAAAATGGATTTGGATGATATTAACATTCCATTAAGTCCGTTAACTCCAATAGTAGATAATTTGTTAATAATGTTAAGGTTTATAAATAGACATAATAAATATATTCATAAAAATCCTGCGTTCAATGTTAATACAATAATTCGAATTGATAATTTCAAACGTTTAATTGAAGATAAATTGCGCATTAATTGTATTCATGATATGATTTATGACGATATAGATATTAATCCGGATAAAACAATACAAATACGTTATTGTTCAATATGTTTACTCACATTTTAGCTAATATTGGCTATATGGAACATTATTCCCTCCACGGTGAATTAAGTATTCATATTGTTTATTTGTCATACAAGAACATCCCATACTATTTGAAAACGTAGTAGGACAACATTCTGGTTTGAATGGCGTATCTTTAAACATTAATATGATTTCATCATCATCTGAATTATTATGATATGATTTATTTGAGAAAGCTTCTTTATTATTTTGATTAGGGGTTACCTTCGTTTTAATGATTGGTTTTAATCCAGCATTTTTAGCGGCATTAGTAAATCCTTCTAATAACATATATGGAGTATTTGGTTTTGCACAAGAATAGAATATAATTACGAATATTATTATTAAAATAATGATAATTTCGACATTAATTGATAACCTCATTATACATAATTTATAGATAATAAATTATGTATAATGGTATAATATTGTAATTTCATGAATCTATATCCATATTATATTTTCAACGATAATCACTATTTTCAATATATAAATCTATACACGCATTATAATCAAAATACTTATTATCATTTATATAAAAAAACCCTTCATTTGTTAGCAAATGATACAAACTTCCTAAAGATTTAGTATATTTATTTGTCACATCTAATAAATTACCATATATCAAGTTTTGTGAATCTATCATAACTTTTCCATATACATGAATTGGATATTTATATCCAACATTTTTTAATTCATCGCCAATATTTATGTCTATTATTGACTTCTTTGTACCATCTTTTAATTCAATTAAAGTAGATGATGGAAAACCTTTATTATAAAAACGATGGACTTGATCTAGTTGTCTTCGTTTTTTACTAATATTTCTTAATAATTTCAAATATATATCATTAACTAAGATTTCATCCCAATCTGAAAATGTAGTATCATTAATTACAATGTTTTTTGTACTAGTATTCAAACAATATAAAAAGGGTTCATTGTAATCACTGACTAGTTCTATATTTGGATGATTTGCAACATAAATCCATTTATCTTTATATAATACACTATGTGAACCACTCAAAATAACATTATTTAACTTATACATATTTTCTTTACCGCGTTCTAATATTAAATAACTTTGTATAATAGAACCATCGTGTAATATATCACCAATACAAATATCACTTATTTTTACAGAGTTTCCATTTATCAATTTTAAATTAGTATCTTTATCAAAGCATTTTCCAGGAGTTTTCAGTTTAGGCATTCCTGGAAAGCTAGGCGTTCCAAATACTTCTGATATAAAATTAATAATGAGTGCCAATGGTATTGATATTAATGTAAACATAGTAATAGGTACAATAGCATATGGATTAAAAAATATCAATAATATAAATATTACAATTACTAGAGCAATTAGAGTAGTTAACATCAAATTAACGAATGCATCAAAGAATGATATTACCATAAAATATATTGAATATACTGTATACATTCCAGTAGTAAATACTGTTTGTGATTTATTAAATAAATCATTTAATTTAATTATCATGTATTGAATTGGAATTACAATATTTATTAACTTGGCGGCAATTATACTCATAATATTAGTTAAAGTATCTCGAATTGATGATATTATGGATTTTATTGCGTTAATTGCATTTAATATTAGAGAGAATAATTCAGTAATTGCACTTACTATAAAATTAAATGGTTCTAATTCTGAACCAGATATACTTTTCAAAATATTTTGAACACAATATTGATAATTTTCACTTGTATAATCGAGAAAACTCTTATCACTCGGTTTATTAATAAAACCAGCAAAAGGCATAATGGATGGATTACATCTATCTTGTTCCCAATTGTCACTAATATCTTTGATATTCATCATAGTTGTCGTAAAAGATATAGTTAAAAATAAGATGAATATAATAAAAATAAAATACAGTACTGTAGGACCATATAAATTAAAATACCCTTGTTTATTGTATAATAACATTACATGTTCGATTGCTTTTCTTTTATTCAACGTATTTGTATCTTCTTTCTCAGACATATTTTATAATATATTAAATAATCATTTTATTATACTTATATTTCTCTCTTTCATAATCGTCTTCCCAATCATGGAATATATATTCACCGATTTTAATTATATGATTATCAGTAACTAAACAACATAATTCATCAATTATATTATTTGTAGGTTGAGCATCAGTATGTTCTGAAACTGGTATATATCCATTATTTTTGCATGAATAAATAAGATGTGAACCTGTGACATATATATATTCTGACTCATTTTTGATTTTGTAGAATCGTTCTTTTGGTATATTTTTTATTTTCATAATACGTTGAACTGTACTATTTCCGTCTATTTTATCTCCTAAAGACAATTCAGACATTTTACATTTTATTCCATCATTTTTTTGAATAATTGTATCTGGATGAAAACATACAATATCTCCTACCCAAGTATTCATTAATGATTCACCTGTTATACTTAATCCTTCTAACATATATACAAATGTAAGAACAACTCCTACTATTTTTCCTGCTAAATCTCTAATTCCTATAAATATTTTTAGAAACTCAATAATTATATTAATAAATACACTCATAACACTGTTTATTATGTTAGAAAAAAATGTTCTTATTTGGTCTATTACGGCTCTAATAGCATTTGTACTATTCAACATATCACCTCCTAATTCAGTCAAACCATTTGTAACAAAATTGAGTGGTTCTAATAAATAACCCATAAAACTACCCATAATATTTTGTGTGCAATATTGGAAGTTTTCACTTGTTGCGTCTGCTGCGGTTTGGTCATTTCGTTTATTTATCCATCCAGCTACAGGTAATACCATTGGATTACATCTATAGAGGTCCCAATCATCTAATATTTTTTGTTTAAATCCAAATAAATAAGGAATATACATAAATGCGATAGTCCATACTGTAACAAATAATAATAGAAGAGCATCCGCCAGCATATGATATAATAATAATATATTCTTTATTGAATAACCTTATTATCGACGATGGTATTTACGGCTTTTACGGCTTTTACGGCTTTTACGGCTTTTACGGCTTTTACGGCTTTTACGGCTTTTATTGTGAATATGTTTCTTATATTTCATTTTTGTTATTATTTTTTTTCCTCGTTTGCGTCTTTTACCTCCAACTGCATCATTTTGTGATTGTACTGCTGATTGAGCAAAAAGTTCTGCTAATCTTGTTTCTGAAGCATTTGGAGTACTTACTTCTACTTGTGATGCTCCTCCACCTTGAACAACACGTAAGTTTTCTGGTTTATTTGCAATGATTGCTTCTTGACCAGGATTGCCATATTGGCTCTTAAATTGCGGAATACCTAATGTTGATGCTGAATTATTACTCATATATTAGTTAAATAATATAATTATTTTTCAATAATTATATTACAATGAATGAGAATGAACAGTTACAATTACAAAAATTGATTAAAATGAATAATGTTGAAGACCAAACGCAGAAAATAAGAACATTAAAACATAGTATACAATTGAGAGAAGAGATAAATAGACTATTATTATTAAAAGATGAATATAAGGATGATTTAGAAGGATTAACGAATATCTCGATTGAAAAATGTTCATTCTTATTCACACATTATACAGATATATATAATCGTGTAAAAAAGGATGAAATTGATATTCAAATGTTAATGCTTTTTATTGATACGCTGGCGCAAATCGAGAATGGAGAAATAGACCAACATGAAGGTTCTTTTCAAATAGGTAAATTATTGAAAAATATTTACATAGATAGTGCTCTTAGAAAATCAGATAAATTAGATAAAATGTATGAAAAAACTGAAGAAATTGTTGAACCAATTAATATTAGTTGGAAACAATGGAAACAATATATATAATATGATATGATATGATATGGTTATAATTTCATGATAAGTAATTTAATAAATAATATTATATTTTACAATGTTTGCAATTTTATTTAAAAATGATATGATGTGAAACTCTTTTCTCTTTCAATATATTTTGCGGTTTCATTATATCCTCCAATAAATGTTGTTTTATTAAACACAATTGGAAAAGTTTTCCAATCGGTTCCTGTCTTATTTTTTATATTAGAAAGAAATCGTTCTCGTGTTATATTATTTGTTAATAGTTTATCACAATTAAATTCGTTAAAAGATTTTTTCTCGAGTGTAAGCAAGTTTTTTACTTTTTTACAAAAGTCACATCCACTTTTGGTATATATAGTATATTCACTGCTGTTATAAAAATTATCCATATATAAATATAATGATAAAATAATTTTTATATTATATATTATTATATCAATTTGTTATATAAAATTAAATTAAATTATATAATATTTGAATGTATAGATGTATGGTTTTCTCGAAAAAATTGGTTATTGTCGAATCACCTACAAAGTGTAAGAAGATAGAATTGTATTTAGGAACAGGATATAAAGTAGTTGCATGTTTTGGGCATATGAGAGATTGTACTTCTTTAAATAATATTGACATTAAAAATGGATTTCAACCAAAATATACAATATGTGAAAATAAAAAGGCATTAGTGGAATCAATGAGAAAAATGATTAATTCCGCATATGAAGTCATTTTAGCAACGGATGATGACAGAGAAGGTGAAGCAATTGCATGGCATATATGCGATATATATGGACTCTCCATTACAAAAACTAAACGCATCATATTCAATGAAATTACAGAAGATGCAATACAACATGCAATACAAAATCCAACAATAATCAATATGAATCGTGTATATTCTCAACAAGCGAGACAAACAATAGATTTAATGGTTGGATATACAATAACGCCTTTTTTATGGAAAAATATTGAAAATACATCATCATTATCAGCAGGAAGATGTCAAACTCCGACATTGCGATTAGTATATGAAAATAATTTAAAACGAAATTGTACTGATACAAGTTCTATTAAATATGGAATTATAGGTTATTTTACTTCTAAAATGATTCCATTCAAATTGAATCGTATCTTAGAATCAGATACAGCAGTATTGAATTTTTTAGAATATTCTTGTATTTTTCAACACAAAATATTATCTTCTATCGATAGAAAGTTGAGACAACCACCATTACCATTGACAACTTCTAGAATACTACAAATGAGTCCTTATTCGACAATGGAAACTATGAAGGTTTGTCAAAAATTATATGAAGAAGGTTTCATTACCTATATGAGAACAGATTCAGAACATTATAGTAAGGATTTTATTTTAACCGCAAATGAATACATTTGTAAAGAGTATACAGAACAATATGTTGGGAATAATATTAGATTAAATGGAACAAATAATGCTCATGAAGCAATTCGTCCAACTAATATTAATATAAAAAATATACCTTCTTCTGTATATAGTTACAAAGAGAGAAAATTATATACATTAATTTGGGAAACAACAATAGAGAGTATAATGTCACCAATGGAATATAATGAACAAATTATCTCGATTACTGCACCATTTGATTCGAAGTATATCAGAAAAATAGAAGAAATTGTATTTCAAGGATGGCATATAATAAAAAATGCAAACAAAAATAATAACCTAACAGAATATAATTATTTTGTACATTTTAAGATGGATACATTTATTCCATATAAGAAGATTATTAGTAACCCTATTTATAATACATGTCCATATTTATCTGAAACTGATCTATTAAGATTAATGGAACAAAATGGAATAGGTAGACCATCTACATATGCTTCTCTTATTCAAAAGATTCAAGATAGAAAATATGTTGTTAAACAGACGATTATAAATGATAGAGATGATGATTATTCTATAAATTACGAATTGTTTGAATCTAATAAAATTAATAAAATAATGGTAAAAAAAGAGCAAAATAAAGAACATAACAAATTGGTTATACAACCATTAGGTATAAAAGTAATCGAATATTTATTATCATCAGATTATGCTGATTTATTTGAATATGATTATACTAAAATGATGGAATCTAAATTAGATGAAGTATTAACTCAAATAGTATCATATGAAGAAGTATGTCAAAACATATATATATCTTTGAATAATAATAATAATAATCAAGACAAAGAACAATACAAAGAAGAATACAAAGAACAAGACAAAGAACAAGAACAAGACAAAGACAAAGAACAAGACAGAGAAGAAGATATTGTAAATGATTTATCGAGAAAATCGTCAATAATAAGAAATATTGACATAAATACAAGTATACGGAATAATAAAAAAGGACAACCCTATATTTTCTATAAGACAGCGAAAATGCGAAAACCCAAGTTTTATTCTTTAGATGGTTTTACAAAAGATTATATGATATGTCAAACAACTGATATCATAAATTGGATAAAGAATAAATAAAAATTAATATTCATAATAATATTTATTTTTGTCGAAATATTTATCCTAACTTATTATTATATCCTTGTGCTTGTGAAGGATCAATACAGCTTGAATTACGAAGTGTATGTGGCATAAGTATTGTAAATATAAGAACAAAAGTGTAGTTTAAATTATTAAAAAATACAGGAGTTCCATCATGAAACCGCAAATTAATACGTAATTTGCGTATTCTCTCTGCTGGTGGATAAAATAATTTATAAGCTGTACCAGCAATCCATGTAGAACCTTGTTGAGCAGCTGGATTCGTTGGTATTTTAGCAAATGATGAATTATTTATACCATTTGATTGATTTGTACTTATTTCTTTTCTTATTGTAGTTGTCGAAAATGGTGTTAATTCATCAATTGTATTTAGAAGTTGTATATCCATATAAAAAAATGTTTCACCAATCAGATTCAATTTTCTAGGTGCTTGTAAGAAATAAACTGGCGTAGTATTTGTTTGAGGAACCAACCAATAACCTGTTGTTCCAGATTCATAATAAAAACGAGGAGGAGTTGTACTTGACTCAGAACGTGCATTCGACTTAAAAAACCCGAGATATGATGGGAGACCCCAATTTACAAATGTTTCAACTGTATCTGGTAATAAAAGATTATTTTGTAATGTGTTTTTATAATATAATTTACTAGTATTTGTTATAACAAACTCTGATGTTGTATTACCAAACCATAAGGTTTGACTAACTTCGTTAAATACAACAACAAAATCAGTATATCCACCATTGGTAATAAAAGTACTTGTATCTATTCCATTTTGCGTCATATAATTTAATATATAATTTGTAACTGCTTCATTCATTTTATTTGTTAATTCAATTGGCATTGTAGTAAAATTATATGTTCCTTCTGTAATATTCATTGAAAAATCTGTATGATTAATTGCTGAAGGTAAACTTGGATATGATGCAAGTTGAAATGTAAATAAAATATTATTTTGTATTCGAGAAAATATATCATACGAAAGAGGAAAATCATAATTACCTAGAGTTACTGTTGAAACATTCGTATAATCTTGTGGTAATTCCAATTCAAATGAGCTTGAACTTGGATATTTTATTACATCACGGTCTTCAGAATGAATACTTACATATTTCTTAAATAACATATATTCATTTGCATTATCTATAATAGGATGTGAATTATTGGTTACATAACGTGTATTTACTGGTAACATTTATAATAATCAAATATATAATATTTTATTATTTTATTCGCATTTTTGTAAAAAAATGTTTGACAATGAGAATAATGAGAATAATGAGAATAATGAGAATTATAATGTAATATTACATTATACACATGGCTGGTACAACTCCAATAAGTATGATTATATTTGGTATCATTATTATAAGTATTATAACTATTTCAATTGGAATGAATCAAGATATTACTGGTTCAGGCGTAAGAATCGGTTGTAGTGTTTTAGCATGTTCATTAGTATTATTAGCAATTTATTTATTATGGTCAGTTGGTCCTAATATTACGGCGAATATGTTATCTTCAACTGGTATTGGGAATCCAACTAATAATCAAAATAGTCTAGATGGGACAGTTAAGTTCATCATATTTATAATCATCATATTTAATATTGGATTGTTATTATGGTTTATTAGTATTATGAATATGACACAAAACTCAACAGAACAAGTTGCAACAAAACATGTTGAAGTTATTAATTATATGAAATTATATTTACAAATGTTTTTATTTACTGTGACGGCTATAATATTTATTAATTTATATATTGTTCAGGGTAATAAAAATGACAAGGATGCAATATTCAGTAATACTTCAATAAATATATTTTTTGTAATAGCAGAAAGTATTATTTTATTAATGTACATAATTATTATTAATACAATAATTAATAAATATGTAACAAATGGATAACAAATATTTTGATAATATTATAATGTTGTTATAATATTATAATTTATTCATCGACAAAAACTTATAAGTGACACCATAATAATCTCCAGAGCACCATATTCCAGATATTTTAAGAATAATAGATGTATTCTCATTATATTGATATAATTTTATTTCACAACTTTGTATTTGTTCGCTTAAATTGAATAATGGATATTTATTATTATGATAGTTGTGAATAAAATTGTGTTCTAATATAGATTTTTCTAATGATTTAATAAAATTAATAACATCTGTATTTTCTTGAATAAAGAATGAACATTTATATTTATTATAATATTTATCGACATCTGATATTTTTAATGGGATTTCTATAGATATACAATTCAAACTGAAAATATTAGTAGAATAAATAAATCGAATAAATTGTGGATTTGTTATATCAATTTCATTAATATTTCTATAATTTTCTACAAAATATACATTGTCAATATCATATTGACTCATTCGAAGAACTAAAAACATTATTTAATAATAATAATAGTATACTAAATGTGTTTTAAGTTATGAATATTATTAATATTATTAATATTATGTAAATATTATGTAATTAAATAAATAATAGAATATGTTCAAGTTGTAATAAAGAAATAATCTAGTTATATAATTAATGAAACATCATGAGACATTATTTGAAGAATATATTTCTGCAAATACGCTAACAAACTTACATCCAAAAATGAATAATATATTTAAATTATTTCCAAAGAGTATTTATCAATTAAAAAATGTCATATTCTATGGAGCCATTGGTATAGGAAAATATACGCAAGTTTTAAAGTGTATTAATATTTATAGTCAAAGTAATTTAAAATATGAAAAGAAGATAAGTATTGGATTACATAATTTGAACGTTATAAAAACATATTATATTAAAATAAGTGACATTCATTATGAAGTAGATATGTCTCTATTAGGATGTAATTCAAAATTATTATGGAATGAAATATATACACAAATTGTAGATATAATTTCTGCAAAATCAGATAAATGTGGAATTATATTATGTAAGAACTTTGGTAAAATTAATTCTGATTTATTAGAGTGTTTTTATAGTTATATTCAGAAAAATAATTTTTCGCCAATACAAATAATATTTATGTTAATTACAGAAGATATCAGTTTTATTCCTGATAATATTATGAGTTCTTGTGAGATTATTAATATGGCGAGACCTACAAAAATAACATATAATAAGGTGTTGACTAATAAAATACCATCTCATTTAAAATTGGAAGATATTATAAGTATTAAAAATATGAAAGATGATGTATCAACAAAGTATAATATACCTCATAAAATAATTTGCGATAAAATAATACATAGTATTTTAAATAAATGCGATATGTTATTATTTCGAGATTATATATATGATATTTTTATTTATCATTTGAATGTAAATGAATGTATATGGTATATAATAAATGATTTAATTCAAAAGAAACATATAAAAAAGGACAAAATATCAGAGTTGATGATAACAATATTTAGGTTTTTTCAATATTATAATAATAATTATCGTCCTGTTTATCATTTAGAATACTTATTATATTATATTATTTCGGTAGTTCATAATTATGATTATTCTGATGTATAATATTTTAATGTAATTTTATATTCATATAAACTCAATATCATGTTTATATGAATATAAAATGGACCTTCAAGAAGCGTATTACATATTCGGTATTAATGCGGAAACTATTTATAAAATGGATATAAAGAAACAGTATTATAATTTGGCACTCAAATATCATCCTGATAAACATCAAAATAGTTTAGAATCTACCGCATATTTTCAGAAAATACAAGAAGCATATCATTTATTAAAAAAAGACATGTATGATGAATATGATTCGACAAATATGGCGACTGATAATGAAACTGAATCTACAAATACCCATTCTATGAATTATCACGATTTATTAAATATTTTTTTTAAAGATAATAACATTATATCATCATTACTATCTTTTATTCATTTTGAAACACTTACTATGAAATTATTTGATAATATCGACAAACAAGATGCATTGGATTTATACAACTACTTTTTCCAATATCGTGATATACTTCATATTTCAGAAAGCTGGTTGGATTCTTTGAAGAAGATAATTATCGAGAAATATAACAATATCCATATATACATATTAGAACCTTCATTAACTGAATTATTCAGTGATAGAATATATAAATTAGATGTTGATGGAAATATATATTATGTTCCATTATGGTATTCAGAAGTAGTATTTGAAAATGAGTTAGATATTATTGTTAAATGTGTTCCAAAATTACCGGATAATATTACTATAGATGAGAATAATAATATTATTGTCGATATGATTGTAAAAATGTCGGAATCGCTCTTTAAAGAAGAATATATAACCATATCAGATATACCTTCAACAATAAACGACCCTATAATACGTATTCCAGTTTCTCAATTATTTATAAGGAGTCGACAACAATATTTTTTGAAAGGTAAAGGAATTATTAGAATAAATGAGAAGAATATTTATAGTGAAGAAAGAAGTGATATTATATTGAATATACAAATAACTTGATTTTTCTCGATTTGACGATATTTTATAATTTATTCTTTATATACCATATTCCTTGTAAATAACAGTCAGCTAAATCGTCTTTTTTATTACCATATTCATTAAAGAATGATAACCAATTTGCGTCTGTTAAATACATACTAACGAGTTGTATTCCGAGTGCTTTACGTTGTTTATATTCGACAATTGGTTGTGATGAAGGTGCCAATTTCAACTTATTTGCGGAATTACAAAAATCAATGATGAGGTCATTATTCTGTGTATTCATTATGAAATATTGTGCAATCATGCCTTGTATTGTCTTCATCCTGTTTGCAATAGGACTAATTTGGTTTTCAATAACAATCCTATCTATAGGTTTCAATTCTTCATTAAAGAGTTTATCAAAATGTATCTTCATATTTTTGCCGATTGTAACTAAATCTAAAGTGGACGCATTTACATTTTTAGCAGAAGATTGATTCGACAAAGATGATATAATTGATTCTAATATATTATTCTGTATATGTGTATCCAAAAGAGAAAGAAGTTCAGTTTTTGTGTTCTTATCTGAATATAATGCGATACAATATTTGTCTAATAATTGTTTTAAATAAGAAATATTTTGTTTCTTTAAATAAGACGGTTTTAATTGAGATGTAGGAATTATATAGGCAGTATTTTTTGCATGTTTTGCACAATAATATACATTATCTTTCTTCCATTTAGCAATAGAAGAACATTGTTTTTGGATAGAAGGCGTTTTCTTTGTACCTTTTGTCATCGTAAAACAAGAACATAATATCTTATTTAATTCTTGTGGTGGTTGCGATAGTTTTGTCGATAAATCGACAACGCCCCATTTTTCTATATGATTTGATTCTTCTTTTAATGATGAAGTATTAGGTTCAATTGTGAGGATACAATATGCCAAGTTTTTAATACCAACATCAATACTTATTATACGCATATTGTTCTTCTTTCGACAAAGTTCTTTAAGTTCAATTATTAAATAATATAATACTGGCCGAATATATTTCTCGATATTTTTGTTATATTTAATTCAAATTATAATAGATATTAGATAAATGGATTCGGAATCATCGCCATTTTTAAATATGATATACAATGAAGATTGTATTTCTGGTATGAAGAAGATATCTGATAATAGTGTCGATATTATTATTTGTGACCCACCTTATAATATTGGAAAAGACTTTGGAAATAATAGTGATAAACAGAAAATGGATGAATATCTTATTTGGTGTGACAAATGGATTGTCGAATGTATGCGAATATTGAAACCTACTGGAACATTATATATTTACGGTTTCAGTGAAATACTCTCATTTATTAGAGTACGCATAAATTGTAATGTAAGATGGTTGGTATGGTATTATACTAATAAAGTTAATCCATCACTTAATTTCTGGCAGAGAACTCATGAAAGTATATTATGTTGTTATAAAGATAAACCTATATTTAATCGCGATGATGTTCGGGAACCATATACTGAAACCTTTTTAAATAATCTGGTAGGTAAGGTTCGTAAATCGACAAAAGGTAGATTTAGTAATGGTGACAAAGAAACAATTTATACAGCACATGATGAAGGTGCTTTACCAAGAGATGTTATAAAGATTCCTACTTTGGCTGGCGGAGCAGGTAAAAAAGAACGTGTTGGACATCCTACTCAGAAACCATTGGCTCTTTGTGATAAGCTAATAAAAGCAGCATTAAATAAAGATTCTGATACTATTCTTGTTGTACCATTTGTCGGTTCTGGGTCTGAATGTGTTTCTGCAAAAAAAATGGGCGTTAATTATATCGGATTTGAAATAAATAATGAATACATTACTATTGCAAATGAACGATTATTTGGTTATTCAAATGAAGTTAATAAAATACAATAATAAAAATTATTATTATTATTATTATTGTCATTGTCATTGTCATTGTCATTGTCATTCATATTACCGAGAAATATATTTGTATTTTTTATGGTTTGTTTATTGGTTGCGAAAATTAATCGTTTTATTCTCTACTGTTTTTACTTCTATTGAAGGTGATAAATATCTCGATTGTAATTGTTCTCTCGATAAATATGGGGTTTTCAAATCACTTGTTGTATATCCATAACCAGGTTGTCTTGTATCCATTGAATCAGAATATAAATGAGGCACATTTTCGGCTGGAGAACGGTCTGAATAAATGTGCGGTGTTATGCCTAAATCGAGACATGCTTCTTGATTATTCATCTTCATAATTTGAATCCCATTATTTGTCATAAATTGTCTATACTCCCAATTTGATTGTATATTTTCTGCACGTCGTATTCTTTCATTTACAACAGCAGAAGGTTGCCAAGAAGAATAATTGCGTCCATCTGACATAATTGGTGGAAAATTAAAATGTATATTATTTGAACCTGAAAAACAACTACCCCAACTCATTATAATAATATTAAGAAATATTATTATATATCCAAAATCGACAAATCGACAAATCATTAAAAAATAATTAATAAATAGTTTTTATTCTATGCTTCCAACAGTTTCATCAGTTCTGCTTTTTTTATTTTTGATATTTCTGGTATGATAATCCCTCTCTCTGTCGCAATATTTCGTAATTTATCTAATGACAACTTTTTATAATTAATCTTTCCAGATGATGATGGTTTAGATGAAATATTCATACTAGTTATAGATGAAGATAATGGTTCTTCATGTTCTATAAACGTATTATTTTGTATAATCTCTAATTGTTCAGTATCTACAATATCAGTTTCTAAATTATCAGTTGATAAATCTATTGTATTCTCTTGTAATTGTATCAAATCTATTTTATCAGATAATTCTTCATTAGGGATTGTAATTGGAATTGTATTTTGTTCAATTGGAATAATTTCTTCATCATTTATTGAAAGCATTATATCAACAGGAAATACCATAACTTCATCAAGAGCAGATGATACTATATTTGTTTCTTCATTTAAAGAAGATATAATTATTTCGGAATGAGTTGAGCGTATTTTATTATCTTTGTCATCATCATCATCATCATCATCATCATCATCATCATCATCATCATCTTCATCATCTTTATCTTCATTTTCATTATCATCTTCATCATGTTCTTCATCTTCATTATCTGAGTCAGAATCATCAGTTGATTCAGGTTCATCTTCAGACTCATCTGAAACAGTTACTAATGATGGACTTGAAACATGAGCTTCATTTGTCGCATTAACTTTTATACAACTTGAAACAATACCACCAGTTACTAGTGTTTTTAATCGACATAATTCATCTGCCATTGAAGTAACCACTCCGACAATTGAAGAAAACTTATGATTCTGATTATTCATTCTCTTAATTAAAAAAATGGCTAATCCTGCAATTAATAAGAGAGAGATTCCCAAAATAGTTATATAAGGAATATTCAACAAAGAACAATTCATTATAGATAGAATATTTTATATATTTATAAAGAAAACGAATAATGTATATTATTAATATTTTGACGATATTTTGTCGATATTTCTCGATATTATTTAATCACAATCTCCAATTATTTCCTTTGGATAATTCATATCTCTTAATACCTTCATTCCTCCACGAACTTGTGAAATACCGTCTTTCAATAAATATGTGTATTTAAATTGTTCATCATTATCTGCTTCTGTATTCATATGACAATTTTTAAATTGTACATTATTATCTAGTATTTTACACAAATCTATAAAATGAGTAGTAAGCATACAATTTACACCTTTAATGTTAACTAAATATTTCATAAATGATTTTGCACTAGAAATAGCTTCTTCAGGATTTGTTCCTGAATATAATTCATCAAATACACAAAAATGAGATTCATGTTTATTGTCGTGTATTATATCAATGATATCTTTACATCTACGTGCTTCTGCTTGAAATAAACTATCTCGTCCAGAAGTATCTGGAATATTCAAATAACAGTGAATATATTTATAAGGTACAAAATTTGCAGAAGAATAGAATCCACATCCTAATTGTTGAGTCAAAATTATATTAATAAGAGACGATTTCAATATGGTTGTTTTTCCAGAAGCATTTGGACCTGTTATTATGAGATTTTTATCTAGATGAATATCATTACGAATTGGAGAATTATCTTTTAATACTGGATAATATGCTCCTTTAAATAGATTTTTTGTTTTAACTATCTTTTTAGAATCGGTAGTTGATTTTGTCTTTTTTGATTTGACAAACTTACAAAATGACATATGATTATCTGCTATATTTTTAACAACTCCTTCAATCGTATCAATATAACCATTTACACCAAAAGACCACATAAATGCGTCATTTAAATCAGTCAAACTATAAATCGCATAAAACTCTCTCATAATTTTACCTAATTGGCCGACCTTATCTATTGTTAAACTATAAGGAGTTATATTTTTCAATTGTACCTTTAATTCAGATAATATCGACAAATTATTAGCAGCAGTTTCATTAAAATTATGATACGTATCTAATAATTTCGTATATTGAAATAAATGATTTACATTATCTTCTGTGTGTTGAATATATTTTCTAATTTTGTCGAAGAAATAATGTATCTTCTTTAAATTATGATGAAAACGTATACAAGTTTGTATATTCTGATATATTGAGAAAACATAAAACAGAGCACTCACTATTAAATATATTTTTTTATCTGAACTTACTGCATTATATTGTGTAAATAATTGTCCAATTGCATTATTCTTAGCAATCTGTTTAAGTATTTCAATATATTCCGAAACGGTCAATTTCAAACCTTTCATTTGTATAACAAAAAAAGGAATAATAAGAATAAATACAGGCATTAACAACGACATAAGAGGTGATGCCATATTATAAATGCTCATCATCTGTAAAAAATCAGATGACATATTTAATGTATCACAAATACTATAATTCCATTCTAAATAATGATATTTTTCTTTAAAGTTTGTATCATTTTTAATCTCATCCCAAATATCCATTATTTCAGAATAATCTTCTTTTAATGATGAAGTTTTTTCGAGAGGTTTAAACTTTTTATACAATAACTGAGTATCTTTTAAGTATTTTATATCTGTCGTATAAAAATCAGTATATTGTTCTACAACCTTCTTACCAAATAACGTTGTAGGTTGAAAAACATAATTGTATAATGGAACTCCTGAAGCATCATATGTATTTTTCAATTCTAAATCATTCGTAATGCTTTTATTTAATTCCATTTTATCTGTATTTGTCGATATTGGGAGTTTGAAGTATTTATTAATATCTTCTATATGCGATATAATTCTTGGGTTAACATTAGAAGTTGACATAAATAATATATAATGTGATTATTTATATTGGTTGTTTAACGAGAGAAAATAACGTATTCTTTGCATAACAAACGTTTTATAAAAATTATTCGCAAATAAATCATCTATATCATTTTTATTATGATTATCATATTCTTGGTTTCCTCTAATATTCAAATTGTCCGCCATACCTTTGTTCTTTTTATATATCCATTCTTCTCTCGATTTACAGAAATAATGATTAATATATATGCCAACATTTGATTCATCCAAACCAATATAATTCAATGGTCCGTTACATAATCTACCTAAACAATCATATTGTTTGTATTGACCTTTTAATGAAGGGATATGTGGATTATGTATATTAGATATATGATTACAAACAGATATACATTTAACATGTTTATCCAAATTGCGTTCGCATTTAGTAAATCTGTCAGTAACGTTTTTGTTTTGATATTTTATATGTCCATTTCCACCAAATAATCGCCAATGTATAGCTAGGGATCCTTCACGGCAGTACTTTGATAAGAACTTACTTATTGGTAGATAATTTAGATTTTTAATAGTTATAAACTCATCGCAATCTAGAATTGCAACCCATCTCCATAAATGAGATACATTCTTTACAAAATGATTATATGCTGGTATTTGTCTCAATTTTCCAGGAAAATATATGATGCGAACCTTTTTTTTTATTATAGGATATAATTTGTGTTTTGAAAGATAGTTTGGTAATTGATTTTGATTATAATTATTATCATAAATATATATTCTGTAAAATCCCATTTCGAGATGATATAATATCCATTCCATAATATACCTTTCTTCATTTTTAGCAATACAACATATAACAGCATTATTCCATTTAGGATGTAAAATTGTCATATTATATATTTTATAATATGACAATAATTTAGTAGGATTATATAAAATATTAATATATTAACATATTATTTTATCAATATTGCTAGGTAATTCACTAATCTGAGTCGCATAATGTGTTTCAATTTCTCGAATCTTAGTAACGTCTCTTCTTGTAATAAAATTAATTCCAACCCCTTTACGACCCCATCTACCAGAACGACCAATACGATGAAGATATGTATGCGTGCATTTTGGTAAATCAAAATTAATTACTATACTTACTTGTTGTATATCAATTCCTCTTGCAGTAACATTTGATGATATTAATACACGATATTTACCTACTTTGAAATCAGTAAAGGCTTTATCACGGTCTTCTTTTTCCATATTACTATGAATACAACATACTGGAAATCCATCGGTACACATTGCATCATATAAATCTGAAACACGTTGTAAACTATTAGCATATATAATACATTGGCTCATTGAAATTAATGAATATAAATCTTTTAATGTATCATATTTTTGCTGGTCATTCTCGATAGCAATATAATATTGTGATATACCTTCCAATGTTAATTGTTCCGATTTAACTTGAATACGAATAGGATTTTTCATTATTTTATCAATAATAACGTTAATATAATCTGGCAAAGTTGCACTGAATAGACATATTTGTATATTTTTATCTAATAATTGAAGAATATTATATACTTGTTCTTTGAATCCAAATGATAACATCTCATCTGCTTCATCCATAATGATTGTTTTAATATTTTTACAAATTACGTGATTTTTCTTTAAAATATCAAATACTCTTCCAGGACATCCTACAACCACATGAGGTGGATTATTTCTTAAAATCGACAAGTCATCATCTACAGAACTTCCTCCTACTAATGTCTGTATTTGTAGACTACTCATCATACAACCTATTCCATTAAAAACAGATGCGGTTTGTTTGCTCAATTCTCTAGTAGGAGATAATACTAGAACTTGTGGATGGTTCAAATCCAAATTGATATTTGATAATGAACCAATTGTGAATGTTGCAGTTTTACCCGTTCCAGATTGCGCTTGTGCGATAATATCTCTGCCAATCATCATTGGTTGTATTGCTTTTTTTTGAATTGGACTCATATGTTCGAATCCATATGCATATATACCTCGTAATAATTGAACTGGTATATCCAAATCATCCCACGAACTCACTATATTATCAACTTCATTTTCAGAGAGACTAATTTCTGTCATATATTTATATTTACCAAACATTTTTTTAAGCACATTAATGATAATATATTATAAATACAACATATATAAAAAATAGAAGATATAATAATTATATGACGCAATTTGAACATAGAAAATATTCATTAAAAGAAATTAATAAAATTGCATTTGATAAGTTCATATGTCATATACCACAAGATACAATTCAAATTATTAATGATTTGGCAACAAAAGTTGGTTCACCTAGTTATGTGAAAACACCTATATTTAATAAACGCAATGGAATAACAAATATGGTGCAAGTTACGTCAATCAAAAATAATTTGTCTATGCGACCTAAACAGAATAATCAAAATAAAAAACGATTGCAACCTATTGAAATACTCAATGATGATGATTGGGACACGATTCGTTCATTTGAAGTAACCAAAATTGAACAAAAAGAAGGTTTTGAAGCGGACATAGTGAATATTCGTTCTCTCTTGAATATGTTGACTGAGAAGAATTATACGGAGAAAAAAATTGCGATTAAAGAAGTATTAGACAATATTTACTTGAATAATGATTCTACCAATATACAACTGATTAGCAATATTATTTGCGATATTGCATCCGATAATCGTTTTTATTCTGAAATATACGCGAAACTATATAGTGAATTATGTAATGAAAATAATATTATGTTGTCAATTTTACATGATAGAATTGACCATCATATTCATAATATTATATCATTTAATGAAATTAAGACTATCGATATGAATGATTATGAACAAATATGTAAATTAAATAAAGATAATGACCGTGTAAAAGCTTTTAGTACATTTATTATGAACTTGAAAATAAATGGTATTATTGAAGATGATATTGTCATTACATTAGTTAGTAATTTATTTGATTTGTTGTTTGAACTAATAACAAAAGATGGTAATAAAGCGATTGTTGATGAAATTGTCGAAAATATATCAATATTATATAATTATGAATGGTTTCAAGGACAACGTTTCGACAGTATATTTGGCGATTTATCATATCACGCACTTATACAAGAGTTTGCCAATATGAAAGTAAAACAGTATCCTAGTATAACAAATAAATCTATATTCAAGTTCATGGATATTCTAAAAATATAGACATACCTTTATTAACAATTATATAATTATAATATATAATTGTCAAAATATCAAAATATCAAAATATCAAAATATCAAAATATCAAAATATCAAAATATCAAAATATCAAAATATCAAAATATCAAATTGTCGATAATTTTATATTTATCTAAAAAATAATTTTTTGGTTCAACGATATGATATACTTTCTTGATAATTTAATTATTATATTCATATTATTATAATATTAAAAATAGAATTATAATTATAATATGAATATAAATATTATTAAACGCAAAAAAGTACTTGCTTATATTGATACTAATTGGTCAATTGGGAGAATATTCAAAGATTTACATCCTTATTTATGTGATGAGTTTGATATTGTTTATTATGATTGGACGAGTTTGATATTTTTATTACAAATTTAGTGAATATATGGGCTTTTGTTAATGCTCCAATTGATAAATTAAAGAAGATGATATTTTGTTGTCATGGTTATATTGAGTTCAAGAATGTCTCTTGTTATCCAGAAGGTCCAATTTATTCGATTGTGAGTAAATCGATTATCTCTCTTTTTCCTGAAAATATACAAAATAAATTATGTCATAGTTATAATGGTGTTTCATTATCAAGCTTCAATCATATAAAACGAGATGGCAAATTAATGAAAGCAGGTTGGTGTGGTAAAACACATGTTTCTTATAAAAGGAGTAATTGGTGTAATGAAATATGTAATAAATCAGGGTTATTATTAAGTATTGCAGAAGATTTATCTTATGATGAATTGAAAGAATGGTATAATACAATTGATATATTATTTATTAATTCTGGTCCAAACATTTGGCAAGAAACTGGACCATTACCTGCGTTTGAAGCAATCGCATCGGGTATATTGGTTATAGGCGTAGCAGTAGGTAATTTTTCTGAAATACCTGGACCAAAGTATTCTAATATAGAAGAAGCAATTGATATTATTAACAATTTGAAATCTGATAATGAGAAAGTAAAACAAATCACAGAACAACAATATCAATGTGTAAAAAGTAATTGGACTTATGAGACGTTATCAAAACAATGGAGAGACGTATATAATAAGATATAAGTTATGTGTTTATGGTATTCACCTCTTTTAAGTTATGTTATTATATATTTTAATAGCAAAACATAAGGACATCTAAATATTGTCGTTTAAACTCGGATTATCTAGCATTTGCGGATGAAGTTATTCAATTATTATTTGATAAATAAATAATAAATATTTTATAATATTTATTATTGGTATTGATAATAAAATATACAAAAGTATATAATTTATTTTACTTAATGTTTAATGAATAATTATTTAGTCAGAATATTCTCTTTTTTAAAAAAGCATATTGTTTCGTGTAATTCAATTTACTAATTATATAATATTAATAAATAATATTAATAAATAATATAATGCCGTATTTTAAAAATGATGATGTAAATATATTATTTATACATATACCTAAAACAGGTGGTACTTCAATTGAAAATTATTTTTCTTCTAAATTTAATATTAAATTAAATAATACATCTTTATTTGGTTATATTGAAAACAATAACCTAAAAAATATAAAAATTAATTCATCATTACAACATATTACATATAAAAAAATAGTTGAATATAACAAAGAGTTTGATATAAATTATAATAATATTAAAATCATTACAATTGTTAGAAATCCATATGAACGTATTATTAGCGATTTATTTTATTTTTCAGAAATTAATGTTAATTTTTCAAAAGAAGATGTATTCAATATAATAAATAATAGATACTTAGTATGTGATAATCATAATATATCACAAAATTATTATGATAATCATAATATACCACAACATTATTTTATAATAGATAATGATAAAGAAATTATAAAAAATATAAATATTTTAAAAACTGAAACTTTAAAAACTGATATGAATAACTTAGGTTATACCGAATTTAATAATAATGATAATGTAAATATAAATAAAGTAAATTATTATAATTATTTAAATAATAAATCGATTGAATTAATAAACAATTTTTATCATTTAGATTTTATATTATTTAATTATGATAAAATATTAACGTATTGATATTTATAAAGTATTTGATATTTATATTAAAAATTGTGTTTGTGTAATTAATCCAATTTTCATAATTATTTTTTATGTAATAATATGTTTCGTTTCCATATTTTTTATTTATAATATATTTGGGTAATTTTTTGTTATATAATTCACCAACAAAATATGAAATTATTTATAGTATAAAATATGAAATATATTTACTATGTAAATTATTTAATAATAATGATTATATTTTGCTTAATGTATCACGAACTGACATCAATTCTTCAGCAGGATATTCTCTCTTTTTTAGAGGAGCATATACTAATAATGAATCATTTGTTGCAAGTAATACTTTTTTAAATGTTGGATTTTGACTAAACTTTGCATATAATGCATCTCTCATATTTCGTAATTCAATATCTTCATTATATATACGATCAATTTGAATACTTTTATCTCTCTTATAACCATTTAATACACTATTTTGAGAAGAAGTACTTTTAAATAATTTACCAGCCGTTTTTGTACCAATGAATATAGCCAATTCAATATTTTTAGATAATCCATTTGAATGATGATGGTCCATTGTATTTATTATTGTATCTGATTCTGTCGTTCCTAATGCGAACTTAGTGTAATATTGTGGGTTATCTTCTTTAAACTTACAACCTTGTATATAATGCTGGACACTTGCCCAATAATACCCATTTAATTCAAATTGAAATGTCTTTAAAATCCCGGCATCATTCAAATCTGTACCCGTCCAATTATTATCTAGAATACATCTCCAGTTATCTATTGATGATAGAAAAATATATTCAACTATTTTTTCATGAGGCATAATCTCTCCACGAATTGAACCAGGATGCTTCTTATGAGAAGAAGGACAATATATAAGTATTTTCACTCCATCATATTTACGTATTATTCCAGAAATCATAATATCTTCAGAATCAATTTCATTTCTCTTATATTCTTCATCTATATCACCGCGTCTTTTAATCTCTTTATGAAAATGTATCCATTCTGGAATACGAGTAAATATACCTTCTACATTTTCGAGACATTTATATGATATAATATTTTTCAAATCATATGGTAATTCTTTGAATGTAAATATCCGTTTATTTTTATAAGTAACTAAATTATATATGTTCTTTTTTTCAGAATATTCTAATAAAATATAATATTCTGGTTGAAACTTCGTTACATTGTCATCTTTGACTCCACAATCCAATACACTTTTCATATCACCTTCTTTATTTGCATCTTCAAAAAATACAATAAACTTAATCTTTAATAATTTCTCTAAAAGAAATATACCATATTCATCTGCAAGATAATGTTTCGACATAATATATTCTTTCATTTGTTCAACAGAATTGATAGATTTCATATAATCATAATCATGTTTTAATATCTTCAATTCACTTTTTTGAATAGTCAATAATTCGATATCCTTTTTTAATCTATTATATTCTTTGATTTCAAAATCTTGTAATTTCACAGAAGATGCTTGTTTTTGCTTCAAATCTTTTTTATATTCTTCTTTTTTTCTCTCTTCTGTCTCCAATTTTTTCTGAATATCTTGAAAAGAACGTATAAACTCATTATACTTCATCTTCTGACGATGAAAATATGTTTCTATATATTTAGATTCACTCATTTTTTTGCGTAATTTTTTCTCATATGTTTGTTGTCCAATTTGTTCAAATGCACTTTGTAATGTGTGAAATATATTATCTTTGTCGAAAATATCATAATTTTCATTCTTCATAAACTTACTAATCCAATTCAAATCATTTTCTTTCTTTATCAATTTTGCGATATCAGATGTTTCTTCTTTTAATAACTCGGGTGCTCTTACGTCTTTCATAAGCGTAAAAATGTCCTTTCTATGCTCTGGTATTATATATTCAACATGTTCAATACGTTTATTTTGCGGTTTATCATCATCGCTATCAAACTCTGAATCATTCTCATCTGATTCTTCATCTCCACTATCATCTTTATGTTCAATAACAATTGGAGGTAATCTATTTTTAGTGATGAATGTGTTATCTATCCAACTCCATAATAATGGTGGGTCAAATAAGTGATAATTTTTTATATCAACTTCGTTATCTTTATTTACAAACTTGTATATTTCATCTTTTAATATTTCATATACACCAATTTGTATTGCGGTTTTATTCTTTGTTATAAAATATATAGGAAAATATATAACTCCTGGATGATATTTTTCATGTGTGCGTTTCATATTACCAAGAGCAATAACAATACCCACTTTAGGTATATGACTATTCTCGATTATTAATTCGTATAAAACAGATTGTTTTGATGCGTCATCCTTCTCTAATCGTTCTAATTCTTTATAATTAATATTCTTATTTAATCGAGATACCACCATATTGTAAATAAGTTTTTAATATTTATATTACAATGAATATACATTATTTATGATATTTATATAATGAATTACAATTTATATAATGATTGACAAATCTTTATTTATATGTTATTCAACTCCTAATTATTCAAAATTGACAAATATATTTTTGGATTCATTGCTTGACATACAAGTTAATAATATTAACCATATGAAAGATGATATTAATATGATGTTATTTGACAAAACAGGATTTCAAACAGATTTGTGGTATTATTGTGTTAGAAATAAAATAAATCATCTTATTAATGTTCTACAAGATTATGATAGTTTAAAAAATATAAAATATTTTATCTTTACAGATTGTGATGTTATTTATATTAAAAAAAATATAAATGAGTGGTATAATTTAGAAAAGTTTCTTCAAAATGAAGATAAAGATATACATTTCATGAGAGAAAATATAAGTAATGATATAAATACAGGTTTTTTTATTATAAAAAACAACAATAATATTAAAAACATAATAAACTTTTTTGATGAAGTATTACACCTTTTTACATTTCAAATGCCGATTTTAATATTTGTCTATTAATTTATATAAAAAATAGACAAATGTGTATTCACGAAGGGTGTAGGACTCGTCCATACTTCAATCTAAAAAGTAAAACAAAAGCATTATATTGTTCTCAACATAAATTGGAAGGAATGGTAGATGTGAAAAACAAAACTTGTATTGAAGAAGGTTGTAAAACTCAACCAAATTATAATACTGAAGGAGAAACGACAGGTTTATATTGTTCAAAACATAAAAAGGAAAATATGGTAGATGTAATAAGTAAAAATTGTATTGAAGAAGGTTGTAAAACTAAACCAATTTATAATATTGAAGGAGAAACAAAAAGAATATATTGTTTTACACCTTTTTACATTTCAAACGCCGATTATTTATAAGTCTATTTTTATAAATAATTACTTGTAATTTTTTGTTATTTTCCTTGTTTTATTCTTTGGAACATATTTTTCTGGTCTTTCATAAGCACCCTTAAATATATTTTCATACTTTTCCTTTGGGATTTCACTAATTACTTTCTTTATATTTTCCTTTAAAATTTCATATTTCAATCCTTCTAGTTTTTGTAATCTTGATTTCAACATACTAAAATAATTTTCTATGGAATTTGTGAAATGTTGATAAGGAACATCATATAATATATTATTATGTTTATTAACTAATGCTTTTATTTTTTCATTTCTATGACTACTCGCATTATCTAAAATAATTAACTTATTCCTTAATTTACTTGTTATATTTTGTTCTAGAAAATCTATTAGTCTATCTGTATTTATACCTCCTTTTTCATACAAATCCCAATCTATAACACCATCAATAGAAATAGCAAATATTCCTGTATATTTTTTGAATACTTCTTGGGATTGTGTTTTTATAACACATCGTTTTCCTTTACTACTATAACAATAACTTCTTTTTTGTAATGATTTTATACTTGTTTCATCAATACAAATAATATCTTCTATTTTATATTTTTTAACTGCTTCATAAAAATCTTTTATTTTATGATTAATATTAATTTCTTTACCAAAACGCAAAGTAGGTTCGTGTCTAATTCTAGTAAGTTTCAAAGAAATGTTATTATCTTTAATTATTCTAAAAATTTGTGTAGTAGATAAATCAACACCTTTATATTTATCTTTAAGTTTTTGATTTAATTCATGTAAAGTAGATGTTTTATTTTTTTGTAGTTCATCTAATAAGAATTTCACATATTCCTTTTTGGCTTTATAAGCAACTGGTTTTCTATAATGAATATCTACATTTCCGTCTTTCTTATATCGTTCAACCCAACGCATTAAACTTCTAGGAGAACATTTGAAAATTTTACATACTTCTTCTTGTGTTTTATCTTCTACTAAATAATAATTTACAGCAGTTTCCTTATAATCTTTACTCTTATGAGTAGGCATATATAAATAATTTATTTAGCAAATAATAATATAATTATATATATATGTCTACAACTGATTTTACTGTCTACGCCATCTCAGGAGCTTATGTTGTTAATGGTACAAATAATCCACAACTAAGTATGTATAGAGGTCGAACATACACTTTTATCATATCTGCGGTAGGTCATCCTTTTCATATACAAACAACTAGTAGTCCATATAACTCTGCTAATGTATATAGTCAGGGTGTAACTGGTGCAGGACAACAAAATGGAACTTTAACATTTGTTGTTCCTTTAGATGCTCCAAGCACTTTATACTATGTATGTCAATATCATACAAGTATGGGAAACCGAATTAATATAACTGATGAACCTATTCCTTGTTATTCAAAAGGCACGTTAATATTAACAAATCAAGGTTACATGAAAGTTGAAGATATTAAAAAAGGTGATATAGTAGTAAGAGAAGGAAGCATATCAAACGACGGTATGTTGAACAAAAATATTGATATTAAGGAAACGCCTATAATATGGATTAGTAAATTTAGACCAATAATATTAAATTCAAATTCAAGACCAATATGTATTACAAAAAATGCGTTTGGAGAAGAATGTCCTTTTGTAGATTTATATGTTTCTCCCGGTCATAGATTATTAATAAATGATAAATTGGTGCGTTCTAGTGATTTAATAAACGGAGAAATTATTTATCAAGATAGTGAATGTAAATCTGTAGAATACTATCATTTAGAGTGTGATATACATTCTGCTATTTATGCGAATGGTGTTTTAGCTGAAACATACCAAGAATGGCATAGAGATGTATTTGACGTAGACAACTAAAAGTGATTTATATTTTTCTTTTCGTTAAACCATTGTAGGTGAAATTCCTACTATTGACTTTTACACTTTTTTATTTTTTTTGATGTTAAAATCGGCGTTTGAAATGTAAAAAGGTGTAAAAACGTTTGATATGACTGAAAAAGCAAATATGTATTTAGGTGACCAAAGTATTATAAATAACTTGAAACATAAAATTAATTATGGATATATTCCTAATGATTATGTAATTTTTAGAACTTGTATATATAATAGTAATAAAAGTTTATTTCATCACGCAATATGTTGTAAAGATGTAGATGATAAAATTATACAAATAAATAAAATAAAAAAGTGTTTGATGCCTTGAATATTTACACCCTTGAAATAGGTAAATATTGAAGTTTCCTTTTATTTTATACAGAAAGATGCAGTTTTAAATCTTCAAGTGTAAATATTGATAATAAAATTACACCTCTTTATAAACTTACTTATAAATATAATTTTCCAAAATATAATGAAAATATAAACTTATATTTTCATTATTCAACTATAAAAAATGCGTTTATTGTACAAATTACAAATTAACAATTTGTACCCATTGCATCTACTCTTGGAAGTTCACTTAATGGACAACATCCATATGTAGAATTAAAACAGTATGAAACAGGAGCATTTATTTGTGGAGATGGAGTCATATACCCAATATAATATAAAATAACAAATAGTAATATTAACACGCAAGTTATTAATAATCCTTCATCTAAACTCATATAATATCTGAAAAGAAAAGAATTGATATTATAAATATTCGTGAATATGAATAACAAATATAATATATTACAATAATATTATTGTAATATATGTTAAACAAAAAGAGCATTGAATTAATTACTTATTTTATGGAAAATCATTGTCTTTATACAAATACAACAACTAATATAAAAACGACAAAACATACTCGCAAAATATTTGAATATTTATTGGAACAATTAACTAGAGCAGATAAATACGTGAGAAAAATGCGCGATACATTGAATCCTTCTATATCACAAATACGAGAAATAAGCGATATACCTAAATCCGCAATATTTGCAAACGGTTCAATGCCTATAAAAGTACAAGAATATATTCATACTCATTCTGTTTTTTGTATCAAATATCAATTTGCAATGTTTCATCGTAAAATATATATCTATTTTATTGCAACTAATCATAGTAATTTAAATGTTTATACTGAATATGTCGAACGAATAATAATGTGGTTATATATTTTACAACTACATTCTTCAGAAAAATGTTCAGAACAATTGAAGATATTCATATATTTTACAGGAATGGAAAAATGGTTACCTCGTCCAACTCATAAACAGCCTATATTAGATGAAAGTAATGTAAATACAGCATATACTTATTCTTGTCGAAAAAATAATGATATTGTTATTTATCGTAAAGAAGAATGGTTCAAGGTTTTTATTCATGAAACATTTCACAGTTTTGGTCTCGATTTTTCTAGTAATGATAATATTTTAACAAGAGATAAAATATTACAATTATTCAATGTAAACTCAATTGTCAATTTATTTGAAGCCTATACCGAATTATGGGCAAGAATAATGAATGCTATATTTACTAGTTATTATTTGACTATTGGTAATAAACGTATTGGAAATATTTATATAGATAATAAATCTGTATTTATCGACAAATGCGAAATGTTTATTTATTTGGAAAAAATATATTCATGTTTTCAGATGGTTAAAGTTCTCGATTATATGTCAGTAAAATATGAAGATATTATTTGTTTTGACCATCTTTCTTCTTATTCTATAAAGATGAAATATCGTGAAAATACAAATGTATTGGCATATTATATTATTACTAATATATTGATTTTCTATTATCAAGATTTTTTTCTTTGGTTACAAACAAATAATAAATCACTTTTTCAAGCAAAACAAGATGTATCTTATCAATTGAAATTATGTAGATTTATTCAATCTCATTATAATCTTGCTGATTTTATTAGAGGTATTCGCTGTATGGAAAAATCTCTTATGCAATTAAATAAAAAACATATCAATATTCGCAATAATTTGAGAATGACATTATGTGAATTGGAGTAATATATTTGGAAATAATATTATATAAGTATAGTATAAGTATTATAATAATGGATTCATTTGACTCTGAATTATCAACGTTTTTAAATGTAAAACATACAATGGATGATTTAATTTATAATATATATAAATATGATTTTGTCGAAATATTGAAGACTCAATATCTAACTGAAGAATTTGCTGTAAATTATATTTTAAATCCGAATTACCAATTAACTGAAAATGAAAAAAAAATTACTATATTAGATGTGTTAGATATGCAACCACATATGAATAAGAATAAATTGTTGAGATTATATTTTATTGGACCTCTTGATACAAAATATCCAAGCTTTGAATAGAATATATATATATAGTGATAATATATTATGATACATAAAAAATTGAAAAACCGACACAATCTTGTGTAAAAATAGATGATATTGTTCTTTCAGAACCAACACAAATATTTATGGGTAAAATCCCCCAACTTCCTCCAGTTGAATCAAATTGTATTGCCAAATATGAATGTTCTATTGGAACAAGTATTAAACTTGTTCCAATAAATAAGTAATTGAATTGTTAGTATATAAATAATTATTCAAATCATGAATAATTATTTGTTGTTTGTTGTTTATTGTGTATTGTTTAAACTTGCTGAACAGCAGCCGCCATCTCAACCTTGACATTCTTTTGGAAGTGAGGACTCATATATTTTTGAAGATTGAAATAAGTCAATTCGTCAGTCTCATTCAACTTCAATAGGGTCGCCAACTTTGAATCAGGAATAATCTTTCTTCCGTTATCAGTATCTTGGAGACTGTTTGAACGGATATACGCATTAATATCACGAGTTACTGCGGTTCTCGCCATTTCAGTTCCCTTTTCTTTTCCCAAAAAAGCAGCCAATTCGTCACTGATAAGAGTTGGCTTGACAAATCCACTTGGAGCACGTGTCTGATTTCCAGCTGCAAGTTTACGCTTGCCTTTACTGCTCTTCTTTTGTGCTGCCTTCAAATCACGAGACCACTTCTTTTCTAAAGAACGATATTCGGTTTTAATAGAAGAAATTAATACACCAAGTTGTTGGAGTTTTCCAAAAAACTCATTTGATTGAACAATCAAACTTGGATCAGCATCGAGAGCAACAACTGATTCCAAAATAATATTCTCTTCAATCAACTCAGTAGATGGAGTTGGTGTAATAGTAGATTCAACAGTTGAAGAAACTGCCTCGACAACTGGTGCCTTAGGCTTCTTCGCTCTAGGAGCCTTTATTGGCGTGGTTGATTCCACATTTGATAATTGAATATTATCAGAAATAATAGAAGATACAGAAACTTCCTTCGAAGGAGCAGATGATGACTTAGTTAGTCTAGGCATTATAACTTATCTAAACATTTTCTTTTTAAGTGTTTTAACGCAACAATATTTTATATTTATATTTGTATATAAATAGCTTTAAAAATATTAGGGAATTATTAAATTAATTATATTAATTATTTTTTTGGTATAAACTATAATATTAGTATAAAGTATAATTATGCCAGTATCACAGTTCAGTTTGTTTGAAGAAAAGCCTGATGGTATAGTTGCTTCACAAGTATACGATAATATAATAGAGATTGGGCAATCAAATAGTTCTTTGAAAATATCTGTCGTGTCAAAATGGTTCGGAGATAATGTTCTTCTTATTAGAACAAGACAACCAATTATTATTATATTAAATACTTCCAATTACACTTTTATTAAGATTCCTCTAAAATATAATGTTGATTCTGATCTACCTGAAATCGAACATATATTTAATTTATCATCGTGGGATGAACTATACAACAAAATTCGTGATCAGCTGTTATCATATGGATTTTCATATGATATAAATTCAAAGCTGTATACTTTTGGTCAAGGATTTTACACGCCTGAATACGGTAATTTTGAAGGCGAACATAATAGAAGTGTTGATTTATATCTAGGAGATTACGTAACAATAAAACAAGACATTATTGATATTGGACATTCTTCTTTGAAACACTTAAAAGAAGGTATTGATGACGAAGACGCGGTTATTATGAGACAATTAGTTGCTTTTAAAGAATCTTTAAATGATTCAATAGATATTTCTAAGGCGGATATTATTAATATAAATAGTAAAATTGATGCAATATTGTTAGGATCACCTGATATATTAAATAGTTTTAAAGAACTTATTGATTTAGTAAATAGTTTAGAAATAACAACCTCGAATAACTTAATAGCTGAGATTTACCGTATTTCAACGAAGATTAATGAAGTTGAAACTGTCAGCATTGCACAAGATATAACCCATACTAAAAATATTGCCGATATAAACACATTAATAACCAGTAATTATAATACTCATGTTGCAAATGATCTTCTTATCGAAGGAAGAATTACTGCATATAAAGCATCTTGTGAATCTGAATTATTAGCTGAAGTTCTTTCAAGAAGAGAGAATGATCTACAAATTAGAGAAGAAATGATTACTGTAAAAAATATCTCTCCATCTATAAGCATATATACTGATGGTATGCTAGGAACTTTTGGAGGAAACGGTTATACAGATGTGCAAGCACATAATATTAATGGGTTGTTTTTTCATGTTCCAATTACAAGCTATGTTCACATTCAATTACCTGTATTTAAACCAACCATGTTTAAAGATATAGCAAAGTTATTTTGTAGTATATGTATTCTTAGTAACAAAGCACTTCCTAAATTAGCTGTATATACAAAAGTAAAGAAAGATGGCACCGATGTATCTACTTGGTATAATAAAGCGTTGTTTTTCGAAGTTTCAAATCCTACATCAATATTAATAAATAATTCTTATTCAAACAGTACGTGTTATCAATTATATGCGGATATTAATAATAATGCAAATAGTATTCCAAATTATAGTCAAAAAAAAATAAGAATGACACTTGCTTCCGAGTCATCAGTTTTTTATGATAAAATACCACCGAATGATTATGTTGAGTGTGTAACGTTAATTACAGAAAAGAATAAACCTACTGGACATTATGAGTTTATTGTAAATAATATTGGATGTAGCACTAGTGATGAAACTATGGTAAATAGTTTTGATGATATTGCGTTATATTATTATAGTAAAGAAATTTTAAATAAAACAGAACGTAATATATATGATACAAATACTACTATTATAAATATAACTAACGAAATAAAAACAAATTTAGATACTCAAATCGCAAAACAATCATCTGATAAGGAATTGCTTGAATTATCTATTGCTAACACAAAAGGATCATTAACTACAAGTATTAATACTGAAATTATACGAGCAAATAATGCTGAAGCGGCTTTAAATACAAAAATGGATACACATATTGAAAATTACAATACTAATAATGTAAATCTAGGATTAAAACTTGATACAATAGAATTAAAACAAACAAAAGATAATCAATCGCGTATAGACCGTGATGTAGAGTTACTAAGAATGATTAAAGATAATGAAGAATCCTTCTTAAGCTTTGTACAATGGTTTACTGAAGTCGGTAAATATACTAATGTTCCATTTAAGTTTCCACATAATCGTAAAGATAGCACTCACACTTTTATATAAATAATATAAATATGGAACTTAAAGAATCCACTATAAATATAGTCGTTTCCAGATATAATAAAAATGTCGATTTTGTTTATAAAATAAATAATGGTAATAACATCAATGTTCTAATATATGATAAAGAAAATCCAAATAATCCATTAAATATTCCAGTAAATAAAGGTAATGAAGCATCTGTATATTTAAAATACATTATAGATAATTATGATAATCTAAGTGATTTTACTTTTTTTATGCATGATGATGAATATACTTGGCATCATAGTGGTTCTATCATTGATAAGTTTAATGAAGCAGTTGCAAGTAATCAAATGTATTATAATATCAATAATAACTGTCATTGGAATACACATAACTCAATAAACAAAGATCATTATAAAGATTTACTAAAATGGTATGATGAATATATTGAAAAATATATTCCAATATCTAAAGTGCCTAATAATTCGGATTTTATATATTCTTATTTGGGATCAGCACAATTTTTAGTCCATAAAGATTTAATAAAAAACTTACCAAAAGAGTTTTATAAAAATATATATGATTGGATTATTACAACAGATTTATCAAATTTTATGAGTGGTAGATATTTAGAATGGACATGGCATATATTCTGGTATATTTATCCTAACTATATAAAATAATTGGTTTGTCATTAAATTGATAAAATGTATTAAAACATATTTTTTGATAAATTAAATATTTTTTTGATAAATTATAAAAATCATTTTTATAATTTATTTACAATAATTTATTTACAATAATTCACAAATGTAATCATATTCTATATTCTTAATATTTCGACAAATTGAACAATAAGACAAAAAATATATTATTTAATGATGATTATAAGATACAGATTGATATAACCAATGCATAGCTTCTGCAGCATTAGCTGAAACCAAAGTCAATGCCGCTAAAATATAATATGCTCCTAATACTTTAGAATCGACATCGATTCCAGTATTAGTCATTTTCTCGAATATATTCAATAATTTATTCTGTATTTGATGTATATTATTATCAGTATAATAATTTAATCTATCACTTATAAAAGGATTTCCGTGTGGTCGACATATTTTAAATCTTATATCATCCGTCAAGTTTGCGCGATAATTCCATATATCAAATAATTCGCCATATAATTTGAATAATTGATTTCTCGATAAAGAGAGAAACCATATAGAGTCACTATAATTTCCTAATAAATTAATATTCTGAAATATATCTAATGCTCTCATTTCAACTCTCTTTGTATCACTCATTATATTATCATTCGTGCTTGGTATACAGATTTCAATGGGTTGTTTTAATACTTTTCCTATTTTAATGATTTCATAAATATTTTGAATAATATTATTTGGTATTTTTTCTCGATTATATGGATTTTGTGGATGACCTTTTACTTTAGTAATAATATTATAAATCGACAAAATATTGAATCCATATGTTGTATTATCTGATGCGGTATAACTAAAGAATTGATTTGTATTAATTTGTGTCATTGTTTCCATAGTCAAAAAATCTTCTTTATTTATACATAAATCTCTTTTTTTGAATCCTATACCTCTAAGTGAAATTAATTTTCGTTGTAAATATCCACGAATAAACTTCTGTATTAACACAACAAACTTATATGATTTGAAATATTGATATAAACGGTCTAATAATTCCGATTTATTCCCGGACAACTTAAGTTTATTATTTTTTAATTGTGTTTTTATCTCATGAACCGTATAGTTATTTTTGTATATGATATGATAATTATTTGGTGTTATTATTTCTAAATGAATAGGTTCTTTTTTTGGTCGTATTTTTTGTCGTATCGTATAAAATGGTGTTTCTTTAGTCGATATTAAATAATCAATAATATTATTTTCGCTAGATTCGGTCATTGTTTATATATTATACTAATACAATTCTTTTGAATATTTATTCAAATTATTATTATTATTATATAAATACACCCAATATCGTGACAAATTATTCTTCTTATGTATAATTATTATATTATAAAAAAATTGATTTAAATATTCATCAGTAAAGAATATTATATTTAAGCAAATGGCAGAAACTGTTATTCTAGCAACCGAGTTTGATTGTTCTATTATTAAATACACCAACCCCAAAGCAGGTGGTTCTGGTGGAAAAAGTGTTAATATTTTAAATAGAAAGACGAATACCCGTCTTAATATTTCTACTCCAGTTATGTTGACTTGGGGTGCGTCTGATTATGTTGACCCTAGTACTGGCAAGGGCAATGGCAAGTTTGAAATGGCACTCCAATTTCCAACAGAAGAATATAATAATCCAGATGCTATTGCATTCTTGGATAATATGAAAAAGTTTGAGCAGAAAATTAAAGATGATGCTTTAATCTATTCAAAAGAATGGTTTGGAAAATTACATAAAAGTGCTGATGTGGTTGAAGCATTATATACGCCAATGCTCAAATACAGTAAGGATAAAAGTACTGGAGAACCTGATTTGAATAAAGCACCTTCTATCCGCGTTAAAATCCCTATTTGGGAAGGTGTTTGGAAATGTGAAGTATATGATGATGATGGTGCAAAAATATTTCCAAATACGAATGGTTTAACTCCTGTTGATTTAATCCCAAAAGCAACACTAGTAAGTGTATTAATGACTTGTGGAGGTATTTGGTTCGCAAATGGTAAGTTTGGTATTACTTGGAAGTTGGTTCAATCAATGGTTCAAAAACCACGAGCACAATTAGTTGGTCAATGCTTTATTCCACGGCCATCTAAACCTCTTGTAGAACGCGAACGTTCTCCGAGTCCAGAACAACAACAACCACAACAAACAAACATTCCTGAATCAGTTCCAGTTTTAGAACTCGCAAGTAGTGTTGCAGTTGATGATTCTGATTGTGATGAAGAAGAAGACCATTCAGTAGTTAATAATCATAAAATTGTTTCAGAATGTGAGTTTGGAGTAGAAAGTGTTCAAGAAACAACAATTCAATCCACAACAACAACTGAACCTGAACCGAAAAAACCACGAAAAGTAGTAAAAAAGAAACTTATCACAAATGAATTATAAATAAATATTATCAATACACCACAATAATAATATTAATATAATAATTTATGTAAATTAATAATATTTTGTTATATATTTTTTTATAACAAAATATAAATTGGGATACTTATTATGTTGAACAAGCTAGAATATAATAAATATCTTAGTGTGGATAGTCAGTAACTACCATTTTTTATTGTTAGTTTAATTGTGTAGTTGAATTATCATCATAAACTGTATATTATATGTATTACTTAAATATTATGAAAAATAACTACATACTAAATAGGTTGTCAATTTATCGGTCATGTTTAGTATTTTTTATTTTTATAATGCCAACATTTTTGATGGACATTCATAAATAGTTGATATATTCATTTTTTTGTATATTTTTACGAATTATTTTATAAAATATATCTCATTCGTAATACTTAAAATTAAATGTTCTTAATCATTTATAATCAATGGATACTGAAATTATCGACATTTCTAATTTAACAGAAAGTTTAGATGCTCCAATGAAATTGAGCAATTGTGGCGGCGGATTAGAATTATTAATGAATGATAAGGTCAAAGAAGGAGGTATAAAAAAGGTCGAATTAGAAGATATCAATAGTTTAGAAAATGAACTCAATAGTTTGGTCGATGATGATATATTTGGTAAATCATATGAAAATAAATCTGATATATTTAACTTAAACAGTAGCAATAATAATGTCAGATTTTCAGATGAATCTAAATCAATTCATACAACATCAACAACTTCTTTACCATCATCTTCGACAAAATTAGGACAAGCAACTGCCTCTGCAGAAAGTGATAAAAAGACATGGGACGGTTTCTCTACATTTAATAATATTCCAATAAATCCAGATAAGGCAATACCTGCTCAACCACAAATGTCTAAAGAAGATATGTTGAGAGAGAAGTTCAAATACTTAAGAAAACTGGAAGGACTTGAAGCAAAAGGTGTTAACTTGACAAAGAAATATACAATGGAGTCTTCTTTTTTAGAAATGCAAGGAGAATATGAAATGATAATGGAAGAAAAAGCGAAGCAGAACTCTATAAAGTTTCAAGGAAATATGTTAATGGCAATTATTAATGGTATAGAGTTTTTGAATAATAGATTCGATCCATTTGATATTAAATTGGAAGGATGGAGTGACCAGATAAATGAAAATCTCAATGATTATGATGAAATATTTTCTGAATTACATGATAAATACAAATCTCGTGCTTCTTTAGCACCAGAACTTAAACTGCTTTTTCAATTAGGTGGAAGTGCAATGATGGTTCATATGACGAACACTATGTTTAAATCATCTATGCCTGGAATGGATGATATTTTGAGACAAAATCCAGAATTAATGCGACAATTTCAGACCGCAGCAGTCAATTCAATGGGACAATCTAATCCCGGATTTTCTGGTTTTATGAATGGAATAATGAGCAATGATGGACCTCCTCCACCACCAATGTCAACACAAAATCGCGATCCAATGGCGAATAGACCAGGTAATAATTCATCTTCTATGGGTTCAAGTGATTATGCCCGTTTCTCGAATACAAGACCAGCTTTTGATGATGGAATCAATATTAGAGAGAGTTTCGATGAACCAAATAGACGAATGGAAATGCGAGGTCCAAGTGATATATCTGACTTGTTATCTGGATTGAAGACAAAAACAATAAGTATTCAAGAACAACAGAAAAATAATAATGATAGTACAATTAGCATTTCTGATTTAAAAGATTTACAAACGGATGGAGGATTACCTAAACGTAGTAAACGACGACAGAAATCAGATAAGAACTCAATTAGTCTCGATATTTAATATAAATAATTAATATTTGATTTATTGTAAACAATTATTTAGCTATATAAACTATATTAAACTATATAAATTAAAAAATGACAACAATAAATTATATCTTGATTGATGGTAGTTATTTTGTATTTCACCGTTATTTCTCTCTTTTACGTTGGTGGAAGTTATCTCATCCAGAAGACAAGGATAGTAATATGATTTTCACAGATAATTCAGATTTTATCGACAAGTTCAAGAAAACATTTATTGAATCATTGAATACATTAGAGAAAAAACTAGGAATAAAATGTCAAGGTAAAGAACAAGTCAAAATTATAGTTGGAAAAGATTGTTGTCGAGAAAATATCTGGCGTAAACAATATTATAAACAATATAAAGAAACACGTCAAAAAAATGATGATATTGCATATTTTATGAAACTTGCATATGAAGAACTATATTTTACAAAAACTCAACTTATTTTGAATCATCCACAATTGGAAGCGGATGATTGTATTGCTCTTTATGTTAAACAAATAATACAATATGATAATTGTACAACAAACATTTGTACAACAAATATATATATTATTACTAGCGATAAAGATTATCTTCAATTAGTAACAAATGACCATATACATTTATTTGATTTAGGATTCAAAGAATTGACAAAACAAAAGAGTAGCTATGGATGCGCGGAAAAAGATTTATTCTGTAAAATTGTAATGGGTGATTCAAGTGATAATATATCTTCTGTATTTGCAAAATGTGGTCCAAAAACTGCTCTTAAATATTATGATAATCAATCATTATTTCGAGAAAAATTGGAGAAAGATGAAAATGCCAATAACAATTGGATATTAAATCGTCGTCTCATAGATTTTAATTATATACCAGAACAACTTCGTAATGAGTTTATACATAAATATAATGTAAAATAGTTGTTATTATTTTATTATTATGTAATATTTGTTTGTAAAACATCCATATAATTTGTATACAAAATGACAATATTTGTATACAAATAATTGATTAACTATTATTTTATTACAATAGATGGTTTTGGATTTGTTGTTTGTATTGGTTCTTTTTGCCCTGTTAATATTCTCCAAGCATTGACGATTTTATCGTGATTTGTTTTACATGTTGCAACTTGTAATTCTTTCTTGGTAATATTTTCACTCCCTTCATGTAAATCTAATGATACATGAATTACATAACATAAATTATTATCTTTATCATTTAAATTAGTAATTAATGATTTAGATAATAATGATGATGATGATGTATTAATCATTTTTTTTTTGAGTATTTCTTCATTTTGTTTATTTAATTTATTTATTATTAAATCAGTTGAATCTGGTTCTGCACCACCTAATTGTTGTAAACGTTCAAGCATTGATTTAATTTCTTCTGAATCATCATAATATTCTTGCGTTTTATCATTTATATCTGGATGTTGTTTTATTGTTTCGCTTTTAAGTTTTTCTAAACGAAGGGCCAACTCATCCCTTTCTTCTGATATAGTGGATGGCGTATAAGATGGTGTATCAAGAAAAGATTTAGATGATTTAATTAACTCTAACTCTAGTGGACAATTTTGTATTAAAAAATTATTATAATTATATGTATCTTTATAAGAAAATGCTGTTAAAAATAGCAAATTCTTATTTGTACCAAACTGATTAAAATAATTTGTCAAGTTACGTTGTTTAGTTTCATTTAAATTATCCAATTTATTTTCATTAAAATATGTTGTTTTATAAAATGGAAATATATTGAAAATATGTTCATTAATGAATGCGTTATATTTATTATCTTTATAATCAATTATTAATGAATTATTTATTTGAATAAATGAATATTCCGATATATCTTTTGATATATGTTTTACATGCATAAAAATTATTTTATTTAATTCCTGTATATCCAATTCAGAATAATCAATAAACCAATAAGGAAATAATATATTTTTTAATTTATTAAAATCATATATTAATGATTCTGGAAATATAATTTGTGGTACAGAAATATTATATGTGTTTATTTTTTTGATATTTTTACTTATATTATTATCATTTGTTATTTGTATTAATTCAACTGTATTATCGTTGATTGTATAATAACAATTATATTTTTTCTCCAAATAAGGAACATATTCATATTCATGAATACTTATTATTTTTATGTTTAATTTATCGAGATAATTATTAAATTTTCTTGTTGTATCAATATCTTTTTCAGAAATAAAATCATTGTCTATACATGATAATAGTTGTTGTATTGCTTCATCTTTTGTGTTTTTTGTAGTTTTCAAAATTCTAATATTATTATTAAATGCACCCAATAAATTATTAGGTATAAGCGATGAATTATTTACAATATCATCTATATAGTTTATTAGATTACTATTATTTTTAGGATTGTCACTATAAAATGGAATATTTTTAAAAATATTATTTATTTTTAATTTTTCATCTCTATAATTATATATAAAAGATGTGCGTTGGTCAATATTATTCAAAATTTTAAAATATATATTATAATAATATACATTTTGTTTTACTATAAAAATAATATTATCTAATTCTGATATGTCGAATTGTGTATAATCTATATAAATATTTGGATAAATAATAAAGTTGGTTTTTTGATTATTTGTAAGAAACTCATAACCATCTTGTTTTAAATGATTTTTCGACAAATTATAATTAACCAATGAAGTATTATTACAATTTAATGACATATTTATTTTTGACGATTCATCATTATAATTTATATAATAAAAGTTATCTTGTTTTTCTCGAATGATATTTGTATCATCATAATTAATTTCGATTACATTAATATTATTTGCTTTAAATAATTTTTCAAATATTGTTTTATCTTTAATATCACACACATTTTTTATTGTTAAATATTTGGATTTTGAATCTTTCAATATGGTTTTTTGTCTCAAATTAAGTTGTGTATCAAATATGATTGCATTTTTAATAGCATTCAACCATGAGTCATTTTTATCTGTATCATCATAATAAAAAATATTTACTAGTTGTTCATCTTCATCATCTATTGATGAACCACCTATTAATGAACCCGGATTAACAGGGTCAGCTTTAATTTTAGTAGTAAAATCTGATTTGGTAGTGTTATCGGGAGGAGTAACTTCTTCTTGTTGTTGTGTAAAAATATTTTGAAAATGATTAGATATATTCTGGTTTACAAAAGGTGAATTGAAACTTATGATAGAACCAATATTGAAAATATTATATTGATTCATGAAACGAATATTATCATTTTTTACTGAATTATCATGTAATTCTTCTTCACATTTTGATTTAACAATATTTAAACATATTTGATTAACCATTGTTTTCGACAAGTTTGGAGTAATCATTTTTAATGAATCACGATAACGTGTAATTATTTTATTTAATTCATTATCTACCTCACCATTCATATTATTATATTTAGACAACTCAAGATTTAGTATTAATTTATCAATTGAGACTTTATTATAATCATTTAATACTACAATTTGTTCTGTATTTAATAGAAGTTGTGAACGGTAATCTATTTGAGAATCTTTAAAATTGAAAAAAATGTTATCTATAGCAATAATAACATAATTATTCAACTGACAACCAGACATTTTCCAATATTTTAGTAATTCACATGCAATATATTCTCTCTGATATGATAATGAGTTGAGATTTGAATATACTTTTATTAAATCATAACATGCAGATGATGCACTGCGTATTTTTTGTTCATATTCTTCTTTTGTAATTGATTTTGTATCAATATTTCGAGAAATTATTTGATTTTTATATCCAATATTATTAGAAATTGGTTTTACATTATATATAGAGTGATATTCATTATTCAATTTTGAAAATATTCGAATACTATTTGACACCGTTTTAGAAAATGTGCATAAAACCTTTGTCGTTTGTTCTGCAAATAATTTCCATGTTTTATATTGAAAATTGATATTACTATATAATATAACATATAAAAAACTAGTATAAATAGTCATTTCCAAACGATAATCACCTCTTTTATTCGATTCATCTTTTAGATTATAACGACTTATTTGTGATTCTAATTTTTCCAATTGTAAAATATAATTATTCATTTGAGGTCCAATTATATTATCTAATTCAGATTGATATAATGTGCTGTTACTTATTGCGTTATAAACAGAAATATCTGATTTAAATAAAAGTATAGCTATTTTTATTCTTATTTTATTCTCAGTTTGAGATGAATCTTTTATGTCAAAAGAACGCAGTATTTTATTAAACTCATTGTTTTTTACTTTACACATTTCACGATATAAAACGATTAAAGCATTAATATATTCACGCTGTAAATACATTATTTTTAAAGAATTAAATAACACTTCTTTACATAATTGTATAAAGCTTAATTTGCTTGTAATATATGGTTTGATATATTTTTTTTCATCAGGAATACCAGAATCCGATACAATTGTATTTAAATTATATAATTGACCCATTAAACAATAATAAACAAATAACATGTTTTGAATATTTGATGTTTTAGAATCGTTTTTGGTATTATCAATAATCTCTTCTTTTTTAATATCAATAAACTTTTCACGTAATGAAATCATTTTTCTCGATATATTTCTCAATGAATTATAGCTCATATTTTGTCTACTATTACTTATTTGAGTTGATGTTTTATTTTTACTAATTAAATCAATATTTGTTTTGAGTTTGTCGATATCATCATTTAAACTAACAATTTGCGTATAGAGTAATTTTAATTGTTTCTTATTATCTCTTTCATCACTAAGTCCTATATTATCATTTTTCTTATCAGGAATTATATATGCTGTATTTATTGATTGTGGCGATAATTGATTATTCAATGGCGGTTTTAAAAATAGACCAATATTTGTATAATCATCATTCATTTTGTTTTCAATCCGAATAATTTCTCGTTCAATCGTATTATTAAATAATTCATTGTAATTTTTATCGTTTATATTTTTAATTATATTTATAATTTTATCCAATATGCGTGCTGTTTTAATCATATACTCATAATAACTAGGGTCATAATCACTATATTTAGTTATGCTGTTTATTGAATATCTCGATTGTATATTATCTATTTTGTCAAATACCTCTTTATCCATATAATATCCAATCAACTTGTTATTACTGGTAACAAGAGTTTTTAATTGTATACCAATATCTTGTAATTTATTATATAGTCCATTTACATTTTTCGTTATATTGAAATCTAATGTATTATTTGGATATAATATATTTCCAATAATACTATTTGATGCATTAAAATACATATTATCTGATTTTTGTGAAATAATACGTAGAGGACTACATAAATATCCGATATATTTAAATGCATTATAATCTAATTCATCTATTGTTTTACTACAACCTCTACTTATAATGGTTTTAATAAAATCTACATTATTTTGTCGAATTAAATCGACAATAGCTTTACTATTTTTTTCATAAATCTTTTTCATAGCACTATCTAAATAAGTATCATATTCAGTAGTTGTATTATTAAAAATAGATGCAATATTGGGTTCGGATACTTTTCCTAGTTGTATCGCATTTTGTTTCGTAAAATAGTTTGTTATTGTAGAAAAAACATTAGTTGGTTTTGTTCCTTCAAGACAATTGACGCCAACATATTTAATATAAGTCTTTAATTGTTTGGTATTTTTTTCAATCATTTTTTTATTATATTCTTTCTGTGATTCTGAAAGAATCTTTTGTGGATTAAATGTTTTATCTAACATACTTTTATTCAATTCAACTGTACTAATATTCCATTCTCCAATATTCCAATAATGATTCACTACTTTGTACTTTTTCTCTCCTAGAAAGAAGTCATTATTATAATGAAAAAGCGTATCTAATGTGACAATAATATTTTGGTTAATAGTATTATTTTTACAACTGTCTTCTAAACTCAATACTTTTTGACCCGATTTAATTAGAGCATCCAACAATTTCATAAAACTATTTTTATTCAAAAATCTTTGTATTATTGTGTCAGGAATTGCATTTTTATATACAGTTGTTGGAATACCATTTTCATAAGCATTATCACTTACTATACCATTAGGATATTCTCTTTTATCATTGACAACGTTTACATTTAATTCGACTAATTGATTAAAAAAAACATAATCAGTATTCGTATTATTACGAATATTCATTTTAGAATTATATTCGACATGTGAATACCCAGTAATATTAGTATTTAATATAATACATAATTTATGTGGATATAAACCTTTTTGTAAGAAGTTTAATTCTGAATTAATTTTTGTCGATTCATTATCTAAATTATTCATTTAGGTTATTATAATTGTGTGATATTTTTATTCATTATTCTGAACAACATAATCAGAATCAGTTTCAGTTTCATTATTACCTTCTTCATTAGAATCGTCTTCTTTTGATTCTGAATTAGAATATTCATCATATTTCATTCGTAAATCATGTTGAACTTGTTTTTGTTTCTCGATTTTTGCCTTTTCTAGAATAGCAATTGCACTATTTAATTCTGCCTCAGTAACCTTTTCTGGATTTTTTGTATCTGCTGCTTCATCTAATTTATTTAAAATGCGATGTTTATCGGGAATAACACAAAATGTACTTTCTTCATTGAATAAATGTTCAGATAATATGACAAATACAGCAGTAAGAATAAGAGCGGTATATATATCACGACTTGCCATCCAAGCCATTGCAAATACAAGAACTTGTTTACTCAAGGTATATTTGAGATATTCTTCTGTCGACCTACTAAATTGTACAGAAATAAACTTGGCTCCTATATTTAATAGTATCATTACAACTCCAGCAAAAAACTTACTATTATTGAGATACATTATATGACTATTTATATATTGAATAGGGTCTTTGAAAAAACTAGTATTTTTTTTCTTAGAAAACATTTGTGGTTGCATCATTGTTTGTATATTATATGGAAAACCACCGGTATGATTTGGTTGCGTATTATTTGGTTGCGTATGATTCATTTGTGGGATATTGATTCGTGATCTCCACCTCCGTTTATTTCTCGAATTAAACATTTTTAAAGAAGATGACTTTAATGCTTTTTTATGAACCATATACTATATTACGATTTATTATACAACAAACATCACAAACGTTATAAATCAATTAATACATAAACTTCTTATAAGATACATAAAGACCTTTTATGTATTCATTCACATTCGAACTAATAGATTTTCTAAATCTACGGTTTATTGGTCTATATATTCGTCCTATAAAACCTTCATTTTCTTTTGTCGAAGTAATATCGTTATCTGATATATCTATATCATTCATAACAAATATAAGTACTATTAAAAATATTAAAACGAACAAATATAGAGTCATTTGTTTCGTCTTCATATTATAATAACTGTTAAAAACTGTTAAAAATAAGGAAATATTGTCATTATTTTTTCAAATGCACTAGGCTCATTATAATTATTTTTATTTGTTTTATATATTATTTGTTGATTGGAATGTTTTGGTCTTAAATTATGTTCTAATGATATTTTATTGTCGATTATATTCATATTATCATTATCATTATCATTATCATTATCATTATCATTTGTATGTGTATCTGTATCTGATTTTGAAGTTGAATAATTATTATAATTAGTGAATGATTCTAATTTCATGTTATTACTAATATAACTATATTTCTCGATAATATATTCATTATAAAAGAATAATACTATTGCAGATATTATGATACCTAATATTTGATTTATTGCAATGAAAAATATTATCATTATGAATATGACGGTTCTTCCTAAAACAGAATTAAATAAGTATCTAAAATTATATGGAGTTAAAAGTAAATAAATAAATATGATTATTAAAATAACATATATGAAACACGTTGTTAATTTATTTAATTTAATCATATATAATAATTTTATTATATAAAATAAAAAACTAATTTATGTATTTTAGTTCAGTTTGCAAATAATATTAATATTAATATTAATATTAAATTACATGCAATGATATGTAATAATATATTCGTATTATTTATTTGTTATCACAATATAAGCATAATATTTATTTGTTATATTTAATCAAATATAGCAATAGCAATCATTTATGAGAAATCACACATTGTGTTTATTTAATTATTATTGTAATATTTATTTTGTTATCATAAACGTCGTTTGATTTATATAAAATAATTATTCATTTTATATAAATTAATTTGAGTTGATTTTAATAATAGATTATATTAAATTATGTGTTATTTTTTTTTATAATAAATCAAATCTATATACAGTTGAATGTAAAAATATTTTACTTTTTATATTTGTCTAAATAAATATATCATAAATTAAATATTTTAGCAGTATCTTTCTTATCTAATAAACAATTCTTAATAAAATAGTAAATATAAATGTATTGTGTTATATCTTCTCCTTAAATTATTTATTAATAATTATTCTATAATCATAAATAAAATACTTTTTTATAATTAATAAATGAGAATAGGTTTCTAATTTATTATCTTATTTGTTATTAAGAGAATGTCATTGGCAATGTTCGCAGCTCCTTTTGATGAAGAACCATCACAAGTATATATGAATAACGATTCTTCTATTCAAAAGAAAAAGATGACAAAAACATTGAAAAAATATCCTCCAATTAACCGTAATAATGCGATGGAAGATAATATACAACAAAAAGTAGATTATCAAAAAGTCAATCAAGTAATGAGAGCAATGAGTAATTTGCCTTCTAATGATGATAGTATGGGTGATTTTAATCCACCTCCTCCTCCACAATCATCAGGAGTTCAATCGACAATAATGAGAGAAAATATGTCTACAATTGATGAACCTGAGATGAGTATGCCTCATGTTAATGCTAATGTTCCATATCAATCAACACAAAGTAATGCATTATTTTCATCAAATAATAGTATTCTAAATATTCCAAATTATGAAAATATGTATAATAATACACCCTATAATACACCTTCTAATCTTACTACAGTTAAAAATGAACAAAATGTATTGATTGATAAATTGAATTATATGATTCATCTTCTTGAAGAACAACAAGATGAACGAACCGGTAATGTTATGGAAGAATTGATATTATATTCATTTTTAGGAGTTTTTATTATTTTTATTGTCGATTCATTTTGTCAAATTGGAAAATATACGAGATAATCAAAACAAGACAAACAAACAAACCATGATATTTATATTAAGATAAATGTCTCTTCAGGATTATAGACGGCGTACGCGAAATTATAGAAATAATACGCACAAGGACATGTAAATATGGGTTTTATTACAGAAGATAATTTATTGTTCAATAATACATTATCGGATTTACATTCTATCATTAATTCTGAATAATTAGGATATTTTTCGACAATTTGTCGAATAGCTCTTTTAAACCCATTTATAAATATATTATCAGTGACATTTTTGGATGTTATAGATGCAAAGCAAGTCAATATTTCTGTTTTTTTTGCGTTATCTTGTCGTATTATATATGAACACTGTTTTTTAAAATAATATGCTGATAATACGATGTTTCCTTGTATCAATAAATAGATAAATACATTTTCTGTTTTTATCAGTGATGATATATTTGCCAATGATGGACTAATTGATATTTTGAACTTATGTTGTGTTGTTTTTATAAAATCTATTAAATGTGACATATTTTTATGACTTACTTCTATGAAATTAATATTTGGTGGTATTCCATCGTGATTGTTATTGCCATTGCTATCATTTTTTTCATAAATGGATGATATATTATATCCACATGCTTTATATACACATAATGGAATTGCAGCAGTGAAATGTCCTTCTCTTTTGAAAAGACAAGTCTGTATATTTGGATTGCGATGACGATGATGATAATTATGCGTCTGTATTAATTGCGGAGCAATAGATTTATTACGATGGTCTGAATGAACGCATAAATAATCGACATAATATATATTAAAATATGCGTATGGTTTTCCATTATTGATTACAACTTGAAGAGGATATGATACCATTGTTCCGAGAATCTTATCTGTTTTACATATATTATTGGTCTTTGTATCTATTAACATATCTTCTGTATTGTAAAAAGAGATAAACGTTGAACCGCCTTCTAATCCTTCCATATATGGCCATATATTTTCTGCTTTTGGTGCATAATGAAGATGCTTTTCACGCAAAAAATGTTGTTGAATAAAATCTACAAATCTCGATTTGTCTACTTCTGAAATGTCATCCAAGCTTTTTGTTTTAATATTTATAAAATTATTATATTTGTCGTCTTTCTTTGGAAGTTCGATTTGTATTATTCCTGGTGGACAAATATAATACCAAATATCATATATATGAAATATCGGCTGTATAGCCCAAAAGGGGAACATTATGCGAATATATGCACATATAAATAAAATTAAAATAATGATAATTACGAAAATCAATAATAATATCATTTTTTAGTAATAATATTATTATTTATTATTTAAACCCTTGATTGTATCAGATAATTTATTCATATTTTTCAGGATATATATTTTCATATTGTAATTGTTCACTAAAAGGCCGATTACGAGAAGGTGGAACACCTGGTGGAGGCGGAGGTCGAAAAGGTCTAGAAGATTCTGATAGAGCAGAAGAAGGTACTTTTCTCGAACTAGCGTTTAAAGGATTTTCTACTATTGTATTTTCGAATGCGTTATCTATTGTATTCAACCTTTTTTGAACTGCAATTGCTGCTTGCTTTCTATCAGTATTCGACAATGGAGTAAATTGTGGCATTTTATTAGATTCAAACTCATCTGATAATAATGACGATTTAGATGATGAATCAGATGATGATGATGGTAAATCCGGGAATAATGCATTATGTGACGTTTCCAGCATTTTTGTAAGTACTTTTGGTTTTAACAAGTTTGAATTATCTTTTATTTTGAATAATTCAATACAATTTCTAAAACTTGCATCATTATAAAAACCAATATTATTTATTGGATCTAATATACTATCATTATAATCTATTTCTGTATAAGCATCTCTATTACGACTTCCAGTTTTAGGTGATTCTATTAATATCTTATTTTTTTGCAAGTTTATACCTTTAAATCTAACACATATTCTTGTATTATAACCTTCATTATTTATTGCAATAAATAATATATTTTCTATTTCTGGATGGTTTTGATAATATTCTCGTATTTTTTCTAACATATTGGGATTATCATTAAAATTATGTTTATCCATAATAATTGTTCTTGTATGACCATCATTACCATCATCAATTTTAGTATCTCTTGTTTTATTTTCAGTTACTGTTGTCAAATTATCTGTATCTGTAATTGTCTTCTTTTTAGAACCAAATATTATATTTTTTAATCCCGTAATTGGTCGTCTTAATGATTCAAATTGAATAAATAAAAATAATCCACCTAATAACATTATTGGAACAGAAAATGTAATTAATATTTCAAATATACCGTCACTTATTAAACCCGTAATACCACTTCCTACTCCTTTTATACCTGAAAATAACCAATCCGTATTTTGTCGTGCAATTCGTTGAATATTTTTTATCACTTTTTCATTTGCTTCTAATCTTATCGCCTCAGCTTCTGCTGTTTTTATTGTATCATCTGCTTGTGACTTTTTGGCAAAAGCCAATGCTTCAGCTACAATTTTAGCTGATTCAGCCTTTGTTAATTCGTCTTGTGCAATGACAATTGCATCTTCTCTCATTCTGTTCTTATTTTGTACTAAAAATACATCATAATCTTGTAATAATTTATTCAATTTATCAATATCAGAACGTAGATTTTTATTCATTAATTCAAACTCTTTTCCAATAATAGTCTCATCATTTACTTGAAAAAAATTAAAATAACTATCTTCTAATTGACGCAATAATGTTATAAATAATTCTGATTTTTGAGAAAGATCTTCTAATCTATTCAATTCTGATTGAAGTTCTTTTGATACATCCGGAAAAAAATTAGAAAATATTGCCATTTTTTTTCCAACTGATTCTTGATACATCTTATTTTGTAATGCTCTAGAGGTTCGTATTAATAATTTGAATTGACTTATTAATACTTTATGTGGCATTATCACATTATAACCATTAATAATTCCAGTTTTTAAATATACTTTTGATAATTGAATCGGAACGTCTGTTTCATTTATATCAGTTTGATTATTTTTAATAAACTTCATTTCGAGATATGGTTCTATAAATACACCTCTACAAAATCCCATGCTTTCTTGGACTCGTTGTTCAACAAATTGTTCTCTTTCTAAAGCAGTAATATTTTGTGATGCAACCAATTGAGATGCACTTACACTTCCTTCAGTTATGCTTTTAATAACATCTACAGGAACAATTCCTGCGGATGGTTGTCGTTTTGTTGCTTGTGTTGTTCCACGAAAAAATGTTCCCGTAATATGTTCTTCTTCTTCTTCCTCTTTTTTTAGTAAGTTAATAGCTTCATCATCAAATAATCCTATATTTTCTGTTTGTTGTATTAAATCAATACATTTTTCTTTTACTTCTATAAATACTTGTTGTAAATCACGATGTATATTACGAGTAATATGTGAGTTTTCTCTTAAAAAATCTTTTGCCGTTTTAGCAGGAACTGTCGATGGAACTATCCCAAAAAGATTCCATATATCTTTATCTTGCGCAACTGGTTGATTTTTCTTTATATCTTCAATATTAACCAATTGATTTCTAGGTTCTTCTTCTTGTTTAGATATACTCACCCGATATTTATCATTTAATAAATCTTTTTGGATATCTGTATCTGTAAAATATTCTTCATTAACATAATCGTTATCATCATCATATTCATATATTTCCATATCATCATCATCAACTCTTTTTATTGGATTCAAATATCTTTCATCTACAATATTTACTACTTCTGATAAGACCGCAACTGTGTTATTTATTTCTTCTACGGTTGTATCTAATAAATCTTCTTTAGGAGTTAAATATAATGTAGACGCTATACTATTTGCCGCTTCATCTATAAAGCCACTTATAAATGAATATATAGAACTAGCTGTTTGTATTTGTTGTCCTTCAGAATTAACTTGTACTGATATTTTTTGTACATTTGTTTCTACTTTTGTTACAACATTTTCATCTATATTTACATCAAATGTCCCTGTATTATTTTGAAATGTAATTGAAGTATTATTTATTATATTTGGATTTGAGTTTAATGTAAAATTATCAGAAGCAGCAGAAGATGATACAAAATAACACGATAATCTTAACCATAAAATAATAAACATTTTTACATAATATAATATACTAGTTTCTCTTCTACCGATTCTTTTATTTGTCGAACGTTTACTAATTCTTCTTTTACTACTATTACTATTAATATTACTACGCATTGTAGAACTCAATGAATTTATTTTTTTATTACTTTTACGATTGAGATGGCGATTGCGACCATGACTCTTTTTATGTTTTTTATGATTTTTATGAGTTCTCTTATTATTTCTTTTTGTGCGATTTATTCTATATCTATTATTTTTACCACCTCCTCCTTTTAGTTGTGCCCGTTTATAATGTTCTTTTCTACCAATACTTGCTATAATTTCATCAAACTCCATCTCCATTTGTCCATTTAATGGTTCAGAATATTGTTTAATCATATTCATTATTTTATTTTGCGTTCGACGTACAAGAATCAAGAGAGATAATAATATTAATAATTGATATTGCATATTAACAAATATAAGCATCATTTCTTGCGATAATTTATTAATTTCAATATTATCTGTTTGTCTTGTAAAAAATAATAATTTCGACAAATTCATATATATATCAGTTGTTTTGTCGATTAAAATATTATAATCTATTTCAATCGTATTTTTTAGAATATATGTTGTAGAAATCATATTATATAATGATAATAAATAATATATATCGACAAATTAATTTGGTTTTGTAAAAATATAGAGATAATTATACTCATACCCTGATTTGATTAAATCAATAATTCCATGAAGAATAAAACCTGCTTCTTGTGCCATAATAACAATATCATCTTCTGTCGGCATATACATTTTATGTTCTTGCTTCTTTACTCGTCCATCTTTAAAATCAAACTTTTCCTTAAATCTTACAATTTCAGACTTATTACCAAAATCGAAATTTGCTGTATAATTAAAATCTTTAAATCGTATTTTACTTGTTGTTATTCTATCTTTCGCATAACGTTGTGGGGATAACATTAATAAAGGATTTGCTGGAGGTAGAATTGGGTCGAACAACTCTCTATCTACTAAATGAAGTACTAGATATCCTCCTGGCTTTAACCAACCCATACAATTATTAAAAAATAATGTCTTATCTTCAATATAATAAATTGTAAAATACATACATAAAATATGTGTAAAAGATTGATACTGAAAAGCACTCGCATTTAGAGCATCTTGAAGCATAAAATCATATTGTGGATAATTTTTTTTTGCTTTTTTAATCATCGCAGAAGAATTATCTATTCCTATCGTTTTGATGCCTTTTGATTCTAACATTGCAACATGATGACCTGTTCCGCATCCTATATCTAATATAATACTCTCTTCTGTTGGAGTTGTCTTATTTATTATCTCCCCAATTTCATATGCATCTTTCACTTGACTATATACCATTTGGTCATATATCTCACTATAAAAATTGTCATATACACTTGGTCCATCATTAAATACAAATGTCTGAGTATTTTGGAAGTTTTCCTTCTTTATTGTAAATACAGAATAACCTATCAATATTAATGCAAATAATATTAATATTTTAGTCCATGTTGTCATATTTTTATAAATCTTCTTAACAGAATCCATCTTTATATGTATTGTTGTTATTTTTTTTGTTATTATATACTTTATATGAATGAAAATACAGAAATCAATGATATAAGACTAGTAAATGATTTTAAAACCGTGACTTTTTCTGGATTTAAAAAAACAGATGTTAAAAAAGAACTATTAGATAAATTAATCAAGTCAAAAATAGAACAAGCTTGTTATTGGAGCGTCGAGTTTATCTGCGCCGGTCATTTTTCTGATTTATGGGAAATCATACTCTTTTTTTACAGCAAATTTGTACATTTAGGAAATCCTAAACTGGCTATATATTTAGATATACGAATACAGAGTTTTAAATCTATTATTGCAAATGGATATATCGCGGATAATCTTCCTTTGCGAAATAATACTAAAATAAGGAAATTATTTGCAGAAATTATATGTATATTATGTCATGCAAAACGTCGCCATAGTTTTGACGAGATAAAAGTTCATAAAGAAGATTTTGATATGACTTCTATGACAGAGAGATTTAAAGCACCGAATATATATTATGGTTCAATCATGATGAATGAAGACCCAAAAGAATTATTTATTCCTATAAATGAATTTGCATATAATATTTCCAAAGATGGTAAAAACTCTCTTTCTGCATGTTATTGGGTAGAATGGTTATTAGAATATGAACATTTATGTTCTGTAAAGAAGGTTAAATGTAAATGTGAACGACGTGATATTATTCCTGTAAATAACAAAGACCAGATGGATATTGTATGGCTCTTATGGGATGCTATTTTGAGAGAAGCTGACAATCATAAACCTCTTATTAAGCGTATTATAAGCAGTTTATTGAACATTTTTTCATTGAAATATACGCATACTATCTCGAAAAAACGGCGATTCATTATTTATTTTGCAATCTCTCTATTAACTGAATCTGTTCCTATTGAAGAAGATATTATTCGAGAAAAAGAACAAGTATCACAATTAGTTGAACAAATCGACAATATATACAAACAAGTAAAGAAAAATGAACATTCACCAAATACAAATTATTTATTCTCTTCTTTGAAGAAATCTAATTTGGATAAAACAATCGAGAAACTTGATAGAATGAATACATTTGGCGAAAGTTTTATTCCAAGATTATAAATTACAAATAATAACTAATAAATAATAAATTATTATAAGTTAAATAATAATGATAATATTATTTATAATAATATATGGAAAATAATAATAAGATATTTATACAGATAGCATCATATAGAGATCCAGAATTATTACATACAATAAAAAATTGTATTGAAAATGCAAAATATCCAAACAACTTGGTTTTCGCTATATGTTGGCAGCATGATAATACTGAAAATATGAATGAATTTATAAATGATGAACGATTTAAGATTATTTCTATTAATTATAAAGAATCTAAGGGTTGTTGTTGGGCCAGAAATAAAGTTCAACAATTATATGACGATGAAGAATATACATTACAATTAGATTCTCATCATCGGTTTGTTAAAGATTGGGATGTTATTTTAATAGAACTCTATAAAAAATTAAAACTAAAATGTCAAAAACCATTAATTACTACATATTTACCAAGTTATAACCCTGAGAATGACCCTGAAGATAGAATACTTATTCCTCAAAAAATATGTTTTAAAGAGTTTACAAAAGATAAACAAACATTATTTATACCATCTTATATTGATGATTTTAATTTATTAACTGAACCAATAAACGCCATATTTTATTCTGCCCATTTCGCATTTACTTCAGGTGATTTTGTTAAAGATGTTCCACATGACCCACAATTATATTTTACTGGTGAAGAAATGTCTATTACTGTTCGCGCTTATACATATGGTTATGATTTATTTCATCCTCATATTGTTATTGCTTGGCATGAATATACTCGCAAATATAGAGTAAAACATTGGGATGATGATAAAGAATGGTGGAAAAAAAACTTACATTCTACACAACATTATTTAACTATTTTTAAAGATAGCAATATCGGACTTCCATATGGATTAGGAAGTAATAGAACAGTTGAAGATTATATTAATTTTTCAAATATAAACTTTTTAGATAATATTAATAATGTCGAAAATATAAATATTACAATAAAAGAAGAGAATGATGAAATAAATATATATAAAATAATGGATGATTCTTGGCGTAATTGGATTAAAGAAAATATTGCTTTGAACATTTCTATTCACGAAATTAAAAAAAAATTATTAACTGCTAATTTTAGTTTAGATGATATAAATAATGAATTAAAAATTATTAATTGCTAATTTTAGTTTACTTCAGTTTAGATTATATAAATAAAAATTGATATATTATTTATTATTATTATTATTATTATTATTATTATTATTTATAAGAGATTTTTGAATCGTTTTATAACGAAACAATCGCCATCGCCAATTATTAACAATTTACAATCCAATCTATTGAGTATTCAACAAAAAAAATATATAAATGATGGAAATACACTTATACAAGATAGTATTATTTCTGAAGGAGTATTGACAAGTGCAATGAAAAATATTTATCAATATGCAGTAGATAAGTTCGATAAAATAGGAGTACCTGTTATACATCGTTCAACAATAACACTTGATGAATGTCAACAACGATATTTTACAACAGAAGAATATGAAAACATATCAAATAATAAAAATAAAAAAGTATATATAAAGCCAGATGGAGGTATATTAGAAATTATATTATCTAATGGTCAATACATACCTATTCTCATTACAGAACATAAATGTCAAGGTACAAATGATATACGTTTTCAAAAAGGTTTATCTAGACAAGCTACAGGTAATGCTTGTGAACGAAGCGCTAAAAATATTCGGGCAGTAGAAATGCTATGTGCAGATGAACCTATATTTCCATATGCAATATTTGCAGAAGGATGCGATTTTCATCATAGCGAGACTATTTCCAGTCGATTTACAATAATGAATTATGGAAATGAACCCCATTATATAGAAGTCTCACCATCGACAACAACAACTGACATACCATTATCTATTACAAGAATTATTCCTTCTATCAATATAAAAAAGAAGATAAGAAAACACAACTATTATAGTATTGCATCAATATTTATCAAAGCACATAAATGGGATGAGATGCCTCATAATTCTTCAAGATGGGAAAAAGATGAGATTATTAATATATGTAAATATATTATTGACCAAGCTTTTGAAAATTATAATCATAATCAATCATAATCAATCATAATCAATCATAATTATTCAAATATTATTTCTTAGAAACCAAATACATTATTTCGACAACTTTATTACTTCTATCTTTTAAATTACGACAACCTTTGTATGTATCATATTTTATTTCATATTTTTTTATTTCATATGGAGCAAATAATATTTCCCAATCGGACAATTTAATAATACCCTCATTATTGTAAGAAATCAATATATATTTTGATTTTAAGAGAGAATTATCTATTAGATGTTTCATCGATTCAATTGCTGTTTTGTAACTATTATAATTTGATTTATTCCAATTAATAGGTATTCCAGATACTTTTGAGATTGTAGAAGGTTCTTCATTTGTCGCAATTACATTTAACATGAAATAATTACTTCCATAAGGATGCTGATTATATGGAGGGTCTAAATATATTACATCAATATTATCAGGTAATTCATCAATTAGGATATTAATATCTTTATTTGAAGGAAAGCATTTATAATTAGTATCATTCCATATGGGAACTTCTAATAATATTGGTTTCATTATTCTCGATAAAGCAAACTCTCCTTTTCCACCAAAACATCCAATATTTTCATTTTTATAAAATCCTTTGAATACACCTGCTGTATTTGTATGAATACTTGCTTTATTTAAAAGTGGTACTAGACAATAAACCATAATATCTTCTTCAATATTCTGTGAAATATAATATCGTAGAGAATCAATTATCAATGCGTTTTCTCTCGTATAGAAACATCTTTCACCTTCTTTAATGCAATATGTATCTTTTGGAGAATACAATTTACAAATAATACCTTCTGTATATGGACCATTTAATGCTATATGATTCATTTGTCGAATATGAAAATATATTCTTTCTTTTTGAGATTCAGATGGTACAACTAAATAACAATGTGCCATTAAATATGAATAATATTCGAGATCATTCACATACAAATTGTCAGAGAGATAACTTAACTCTCGTGAAACAACAGATGAACCTGAAAATCCATCAACCATATTTAATTTTGGCTTTTCTAATATAATACTTATTTCTTTTATTATTTGATATATATTTGTTACAAATTTTCTTTTATTACCAATACATGTCAACATTGTTTGAAGAACATATTCCATTTTGGTATCTGTTTTAATATTAACAATATCATTTGTATCGTTATCTGCTGTATTTTTGTCTTCTTTATCTAGATATTGTTGTTCAATCATCGATATCAATTTATCTTTTTTTTTTAATGTATATTTTGGTATATTGAGTTCTTTACATCTTTGTATAAGTTGTACTTTTGTCATTTTTGATAGTTGTTCCATATTTCTTCGTTATATAATTGATTATAATAATATTAAATAATGAATCAATTTCAATTTATTATTACAATTACGATTCGACAAAATAATATCTATATATAATAAATGCCATTATATATAGATAATAATCGTATCGATTATTTAAATGGACCTACAATGATGTCTTATTTAACGCCAATTAAAGGTAAAATATCAACTTGTAATAATTATATATTATTATTTGGTGATACACACACATCAGAACGATTTGAATATTGTAACTCATCTAAGTTTAAAAATTGTTATGAGATTCAAACCCAGTTTATAAAAATATTAAATAAGTTTGCCGAATCTCATCCTGTATATTTTTATTTTGAAAACTTTATTCCTGAATTAAAAGCAAATCATCAACAAAGACAAGTCACACAAAAACAAAATAAAACAAATGATTTGTTCATAAAAATTAACGATAAAACAAATGGTAGAACAAAATCTAACTTAATTGAGATGATGGAACTATATGAACCATGTTTTTTAAATAGAGTTTATCCACAATATAATTGTATATATCCTAATATAAAGTGGCAACATGCAGATATACGTCAATTTGATGTGTCATTATTGAAAAATAGGCAACAAAATAAACCACAACATAATGATTCTGATATAGAATATTTATTGAATAGTCAATCATATCAAGATTTAATTGAAAATATTTTTAGTAATAACATCGTATTATTATTAATGAATAACGAAAAAATACAATGGCAAGATATTATTGATAATAGTAGAGATACATATTTTGGTTATTTGAACAATATTAAACTTAGTGAAATATTTATTTACTTCAAATTATTGTTAGTTGATAGAAATATGTTCGTAAAGAGATTATTAGACTCGTATACTTATAAAAAACAATTGGCTAAATTAACAGAAGATAATAAGCGTATATTTTCACAAGCATCATTTGTAAAATATATTGAACATATTGTTTTTATTGGATTAGGACGACAACATAATCAATTCGCTATAGATGAAATTGTGAAATTATTGGATTATATTATTTCATCTATAGATGAAATAAATAACAAAATACAAGACAATGAACATGTAGAAGATTTTACTTATACAATATCGAGAGATTTTACTATGAAAGATTTATATTATATTACTTCTATGATGAATATTGTCAGAAATAGTTCGTTAGATATATATTTTATATTGAGAATGTATTCTGAAAATCATTATAAACTTGATAATACTATTTTAAATTTGGCATATTTGGGTTCTTTTCATACGAATTATTTAACATATTATTTTACAAAAATTGTTAAAACTCATCATGTAGTATTTAATTCAAACAATGATAATCCTACCAAAAAAAAATCCTATTTTATTCGAAGAATACATATAGTCAAAAATATTGATTTAAATAAGATTTGGGGGAATAGAAATAAAAGAACAAAAAGACGTGTTATATCAAAAACACGTTCAAGAACAACAAGAAAAACCACTTTAAAATCCAAGTCTAAATCTAAATCCAAGTCTAAATCTAAATCTAAATCTAAATCTAAATCTAAATCCAAGTCTATCGTTTCTGATAAAAATTATTACAAAATATTACAATCATCGTCATCAAATAATTCTGCGAATATGTAATATAATATAATTATATTATCTTATATTATATTATACTATATAATGACTTCAATATCAAAAAGAAAAGCGCCGAAAAGAATAACGCGTAATAAGAGAACAATGCGAAGCAAACATTCGAGAAAAACAGGTTTTAAAGAAAGATTAATTATACGTTTTTTAGTAGTACTCAATATGGTAAAATTATATCATTGGAAAACATGTAATTACGCTTCACATAAAGCGAGTGATGAATTATATAAATCATTCAATGACAATATGGATCGTTTTGTCGAAGTTCTTCTTGGGAAGATGAATGGAGGACGAATCAATTTAACGTCTGTAAAAACTATACCTCTTATAGATTTTCCAAGTGGAGGAGATTTTAATAAAAAAATGAAGAAAGAAATCGAATCATTCAAAGGATATTTAGTCAATTTGGATAATGAACCATTTATGAAAACAATGTCAAATGCCGATTTATGGACGATTCGAGACGAAATCTTAGCGTCTTTAAACCAATTTTTATATTTATTAACATTTCGTTAAATAATATATATTTCTATTTCTCATTTTTGTTTTGATGAGTTAAAATATTTGGGATATTAAATAATACAATATAAATATGGATACTTTGCAAGTTAAACAACCTACTTTTTCGACAAAACCATTACAACCACAATCAATTCCATTATCAAATAATATTGTAGAAACAACACCTCCCCCATCTAATTCATTTTTTTGGATATTTATTGGACTACTTTTTCTTATTGTATTTATTGCAATTGTTTTTCATTTATTTTGGAATCCATTTGCTTCTAAGACAACTACAACTAATAATACAGTAAATACCGTTACATCAGATACTTATTCACCTAATACGGTTATACCTTCATCTTCTGACAATATTGAGACACCAATGAACTTATCATCACCATATGAATTAACAAATAATAATATGTCTTATAATAATGATGATAATATGGAAATGACAAATAATAACGGTGGGTCCGGTTTCAGTTCACAAACTAATCAAGGAACATCATCATCGTCATCATTTAATCCTTACAGTGATTCTTCTTTGGATACCGCATTAAATAATGCTACAAAAACACAAACACAATCACAAACACAAAATGAGGGTCCTCAACCTGATATTGCTTCATCTTCATATAGTAATAACAATACTGGTTGGTGTTATATTGGTGAAGAAAAAGGATACCGTTCTTGCTCAAAAGTAGGTCAAAATGATGAATGTATGTCTGGAGAAATATTTCCTACAAGAGATATATGTATTAATCCTTCTTTAAGAGCATAATATATAAATAATTATATTATGTATTATACTTAAAAATAAGTATATCATATTATTAACATGGATAAACACTCAGATATATTATTTGGAATAGATTTTCCAATATTTAATATTGGAACACGTGTTGGAACTACTTATTATATTGATTTTATTGAAGAACACGAATTACAAGATAAACAAGTAATGCGCGGTATTGATTATTATGATAGACCATTTATTGTATTCAAATGTTATTTAATGTATCCAGATGGTTCTAAAACAGAGCATTTTACTACAGTATTTCAAAGATATACGCATGATAAATTACAATATCAAAGTGCAGGTTGTGGACAACTCTTATTTTTTACTGAGAATGGTATGAATATTTATCAAATGAATATGCTCATCCATTTATTAACATATGGCGAATATTCATTAACCAACGAACAATTACCAAAACTTCGTCTCAATTATTATGGTAATTTAACACCTCCTTGTGAGATAGTTTGTAATGAAATATCAATTAGGGATAATATATTAAAACCTATAGTTCAACAAAAATAATATTTTATAGGTTTATATTTCGAGAAATAAACATTATTATCTACGTTTGATATTTGATATTTACTAAATAAATAGTAAATATCAAAATAATATTCTTTTTAAATAAGAGATGGAGGTGTGTCAGCAGAACGTATAAATTTGGCATTTACAGGCCATTTATTAGTAGTTGTACCATATGTTCTTTTAACTTTTGGAAAATAAGTCGGTTCTCTTCCAGACCAACATAATAATTTTATCTTACCTGGAACATCCGAATCAGTTGTTGGATAACAATCGCCATTACGAAACTCTTGTAATAATTGTCCACTACATGGTGCAACAATTTGATTACATAATAATGTCCCTCCATCTTTAATAACGTATAATGTTATACCTTCTGGTTTTATATAAGGTGGCACAATATCCGTCCCAGTTATGTCTTTTGGTTGTGGAGGAATTGGTGGAATTATTGGACCATTATTTGTAGGTTGTTTTGGTAAATTATTAATAATCTTGTCTTTTGCAGATTGTATACAATCAATATTTTGAATATTATTAATAAGACTATTATCTATAATATTTAACGATTGTGGAGCAATTATATAGGAAGAATTGATTCGTTTCAATAATCCTGTATTTGGATTAGACATTGTCTCTGTCTGATTCGCCCATGAAATAAACTTACGATTTACTAATTGCCAATATTTTTCTTTTTTTGTCAATTGTGCTGAGTTCGCTTTATATTGAAGAATATTACCTTTTCTCATCATTTGTAATCGATATGCTTCTTGAGGAGTAATATTGGGTGCATATGGTTGACTACATATATTATGAAAACGAATCCATTCTCTTGGTGGAATTGGAAGATATTTTTTACCTAAACAAGACATATATTATATATTATAATTTTCTTTTATTTATTGTTCTGATACGATGAAACACACGTCGTTTATTTGTTCGCTTATGCTTTCCTCCTATTATTGTCGTATTAGACAAAATATTTTGTGGTCTAATTATTTGTTGTGACATTTTAAAAATATTTTTGGGCGTTTTTTTATAATTCCTAAAAAAATTAGTAATTGTTTCAAACATATAATATATATATTTTTAATTCTTTGATACAATCGCCAATTTTTAGACTATTTTCTCGAATATTCGTGAAAATAGTTAAATTAAAATTACGAAGAATTGAATTGATATAATTAAGGAAAGTATTCACTATTTGTTCCATCAAAATACCATCTCAAAGAAAGATAATCAAAATCCTTACTATTCATAGAAGAACTATCAGTCATTTTCGTATTTGGTCCTTTCTGAACAAGATTTTCTACAGCAACTGTCCCTAGTGCATAACTATAATACCATAAATTAGAAATATATCCATTAAACCCACCATTCATAGCTACATATACATCACCATAATTTTGTTTTGGAACTCCAATTAATTCTGTACTCTTTGTAATTACACCATTTATATATACATCCAAATACTTATTTCTACAAATAAGTATGACATTAACCCATTTATTCATTGGTATATCAGGAATATCAACTTCTTCTCCAATGACTTCATATGTATCCATAATAACACATAATTTATTCTGACCCGGAAAAATATATAGACCAGGTGCATTATTTGGATAATTTAATCCATGGTCATTTGGTCCATAATTACCTTTGCTAAATACATGTTGATATTTATCTGTATTACCAATATCATTAATATATATCCATACAGACCAGGTAAACTCTATCCCACTTTCCATATTGTTTGAACGATATATTGTCTTAGAACCTGATAAATTAGGATCTTGTTTAATTGTCAACATTTGTGTGCTCGCATTAATCATCCCATTTATTATCTTTTGCTTAATACTATTATTAAATAAACGAGCAATAATATTAATACATATTCCTAATAAAATGATAAATACAAAAATAACCAATAATAAAAATGAAAACTTTGCGACTAAACTATTTGATTCCATAAAATTGAAAAATCCACTAAATCGTTCTTTTATACTTGAAGAAACTTTTGATGCTTCAGTTTTTCCTTCATCCACTTTTTTCATTATATTATCTCCAATCGTATTCAGATTTATACCATTATTATTTAACATTTGTTCACCTTGTTCTTTATAACCTACCATTTTTTGTTGAACATCACCCAATCCTTGTTTAAAATTATCATAACTTTCCGTTATTGTATCCATATCTTATAATAATATAAGATAAGAAAGAACTATACGGTATTTCTATTCTATTAAATTGTTACACTAGCTTCTTCTGTTCCGTTTTGTGTTAATGTAATATTTAACTGGTATTTTCCAAATAAGTTTGCAAATAATCCATTGCCATATCCTTGTTGATATATATTCCATGCTTGTTCTGGATTCAATGGGTATGGATAATATGAGAACTTGGTTGTCGAACCTTCAAACCCTCCATCTGGTGTAAGAATTACATTTGATGCGGGATTTATACTTGCAGGACCTGGCAATAAACATGTCTTAACTAATTTTCCATTAATATAAGTATCTAATGTTCTTCCATAAATACTGATTGTTAAATTAACCCATTGTTGTATAGGTATATTTTGTATATCGCAAAACATAATAGGTAAATTATCTGTTATTGAATCCATAGTCGGCAAATATGCCATCGCAATGACTAAATCATTTGATATTGCTCCAAGTGAAACTAATGGTGATGGACCATTTCCATGAATACCCAATTCTTTATTAACAGAACCAGTTGTATTATTCATTCTACCAAATATAATTTTATTTTCTCCATATCTATAATTCCAATTACTTATATAAAACCATATAGAGAATGCAAAATTAGAACTACCTACTGTATTAGATGATCCTAAAGAACTTGCCGGTATTGTTTGCATAACAGTTGCATCACTTAAAGTAGTTAACATCGTATTTTTTACTATATATGAACGAATAATCAGAATAAAAATTATAATAATGACAGTTATAAATATAATCATACTAACGTTCATTTAATATAATAATATAATATAATAAAATGTTAATTCGCTATATGAATCAATCTATAAAAGTTTTGTAACATTTTTAATTTATCAATAATTTAATTTAAATATAGTCTCGTAATAATTTGTCATTATAGGTGGATTTAAATCTTTCACAGAAGTATACATATAATATACTTGATTTATATTTAATGCATCACTAAAATATACTACATTACATATACCTCCATTTAATCCATTTTTCTCTCCAATTGTGATATTATCTAATGTCATATATGGAATACTACCTATATCAATCGATTTTTGTAATTTACCATTTATGAATATATCTAAAATACCACTATTATAATTGATAACTATATTATTCCACTTCTGTAATGGCACATCTTTATATTTGTAAATTATGACATTACCATTTTTATCTAAATCATATTGTTTTCCTTCATATAATGCTGGATTTGTTGAAGATTTTTCCGTATTTTTTATAGTTATTATCATACAATTATCATTGCTTTTATACAACACATTTGGTTTATCACCATAATTAATAAGTGAATGTGATGTTTCACTCGAATTAACTGAACTATTTGAATCAATAAATATCCAAGAAGAAATAGCATAATTATAAGAATGTGTAATTTCTTGTTTTGTATTATAATCTGGATTCATAAATGAAAAATCATATCCAAATAATTTGTATGTTTGCTTTGTAGAATTTACTGGAGGATTTAAAGAAGTATATGTCGCTAAAATTAATTCTTTATTAGTATATACTGGTTCTTTTAATAATTGTTGTCCTCCTTGTGATGAGAATAATGTGTAAACATATGGAAAACTGTAGTAAATAATATATAATAGGATTATTAGTATTAGCAATATAATATCAGTTTTACTTGGTGTCATTTTAATAGTAGAACCAGATTGTTCTGATGTTATTGTATTCGCAGTAGATTTTTTTGTTACTTTGTTATAAGTTTGCTTCATTGCATTTGACATTATTGTCGAACCTTTTTTGAAATATCCTGTAAATATATCTATGAATGCTATTAATAAACAAGGAATATAGAATATGGAACCAATTACTAATTGTATCAATGGATTATCTGACATAAGTAACGTATTTTTGAAATAATTGCTATACGTTATCATTCTGAATATTATGGCCAATAAGGTAATTATTATTGCCAAGTTCAATATAATACCAAATATGCTAGAAGAACCATCCTTATTTTTAATAGTAAACGAATTGAATAAATTAATTAACCAGTTAATTAATGTAAATAAGAAAAATACGCCAAATAAAATAAAAAGACATATTGTAATTATTTTTGTCAATTCATTTTTTTCAATTTGAAAGAAACTACTATTCATTTTATTTGATATATATACGATAAATAACAATAATCCAAAAATAATAGCATATGATATCATTGCATATATATATGGCGAAACTCCTTGATTTAAAGATGAACCTTGTGCTACTTTACTATTATTTATATACAATAATACAGAAATAAATAAAATTAGCGTAATATAAAACATTAATATTTCTGAATCATTTTGTATATTTCTCTCTTTCATAATCACTCTATAATATAAGATAAATGTAACAATATACACAATCATTATTCCAATCGTTGAAAGACTATTCTCATATTTTCTGATATTTGTTGAAGATAAAAAGTAAGATAGAAATCCAACAAACGTGTCATTCTCTTTATTAAAATAATCATGGTTCAGTATATTTGCTACTGCTACATTATATATAATTAAAAGTGCCAAAAGACTTTTCTCGCTATTTTCCATTCCTAATCGTCCAAAATATTCTCCACGTTTTATCTCATTTATTTTATTTTGTTTTGTGAATGCTTTGGTTGCATCATTTTGAAATATAGGCATTCCGGAAGTAACCATATTTATGGTTAATATGGTAATTACTGCAAGAATAAAACCATTGATAATCATAATAACAAGTTCATTTAATGAATTATATTGATATTTAGATACTATATTTAAAAATGTAACAAATAAACTGATGAATACTATTGCAAATATGAATGTAACAATATATACTATATAAATCGACAAGTCTGTTGTTGATGAATTGCGTAATATATCCATCATTGAGTTTGATTTTGGTGTAGTAGTCGATTTATTAAACTCATTCTTTAAATCTTTTAATTTTTTTTCCATATCCGTTAAACCTGGTGTTGGTAAAGGTGTAATGCGTGTAAAATTATTCGTAAAAGTAGTATCCTTAATTTTTTTCGAATTATTTATTAAACTAAGAAGAGCATCTCCTCCATATGTTATACTTATTATAACAATATATAAACAAGATGATACTAGTGGTGTAAAAATTAGTGTATTTATGAGATTTTGATTTACTTGATATTTTGTTATACTTGATTGAAAACTAGATGATGTTGTATAATATAATGAGAATATAATGATAATTAAAAAAGATATAATTAATAATGTGATAGCATATTTACTGAAAGCGTTATATATCAACATAAATACGAAAAAAATACCATATGCTAATGAAATATAGAGAATATTATAAATAGGGTCTTGTATACTGTCGATTACTTCATTCTTATTACCTAGAACAAACTTGGATGATTTTGGTAAATAATAATTACATAATATTGTAATAATGATTAATATAACTGGTACAATAAATGACATAATATTAGTTGTACCTTTTTTATCATTTAAAACATAATATATCTGTTTTAATAATATATATACATAATATATTGTAATAACTGATGATATGGTGATATATGTTGTCGAAAATAACATTATTACAAAAATACTTAATAAAATAAAATACATTATGCTTGTAAATACTGGATTTTCTGTATAAGCTACTATATTTTTATAATTAAAAGCATTTAAAATATGTGTATTTGATTCTGTTCCAGATTTGGAATTGGAATTGGAATTGGAATTGGATATAGGATTAGATTTCGAAATTGATGGATTATCATTTTTATTCGAACTCACCGCTTTTTCCATTAATAGTATATATTATATAAATATTATGATATATTACATATTTTCACTAGCAGTTTTTTCTCCATGACAATTTCGACATAATGCTACCAAGTTTTCGACATTATTTCCTCCACCATATTCTAATCTGACACGATGGTCAATCTCAAAAGTATGATTAAGTTGTTTATGACATTCTCCACATTTCCAATTTTGTTGTGATGCTACATATTTTTTCTTAGTCTCTGAAACGGACCGTTTTGTTGCGCCGCAGCCACCACCATGTTGTATTTTAGGTATCATCGTATTTGTTGAAGGCGGATTAAGAGTCTTATTCATTCCAATCATAAAACCTTTACTATTATCTTTTGGACAGGTAAAATCTATAATAGGACTAATAAAACTCATAGTCTGTCTATCAACTGGCATATATTTTACCATATTATTCGCATATAACAGTATTTTTTTTGTTTGCATTGGGTCTCGTTTGATTAAGAGATATATTGATATACCTAGAATCGCAACAATAGCCATAGTATAATATTTTTTATATGAATATATTTTCTTTAAAAGTTTGCCGTCATAATATACATTATAGATGAATATACCAGTAATCAATATTATTATTATTTCGAGTCTCATATAATTATCTAACATATTTAGTCTTCAATACATAAACATTATTTCAAATAAATATAATGTTTATGAATAATAATGTTTACGAAATTATATTTGAATACGACAAATCCTAAATTGTCATGGAGCGACTTTATTGCAAATATTCCTTCTATAACTGGTGCAATTATAGTAAATACGTTTATTTATACAATATTTTTCAATCTAGTATCTTACATATTAATTGGTACAATTTTTAGTCGAATAATAAATATGCGTTTTATAAGTGTTATAATTATCATTATGATTTTAGGTTATATAGGTCGTTTCTTACACTCAAAAGAAGTATATAAATCGTTCAATGGTAATATAGATAAAACGTCGGCATTTATGGATGGTCACTATAATAGTTGGATATTTATGGGTTAATTTAGGCATTATTTAAGCAATATTTAAGCATTATTTAGGCATTTACAAATATTTATATTGAACTATTATATAATGGCTCGCAAAAGTGGTTCAACTCGTCGTCGTAAATCAGTATGTTCAAAAAGAAATCATGTCATGTGTAAAAGTAGTGATATATCTAAAACTTGTAAATGGGTAGAAGGTAAGGTTCGACGATTTTGTCGTTTACGAAATAATACACGAAAGAGACGGTCATCTCGTTAATTTTATTTAGGAGTTCCACAATAATTCCATATAAATCAATATTAAATAATTAATTTATATGGAATGACGATAATTGTTATTATTTTTATTCATTTTTATTCATTTTACGTGTAAATGAACGACGCATACTACGTATTTTGCTACGTATCTTAACAGATTGTATTTGTCGTGTTTTTAATTTTTGTAATAATACAGGAGTTTCATTGAGTTTTTGTAAGTTTATATTTAATAAAATAATAACCTGATTTATTTTATCGACATTAATAGGTAAATAACTATATTTCAATAAAATATATATCAATTGTTTCATACTTTTGTGGATCATTCTTCTATAAAAATCCGTTTTTGAAGAAGGTTCTATCATTTCATATTGCATCAATCGTTCTGTTAATGGGAGAAATGACATTACAAACCCCCAAATATCTACGTTCTTAATATAAACCGTATTTAAATATCCCAAAACATCAAACTTCTTATTTTTTGTAAACTTTACCAAAATATCAAAAATATAATTATAAATATATTTAATATGTTTTAAATTAATATCCTCTTTATTTGAGCGTTTATTCATAATACCCATATTTATACTTTTTATTGTGTCGAAATATTCTGGAGTTCCATACATTTTTTGAAAAATAGATTTAAAATTAGATAAATGTCCTGAACCACGATGGTCGATTTGGGTTTTAACGAATTTTACTATAAAATCATTCAACTCTTTTTTTGTACCTTTAGTTGTCATAAGAAAATCTTCATACATCTCTTTGAAAATAGTAGAAAATAATATACATGAAAATGGAACATTAAATTGAAAAGGACGATCTCTATATACATGAGGTATATATTTCCAATCATTTATGTATTCGACATCAGAATCTAATTTTTCTAATTTCTTACCTGGAAAATATATTGTCGATAGACCCCAATCTATAATTCTAAATCGTAAATGTTGATTTTCATTATTCACTAATATATTATTCGCTTTTAAATCAGAATGATATATGCCTCTTTTATTCATAGGTAATATAGCATTATTAAGTAATTCAATCATTTTATGATTAAACACTATAATATGATTATATTCATATAATATTTTACTTATATAACAATCCAAATCAACACCACCATAAGGCATATTCAATGTTAATAATTTGTCTAATTGTTGATTGATATTATTTTTCGTTATACCTTTTTTTTTTAATGAAGAACAATTTACAACATCATAATTTTTCAAATCATCTTTTGTGAGTTTATTAGGTCGACAAATTGAAAATTGTGATATGAGAAAATAATCATTATAATTTGGAATTGTCTTTAAAATAGGAATAAACTTGATGAGTTCTGTATATTCATCTAACGCATTATTTTGTCTCATTATTTTAGATATACCATTTTTATCATATATATTATTATTTCCGATTATATATTTAGGATTACATTTTATTTGTGGTTTAAATATACAGCCAAAACCACCTGATTCAATTACAGTTCCACCATTCTTCATTATTATATATAATTATATTATTTATAATGAACATAATATATTATTACTCCTAATATAACAAGTAAAATTATATACGCAATATGTCTTCGTATTTGAATATATTCGACAATTTTGACATTATTGGATTTATAATGTTGATAATATTGAATATAAAACTGTTCTAATGATATTTTGGGTTTATCAATTTTTTGATTGATTTTATTGTGTATAAAATGAGTCCATTTAATAAATGAATCTCTATTATCTAAATATGGAGTAACCGGATATTTATCTAATAATTTTGAAAAATGTTTTGAAATATTTTCATTCGGAATAAATAGTGGTAAATTATGAATAAACTCGTAGTATTTTTTTTTAGTAATTGTATTTGGATGAATTGGATAACATATTGCAATAGTATGTATAAAAAACCAATAATGAGGACCCCATACTACTGGTTCTAATGTCGAAGTAAATGTATTATTTATTTTTTTTGGCATAATAATATAATAATACACATTAAACTTATTATCACAACGCTTCTTATATGTGATTCATATAATTAATTATGATTTAAAAAATAAAAGAGTATTATGTAAGTTATATCATGAATAAATCATTTTTGTGTAATAATTGTTCAAAAATAGGTCATTTATTACATCAATGTAAATTGCCTATTATTAGTTGCGGTATTATATTAATACAATTTGTCGAAGAACAACCATATTTTTTGATGATTCGGAGAAAAGATAGTTTTGGATATATTGATTTTATACGTGGAAAATATAATGTAAATAACATATATCAAGTTCAGAAGAAAATTGATGAAATGTCGATAGTAGAAAAAGACAATATATTAAAATATTCGTTTGATGAATTATGGAAAAATATGTGGGGTAAAACAACAGTTAATTCATTATATAAAAATGAAGCTAATCATTCAAGTATTAAGTTCGATTTATTAACAAAAGGTGTATTATTTAATGGTGAAACATATTGTCTCAATGATATGATAAAAAATAGTACAACAAATTGGGAAGAAACAGAATGGGAGTTTCCAAAAGGTCGTAAAAATTATCAAGAAAAAGATGTCGATTGTGCGTTAAGAGAATGTGTCGAAGAAACCGGTATAGAACTTCAGCATATTCAGTTGATAGATAATATTATACCATATGAAGAATTGTTTATTGGTTCAAATCACAAGTTTTATAAACACAAATATTTTATTGCTCTTTATAAACCTAAAACAGGTAATAATGATATCACTGATTTATCGACACTTCATTTTCAATTTCAACGAACAGAAGTTAGTAAATTAGAATGGAAAACATTCGATGAATGTATTCAGTCTATTAGACCATATCATTTAGAGAAAAAAATAGTTTTACAGAAAATAAATGATTCAATTAAATCATTAATATTATGTGAATAATTTCGTTTTCATTGTAAGATATTTATAATTATATTTTATAATATAATTATAAATGAATAATATATCAACATCTGAATCTGAATATTTTCCTAAAAAAAAACAAACAAAAAAGAAGCAATTAATTATTCAATCTGAAACTACGCCTATAATATCGAGATATTCTCAAGTAGAACCGGTATCTAATATCAATTCGAACTTCTCTGTATTGTCTCCTATTATTCCTATTAAAAAAAAACAGACAAAGAAGAAAAAACAATTAATTATTCAATCTGATAGCACATCTTCAAAATCTGTATCTAATGACAAAATAATTTCAGAAGCTAATCAACAAGAAGTACAAGTACCAATACAAGAAGATAATATTATTCAACAAACACAATCAGTTTCTCCTATTATTCCTCCAATTTCAAATGTATATCAAAATATAAATACTAATACAAATAAGCCTAGAAACCCCCCTACAAAAAAACTTGCAAAAAAGACAAAACCGAAAAAAAATGTAGATAAAACTAAAAAATTAAAATTATTGATTGATGATGAACCTAATTTTCTCGAAAAAATGCCAATAATAGATAAATCTGAATCTCTCGTATCACAAAATGTAAAGGAAACGAATCCTATACCTATAAAGACGGATACAGATTCTCTAACAAATACTTCTATAAATAATCCAATTATTCAAAATCAGATAGAAGAACAACATATTGAACCATCTCTATCATTTTCTGAGAAAGAAGAAGTAGTAAATCCAGAATTAGCAAAACTTGAAACGGCGTGTAAAGATTCAAATAATCAATTTGGAAAAGCATGTAATGATTTCTTAATTCAAAAAGAAACATTAGAAAGAGAAGAATCTGTTACACAACCAACCCCGGATTTTTTATATCCAACATTAAATGATAAAAACTTTAATACTAAAATTGCAGAAAAAAAAGAATTTCAAGAAACAAAATATGATGGTTCATTACATGATATTGTCGAAGAACAACAACAAAATGAAAATAATTTCAATGAGTTTGCAGATAAAATAATCAATGCTGATTTTGAATTGGCGCCTCATCAAAACTTTGTCCGTAATTATCTCTCTTTTCAGACACCTTATAATAGTCTATTATTATTTCATGGATTAGGAAGTGGAAAGACTTTGACTTCTATTGGAATTGCAGAAGAAATGAGAGATTATCTTAAACGAATAGGAGTAAAGAAGAAAATTATAATAGTAGCATCTCCTAATGTTGTCGACAATTTCAAACTCCAACTATTTGATGAAAGAAAATTGAGCAATACACAACCTTGGACAATGAGTAATATTATTGGTCAAAAACTGATTAATGAAGTCAATCCTACAAATATTCGTGTGAGTCGTTCAACAATTATTAAGGAAATAAACCGATTAATAAAAAAATATTATAGATTTTATGGTTATGTTAAGTTTGCACATAGAATAAATGAACTGATTGGTGATGATATAACAGATATTTCTGTGTTCAATTTACGAAGAGAGTTTAATAATAGTCTCATCATTATTGATGAAATACAGAATATGAAAAATGTTAAAGATGGTAAAAATGGTAAAGATAATGTTGCTTCCAAAGCATTTCAGCGATTAGTTAAACATGCTAATAATATTAGATTGCTTTTTTTAACTGCGACTCCAATGTTTAATAGTTGTAAAGAGATAATTTGGATATTGAATATGATGAATATGAATGACAGACGTTCAATTATACGAGGCAGTGAAGTATTTGATAATAATGATAATTTAATAAATGAGGATTTATTAATTCAAAAGGCGACAGGATATGTATCTTATGTTCGTGGTGAAAATCCGTATACATTTCCATTTCGCATATATCCGAGTTTATTTGCTCCACAGAATACATATCCTGCATATTTATTTCCAGATACAAAGATGAATGGTGGTCCTATTCAATTAGAACAAGTTGAACATTCTTTTAGTTTATATTTGACAGAAATTGGAGAATATCAGAATGAAGTATATAATTATATATTACAGAATTATATCGAGAAAAAAAACTTGGAAGATATGGAATCATTTGGATATACTATTCTTCAACCTCTTATACAGACACTTATTATTGCATATCCTGGATTAGAAAGAATTAATATTAATTTAGATGAGGCATCAGGAACAAAATCTGAATCAAGCGTATCAACAATATCTTCTATCCCTTCATTACAATCTTCTTCTAATAATAATCGAGAAAATATAGTAAATCCAGAATCAGTACCTGTATCCGAACCTGTATCCGAACCTGTATCTGAATCAAGCGTATCGACAATATCTTCTATCCCTTCAATACAATCTTCTTCTGAAAACCTAGAAAATCGAGAAAATCCAGAATCAGTACCTATATCCGAACCTGTATCTGAATCAAGCGTATCGACAATATCTTCTATCCCTTCAATACAATCTTCTTCTGAAAACCTAGAAAATCGAGAAAATCCAGAATCAGAAGATGAATCCGAAGATGAATCCGAAGAAGAAGGTTCTCAAGATAATACAGCAAACTCTGATGAAATGGGTGGTGGTGGTTCTTCAACTAATGGAGATAAATCTCCTGCTGACGATGATGAATTATTATCAGATATTGATATTGAAGATGATGATTCTGAATCTTTACATGATGAACAATATAGCAATATTAGAATATCAGAATTATATGGTCGCAAAGGATTATCAAATGTTACAACATCAGATAAGAACTCAAATTATGAATATAGAACAGAATATAAATCCTTCTTTCATCCAGATAATATTGGTAATTATAGTTCAAAAATAAAGAATATATGTGATATAATATATAATAAAGAGACTGATATCGTATCAGAAGGTATTATACTTATTTATTCTCAATACTTATATGGTGGTTTAATACCGATGGCATTAGCATTAGAAGAAATGGGTTTTACAAGATATGGTTCAAAATCATTATTTAAAGAACCTCCAACACCCCCAGTAGATGTAAAAACAATGAAATCAATAAAAGGTATGCGTTTTCAACCAGCAAAGTATATAATGATTACAGGAGATAGTCAATTATCTCCAAATAATGTTGGAGATGTCAAATCTATTACAAGTATTGATAACATATATGATGAAGTAAATAAACTAGATATATCTGGAGAAAAAATCAAAGTAGTATTAATATCACAATCAGGTTCTGAAGGAATTGATTTCAAAGCAATTCGACAAGTTCATATATTAGAACCATGGTATAATATGAATCGCATAGAACAAGTAATTGGTCGTGCCGTACGTAATCTGAGTCATAAATGGTTACCACTCAAAAAGAGAAATGTTCAAATATTTTTACATGGAACAGTTCTGCCAAACAAAAATATAGAAACCGCAGATGTATATATATATCGTGTAGCAGAATATAAAGCGAAACAAATTGGTGTAGTAACGCGCATATTAAAGAAAACAGCAGTAGATTGTATTCTCAATTACGGACAGACAAACTTCTCACAAGAAAAGGTTAATACTACATTAGATATTATTTTATCGACAAAACCAAATGAGGAAATATTATTTCGTGTTGGTGATAGTCCATATAGTATGACTTGTGATTATATGGCAGATTGTAATTATGAATGTAATGATAAAGCACCAACAGAAATAAATGATTATTCGTATGACGAAGCTTTTGCATATTCAAATGTTGACACAATTATAAATCGTATTAAAGGGTTATTTAAAGAAGCATTTTTCTATAAAAAGTTAGATTTATTCAAGAGAATCAATCCACATAATAGATATTCATTTATTCAAATATATGCGGCATTAACTCATCTCATAGATAATAATATTCATGATATTAAAGATAAATATAATAGAAATGGACATTTAGTAAATATCGGAGATTATTATTTATTTCAACCATCTGAATTGAATAATAAAAATATATCACTTTTTGATAGAAGTGTTCCTATTAGACCAATGCCACGAAAGATAGATATGATAACAGATTTTACCGCGGATGCGGTTCCCAATAAACGTATATCCCCTCCGAGGGAAATTGCACGTACTAATATAGATACAAAATACGGTAAATTACTATCTTCTATGCGTTCTAAATATGATTTGTCGATGGAAATATTTAATAAATCAGATGAGGATATTCGTGAAATACCCAAAGTATATTATGGTGAAGAAGTATGGGTTGAAAAACACATTATATTGGGAATTGTAATGTATAATTTAAATAAATATAGTATTTTTATCAATCATGCAACAAAAACGGTTCCAAGAGAGATATTACAAGAAATATTAGTAGAACATATAATTGATGACCTTTTACCAGATGATAAGTTATTATTATTACAATATAGTTTGGATCTCGAAGAATATGATGATAAAGATGATTTTATTAAATTACTCAAATCATATTGTGATACTCTTCTAATACGAATACCGGATGATAAAGGCACTTTCGGATTTGGATATATTTGTTATAAGAGTAAAACACAGTATTATATATTTCATAAAAATGCAGATACATTTCAATGGCATAAAACAGAAGTAAATTATAATCAAGCAGATTATAGTGATTCGCAACGAATGTTGAGACAAAAAAGTGCGGATTTACAAGAGTTACAAGGTAAACAATTTAATTCTCTTGTTGGATTTATTGACATGAAAGATAATAATATTATGGTTTTTAAGACAAAAAATACAGAGCAACATTCTGATGTGAAAAGAACTCCAACAGGCCGTATTTGTAATAAAAGTACAAATAAAACATTAATGACAGATACATTGAATGAATTAGTTGGTAAAAAAGTATATCAAATAAGTAATACTACAAAACCACAATCGCAATACTATAATTATCTAGAAGTTACTGAAACATATGTAAACTTAAAATATACGAATGAAAGTGAGGTTTGTCATATATGCGAGTTCATTCTTCGGTATTATGAGAAATCAAATCGAGAAAATAAAATATGGTTTTTAAATTATGAATTACAAAGTTTTATACAATTTGCGATGATGAAACCCATAAATCAAACAATGAGTTTTGTGTTTCAATACACAAATACGAACGTTGCTTCTAAAAAGAAAGGTAAATAATTAGGATTAGATTAGATTAGATTAGATTATCATATCGTGAATAACTAAAAATATTGTCAATATTTTCTCGAAAATAATAATAAATGATATCTTTATTTACTATAATAATAAAATTGAATATAAATAAATATAATAATAAAGTAATATAAATGAAAACTATGCAACAGCAACAACAACAATCTCAAACACATATGAAATCCAAATATAGAAAACAGCGTTATGGAATTACTGATTCTGCTATATATGCACCATCAATGATTACACGAAGTATTACTATATCAATTATTTCAATTGGACAAAATCTTGATGAAACAATTCGACAAAAAATACAAGATGATTATGAGGGAAAATGTGTAATAGAAGGATATATTAAACCTGGTTCATCCAAAATAGTCAGTTATTCAAGTGGAATTGTTCGTGGTGGAAATATTATATTTGAAGTTCTATTTGAATGTGAAACATGTGTCCCAGTAGAAGGAATGAAGATAAATTGTATTGCGATTAATATTACAAAAGCAGGTATTCGTGCTGATATTGCTAATACTAGACCATCACCTGCAATTGTATTTATTACGAGAGACCATCACTATAATGTTGATTATTTTAATACTATAAAAGAAGGCGATTCATTTGTAGCAATTGTAATTGGACAACGTTTTGAATTGAATGACCGATTTGTATCAATTATCGCAAAACTAGAGGTTTCGAATGATTATAAACGCTCAATGAAATATCAAAAAAAAATGTCTATGAATTCTTCGCAAAAACAATATGACAATCATAGTAAAAAAGCATATATTATTGAAGAAGATGAGAATAAAGATAATGCTGAAACAGAAAATAATGTAGATTATCTAAAAGGTATATCAAATATTCAACTTCCTCAAATAAGAAAAAAAACTGATAAAAAAATAGAAAAAAAAGTAGATGATAATAACGATATCAATCCTCTCGAAAAAGTGAAACTGACTACTGCAAATATTGAAGATGATATAATTCCTGAATATGATTTTGATGAAGAGGAAGATGATATAGAAGAACCTGAAGAAGATGCAGAAGATTATGGTGATGAGTATGTTGAAATGACGAATAAACCTAAATCTAAAATAGCGAGAATAGAAGATTCTGATGAAGATGATTAATATGTAGGTATTTGTGATTGGTCATTTATTAAATTATGTAATAATGTATCTTTATTCATATTTGTCACGTCACCTGTTAAAATAGCTGATTCGTAAAGTTTTCTTAATAAATCAGTTGGTGTATGATTTCCGATTTTAATGAGACCTTTGTTCCTTAAATACTTTTTAATATCATTTACATGATGAGTCTTTAGTTCTTTATGAGAGTCTATTACTTTTTTACGAGTTTGTATATTTTTAATTAATACACCAACTGTTCTATACATTTTTGATTTACCAAGAGTATATTTTCGTCGAATTGTCTTCTTAATATATATTGGTTCATTATCTACTTTTGTCGAAATAATATCATCTTGTTTGAATCTGCTTTTTAAATCATTTAATTTCTGTTCTCTTTCTTGTAAAATACTAGAATTGGAATTGGTGTTGGGATTGGTGTTGGGATTGTTTTTTGAAGATTTATATATATCATTTTTTTGTGTAATCCAAGAACGATATGTAGGTTTATTACCATTTTTTAAACAACCATATGGTACATCAGAAGGTTTCTCGTATTTTAATATAATATCTGTATCAGTTTGTTGATATTGAGGTACATTTATTTCAATATCTTCTATTTCATTGTTTTGTTGTGATAACGGTTGATGTGTATTTGATATAACTAATTCAATCGGTTGGTTTAATAAATTATTTTCAGATGGTTTCAAATTATTATGTAACCCAATATCAACCATTTGTATATCTTTTGTTGTAGATGAATTAATGTTATTTGAATGATTGGTATTATAATTTGTCAATGTTCTTGTATTTGATATTGGTAAGATATCTTCTTTTTCGGATAAAGAAGATAGATAATTCATAGACATAATAAACTCATCATCATCATCATCATTATTATCAGTAGATACATTTATTTTCATATCATTCATATTTGGAATAATATGATTTTTGGTAGAATCGACATTTTGTTCATGATGTTGTTCTAAACTTTTTTTATGATTTTTGATTCGTTCAATCAATTGTTTTTTTAATAGATTAGGAGTTATTGGTTTTTCATATCTTTTCTTTTTTTCTCGATTATTTCTCGTACGTGATTTAGATGCTCCTTGTATTTTAAATAAATCGGGATTAATTTGTATCGTTTTTTTATTGGAACTGGAACTCATTATAATAATAAATGACTATTATAATGAGTTATTTACTCGCCAATTATAGAAATAAAATATGAATAGATAACAATAAAATGACTTAAAAATAAATTGAAATAAATAATAACCAAATTATGATATCAAAACAAGAAAAGATGACAGACTTTATCTCAAATGCTAAATTATCTGATTCCGTATCAGATTCAGAATCAAAAATCAATGAAAATATATTTGCTTCGGAATATATCGAGACTCCTTGGGATATTATACAGAGTTATTTCAAAGGAGAGCATTTAGAGAGACTAGTCCGTCATCAAATTGAATCTTACAATCATTTTATTGAATGTCAATTAATGAAAACTGTCGAAATGTTTAATCCTATCAATATAAAATCAGAACAAGACTTAGATGTCGCATCTGGTAAATATAGATTAGAGTTATTTGTCAGTTTTGAAAACTTTAATCTATATCGCCCACAAATACACGAAAATAATGGAGCAACAAAACTGATGTTTCCTCAAGAAGTCAGACTTCGTAATTTCACATATGCTTCTGTTATGACAATTGATGTGAAAATACACTTTGTTGTAAGAAGTGGTGAAAAACTTGAAAATGTACAAAACTTTTATAAAATTCTACCAAAAATACATATTGGTAAAATGCCTATTATGTTAAAATCGAATATATGTATTCTATCTCAATATAAACATGTCGAACTAAAAAGCGTAGGTGAATGTAAATACGATACTGGCGGATATTTTATAATAAATGGTTCAGAAAAAACCGTGTTAGGTCAAGAACGAGCTGCTGAAAATAAAGTATATATCTATAATATTGGTAAAAATAATACTAAATATACTTGGAGTGCTGAAATCAAATCTGTTCCAGATTTTAAATGTATTTCTCCCAAACAATTGAATCTCTATGTATCATCAAAGAATAATGGTCTGGGATTTCCTATAGTTGTCCAATTACCTCGTGTCAAACAACCAATTCCATTATTTATTCTATTTCGTGCTCTCGGCATCATTTCTGATATGGAGATTTGTCAATATATTATATTAGATATAGATAATGTTGAATATAAAGAACTTTTACAAGGTCTAGTCGCATCAATTATAGACGCAAATACGTGTCTTACTCAACAAGATTCTATCAAATATATTACTAGTTATGTTATGTATACGCCTATTAATATGGATAGAGAAACAGGACAACGTAAGAAATTAGAGTTTGCAAATGACATTTTAGCTAACGATTTATTCCCTCATTGTGCAACACAACAACAGAAGATATACTTCTTGGGATATATGACAAATCGCATTTTACAGGCAAAGTTTGATTGGATAAGACAAAGTGATCGTGATTCTTATTTGAATAAACGTATCGACTTAACTGGAACACTACTTAATAATCTCTTCCGCAATTACTTTAATAAATTGGTAAAAGACATGGAAAAACAAATTATCAAAGAAATTAATAATGGTTCTTGGAAATCTACAGAACAATACATGAATATTGTCAACATGACAAATATATACAAAATAATCAAATCAACTACTATTGAAAATGGATTGAAAAAAGCACTATCAACTGGCGATTTTGGTATCAAACAAATAAATAGTAATAAAGTTGGCGTTGCACAAGTTCTGAATAGATTGACTTATGTTAGCAGTTTGAGTCATATGCGTAGAATATCAACTCCAACTGATAAAAGCGGCAAACTAATTCCACCTCGTAAATTACATAATACTTCTTGGGGGTATTTATGTCCTGCTGAGACTCCAGAAGGACAATCTGTTGGCGTTGTTAAAAATCTCGCATATATGACACATATTACTATCGCATCAAACTCTGAACCCATATATGAATGTGTTAATGATAATATTATTGAATTAGCAAATTGTAAGCCTCTTCAAACCTTTGGTAAAGTAAAAGTATTTATTAATGGTTGTTGGGTTGGTATTGTAGAAGACCCTGTATATTTATATAATATGCTTAAAGAGAAGAAACAACAAGGATTTCTCAATATATATGTATCTATTATATTTGACTATAAGACGGCCGAAATTCGCATTTGTAATGATGCTGGAAGATTGACACGTCCTTTATTACGTGTTAATAATAATCATATTATTATGAAGAAAAATATAGTTCAACAAATACGACGAGGTATTATCAAATGGAATGACCTATTAACAAATTGTGTAATTCCTGAATCTGTTATTGAATATATTGACCCAGAAGAACAATCATATAGTCTTATTTCAATGAGTCCAAGTGATTTGGAAAAACAATGGGTAAGAGTTCAATCAAACACTGAAATATACAAATATACTCATTGTGAAATACATCCAAGCACAATATTCGGTATATTGGCATCATGTATACCATTTCCAGAACACAATCAATCACCCAGAAATACATATCAATGTGCACAAGCTAAACAGGCAATTGGAGTATATGTCACAAACTACGAGAATAGAATGGATAAAACATCTTATGTTCTTACTTATCCAGCACGGCCATTGGTTGATACGCGGATTATGGATATGATTCATATTAATGATATTCCTTCTGGTTATAATGTCGTTGTTGCGATTATGACACATACTGGTTATAATCAAGAAGATTCACTTCTATTCAATAAAGGTTCTATTGATCGTGGACTGTTTCAAGCAACTATATATCATACAGAGAAAGATGAAGATAAACAAAAGGTAAATGGAGATGAAGAAATACGGTGTAAACCAGACCCAACAAAAACAAAAGGTATGAAGTTTGCTAATTATAACAAGGTCAATAGTAAAGGCGTCATTCCAGAAAATACATTGGTAGAAAATCGTGATATTATCATCTCTAAAATTACACCAGTCAAAGAAAATAGAAATGACCCAACAAAAATAATTAAATATGAAGACAAAAGCCGAATATATCGTACAGATGAAGAATTATATATTGATAAAAATTATATCAACCGCAATGGAGATGGATATAATTTTGCTAAGGTGCGTGTTCGCGCTGTGAGACAACCTGTTATAGGTGATAAGTTCTCTAGTCGTAGTGGACAAAAAGGTACAATTGGAAATATTATTCCTGAAGAAGATATGCCTTTTACTAAAGATGGTATTCGCCCTGATATTATACTGAATCCACATGCTATTCCTTCTAGAATGACAATTGCTCAATTAAAAGAAACCATATTAGCAAAGGTTCTTTTATCTTTAGGATTATTTGGAGATGGAACTAGTTTCGGTCATTTAGATGTGGATACAATTCGTGAAGAATTATTAAAAGCAAAATATGAAGCAAATGGTAATGAACTTCTGTATAATGGTCTTACTGGAGAACAACACGAATGTAGTATATTTACTGGTCCAGTATTTTATCAGAGATTAAAACATATGGTTCTTGATAAACAACATAGTCGTTCTATTGGACCGATGGTTAATCTCACTCGTCAACCAGCAGAAGGACGTTCTAGAGATGGTGGTCTGCGATTCGGAGAAATGGAGAGAGATTGTACTCATGCACATGGAGCAGCGAGATTCACAAAAGAACGATTATATGATGTATCAGATAAGTATTCTGTAAATGTTTGTAAAAAATGTGGATTTATTGCCGCATATAATGACGAAGTCCATATTCATAAATGTAAGACTTGTGATAACCGAACTGATTTCAGTTATGTCGAATTACCATATTCTTGTAAACTATTATTCCAAGAACTTATTAGTATGAATGTAGCACCAAGAATAATGACGGAAAATTAAATATCGTTTATATATAATAAATATTATAATAAAAAACGCTCTACTCTAAACTCGAATATATAATCTGGGTTAATTATATCACATATTTCAGATGAAAATATTTGTTTACATAAATATATTTCACTAAATATTTTTATGTATAACGACAAAGAACTTAATAAAAAACTATCATAAAAAATTAATACTTTTTTATCAATACAATTTTTTTCATTATTTTTATTATATAACAAATATTTAGATATAATATTCCAATCAAGAATATTTCCTACTTCATTATTTGTATTATCAAAAAATATGCCATCTTGTAATATAAGCAATTTTATATTATTATTTATACCTATTTTTATCTTACAATAAATATCAGTTATTTTTAAAGAAGAATAATATGTATCTTTTGTATTTATTAATTTTTGACTACCTAAATTATAATCCCATGTTAAATCACCTATACCTATACCTAATAATGATAAGCTTTCACAATCTATTTTAGATAATTCTAATTGTTCTTCAATAATATTTAAATTAAATAATGTATTTATTCTTTCGACAAAAACTTTATAAATAATATATGCTCCTTTAAAATTAATATGAGTATCTGTTTTATAATATGTATCTTCTATATCTTGTAAATATTTATATCCATCTATTAAGTGTTCTTTAAAATAATTATTATATAAGTGAAAAGCAGGTCGGTATATGGGTATATAACCTTCTGGTAAAAATTGTTTATAAATATAAGATTTATTTGGAAATATAATTATTAACATTTTATCGTAATATTTTTCATATTTTTTATAAAAATCATTAGATGGTATTAATAAATTATTACAATGTACTTCTAATTCTTTTGCTGCATCATTTTTTAAAAATAAAAATCCATCTTTTCCTATTAATGTTTTTTCTATTTCCATAATAAATATAATAAATATAATAAATATAATAAATATAATAAATAACGTTATATAGTTATTTATATTCTAATAATTTATATAGCTATATGAAATTTAGGTAATTGTATATCATTGTTACAAGAGCGAATAATATACCGCCCCAAATAGTATCTATGAATACAATCCAATTTTGCCATTTTTGAAATATAGAAGCATTTGTCGTTTCATATACACCATATACAGTTATTCCAAGTAAAAATGCATATGATACGGATTTATTTTCTCGAATAATAAAAAAATATACAGCAAATGTTAAAAATAAATAACAAGTAATAAAATATACCCAATTAATATTCATCGGGGTTTTTTGAATAGAAGTAATCATTTTTTGCATGCTTGATTGTACAAAATAGAAATATACTAAATCTAATAATATAAAAGAGAAAAATATTAATATTAAAGAAGTAAAAATATTTGTCGATTTATTAGGTTTCATATTATATTATTAATATTTTATTATAATATAATATATGGCTGGTCAATCTATTAATTTTAATGCATCAAATGGTCCTCCACCTAGATTTTCGATGGATATGCCAGGTTATTCTCATCTAGGACGAGGAGTAAAAGGTTTTATTCCACAATGGTTACAGACAGATAATCATACTTATGAAGATGTAGAACAACAACGAGTACAAATTGTCGATGCTTGGAATAATATTTATCGAACTCAATTAGCAATATCTAAACTCCATCGTATAATCACTCCATTTAGAGCAGTTACGAATTCTGGTGATATTCTTAGTCGTAAATATTATAGTTGTGGTGGTCCTTGTCAGACACCTCAATCTATAGTAGGCGTATATGGATTAAATAATCGAATTGGGTCAATACAAAATCATTGTGATAAAACAGCCGTCCCTGCTGCAGCTTGTAATGTAAAATATGTATATGATAGTTCTGATTATTCGACATATTTAAAACAAAGAGCTATATTGAAAACATATAATAATCTTAGTAATGGTGGTGATGATTATAAAGCTTCACAAGTAGCTTGGAAAGCTATTCGCAGATATTAAGCATGAATATTAGTATTAATATTATTAATAGTATTCATATTTTAGAAATACTATAATATTTTTGAGTAAAACTAATTGTATAATACTTATTCTGTGACTATATTATAATGTCGAATAATTATGCATCTTATTATACATTGAGTCCATCTTCTATGCAAGGAAATAATTATGTACAAGCACAAACATTTGGACCATTAAGCACATCACAAACACCTGGTATGATATATTATCATAATTACGGCGCTTTACCTGGAAAACATCCGAATCCTCCAAAGTATTATCCTTCTGATAATAGTGGAGACTATTCCAACTCTAGATTTCAATATGCTCAATGTGATATATCATGGACAGCGCGAGCATTAGCTAGAGAGTTAGAAACAAAAAAAAATAGACCATATCATTTTTTCTCAAAATCGACACAAAAACAATATCCAGTTGAAACCGGTCATATGAATTATATTACACCAATACAATCTTCTATGAGAACTTCTATTTTGAAAAGAAACTCTGTTGGTAAAAGTTCATATAAACAAGGGTTGCCAAATGACGATTTTTTAACTTTTAAGAGTTATGACAAAAGTTTTGTCCGTACTTGTATTAGACGAACCAGATCGGCTGGTTGTGTAGCCCCACCAAAGAAAGGTTCATTATATAATCGTACTTGTACTATTGGAGGAGGTATATGTAACTCTGGAGCAATTGTCGGACAAGGATATTGATATTAATTTATTCATATAGATTATATGAATACCAACTTGAAAATATATACTATTGAGTTTTTAGGAACATTATTATTAACTTTTGTAGTATTAGCAACCGGAAATTGGTTGGCAATTGGTGCTGCTTTAGCTATAGGTGCTTATTTTGGTGGTGCAATTTCAGGTGCTGCATATAATCCTGCTGTAGCTTTAGCACTGATGGCATGTAATAAGATAAGTACTGAACAAATTGTACCTTATATTGTTTTTGAAATTGCTGGGGCTTTAGTTGCATATTGGTTATATAAAATGATGAAAAAATGATGAAAAAATGATAATATATTATAATTTCTTATTATAATATATGTCTATAAAAAATATACCTACATCATATAATGTTAATAATAATTTAAATACAACAACCAATATGAAAGGTGGTTTGAAATTTATGGATTTTTTTTTAAACAAGTCTGACCGTGTTGAAAAACTCGACAAAGTAAATAAGCTAGGAAAAGAGTTTGAAGAACAATTATTAAAAACACAAACTTTATATAAAAATTATATTGATATTTTTGAATCTGTAAAAGATGATATTGCACAAATTGAAGCAGCAAAAGGACAACTTGATGCATGTGGTATATTAAAAAATGAACCCAAATCATCCGGTTTTGGATTTGGAAGTATATTTGGATTAGGCAATAAAAAAGAACCAGAACCAGAACCAGCACCAGAACCACAACCACAATCAGAAACAATTACAGAATCATCATCAGTAAATGATACTCCTTTACCTCTACCTCCATCTCCAACTCCATCTCCACCAGTTTTTAATCTAAATCCATTTCCTTCATCTCCATCTCCACCTCCACCTCCACAAGTTCCTCCTCCTTCTCAATCATCATCATTTAGTTTTGATATAAATGATTCATCAAGTAATGTCGAATCAAATCTAAATGATGATTCAATAACACAAGATAATATATTTAATAGTCCAGATACTTCAGAAGAAGATGATAATGATGATGATGATGATGAAAAATTAGCAACAAATGATATTATATCAGCAAAAATAAATGAGGATAATGCTATAAAAAATCTAGAAGAAGCTGAAGTAGACAATACTGAGGCTAAAATAGATAATAATGAAGCTGAATTACTAGAAAATAATATTATAAAAGATGAAGAAAAACGTGATGATAAAGATAAAGATAAGGATGAAGATGAAGATAATAAAGTAAATCCATTCAAACTAGAAAATAACCCCCCCGTAGGAGGTAAAAAACGTCGCAGAACATATAAAAAAAGTAATAAGAGACGAAATAATAAACGTCGTAATAATACAAGACATAAATAAAATATTTATTATTTTGATTATTTTGATTATTTTCATTATTTTTTCGAGAAATATACCAATTTATAAAATATATATAATCCAAGAATTAATATGAGAAAATAATACAATTGTATAAATGGGTCAGATGGATAATAATTATCTAATGATTTAACATCTGATAAGGATTTATTATATATATTAGAAAAAGCTTCTCCATTTAAGTTTGCTAGACATGTTTGATTTTTATTAGTACTACCACATGGATAACATGATACGGGGTTAATATTATTATATCCTGAAGCATCTGTTGAATAAGGGTTAATTGTAGTAAACTTACAAGAATTAATATCATTAATATCAGTATCAGCTACATATTGTGTTTCATCAGATATAACATTTTCATTATTCGTAACCTGTAATGTTATTTTACGACAAGTTGGTAAAGTATCAGAAGTAAATGCGGTAAACAATGAACCAACTCCTGAACCAATAACACCTACATCTTCTAATATACCAATTAATATACCTTTTGGGTTATTACTATTATTAGATGTTGTATCATTTGAAATAAATGGTATACTACCATCTGGTATATTATCGACATATATATAACGGTCAACTACATTAGAACATTTTCCAGAATCACTGTCTTTAATACCTAAATCGCAACATTGACCACCTGTTTTTAAGAAATATTGATTCCCTAATGGATGACCTGTAGCTGATGCACGACTATTACCTTCTATGAGTAATTTTGGGTATTCTAATAAAGCTTTGACATCATTTGTAAAAGCTTTACCACTACTACTTATTCCCATTTTTGTAGGAGATTGAATATATTTCCAATATGGGTAATCTTCTCCTAATGACATATCAGAAAAAGACATATATTAATAGTTAATATATTACTTCATAAATTATATATTATATAATTAGACGTTTATGGTTGTTCAGTTGTATCTGTTGTATCTGTTGTATCTGTTGTAGCATTTATATCTGGCATACTATTTACCAAATCATCTGTATTACTAACTGTTTGACTCTGAAGTTCATCCATCTGTGTATTTAATATATCTACTGCACCAGATAAATCATCAACATGTTGTTTTATTTCATCAAAACTATCCATTCTCGCCTTTAAGTTCTCGATATTTGCCGCATTTTTATTAGCTAAAATACTTGGATTATCATTATATGAACTATATTCAGGAGTTTGTATCGTCATTGTATCATCTACACCTTCTTTACTAGTATAAAAATGTGCAATAATTATTTGATATAACAATAATACCATAAAAAATAAGATTAGTATTTTGATTAACATATTATATATAGAGTATATATAATATGTCGAATAACGTATTTGGAGTAAGATTAGACACGTACAATAATTTATTGGTAGAACCTTTCACACGAGATGGGGTAATTACAAAAGGTTCTGGAAAATATAGTTATCCTATCGCAATAACAAGTGGTAACATAAGACCATTGACAAATCGTGACCCAACAAATAATATTCCGCAAAAGTTTGGATTACCGCGACCTTTGAAATGGCAATATAGAAAGGGCACAACAACGCATCCAAATATTATTGTAATAAATCCAGATAAACCCGACCAATATATTGAAGCAAGTAGAATATCACATTCATCTAAAACGCAATGTTTAATTGGTCAAACAATGGACCAACCTGGAAGATTTAGTGTGAAACGTAATCCAGAAACAGAAAAAAATGGAACCCTTCAATTAAATAAAGATTGTCAAAAATGTTATGGTATAGGATTAGTGGCCAGTTATGCTCCAAATAGATATTTAACTGACAATCCAGAACCTTGTGTAACTAATCCAACATTATGTTGTAATCAAGAATACAAGGCAAAAAAAATGGTTATATATGCAAATACAAACTTACCTCAAAATTATTATACAACACATTACCAATACTTACAAAATAGATGTCAAACATATCAACAAAAAGCATTTAATTTTAAAACACGAATAGGCGCTAATATTGACAACAAAGCAAAACCTGGAAGTCCATTAGCATTGTCTAATACATATATAGCAAATTGCTTTCCTAATACAGATGAGATTACTTATTCTCAAATAAATATTGTAAATCGTATATATCAACTATTAAAATCACAGTCGACTATTTTGACGGAAAATGATATTACTAAATATGAATCTGATAGAATTGATTCATTGTTTAAAATGAATCAATATCTATCTTCAATTGAAGGTAACAAAGAACTAGCTTTAAAAATATTTTATAATTATATTACAAATCCATATATAGGTGTTCCTCTAAATGGTCCATCAAATCCACTAGGTTGTAAAACAGTTGTATATAAACCAAGTAATTATCAATTTGCAGTAGAAGGTGGTGTAAGCAGTAGCACACGAATATTAAAATTAACAACAGATACAATAAGTACAAATATCGCTTCTATTCGACGTTTAAGTGGCAGTTCTGTATTATCTGCCGCAAGTAGAACCCCATTTATATATAAAAATAAATATACAACATGTAATAATGCTAATACAACATATATGCGTTATAATCAAAATCGTCAAGGATGTTCTTCCATAAAAAATACTCCTGAGTTTCAACGTATTAATGCATTGAATACTTTGGGAAATATTGGTGGAAATGTAAATGGGACATTTGTTGCAGAAACGGATATGTCAAACTCATTCAATTAAATAATAGCAATTAATTATCATTCTTCTATTACAATATATGCTTTGTGTGAATGTTGTAAAAAAATATTATTATCAGTTATTTTATTATATGGTATTTTGTATTTATCACACAACATTTGCGATTTATTTAAATTATTTTTTTTAATAGTTTCTAATTTTTCTTTACACAATTTATTATATATCATATTTATTAATATGTCATTATATTCCAATAGTTGATGAGCAATGCCTAGATTTGACTCGTCTATTTTATTAATAAAATGATAAGGAATATTATTCGAGAAAAGTGATTGATTATTATCTGTTATACTTATATCAGAATATGATGATGATGATGATGATGATGAGTCTTCATTTATAACATTATGAATAAAAAGATGTAAACTATCTCGTTCTATTGAAGTTGCAGTTAATTTTTTACAAACAATATATCGTTCATTGCTGAAACAATTTGATGTCAATGGTTTTATAATATATACTTTGTTATATATTATTGATAATATATATAATATATCTATTATCGGTTTATAGAATATATCTCCAATTTTAATTACACAGCTGCCATTATTTGATTGAAATAATAATATATGAGAAATAATAATTAATAAGTTTAATTTATAGGATTGTATATCATGACCTATATAGATATTATTTAAAAATGTCATAATATCTATATTTTGTCTGAATGAAGATATATAATGTAATTTATTATATTTATTATATTTATTAACAAATTTGATTGATGAAATAATGTCAGAATATTCTGTATCGCAATAAATAGTTAGACTCATATCATCTTGATTTTCTAATATAATATCATAAATTATATTCGTGATTTTCAATAATTCAATAAAAATAAAAAATGTAAATGTATTTGTTGATTTATGTAAATGATTATTATTAATAAAATCTGAATTGATTAGATAAGAATATGGATTAATTTGTTCTTGTAATTGTCGAATAATATTTTTATCTATACTTTTACAATTCAATAAATCATTATTTATTTCATTCATATAATAATAAACGCTTTGTGATATATATGGGTTGTGTTTTTCTGAAGATATAATATTATTATCATTTTTGTAATTACATTTTTTTAATGAAGAAGGCATACAATGTTTTTTTGGCAATATATAATAACTCATTTGTTTGTTATTATATATAATTATTTAAGTAATATTTATTAGGTATAGTCACACAAACTGTGTTTTGAATTATAAAATGTTATATCATTAAAGATGTTGTTATATATTGTCTATATCTTCTTTTAGAATCTTTTTTGGTTTTGGTTCCTTTGGTGGTTTCGGTTCCTTTATCGGTTTCGGTTCCTTTATCGGTTTCGGTTCCTTTATCGGTTTCGGTTCCTTTGGTGGTTTCGGTTCCTTTGGTGGTTTCGGTTCCTTTGGTGGTTTCGGTTCCTTTGGTGGTTTCGGTTCCTTTGGAGGTTTCGGTTCCTTTGGTGGTTTCGGTTCCTTTGGAGCTTTAACTGTTTTTGTTTTTGTCTTTGGTTCTTTTGGACTACCATCTTCATTTAATTTAATTGTTTTAGGTTTCCTTATTTTTTTTGGTTTAATAATCAATTCAATATCTTCTTCGTCCTTATCGATATATTTTGTATTAACCATTTCTAATGGTTTGTCAACATTTATATTTTCATCATCTTTTTCTTCTTCTTCTTCTTCTTCAGAATCAACAAATCTCGCAACAGATTTATTTTTATTTATTATTTTAGGTTCTTCAATTCCAACGCCAATTTTAACCTTTTCGACACTAGAATCGGAATCATCTATAATTTCACCTTCTTCTATGGAAGCATCTTTTTTTCCAATAATATTACTAGGTTTAGCAGCAGTTAACATTATTTGCCCTTGTAGTTGAGTTTTGATACCACTTTCATTATTCATAATTATATCTTTTTCAGAAATCTTACTTTTAATATTCTCTTTTGCTGTATTTTTTTTAACAGTATCTCGTTCTTTTGTCGGTTTTTGTAATAAATATGTATTATCTTCAATAATAATCTGTTTTAAATCGACATCTCGTATTTTCTGGAATACAAAATATCTATTTAAGAATGATATTCGTTTTTCTTCTGGTGACATGAATAACGCATCACCAACCATCATATCTTGGTCTCTTCTCAATTTCTGCTCCATTTGTCGATATAATAATTCAAATAATCCTGAACCATTAGGTAATCCTAACTTATTTGCTTCTTGTACAGAAATCAATCTGAATCCATATAATTCCATTAGTTTATTCAAATAATCAAAATTAACCAAATATTCAGAGAAGTAGTTTCCAATTGATTCTTGATATACACTAATTTCATAACCTACTGAAGATGAATCATTTGGAAAATCTTTTTGTGAATACATTTTTATAATTTCCCATATTTTTTTCCCACTAACCATTTCTTTCACGAATGAACCATTTTCAATACCTTTTAATAAATTATATATAGACCTACCATCATAACAAGTTCCAATAAAATATCCACCAACTTTTGTGCATTGTGTAACATTTATTAAGAAGTTTGTCAGAGTAATCATATTTTCAAAGAAATAATGTATAGCAAATTGACAAGAAGAAATATTAAAACCATCTTTTCCTTTATCATATTGTTCGACAACATATTTACCAATTGTTTCCGATTCAGAGCGAGAACATTCGCCGAATACTGTCCTCATAATAAGTTTACCAGTATCATTGCTCAATGCCGAACCATCGCGAATATTATTAGTAGAATCACCTTGAGTAAATAGAGCATCTGGTATACGACGATTTGTATTATTTGAAAATTGATAATTCAAATATCGTGCACATGCACCGTCCAAACGATTCACAATATTATCATTACTTTTATCTATACCAAATACAAAACTTAGTCCAGCATCAATCCATTTCGACAAATCTCCTGCTTTACCACAAGCATAATCTATTAAAGTATCATCTCTTTTTGATACACTTTCTATTAATAATTTTTTCACATATTTATTATGAAAATCTCGTAGTCCAGCAGTAGACGTCGCAGAAGTCTCTCTATTATAATACTTATCTTGGTCCTCCATTGAAGACGTTGGAATATTATATCCGGTTGTTATCATATAATCTGTAATAGGATTATGAATTGATTTCCAATTACTATTTGCAACATGAAATGCGTTACCAAACTCATTTTCTCCTTGTTCGTAACGTGTTGTCTTGTCATAACGAACTCTCAAAGGAACCCATCTCCATCTCGGTTCATTACTCGCAACATATGCAAACTCTACAATCATATCATCATGAAATGAATCACCTTCTTCTGTAACCATCAAACCTCCTGCGTTTAATTCTATATTACATATTCCCGCATTTACATCAGGTGGTTCCGTCGGCTGAAATTGAATCGGCTTATAATTACTACGATTTCCAGATTGTTGTGGATTGATTAATTTCATTTCTTTAAACTCACCAGAATATATCATATTACAAGGATCAATATATCCATGCATATTATTAAAAGGGTCATATCCAACACATAATCTAAGTGTCTTATATTCTTTTATTTGCGTTAAACTCGCCGTATCTATACCATCACCCAAATAATTTTGAATTAAATCTTCTGTATTATTCTCATTTTTTACTGTTCTTACAAGAAAATCAATTGTATTATACTTGGGTGGTTTCCACTTGAAAGAATAATCCCACGCTTTTTTCTTTGATTTATCATTTGGACTAAATCCAACACCCAAATATTTTGGTGTAAATATTAAACCATCTGTATTATATATAAAAGAATCGCCAATATCATTTAAAATATAATCACATGCAGTAAATATCTTCATATTATTTGGCGGAAATGAATCTGGATTTATAGTTGGATTAACATCATAAAATTGTTTTCGCTTAATGGTGATGGGTAATAATATTCGACTTTTAATATTAGATTTCAAATGTTCGTTCATTATATTGACACATTCAGTCAATAGGTCATCTCTTGAATATTTATCTGGATTTGTTTCAAACAGTGGAATTACACGTGTATCTTTACCTTTATAAAAGTATATATCAAATGGAGTATATAAATGTATTTTTTTCCCAGTTTTATCCTTTAATATATTTTCTCCATCTAACAGACTCAAATGTATATCTGAATCTTCTACGTATACTCCAGTAAAGATAATATTCATATTGGTATTAATAAGATAGACTTTACCATTATATAAGTTTGTATTGCGTCTTATAGATTTTCTTTCAAACTCATCGTCATCATCATATGTCTTATTTCCCATTATAAATAACATTGCTCTGTCTCCATCTGCTTTTTCTGTAGCAACATAATCATATCTTATATTTGGTATATTTCGATTACTGGAAATCATTACATTAATCATCTGTAAAGTATTTGAAGAAGGTCCAATAAAATTACGAGAATTGATACGCCGTTTCATATCAGTGGATTGACGTGTCAATCTCATATATTCATTTAGAACAGCTTTTTGTTCTGTAAATGAAATTGGATAATTTGTATCTTGTATACCCATCATAATATATTTAATTGAACGTTTCATTTCATCAATGAGATATTTTGCGGATGCATCTTTTGCGAGTTTATTGTCGATTTCCAACTCTATTTCATATCTCTCTCTTTGAGAGGATAAATTGTCAGTTTTCATAGAATAAAATTGTTGACCTTTTGAGCCACCAGATTGTTTAACTATACTTAAATCGACAATAAGAGGCATATCTATATGTCTAAAAGATACACGATTCATATAACGAAACATTTTACTGCTTTTATCCCAATTCTCAATAATACCTACTGTTGATGTAGATGAAAATGTTTTTTCAATAGAATATGAATATTTCAGATTATAGTCATAATTTACAACCATAGATTTTTGTCTCTTCTGTTCAAAGCGTACAACTCCATTATATTCTGTCATAATTCTCTGAATATTTTCATGAATACAATAATCCTGAATCGCGCGAAAATCATTAATCTCTGCACGATAATGAGAACCAAATTGGTCAGTAATATTTATTCTCAATAAATCGACACCTTTTATATTTGTTGTTTGAAATCCTAATGATAATAATTTTTTTATAACATTATCATAATTTGTCTTTGTAATAAAAGGATATCCACCAATACGAACTTCAAACTCTGGATGATCTCTTATTTCTTTTATGTCAGTCAAATATGACTCTACACAATCGAATAATTGTTCGTCCATTGATTTATCAGAACCAGCGTAATCAGATTTCTTATGATTATGAGTTGGTATCTTTTGTGTTTTCATCTCTGTTATATATATATACTTCATATTATTTAATATTATTCAATTTTATAGTTTATAATAATCATTATAATCGAGAACCATATAATTTATTATATTATTGTAAATAATAATAGTAAAATTAAAATAAATTAAATTGAATTAAATTACTTAAATAAAGTATAATAATTAAATAGAATCGCAAATATGAGTAAAACAAAACGTATATTAATTATTGAAGATGAAGATGACAAAAATAGAGAACCTAACTTAAACTCTATAGTTAATAAAGGAACTGGTGCTGGTGGTTCTAATACAAATTATTATGGTAAATTATTTGAAGAAAAAACAAATAATCAAACAAGATTATTAGATGATGGATACATTAAAACTAGTTTTACAATAAAACCAACAAAACCAACAAAACCAACAAAACCAACAAAACAAATAAAAGTATATGATTATTACTTATCAAAAATATTTGAAGATAAAACAATCATATTTGTATTACAAAATGGATTAAAAATCTACATGAAAAATAAATATAATATACAATTATTTAGATGTCCTGATGAAGCATACATTATTGAATATAATACAGGTAAAAAAGTAATAAAAATATTGGAAAAAAAAGAACAAAATGTAGAAGGTTCTGTTGAAATTAAATTATGGAGTGGTCCATCATTGAAAAGAGAATATGAATTAATGTTAGGTAATGAGTTTGAAGTTCATTATGGTTTCTGCGTGAGTGATTTTTTGAAAAAAAAAATGATATCAAATGACAAAAAATATGCAATATTAAATACAATATTTAATGAAAATAATATTTCCGTATTATTTGGAGATGATGATAATTATTTTGAAACATTCGACAAATGGTTTAATAATTCTTTATAATAACTTCCTTAGCCTTTGCTTCAGGATTTTTAGAATTAATTGCTCTTTTACATAAAATACATATAATATTATATTTATTATTTGCAAAATTATCACGAACTAATTTTACGTCAGCATTACTTAACATTATTTTTTTATTCGTTTCAGTCAATTTATGTATTAAATTAAATAAGTTATTATGATTATTAATATTAAAACCTTTATCAGTATATCCAACAAAAGATGTCTCGGTTTCAGGTGCGTATGGAGGGTCAATATATATATAATCATTTGGTTCAACACAATTTAATGATGTATTAAAATCGCAACATTCAAATATAACATTTTGTATTAGTTCATGTATCTCATCTAAATGTTCTTTATTTATGATTTGAGGATTATTATAATGTCCATAAGGGACATTAAACCCTTTTGGTCCAACTCTAAAAACACCTCTAAAACAAGTTTTATTTAAGAAAATAAACATCGCAGAACCAATTGTAGTTTTTTTATCAGTACAACTTAATTTATTATACTCACTTCTAATCCAATAGAAATAATTTTCTTTTGCTACTTTTGCTTCAATCATATTTTTAGGAGCTCTATTTATTTCGCCATTGCCACAAGAATGAAAATCGGTTATTAATTTGTGTATTTCAATATATAATTCATTATGATTTGATTGAATATTTTTGTATATATAAATTAAAGGTTCATTTAAATCATAAGCATATATATTTCCGTGTATTTTTATAATTCCATTTTTAACATACGATAATAGTGCTAATAAAACACTTCCTCCACCTAAAAATATTTCACGATAATTATTTATTTCAGTTGGAAACTCAATAATAAGCCTATCTAATATTTGTGTTTTCCCACCAACCCATTTTAATATTGGTTTAGGAATTGTAATTTTGCTATGTTTTATATGATTAACCAATTTAATATTATTTATGATTTCATATTCATCAATAATCTCAAGCTTTTTTGATTTTATTTTTGTATTTTTTTCTCTTTTTTTAATTATAACATTTTCGCAATGATATTTGTCGATATCCATTTTCTATTAAATATAATAATACCTTAAATATGATATTTAAAATCAATTTTAAATATCATAAATTATAATAAATACCTTAAAATTGTTAAAATCGTTAAAATATATATTATTTATAAATATAAATATAAATAATTAAATATTTTCTGACCAAGAAGCAGGAGAATGTTTTGTGCCTCCATCATATTTAACGGCATAACCTTCTAACACCATCCATTTATTTATACATAAATCATCTAAAAATACATCCGCCAAAATGCGCCCATATTTTTCAAACGAAATATTTTCAAGAGATACTGTCTTATGTAATATTATTTCCGACAATTTATCTCTAGCAATTTTTGCATGTTCTTTTTCATTTATATTTTTGGTTTTGATTTCGGCACAATCAATACCTGCTAATCTTACAGAAAAACGATATAATGGACTATTTGTAAATGGCAATACAGTTGCAATAGTAATTGTATCTCCATCATATACTTTGATAACTTCGCCTTCGGTAATTGGAGGAACAAACTCAATCGTATCCTTCCATTCAATATAATTTGTAGGCACAATTTTATTCGACATTAATGATATATTACTAATACGTTTTTAAATATATATGTTATATATTTACATTTTCTCATTGAGCAAATCATATATTTCTTGTTTTGTTTTGCCTTTTTGTTCAATCTTATTTATTTGACACATTTGCATTAAATCTGCAACTTTATATGATGAAATTGATTTTAATGATTTGTCGATTGTTTCCCATTCATAAAATATATTTGAATCGAGATATTTTACCTTATCTTCTGTAGTTGCATCTACGTCATAAGCGTATTTATATAATCCATGTGGATTTTGATGAGGTGGGTCATATTTATGAATAACATGATATATATCTTCTGGGTGTCCACCATGAATCTTGAAACATTTATATCTATGAATGAAGAGTATGTTTAAATTATGTGTATAACAAAGAGCGAGAAATGTTTTTGGACTAATTCTCTCTTGATTTGCTAAATCATTCTCAGTATCATCTCGTTTAATTTTATATTTCTTTAAAATATTGCGATTTTCTTGTTTTCTGAGAAACTCTATCAATCTAAACTTTTCCGTCTTTTCATTTTCAAAAGAATTGTTTCCAGGATATTCATATTTCGAGAAACCATTAACAATAACATAAAAACACCAGAATAAATTATCCTTCTTTCTAGGAACAAAAGCAAGCGGTTTGCACTTTTGTAATTGTAATTTTGGCTTATTATCATATTTTACTTTAGATTCTGAATCAACGATGACTTTGTCTGAGACTTTGTCTGAATCAACGATGACTTTGTTTGAATCAACGATGACTTCGTTTGAATCAAAATCATCATCAGATTCAGAATCTGTTTCACAAATAGATATAGATTTCGGAAATAAACTTGTTGTTGATACAATATAAGAATCCATTATTTTTTTTGTAAAAAATAATGATTGAAGTGATGCAAAGTTCATTTATTATCATATTGTAACATATCTTTAACTTCTTTGTCTTTAAAGAGAGAACGCATGTTATTTTTTTGTGTTTCCATATATTCTAGATTATTTTCTTGTGTTTGAATATATTGAATATGCTTCTTTAGATCATCGATAGCTAATTGTGGTAATTCAGTTAAGTTTACATGAACACCATAATTATTTTCATTTAATATCACACTAGGATATTTATGTAAAATACGTAAGGCTTCTACTTGATTTATTTTCATCATATTCTCGATACTATCACGAATAAATTGTAACTCTATCACATTCATTTCCTTCTGTATCTCTTCTTTTATATCATTCATTCTATTTGTGATTAATTAAATACTTTTAAGTATGGTTAAAATGTAATATATAATCTAATATATATTATGGAGTATACTAGAAATAAATTATCACCAGAAATAAATACATTTTTTAAGAAGTTGAAACAATATATCGATACAAAAATCTATTTTTTTGGTAGTGTTCAAAGACTAGATTATTTTCCTGGAAAAAGTGATATTGATGTAAATATATTCACTGATAACGTTCATACATTAAATAATAAATTACAACATTATCTACATTTAAAAAAAACTGATATTAAAAAAATTATGATTTTTTGTGTATATACAAAAAAATTAGTATATGGTTATAAAATTAATTATAAACTAAATAATACTAAAATAGAATTTATAATATATAATGATAAATATAAAAAATATATATTAAAAGAAGATGATAAATTGATTAATTTACCATATTATATTGCATTTTTATTAGTAATATTAAAATGGGTTTATTATTATTTGGGTATTTTTTCTAAAAAAACATATTATAAATATAAAAATACAATATTAAATAAAATAAAGGGAGAAAATATATCAAAAACTATCGTTTACTTAACACCTATTGTTGATGTAAATAATTATTTATAATCAGTGTTGTTTGTTACGCAAAATAGTTTAAAGAAATATATATAAATATATATAAATAATACATGTCTCTCGTTCAAGAATATTTAGAATTAACACAACAATATAAAGAACAATATGGTGACAATACTTTGGTATTGATGCAAGTTGGTGCATTCTTTGAAGTATATGGACTGAAAGATGTTGATATTATTGTTGGTTCATCTATTAGCGAGTTTAGCCGTGTTTGTGATTTGAATATTGGTGATAAAAAGACATTTATTGGAAAGCAACAAGTTATGATGGCAGGGTTTTCACTTTATATGATTGACAAATATTTGAAAAAATTACAAGATGCTGGATATACTATTGTAGTATATACTCAGTCACAAGATGAAAATCAAAAAATCACACGAAATCTAGATTGTATATATAGTCCAGGAACATATTTCTCGAATGAAAATATTCATATTACGAATAATACTATGTGTATATGGATAAATGTTGTAGATATAACCGCTTCATCTACAACATTTCGCAAAATGATTGGCGTTGATATAAATACAACGGCTATTGTTCACGTCGGTATATCTAATATAGATATTTTGACAGGTAAAACATATATTTTTGAGTTTAAAGAAGCTTATTTAAAAGCACCAACAACATTTGATGAATTAGAACGATTTGTATCTATTTATCATCCAAGTGAAGTTATTATTATAGCAGAAGGTATTACAAATATTGATATAGACGATATTATTCAATATTCTGGCATTAAATCGCTTGCAATCCACAAAATTAATTTGACTCATGACCGCGATTCTATTCATTCGAGACAAGCAATTAATTGCGAGAAACAAATATTCCAAACAGAATTATTTACACGATTTTATGGTACAGATGATATTGTTTCTACAGAAAATGTTTATGCAATGCAAAGTTTCTGTTTCTTATTAGATTTCATATATCAACATAATCCTTCTTTGGTAAATCGTATTGCTGAACCCATAATTGAAAATTGTTCTGAACGTCTTATTTTAGCAAACCATTCACTTAAGCAACTAAATATTATAGATGATAATTATAATGGTACATTTTCTTCTGTCGAAAAGCTTCTAAACTTATCCATAACTCCCATGGGTCGTCGTCATTTCTCATATTTATTACTTAACCCAACAACCAAATCTTCTGTATTACAAAAAGAATATGATATGATTGGATTCATATTATCGACAAACTCTGATAATACTAATACTAATACCAATACAAATATTCAGTATATAAGAAAACAATTATCTAGTATAAAAGATTTATCAAAAATACAACGCCAAATCGCGATTAAAAAAATCACACCACAAACATTTTTCTATCTCTATTCTAATTTAATTACGATTAGAGGATTCAATATTAATGAAAAAACAATGGAGTATATTTTAGATAAAATGCGAAATAATGGACATTGTAAATTGATTTGTATTGACCGTATATATGATATAAAACAAAATTGTGATGAATTGACGGAGTTTATAAATACACGAATGAATATACCATTATGTGAAAATATCGATTCTTATACACAATATGAAAATAACTTCATCGAAAGAGGTGTTGATGCTGAATTGGATAAAATATGCGATAATATATCAGAATATAATGAAAAATTAGAGGCTATTCGACTATATATGAATCAAACTATTTCCAAAATTGAATATAAAGAAAAACCTACTGATTTTGTAAAATTACATGAAACCGAAAAGAATGTTATCAATATAATTGCAACAAAGCGACGATGTGCTATTTTAAAAAAAGGATTACCAAAAGAAGCTATAATATCATACAATTCAAATGGTATATCTCATACATTTAAATTATGTTGTGATTCTCTAACATTTATCAATCAATCTAGTAATTATGATTTTGTAATTTTACCACAAATACAAGAATTATGTAAAAATATTTCGACAGCAAGAACACAAATGAAGGATATGATTTATTCTATATATTTGAGTTCTGTTATAGACATGTTTTCACAAGATTATTCTGATAAATTGGAGCAAGTCATATTATTTATTACCTATCTCGATGTTATTCATACAAAAGCACATATTGCTGAAAAATATCATTATTGTTGTCCGCAAATAGATGATGCCGCAGAAAAATCGTATATTTCGGCAAAAGGAATGAGACATCCATTAATTGAGCATTTACATAAAAATGAAATATACGTAACGAATGATATTAATTTAGGCAAACATGATTGTGATGATGGGGTCTTATTATATGGAACAAATGCGGTTGGAAAAACCAGTTTTATTCGCGCAATAGGAATTATCGTAATTATGGCACAAGCAGGAATGTATGTTCCTTGTTCATCTTGTATAATAAAACCATATCAATATATATTTACTCGCATTTTAGGAAATGATAATATTTTCAAAGGTCTATCTACTTTTGCGGTAGAAATGTCCGAATTACGGACAATTCTTCAATTAAGTAATAAAAATAGTTTGATTTTAGGCGATGAACTCTGTTCAGGTACAGAAAGCATATCAGCTAAAAGTATTTTTGTTGCTGGTATTCAAACATTATTAAAACAACATAGTTCATTTGTATTTGCAACGCATTTGCATGAAATTGTCGATTATACTGAAATAAAAGATGCGAAGACTCTATCATTGAAACATTTAGCAGTTATTTATGATAGAGAAAACAGAAAATTAATTTATGATCGAAAAATACGAGATGGACCCGGAAATAATATGTATGGATTAGAAGTATGTCGTTCATTACATTTGCCATCAGATTTTATTGAAATGGCAGACAATATTCGTACAAAATATAATCCCATTTCTGCATCACTATTGTCTTTAAAAACGTCAAAATATAATAGTCAAAAAGTTCGTAATATCTGCGAAATATGTCGCGAAGAAATGAGTACAGAAGTACATCATCTTATTCCACAAAAAATGGCGGATAATAAAGGGTTTATACATGAAACAGATGGTAGAATATTTCATAAAAATCATTTGGCAAACTTAAAATCCGTATGCGAAAATTGTCATCGTTTATGTCATAAAACGTAGCGTAATTTGAATTGAATTGAATAATATAATATATTTTCTGGATAAAATATCTACAATATTAATAAATAATTATTATTTTTATAATATACATAAATTATGGTTTTATATTCCTCTATAATGGTTTAGATTATTAAAATTGTAAATAATTTATTATTTATTATATTATCATGAAAATAAACAAAGTAGTAATTTATGGAGAAAGATGTAGTGGAACTAACTATTTACAAAACTTATTATTAGATAATTTTAATAATTTTATATTATCAAATCCTACAGATATGTCTAAAAACTCTAAATATGGACATAAACATTTTTTTGGGTATAAAGATTTAAAAAATGAAGATACAAATGATGTGTTATTTATAGGAATTATTCGAAACTTACCTGATTGGATAAACTCATTATATAGAGCAAAATATCATTTTCCACGCGTATTATTAAAAGCAAGTTTTAATTCATATTTAAAAAACATTATGTATTCTGTTAATAATACAGAAATAATGGAAGACCGTAATACAGAAATAATGGAAGACCGTAATACAGAAATAATGGAAGACCGTAATACAGAAATAATGGAAGACCGTAATATGGAAACAGGTTATAGATATAAAAATATATTCGAATTAAGACACATTAAAAATAAATATTTAGTTGATATAATGCCTACATTAGTCAAAAATTATTGTCTTATTACATATGATAATTTAATAACTAATTTTGAAGATGTAATGAACCAATTCAAAAAATATTTACAAGTTAAAAATAATATACAATTTCCAGTAAATGTATATTCTTCTAATTTTGGAAGAAGTATATTTAAAAAAAAAGATAATGAATATCCAGATGATTTAATAATACCTAAAGCAGATTTAACATATGAAAAAATATTATTTCCAGAATGGTATGAAATGATAAATGAAGAATATAAAAAAAATACAATATTATATTAAATTATACTATTCGTTTTTTTAGTGAAAATATCTACAATATATTAATAAATAATTATTATTTAATAATTATTATTCAAAATGATAATATATATTCATATATATTATAATTATTATGGTTGTAAATCAAGTAGTAATTTATGGAGAAAGATGTAGTGGAACTAACTATTTAGAAAAATTATTATTGGAAAACTTTTATAATTTTAAAATTATAAAACATAAATATGGATGGAAACATTTTCCAAAATATAGTGATTTAAATAATTATAACACAAAGGATATTTTATTTATAGGAATTATTCGAAACTTACCTGATTGGGTAAACTCATTATACAGAAATAAATATCATTTACCAAAAGAATTAACAAAAGATGTTAACTCATATTTAAATAATCAGGTATATTCTCTTTACGAAAATAGTACAAAAGAAATAATGGAAGACCGTAATATAGAAACAGGTAATAGATATAAAAATATATTCGAATTAAGACACATTAAAAATAAATATTTGGTTGATATAATGCCTACATTAGTCAAAAATTATTGTCTTATTACATATGATAATTTAATAACTAATTTTGAAGATGTTATGAACAATTTCAAACTTTATTTACAATTTAAAAATAATATACAATTTCCTGTAAATATATATAAAAATATAAAAGAAGACAATATGGTTTTTAAAAAAAAACAGAATCAGATTCCAAATAATTTAATAATACCTAAAGCGGATTTAACATATGAAAAAATATTATTTCCAATATGGTATAAAATGATAAATGAAGAATATAAAACAAATCATATATTATATTAAAATAATTATTAATAAATTGAATTAAAAATAATGATATAAAATAATATTAACAAAGATAATAAATGATAATTCCAATCAAATGTTTTACTTGTGGTATGGTTATTGCCGATAAATATCGGTATTATACAAGAGAGGTTAGAAAAAGAAAAAGTTCTCAACCAGATATACAAACAGTTCTTTATTTGACAACTGAGTTTAGAGATAAAACGATTGAAGGACAATTAATGGATGAAATGGGCATAACAAGAATGTGCTGTAGGAGACATTTCTTAACTCACGTTGATATTGAATAATTATCGTGTATTATTATATATGAGAATACGAAGAAAGAATACGCAATGTAAAAATAAAATAAAACAACACAAAAAAAATAAAACAATGCGTAAAGGACGAAAACATAGGATGAAAGGTGGTTCTGTTCAAACCTTTGTTGGTGTTCCGTTGAATTATGCTAATATAAGAACTTGGCCAGGAGTTATGAACCATGGAGGTAATCATTACTCATTAAATGACTATAAAACTGACCCAGAATTAGCAATTAAATATGAAGGCTTTGTAGGTGGTTATGTATGGAATAAAAAACGACGCAGTAAAAAAAATAAAAATAGTAAACATGTAAAATCGTCTAATCGTCAATATGTAGGCGGTGGTTCATTTCCCATTACAAGTGATGCGTCTCTTTATCTACAATCTGGAATAAATACTATTGGAAATATTCCAAAAATATTATCAGGAACAGAAACAAATCCATCAGTTATGCCATATAATGGACAATTTAAAGGGTTATTAAATTGATTTTTATTTAATTCATTAAAATTATAGGTTTATTCAATATTATTTAGCAACAAATAAAATAATATTGATTCCATCCTTTTTTTATGAATATATATATATTATGGCTAAGTTATTATATAAAATATGCGCCCCTGCCTGGTTTTATTTAATTATTTCAGTCATTGCGTTATTACTGGTGGTTTTCCAAAATGTCGGAAATAGTAACATGATTTCTATTGGTAACTATAATTCACGAGTTCCACATACTGGTCTTATACTTACTATTAAAACAATATGTATTCTATTCTGGACTTGGGTTCTAGATTTAATATGTAAAGCTGGATATAAATGGGTATCTTGGTTATTAGTATTATTACCTTTTATTATAGTATTTTTTATGATGTGGATAATTTCATCAAATTATTAATATATTGAGTTGATTTATGTTAATTGTGTTTATTTGTGTTAATTATATATTAAATATAGATAATAATTTAATATATAAATGTCAGACATAGAAGATTTACCTACAAATGTATTAATTAAAAAAAAACGCAAAAGCATTAAATCACCAGATAATGAAGAAGTAGAATCATTACAAGATGACAAATTAGATGAAACACTAAATAATATTTCTTGGAAATTATTAGATAAATATTTTACTGAAAAACCGCATCATTTAGTCGCACATCATTTAGATACTTATAATGACTTTTTCGATAAAGGTATTAATAATATTTTCAGAGAAAATAATCCAATCCGATTCATAGAAAGGAAAGATAAGGAACGGAATGAAATTAAATTATATCTAGGTGGAAAAAGTGGAAAACTTATTTATATTGGTAAACCAGTCATTCATGATGAAACAGATGACCGAAAAATGCAATATATGTATCCTAATTATGCTAGATTAAGAAACTTAACATATAGTGTGACAATACATTATGATATAGAAGTCGATTATACGTATTACATAGAAGATGGTGATTCAATGAAACGTATAGATGAAACAGATATTATTTCACAAATATATTTAGGACGTTTTCCAATAATGTTACAATCGAACTTATGTGTATTAAAAGGATTACCTGAAGATATTCGATTTAATTTAGGAGAATGTAAATATGATTATGGTGGTTATTTTATTATAGATGGTAAAGAAAAAGTAATCATTCCACAAGAAAAGTTTGCAAATAATATGATTTATGTAAAGAAAAATGCAATTGATAATATATATAATTATTCAGCAGATATACGTTCTGTAAGCGAAGATACATCAAAACCAATAAGAACATTTTCTATACGCATGGTTGCTCCTGATACAAAATATACGAATAATCAAATTGTTGTTGTCATTCCAAATGTAAAGAAACCAGTACCACTTTTTATTGTAATGCGTGCTCTCGGTATTATTACTGATAAAGATATTATAAAATGTTGTATATTAGATTTAGAAAAAAATAGTGATTATCTCGATTTATTCATACCATCTATTCATGATGCTGGACAAGTATTTACGCAAATTACCGCATTAGAATATATTGCTGTATTAACAAAGAAAAAAACAATTAATAGTGCATTGTATATTTTAATGGATTTATTATTGACTCATATAGGAGAAGATAATTTTATTGAAAAGGCATATTTTTTAGGATATATGGTATTTAAAATGTTAAAAGTAGTTGCTGGAGTAAATAGTCCAACTGATAGAGATAATTACAAGTTTAAGAGAATTGAACTATCTGGTGATTTATTTAATGATATATTTCGAGAATATTATTTGATACAAAATAAAGAAATTATGCGAAATATTGATAAAAAATATTATTATCATAAAGATGAATATATTGGTGAGAAGTTTAAGAATCTTATCGACAGTAATTATTTAGAATATTTCAAAGAGAGAACAGTAGAAACAGGATTAAAAAAAGCATTTAAAGGCAATTGGGGCGCAGATAAACATACTAAACGTATAGGCGTTGTTCAAGACCTAAATAGACTATCTTATTTTACATTTATAAGTCAATTGAGAAAATTGAGCTTACCTCTCGATTCAGGTGCTAAAGTTGTTGGTCCGCGTCTATTAAACTCATCTCAGTGGGGATATATTGACCCAATTGATACACCAGATGGAGAAAATATTGGATTACATAAACATTTATCAATTACTACTTATGTTACGAATCATATATCTAGTAAATCTGTTGTCGAATGGTTACGCGCAAATATGCCAACTCTATATCGTATTCAAGATAGTGATTCTCATTTTGTATCCAAATCGACAAAAGTATTTGTAAATGGATTATGGGCAGGAGTTATTATCGCATCACCAATAGATTATGTCGAAGATTTCAAATTATACAGAAGAAATGGTGTTATACCTATATATATTAGTATATCTTTTGATTATGAGAATAATGAAATACATATATTTAGTGATAGTGGACGATTAAGTCGTCCAATTTATTATGTCGATAAAACTAAAACAAAAACAAAAAAACAAATCAGTGGATTTGAATATTTAAAAAAAATGAAAAATCAAACTGATATTACATGGAATAATATTATTTCTGGATTCTTACCAAAAGTACAACAAGATAAAATCGATACAATCAATAAATTATATAATATTCAAGAAATACAAGAATTATATCCTGATATTTCGAGAAGTAGTGAAAATAGTAATTTGATTGCAAGTCTCGATAAAAATAAAGGTATTATTGATTATGTCGATACTTCTGAAGAAGAAGGTTTATTAATTGCGAATCATATAGACCAATTAGTAACTAATAAATATTATTCGCATTATGAAATATTACCTTCTCTCATTTTGGGTGTAATGGGTAATCTGATTATTTTTTCATCTAATAATCCAGTAACTCGTAATGCATTTTCTTGTGGACAAAGTAAACAAGCTGTATCTGTTTTTAATACAAATTATCAAATGCGTATGGATAAAATGGCGGTTGTCTTAAATAATGGACAAATACCTCTTATTAAATCGAAATATTTGAAATATATTAATAATGAAGATATGCCATATGGTGTCAATACTATTGTAGCAATTATGTCTTATACAGGATATAATGTAGAAGATGCTATATTAATAAATGAAGGTTCTATTAAAAGAGGTCTATTCTCGACTACTTATTATACAACATATGAATCTCGTGAAGAAAGTTCACAAGTTGGTAAAGGGGATTCAAATGCGGTATTCGGTGATGTAATATCTATGAATATAAAAGGTCTGAAAGCAGGATATGATTATACATATATAGATAAATCTGGTCTAGTTAAAGAAAATACTGAAATTAATGATCGTATCGTAGTTATTGGTAAATATTCTTATAATGCAGAAAATCGAGAAAACTTATCAGATTCTTCTGTTTTTACTAAAAAAGGACAACTTGGAGTTGTCGATAAATCTTTTATTACTGAAGGTGAAGAAGGTTTTCGTATCGCAAAAGTACGAATCACTGAAAATCGTATACCAGGTATCGGCGATAAAATGGCAAGTCGTGCTGGACAAAAAGGTACAATAGGTCTTATCATTCCAGAAGAAGATATGCCTTTTACATCTGATGGTATACGCCCTGACCTTATTATTAATCCACATGCCATACCAAGTCGTATGACAATCGGTCAATTAATAGAATCCATATTGGGTAAGGTTTGTGCAACATATGGTGGTTTCGGAGATTGTACTGCATTTGAAACAAAAGGTAATCATAGTGAACTATATGGAAAATTATTGACAAATGCTGGATTTCATTCCAGTGGTAATCAAGTTCTGTATAATGGTTATTCTGGAGAACAACTCTTTTCAGATATATATATTGGTCCGACGTATTACATGAGGTTGAAACATATGGTAAAAGATAAAATCAACTATAGAGCCCGTGGTCCAAATACAGCTTTAACTAGACAACCTGTTCAAGGAAGAGCTAATGATGGTGGTCTTCGTATTGGCGAGATGGAAAGAGACGGTGTATTAGCTCACGGAGCTAGTGCATTTTTGAATGATTCTTTCATGGTTCGTGGAGATGAATATTATTTGGCAGTTTGTAATAAAACGGGTGGTATTGCTATATACAATAAAGATTTGAATATATTTTTGAGTCCTTATGTAGATGGACCTATTCAATTCACAAAATCATTAGATGGTTCTCTCAATATCGAGAATATAAGTAAATATGGTCGTTCGTTCAGTATTGTTCGTGTTCCATATTCATTAAAATTGCTAATTCAAGAATTACAAGGTATGAATATTCAAATGAAAATTGTTACAGAAGATAATATTGACCAATTGTTAAGTATGTCGTATTCTGATAATATACAACTTTTATTGCGCGATAATACAGAATTGACACATTTATTACCAAATTATAGTACAAAAATAAAGAATATATTAAAGAATCCTAATGCTAACGCTAACCAACAAACTTCTCGATTTATGACGAAAAATGCAAATAAAAAATTGCCTGATATGATTGATGATGATTTGAGAGTGAGCGTTATTACTTCGTTTCAAGAAGCAGTTGATATTGGAAAAAGATGCCTCCAATATATTAATAAAACAGTTCCTAATAGAGATCCTTTCGAGAACGCAGATATGGCCGAGTTTGCTACAAAATATTTACCTTATTTCAATAAGTATACTAATAATACAAATACGAATCAATATCAAATGAATGATACTTATTTAGAAAATACAATGCGTTATATTTTTGATGTTTTACATCATACTTGTTATTTTCTCTGCGTTTATGGAGGAGAAAAAGGTCATAAGTTATATAAATTATCTACTAAAACAACATCTCCTATTATAAGTAAAGTATTTAATAGCGAGTTTAATCGAAAGGTACGTAGAAATGATTCAGAAGATAATCCAGAAGTGAAATTGTCAGAAGGACAAATAAATACAATTGAATATACACTAAGTAAACCATATCGTGTAATGGGTTGTATTGTGAAAAGTATTAATCTGAAAAATGATAATGATAATGAATCAATAGAATATAAACGATTCTTTGATGATTTGCGACTTCCATCAGGAATATTTGTTTTTAATTTAAATGATTCAATGATTTTAGAGAAAAATGACAATAATCAATTTATATTTCCATGGAATATTTTATCTCGACAAGAAGAACTAAGTAAATACGGTATTATTCCAAAGTTTATACCTATATTTAGTTTATCTGGACGTAAAGGATATGTCGATATACCTATTCCAAATTATGATGATATTCCTAGTTATAGTTTGTCTCCTTCTATGATTTCAGGACAAATATCTTATATGGCAACTATCAATAAAAATATGATAGAGCATGATAAATATAATATTTATTGGGGAATGAAAATAAAACGTGCTATTTTTCGTGGCGGAGCGACTGGTTGTGGATATACAACAACTACAAATCAACGATTGAAACTTGTCAAAATGATTGAAGATGCAAAAGATGACCCAACTATACCAGAAACAATTACTGACTTATTTGATGTTGGTATTGTAAATAATGACAAGACAACTAACGTATCTATTAATACTTCCTCTATACGCAATGATCCAAAATATAATATTGGTTTAATGAATACTGAAATATTATCTTCTGATTGGGTTAGTATGATAGAACAGAGTAAATATAAATATATTATATTTGTTGATGGAAATGTTAATGCATATCGTCTATTAAATACGTTTTTGACTGGTTCACTTATTGTACGAGTAATGAGTAATTTTACTAGTTGGGTTGAACCTCTTATCTATCCATACGATATTCATTCGACAAATAATAATCAATACGCGCATTATATTCCGGTTCGCGATGATATGTCTGATTTATTCTCTGTAATGGAATGGTGTGAAAGTAATTCAGAAATATGTAAACAAATTGCAACAAATGCTCTAAACTTATCAAGAGACTTGATTCAACCAGGTTTTATTAAGAAATACACTGAAATGATGTTATGGTTGAGTAAGGTAGGTATTGATGGTGTAAAAATATCAGAATTATCAAACTCGGATATTGAATCTGGTAACATATCTTCTTCATCACAACAACAACAATATTTTTCACCAGGAACACCAGATTATCCTCCTCCTCAACAACAATATTTTTCACCTAGCACACCAGATTATCCTCCTCCTCAACAACAATATTTTTCACCTAGCACACCAGACTATCCTCCTCCTCAACAACAATATTTTTCACCTAGCACACCAGACTATCCTCCTCCTCAACAACAATATTTTTCACCTAGCACACCAGACTATCCTCCAGTTAATCCAATTATGACAAATGAAGTAATACAAGAATTAAATGATATTAAATCAGAAGTAGAAACTATTAAAAAAACAATAACACAATCTGATGACGATAAAAATGATAATTTATCAGAAGAAAATATATTAGATATATCTAATGAAAAAATTGTCGAAAAAGAGAAAGATAAAGGAGAGACAAAAACAATCAAAATATAATAAGTTAATTAAAATTAAAATTGAATTAAATATATGATATTAAATTATTATATAATCAGAAAATGACATCTCAACAAGTATCATACAGTTACATTTATTCAGTTTATCAATCAAGAAAAGTACTTTTGGAATTGATGCAGAAACAAGGATATAACATAGAAGAATACGAAAGTTTTAGTATAAGTGAAGTCAATTCAATGTTGAATAGTAAACAATTGGATATGTTTTTAGAAAAAAAAAATAATGATATATTTACGACGAGTTCAGAACGAATATATATATGTTATGGTCATTATCCGCGAATTACACCAAATGATTTAGCAAATACTATTAAAGATTTATATAATACAATTGGAAATTATCCAAGTAAATTAATGACGAATGATACTCTAATGTTTATTATTAAAGATGACCCAAATGAAACAATGGTTGAGATGTTGAAACATATTTGGGAGACAGAAGGTAAGTATATAATTGTCAATAGTATTAAAAGACTTCAGTTCAATATATTACAACATTCATTAGTTTCTTCTCATCGTATTCTTACAACATTAGAGACAGAAGAAGTAATGAAAAAATACAATATTGATAATATTGTTCAATTTCCGGAAATATCTCGTTTTGATCCAGTTTCGGTTGCAATTGGAATAAAACCGAATGAAGTATGCGAGATTTTGCGACCGAGTAAGACTTCAATCATTACTAAATATTATCGTGTATGTATATAAGTAATTTGTATATTATAGAAGAATATCATTCTATAATATATGTCTAAATTGCAACAACTAGAGGATGAAATACCTTATGAAAGTATAGATAATAGTGGACAACTTAAATCATATTCTGAAGTAGAACGTATGCCATTTGAAATATATGCTACGAATAAGTTACAACAAAATCGTGATAAAATAGATACATTATATCAACGATTCACTGGTTCTATAAATGAATACATGAAAAATTATGTTCAATATAATTTGGATACTACATCATATGATAAATATAATATTTTTATTAATAATCGTGTAGAAGTTGATTCATTGACAAAAATAATGCAAACATTATCATATGAAATACAAAATGATACGGTTACTCTGAATAAAAATATGAGTGGAGTAAAAACATTGATAAAAAATGAAAAAATAAAACAACAAAAATTAATAAAACAAGAATCGTATGATATACCGGTAGATAATAGTTCAAGTTTAATGATAAGTAATTCTGTTGAAAATTATAAATCGCAGTATATTTCTAATTGGATAATGTTTATTGGAATCATAATTATTTCTATATGTTTAGTAAAAATGTTTTAATATTTGCTTATTTTTCTTATTTAAATTAAAATACTTATATTATTTATTATCCAAAAAATTGAAGTAATTGAAAATGTTAGTATTTAAAAAATAATATTATAATAAATCATGTTTGTCAATTATAACCGATTAATAAATAGTTTTCGTTTTCAACAACCACAAATAAAAGTATCTTCAACAAAACAATTATCACATCTAAAAGATTCATCGTCAATAAAATATGTTCCTTCAGAAAAATATTTGTCATTAATAAAAAAATCACCATTAATAAAACAATCGTCATCTTTAATCATACCAAAAATACATATTAAATCAAACAAAGATGTTGATGAAGATAATAAGAATATTAATTGTGATATCATATCATCTTCATCTTTTGTCGAAATATATAAAAATAATTTTACAATTTTTTATATGATGACACTATTAAGTTTAGGAATATTATATATATATAATAAACATGGCAACAATGGCAAAAAGTTCATCAAAATTATATGAATCTAAATTATTACAATTAGATACATTAGAAAATGAATATAGATTGTTATTGCTTGAATATCAGCAAGTATATAAGAACTATGTATCTCTTGTAATGAATGCCAATGGAAATACTAAAATAAATGTAATTATTCCAAATAGTGAAATGGTAGGTAACTCTGTAAATCTTGCATATAATAATACAGATACCGTTGAATTATGTCAAGCAGAATGTAGTTCAAATACAGCCTGTTTAGGTGCTACATATAATTCAAATACACAATTATGTAGTTTAAAAACAGGAGAATTATCAGTAATTAAATCGTCAGACCCAGATAATTTTGCAATTATGACAGAATTATCTCAATTTACTACATTATTAACAACAATAAATAATCGTTTATCTGATATATTTAAACAAATTAATCAAGCAGTGAATGATTTAATTCCATCAAATGAAGAAGAAAGATTAATTAAAGATGAAACATCTCAACGACTAACAATAGAATATCAAAACTTATTAAATGAACGAAAACAATTAAAAGAATTAGAATCACAAAATAATCAATTAACAAAAGAATATGATATAACTGAATTAACTATTAAACAAACTAATTTAACATATATTTTATGGTTTTTACTCGCGATTGGGGTACTAATATTTGCTATAAAAGTATTTTATATGTATACATAATACGTAAAATATAAGTTTATAAATGATTTTCTCGAAATAAATAAGTCAATAAAGTATAATAGTCAATTTAATTCTTCAAGGTTTAATCTCAACATATAATAATTATGTTGAGTTTTGCAGATTATAATAATAAGACAAACTTAGCAAGAGGGGGAAAATATCATGATATTTTTAAACAACAAGGAAAACAAATTAATAAAAAACAACAAGATATTAAAGACTGTGTTATTAAAAACAATTCAGAAATATTTACGAATATACCTCGAGAACAAAAAACGAAAAAAAAGAAATCGTCATATACTAAATTATTAGAAGAAGGGTTTAAGTCAGCATTCAATGATGCGCTTGATAAAAATAATCCTAGATTAGATAAAACAAACGAATCATCAGATACTCTATTCGACAATACTACAAATACGCCACCTTCTAATAGTTTTATCGCGAATTATATAAATAATACATCGGATGAGATACAAAAAACAAAGGATATGTTAAATAGCTCTCTCGAAAATACGGATAGTTTACAAAATACGTATAATACGAGTTTAACAAATTATGAGATTACAACAAATAAATTATTAGGAAATACAAATAATTATCTGGATAATAGTAAATCAAATACATTTAAAAATATATATGTAAATCGTGTTTTTTCTGGAAAAGAAGCAACTAAAAAAGGGGCTTATAATGATAACCCAAATGCGCCTTCAATGACTATATTAAATGGAGATTATAATTATAACACATGTAATGATACCGCATATCTTTTAGGGAAACAATATTTTGCTTTACAACAATATAATGAAAATACAGGAATGGCAAAATGTGCTGTAAGTAGTGAAGATTATAGTTATGCAAAATATGGTACATATCAACCTAAATGTATTCAATCAAATGACGCAAAAATGTATGGAACTGGATGGGCAAATGCAATATATTCTTTAAATAGTAATGATAATACATATAATTATATTGGTTGTTATAAAGATTACTCATCACGCGCAATGGGTACTACTGGAACGATAGGAGGGATTTTTCAGAATGTTTATATTGCAGGTAAGTTCGGCGTAAGTGGTTGGGGTTCATCAGATTATATCGATCCAGAAGCATATTGGATATGGAATACACCAAATGCTGCAAGTGATGCTGCGATTAACTTGTCAAATAATATTGGAACGCCTATATTATTTTTAGGTATATATAATTACAATTGTAACGGAAATCCAGAAAATTGTAATATGGCGAACGTTAAAATATTTGGTATGTGTGATGACTACTGTAAAATATGGGTCAATAATTCAAATGTGGATTTAAATAATAATGATATGGCAATCGGTGGTGGGTGGGGAGGAAATGGTAATACAGGTTATAATGTAACATTTCATCCAGGTACAAATTATATTGAAGTTCAAGCATATAATACAGGAGGACCCGCTGGATTATTATTGAGTTTTGTCGATTCAAATACGAATGAAATATTATTTCATACTGATGGTAGTTGGGTTTGTAGTACAAAAGTAGACCGTTATACGCAACCATATACACAATCTTTTTCGGTTGATACATGTAGAGACTATGCTAAATCTGCTGGATATAATTTTTTTGGATTACAAAACATTTTAAATAATACTCCTGGAACAGCACAATGTATGGTAAGTAATGATTTAAATAAATCCGAAAAATACGGTTCTACTGGTGGAATTATTGATAAAGATGGAAAACAATATGGCGTTGATAATGTAAATGTAGTATATCAAATGAATGAAACCGGTAATCCAAATGTAATGGGAAGTTTAGGATATGTCAATGAACAAAATACAATATCACAATATCCTTCTTCAATGGTCGTTCCAGGAGAGACATATGACCGAATACAAGGATATGATAGTCCCAATAATGATATAACAACAATTAATAACACTGATATAAATAATTGTATGACAAATTGTAATACAAATAATAATTGCGGAGGTTTTGTTTATGATAATAATAATAGAACATGTTGGACAAAAACAACTAATATGTATGGACCGAAAAATATATCTGGAGTACTTGTATCGGACTCTAGATATGATTTATATATGAGAGAACCAAAATTAAATAATAATGAAAGCTGTCCTACATCTATTAATGAAATAACTTCTGTAGAATGGAATGCTATGGAACAATCCGGTAGCGAAATGACGTTAGATACAAAATGTCAATTGGCTGCTGCAAATAATATTGTATTAAAACAACGTGATGATTCAGAAAATACTTTATCTGGATTATATAATACAATTACAAATAAAGTGACAGATTTAATGAGCGTAAATACTAGTATGAATAAACAAATGGATGTAGATAAAGACATAATGAATACAAACTTATCATTATATGATATGATTAATAAAAAGTTTATAAAAGCATTAAATAATGGAAGTGGTAATATTAATAATATTTTGACAAATAGTCAAATAAGTGTTTTACAATCAAATTATGCTTATATGTTATGGATTATTTTAGCATTATTAGCAATCATATTTTTTGTATATGTAATAAGAAGAATAACTATTACACCGAAACCAGAAGTATAATTATCTATATTTATAATAATATGAGTAATCCAAATCCACATTTATATGATAATTCTTGTCTTGATTGTATAAATAATGGATTTTATTGGTTTAACAATAATTGTAGAGATTATTATAATAACACATCTGATGTTACATTAGAAACGCATAATAATGGAAATATAAAATGCCCAATGAAGTCAAATGCTACAATTATAAAAACAAATATATCAGAACAAGGACTAGATAATTTAGCTGGAATTACTACATCAGAAGAATCACAACAAGACAATATTGATGCAATTAGTATATTACAACAAATGGAAAGAGATGCATATCAACAATTAGAAATAGGTATAGCAAATAATTCATTAACTGTAGAAGAAGAAACTCAGTTAATGAAGAATATATCAGAGTATTCTGCATTACGTATTCATTTGTATAAACAACTTAATCAATCATTTGATTTTTATAAAAATAATATTAATTCGACAAAAAATACAATTCGAGAACAACTTATAGCAATACAAATTGTTGAAGCCGAATTAAAGGCATCAGCCATAAAATTACAAGAGTTAAATAATGAAAATAATGCTAAGATTAGAATGGTTGAGATAAACCGTTATTATGGAGAAAAATATGCGGACCATACGATATTCATGAAATATTTTATATTAGTTACATTAATTTTTTTAATAGTATATGTTCTATATAAAAAGTATTACATTTCAAAAACCGTATATATTATACTTATTGCTATTATAGTTATATATATTCTAGTAAAGATGGTTCCTCAATTTTATAGAATGATATTTAGAAGTAATATGAATTATCAAGAATATACATTTCCTATAGGAGATATAACGACTGGTTCTGTTAATAGTTCGACAAAAACTGGACCTAGTATGAATAGTCCATGGTTAAATAATGAATTAAACGCAATTAGTAATTGTATTGGAGGATTTAGTAATGCAAATGCAAACACAAATACTAATTCATCCGCATCTACAACAGGAACAATATAAGTATAAGAATTGTAATATATATAATGTATATATGGTTCAAACTCTTCAAAATGCACAAATTACAAATATGATTAATAATTTGAATAATCAGATTAATAGTGCTAATATAAGTTGTCCACCAAACTCAGAATGTGATAAGAATAAACAATCGGCTAATTTAAAAAATGCGTATTTACAAGCAGAATATACATTGACAGATGCTCCAAAACGTTTTAAAACTGCAAAGAAAAATTATATAACATATGTAGATGGTGAAGAAGTATATAATACTATGAATCAAAAAGAAATAGAACAAGCCGCTATTACAAGTGCATCAGATAAGATTAAATTATTTATTGATAATTGGAGATTAGCAGTTAATAATAATTTAGCATATTCGACAACCATAGATAGCACATCATATATTAATGAAGTTCTATTAAGTCTAACACATGATAATTTGAAATTACAACACAATGTAGATAATACAAGTGACGATATTTTGACAAATGAACGCAGGAATTATTATGAAGAAGAAAATTATGATATTTTAAAATGGTGGTACAAAGTTTGGTTATATATATACATATTTTTACTTATTGTATTTACAATTGCGATTTTTATAGGTAATAGTGAATATACAATAATGTCGAAAGTAGGTATATTAATTTTATTTATAGCGTATATTTTTATTATGAAACCAATATTTTTGTATACTATGTATATTATACAAATAATTTATTTATTTTTGCCAAAAAATGTGTATCTTTCTATAAATGAATAAATAAAAAATAAAAATAAATATTATCAATCTATTATCTATTTCTATATTGCTTACTACTATTCCCTGAATTATTTTATAATATTATATTTCATAATATAATATTATTATATTTGATAAATGAATTAAGTTCCAATTAATTCGAGAGGATTCGTAATCACTGTATTTGTTGCTGTAATATTATTACTACCACAATTATCTGAAGTATCTGTATCTGTCTCATTACCATTAAGAATCTTCATACCAATCCATCCACCATGTTGTTTACTCTGTTCATAAAACTTATTTGTAATAAACTCTTTAATTTCTGCTAATTTAGGAGCTTTATTTCCAGGTGCTGCAGAATTATACCATATTTTAAACTCTTGAGATACATTATATGGTTTAAGAATAATAGATGTATCATCTGGATTTACAAGTCTAATCTTTTCCGATACGAAACAAGATATATAATCACTTTCACGACGATATTTTAGAGTTCGTTCTTTCACAGATTGACAATTTTCATATATACCTTGTGTTTTAAATGCATGTTTAACAAGCATACCAGCAAATATAGAAATCCAATTTTGCATTTTATCCTTTAGATTTTTGTTCTTTGGAAATTGATATGGATACGTTTCTTTGCGGAAATATTCATCGGGTTCTGTAAACTTCGCTTTAAAATCGCAAACCCGAATACGCCTCCATGTTCCATCATCATGACTGTTCATTTCAAATAGAGTATTTGTACAAACAACTAAATGAAATTGAATTGTAAATGTTTCTGTTTCACAATACAAAGCACGCGCCGACATTGTTGAATCACCCGTTAATTGCTTCATAATACCTTCATTAATTGGTTCACCCTTTTTAGGTTCTGCCATGACAGCATATCTAACACCTTTTAATTGCATAATCTCAGAAGATGTTGCTCCAATACTTTGACGTTTTTCGGTAATTAATGTAACAGGAACACTCCCAGCATATTCTCCCAGAGTCATAAACATTAAATCAGTTAACATAGATTTACCATTACTTCCACGACCATGATAAATATTAAATGTTTGATTTGTATTTTCTCCAATTAATACAGATGATAAGTGATTCCACATATATTCATACAAATTATCTTCTGGAAATAGTTGCCTCATAAATGTATATATTTCTTCAGCAATAATACTTTGCTCTTTATTTGATTCATCATATTCTTCATATATTATATTTGTACATTTTGTTATATAATCAGAAGGTAAACCATTTCTAAAAATGCGTTGTTTCAAGTCTACAACACCATTCTTGAAACAAATAAGCCAACGATTCGTATCAATCTTCTTGGAGAACTCAGCATCATAAAATATCTCTCTAGCTTCAACCATTATGTTATTTTTCTCTGAAGTTTTCTTCAATAATACGGCAACATCTTTTAATTTATTTATCTTCTTATTAATCGCAACAAGTCTAGGGTCAGTTGATTCCAATTCCATCGTTTCAGAAATAATTTTCTGTAATTTTTTTTCATATAAAGCGTACATTTCAGTGGATATCATCATACGAAGGGTTGTACCCTTATCGAGTTCCCAACGATGATTCTTAAATACGAACCACGTTTTATTTTCACTACATACATATTTGTCTTTATACATATGATATAAAACCTTGGCAAAATCAAAATCATTTGGATTGATAACAGTCTGTTCAATATAATGTTCACAAGAACCTTTCTTTACACGGTCATAATCTTCCTTCGACCCTTCTTTTGCCCAATACATAATAGAGCGTATAGTAACTCCTCCATCTGGTTTATCTTTAAAATGTTTAATCCATCTAGTATGTAATTCCGTAATTGTAGAATATTCGAAATCATCTGCTTTACTCCTTAGCATTACCCAAGACAAGAATAAACGGTCTTTTACATCTGTATGTTTTAATGCCAATGCAACTTGTGTATTCATTGCATGAGAACCAGGTTGATAAAATCTAGCAGGAAGAATCTGTGTATATTCATGTGCTTCGCGTATATAATATTCTTCAACAGATAACCCATTTAACATATTATCAACTGCTTTTTTCAACGTAATCTCGTCGACAATATCATCAATTTGTATATCTTCAATAACATCATTATCATTTGAAGAGTCAATTAATAGTTTTACCTTTGTCTTTGTATTTTTTTTACGCAATTTCGATTTATTCATTTCTAATATTTTTTGCATTTCTTCAGTATATTCGAATATTTGATGTTCATCATATTGTGCAGATAATTTATATAAGTTTGCGGCCAATTTATCAGGAGATATTATTGTATTTACTGATAATTCATTCATCATCAATTCTTTATCTGATATATCAAATGTAATTTCATAATATTGCGTTAATTCATATGCGAGATATCCAGGTTTGCGAGAACCGAACATTTGCCAATTTGTTGTTCCTTTTGTAATTCCATCATCGAATACATTGTCCCACTTATTAATAATAGGTAAATCACCCCATATTTCTTCTACTTTTTTAACAATGTTGTCTCTCAAAATCATCTGAGAAATATGGTCCATTTGAATACCTATAATCATATGAATTCCGTCTTTTGTAAGACTACCATCAGTCAAACGATTAACTAATGGTTTCTCAAAAATGTAGACTGGAAATGATGTATCTTCTGTAAATACCAACATTGTCTTTAATTCGTCTAAACAAAGGACAATCAAGTCAACAATATGTTCCTTAGTGTGTATTCGTTCAACAACAGAATGTTCATATCTCAAGTCAATATCGACTAGGATTCCACCATTTGTATTTAATTGTTTTTCTGTTAAATATTCCAAGTTTTTGTCAATAAATACTGATTTATGATATAATTTCATGAACTCATGTATATCTTCTTTCGGAATATTGTAAGAACCACCATGAACATTCAACTTCGAATTACCTATTCGCGTATGTGTAGGAGATTCTGATTTTTCTGATTTTGTCGCATCTGATTTTACCGTCTGATGATGTTTCAAAAAATCACTGAGATTGTTATACATATTTGGTATAGATTGTTTCTTCATTATGTCCATTTGATTGTTATTATTTATAACAATATATTTTTATATCAATTTTATAATTATAGATAAAAATACGTTAAAATTACAAAATAATTGTTACGCAAGTATCGTCATACAATTAGATTAGTTTGTATATTTTTAACAGCATAAATATGGATTCTGACATAAGAATTGAGATTTGATAATTGACATTTAAAGATAATCAGACGTGTTATATATTATGGATACAACTCCACAACCAATTATTATTAAAAAAGAGACTATAATGCGCTTAATAAAAGATGTAAAGCAAATGAAAGGCCATCCATTATCAGGTGATAATATATATTATTATCATGATGAAGAAAATATGATGAGGGGATATGCTCTTATTATTGGTACAATAGATACACCTTATTTTGGGGGATATTATTTATTTACATTAAATTATCCAGAAGATTATCCACATAGTCCTCCAAATGTTACATATTTGACAAATGGTGATAATATACGATTTAATCCTAATTTATATATAAATGGTAAAGTATGTATTTCTCTCTTAAATACATGGAGAGGTGAACAATGGACATCTTGTCAAACGATTAATAGTGTTCTTCTTACATTAGCTACACTTTTATGTAATGACCCATTAATAAATGAACCAGGTATCCGAAAGGGTCATCATGATTGCGAAAATTATTCACGAATAATAGAATACAAAAATATAGATATTGCTATATTAAATATTCTCGATGATAATATATCCCAATATCAATCTCAATTTAATAGTATTCAACACATTATTCAATTATTTCGTCCAATTATGGTAGAGCATTTTTCGACAAATAGAATGAAAATATTGTCTTTTTTAGAAAATAAAAAATTAAATACTATACCACGAATCATAAAAACGATGGTATATGATTTAAATGTTTTTCTCGATTATAATAAACTATATGATAAGTTTACTCAGATTTCGGATAAGATATTATTGAATAATAATAAATAATAAAATAATAAAATAATAAATTGAATAATAATAAATTGAATATAAATAAATAATACAAACAAATAATAAAGACAGAATGAAGTTTTGTACAGTATGCTCAAATATGTATTATATCAACATCAGTGAAGATGACCAAAATAAGTTACAATATTATTGTCGACAATGTGGTAATAAAGAAACAAATGTTGACATGAGTAGTATTTCTGTCGCAAAAACAGTTATTAAGAAGAATGAACAGAAGTTTTCTCATATTATCAATCAATATACAAAATTAGACCCAACATTGCCAAGAATTAATACAATTGATTGTCCAAATAAATCTTGTTCGACAAATACAGAAGATGGTATTGAAAAAGAAATAATATATATAAGATATGATGATATTAATATGAAATATGTATATTTATGTTCAACTTGTGATACAATCTGGAAATTGGAATAATACAAAAGAATAAAATTGATATATAAATATATAATTATTTATATTTATATATGAACATACAAGGAGAAATGGAAGAAATCCAAAACCAAACAATTAAATTAAAACCTAAAAAAACTTCTGCCAAACCTAAAAATCAAAATGATGTAACTATTGTTAAAAAAAAGACGAAAAAACAGGTTAAGTTTGACCCTTTACCTCCATCTCCACCGCTTTCACAAGAAAAGGATGATAATATTGCCGAATATATTGAAAATGTAGACGTAGATATTCCCATTCCCATTGAGATTGAATCAAAACGAGAGTATGTAACGGATGCTGCAATAGAAAATGCTGCGAATGAAGCATTACTAGAAAATCAAATAATAGAAAAATATACAATTGATACTAATGTCAATATAGATGATAAGGAAATTGTCGAAGAAAATAAGGATGAATTAGATGACGAACAATATGATGAAGATAAAGAAGATGAAGATGAAGATGAAGATGACGAAGTTGGTGTTATAACTGATGCGAATACTCGTAATATATTAGAAGATGAAGCAGAAGCGGATATGGATTCTGATACGAACGATGATGAATCTTCATCTGATTCTGAAGATGAATCTTATTTACAAAAGTTTCAAAAAGAATTGAATGTTAAATATTTGGAAAAAAATCATCCTGAATGCGTTAGACATAATCATAGCGAAGTTCTAGTAATGACACAAGTTGTTCGTGATGAATATAAAAATATAATTGATAGTCTACACAGAACATTACCTTATTTGACAAAATATGAGAAAGCTAGAGTTATTGGACAACGTGCAAAACAAATTGATATGGGAGCACAAATATTTATTGAAGTAGATTCTAAGATTATTGATGGATATATTATTGCCGAAATGGAACTAATGGCTCGTAAAATTCCTTTTATTATTCGTCGTCCAATTCCAGGAGGAGGTTCGGAATATTGGAACTTGAAAGATTTGGATATTATTTAATAAATTATTTGTTATGTATTATTTGTTATGTATTATTTGTTATGTATTATTTGTTATGTATTATTTGTTATTGAATAATAAATATTTTTTATTTATATTATGTAATAATTAATATACTTATTTTAAATAAGTATATTATCAAACTCTGAAATAGTACTAAAAAAAGTATAATAAAGGTTACAATAAACAATAATCATTGTAAATGACAAAGACAAATAAAGTGGCTTTTTGTTTTTTAATTAGTTATAAACATGAAATAAATAAAGAACATATATGGGTTAAATGGTTAAAAGAATTAGAAGATATTGTGAACGTATATATTCACTATACAGATTATTCACAAATAAAATCTAATTGGATTCGAGAAAGAGTATTACCACAAAAATGTATTATGAACACAAATTATACTCATGTAGTATCGGCATATATGTCGTTAATGAATTATGCATCAAAAATAGATAGTAATAATCAATGGTTTTGTTTTGTAACAGAATCTTGTTGTCCAATTATTCCTGCAAAAGATTTTCGTCAAATATTTTTGAAAAAATATAAAAAATCTATTATGAAACATAGAGCAATATGGTGGAATACTTATTTTATTAATCGCGCTAATTTAAGTTATCTAGAACCAAAATATCACTTGGCTAATAATCCATGGTTTATTCTTTCTCGAAAATCTGTTGAATTATGTCTATTATATCTAAATATCAATTTCAAAATATACGATTTAATTTGTAGAGGTCCAATTGCAAATGAGAGTATTTTTGCGATTATGTTATATTCACAAAATGCTTTGACAAGTAGTAATGTAATTAATAAAGATGTATTTGCGACAGATTGGAATAATATGGATAGTTCAACAAGTCCTCATATGTTTCATACTGGTAATCCATCAGAACTAAGGTTTATAGAAGGAAAAAAACAAGATAAATATGTAATGTTTTTACGTAAAGTAGGCAGCGATTTTCCAGATGATATTTTAGAAAAATATATAAGTATTTGTAATTCTGACGAGAATAATGATGATAATAAAAATATTGATTACGAAAAATATTATTATAAAACGATATTGTATTTATTTATAGGTATAGGTTGTATTATGTTATATTTCGGAATATTTATTTTCAATATTTATGTATAATTATTAGTAAAAATTATAAAATAAATAAGTTTACAAGTTGACTAATATTATTAAATTAACACTTCCATCGTTTACCACAATCAATACAAGTAACAAATGTTGTCATTGGTTCATCAGCAGAACGAGTTTGCATTTGATAATAAGTACATTTATTAGACTGACATTTTCTACATATAAAGGTATCAGTTGCTGCTTCAATTGTTGTCTCATATTTGTTCTTATCTCTTTTATTTTTGTCTTCAATCATTTTTGCCCATTTATCTGGACGCATTTCTTGATGCGGCATAAATGCGAGTTCAGATGGTTTAATATCACCCCGTTGAATAGATTCACATAAAGGTGGATATTCAATATTAAAATATATGCTCTTCATTCTATCTAAATATATTTGAACAAAGAATGGATTATCCCATTTCTTCAATAATTTGCGAGTAGTTGCCTGTTTAAGGGCAAAATTATATACCCCTTTTTCAATATTTCGACTAATTTTTTCATTTTTTATTATAATATCAATTTTCTTTGTTAAATTATCTCGAAAATTATCTGGTTGCGATATTGTCATCATTGTTATTGTTATCTTTAAAATTAAATCATATATTTAAGTTTAAATAATAAATCAATTTTATAAATAATAGTATAAGATATAAAAATCCTACATATCATCATCACTAAAATCTTCTTCTTTTAATTCAATACTGATATCTACATAAATATCATCTTTTTCTATTGAAGAAGATACTACAATATCATTTGAAGATTTACGTTTTGGACGATTTTTTTTGGGTATAATTTCTAATTCTTCAGGTTCATCTTCTGTATCATGTTCTATATCATTTACACTTTCTGAATCGGACGACATATTATCTGAATCAGTATCATCAACGACGAATCCATCTTTCAAATAACCAGTTTTTGTCTTTTTACTATCAGGAATCATATCTAATTCATCTTCTTCATCTTCATCATCTTTTGCTGTCGCAGATAAGTCTTCAAAACCGCCCATTAATTTGTCATATATTTTATTCCATAAAACTATATTTAGAGATATAAGTTTTTTTTCGCATGTTGACAATATCTTGTGACAAATAAGTGCACATTTACCGAAAAATAAATGTTTGTCTATTGGAGGAGGAAACTCATATTTATTTTCATGATTCGCATTCCCAATCGTTTTTCCATATACAGTTATTGAATATTTAGTACCATCAATTTTTTTACACCATTCTGTCTGTTTATTGAATCCATCTGATTTTGTAAAGCCACATTTTTTATATAAATCGTCTTCTTTATACTCTTTAATTGTATGCGCACTAATAGTGCCTGTTTTATCGACAATGAGAATAGTTAAATTTTTCATTGGTTCAATTAACATACACTCTTTAAATTATTTTATTTAATCATATAATTAATTATAGAATAATTATAGAATAATTATAGAATAATTATAGAATAATTAATAAAATATGAATCGTAAAATGAATAATAAATAAATATTGAATATTAATAATTATGATTATATATATTATCAAAATTGCGATACTATCTCTTGTTATTATTTTATTATCACACCATATTATGGTATATTTGAAAACATTATTAACACCAATTAAAATAAAAGATTACGTGACTATTCCGAATAAACATTATGAAAATATTACAAAAATATTATCTAATAACAATAACGTTATTCATATAGATTCCAATATCGATAATAATACCGATAATAATAATGTTATTCATATAGATTCCAATATTGATAATAATGACTTTGCAAAAGAACTGTCAGAATATATGAATACTATAAATTAATATTTTATCAATTACAATTCATATTTAAATATAAAATACATATATATCTAAAATATTCATGTCAAAAAATAATTTAGTTTTACCACAATTTGAACATTCTTATGAAACAATCATTCATAAGAATGTTTACTCATTCTGTATACTCATTATACCTATTGGTATACCATCTTATATTTGGATAAGACATGATGGTATTTTTTTACAAAATACAATTGAAACAAAGAAGATTATATCTTCTGTCGAACCATCATTAAAAAAAGGACAAGGCACTCTATTATATGGAACAATTTTTCAGTATAAAGGTATATTTTTCTATGCAATAGAAGATATATTATATTATAAAGGTAATAATATATCAAAAAGAAGTTTTCATGATAAATTAAAGATAATTGAAATCATATTAAAAAAAGAAATACAACAACAACCAACCCAAAATATAGATGAGGTTATTATTGGATTACCTATTATTACGACAATTAATGAACTTAAATATTTACAATTGAGTTCATTGCCATATAATGTAAAATATATACAATTTAGAAATAATAAAAATGAAGGTAACCATCGTTTCCAGATGCCTTATTATCATTTTGATGAAAAATATTGTATAATGAATATTTCTGCCGATACAGAAAATGATGTATATTATTTATTTGATGATAATGGTAATTCTGTTGGATTAGCATGTATACCTGATTATAAAACAAGTGTATTTATGAACTCTATTTTTAGAAATATAAAAGGTAATTTGAGTTTAGATGCAATAGAAGAAAGCGATGATGATGAATCTGATTATGTCGATATAAATAAAAAATATAAAATAAAATGTAAATATAATTCATATTTTAAAAAATGGGTTCCTATTGAAATAATTGGTACAAATAATTAATATTATTGTATAAATAATAATAATAATAATAATAATAATATTGTTATGAATATAACAATTATATTAACAGCAACAGTAAATATAGATAAAAAAATAGAGTCTATATACCAAACTGATAGTAAGGATAGATTACAACTATATATCAAAAGTATATATCAATGGTTAACTAAAACAAACTTTAAAATAATTTTAGTTGAAAACTCAGGTTATCCGTTTAATGAGATTAATAATTTAAAAATAGAATATATAAACCGTTTTGAAGTCATTTCATTTAAAGAAAATAATTTAAAAACAGCTTTATATTTAAGAAAATTACGTTCAAAAGGAGCACACGAAATATTTGCCATTAATTATGCATTCAATCATTCTAAATTAATAGATAATTCAAGTTTCATTATTAAAATTACAGGACGTTTTTTTATTCCAACATTCGAAAATTATTTAAGTCAGTTTAATTTAGATGATTATGATTGTTTAACACAACATAATAGAAACCGTTGTGAAGTTGTAGGTTGTCGTTACGCAAACTTTTCATATATTTTTAATATATATTTAATGAATGATGATAATAAATATGACCCACAAATTGAAAATATATGGCAATTAAGAACTTTAAAATATAATAAAGTTTTAGTATGTGACAAGTTTCATATAGAAAAAACACAACGTGGTGGAGCTAATCAAATGTATAATTTTATTTAAGCGGTTATCAACTCGTATATAATTATAATTATAATATATTATAATTATATGTATCCGCTTGTTAACGCAACAAATGCGCATTCTTCGGCAAATTATACTAGTATAAATGATGCTCTTTATACTAATGATGGTTCTCGTGGATATATTAGCAATATTGAAGCATCAGATGCATCAAAAATAGGCGGAAAAACTAGAAAATATAAATCAAAAAAACGGCATTCTCGTCGTAGTAAATGCTCTAGTTGTTATTTATTTAGGTTAGGAGGTTCTCATAAAAAATCTCATAAACATCATAAACATCATAAACATCATAAACATCATAAAGGTAAAAAATGCAATTGTCTTTGTCATAAAAATAAAATATGTAGACTCAAGAATTGTCCTTGTGTTTGTCATAAGTTTCAGAAAGGAGGATTGTCTTCTGTAACTAATCCTATTAGCGGTTATTCTATGCCAGGTTATGCTGTAAGTTCAAATGAATTGGCATTAGCTAATCCAGCACCATATCGTCAATATTAATTTAAAGTTTAAATACTTTTATTTGTCATTCGTTTTAATAAACATTTACCAAATAAGTCATCATCATTATTGTTCATTTTTATTTTTTCATTATTCGTATTTGTATTCATAGTTGTAGTCATATTTTTTACGATTGTATAATTTTGTTTTTTATAAAACTGCTTTCGTTTGCGCCATTGATTCTGAAATGGAGTATGTTTGTCGATAATATCAACTACAACTGGATTGCCGTGTTTTGCTCTCAAAATACGTCCGACTGCTTGTTCAATATCCGTTTTTGGAGTAGCCATAATTAATGTAGTCAATGTCTTAATATCAAGCGCTTCTGCGGCCATTGAATATGTAGCAATGACAATACTTTTACCTTCTGTTTCTTTTAATGCATTTTCTTTCATTCCGCCAATATAATATCCTACACTTCCTTCCGCTATTTTACGATGTTTAATTGCATCATAAAGGTATTTTAATATATTCTTATTATGAGCCAAAATCATCATTTGTTGTGTGCAATTTTCTTTAAACATATCGATAATAATTTGTAATATAAACTCTGTACGTCTATTATACGTACACAATTTAGAAATCATAGTACTATATTTTACATTTCCACGATAATCAGTTAATACTTCATTAAAATCATCATCATCTACCTCATATTCTATAGCACGAACTATTACATTATAATCTTCTTCTCTTTTACCTTTATAAACAACTTCTCCAAGAAACATCTTGAATACTGATGTTGTTCCATCTTTGCGATTCATTGTCGCAGATAATCCCATCATAATTTTTGTTACAATTTTGAAAAGAGCACAAGAAAATACTTCACTCGATATATGATGAACTTCATCAATAATAGTGAGTCCAAAACTATCAAATATACTTGCAGGATATTCTTTCATAGATAATGATTGTAACATGCCTAATACGATATCTTTTTCTTCAATATCAATAATCTGTCCTTGAATCTTGCCAATGCGAGCATTCGGTAAAAACTCTCGGATTCTCTCAATCCATTGATTCATTAAAAACTCTTTGTGGACGATTATCAGTGTCTTTTTCTCTAACAAAGAACATATATAAAGAGATATAACTGTTTTTCCAAATGCACATGGCAGTTCTAATAATCCTCCACCTCCACCATTACTTATATTCATCATAAATGCATCGACAACTGGTATTTGTATGGGTCTCAATGATGCACTAAAAGGACAATTTATAGGCAATCCGTCAGGAAGGGTAATTTTAGGTAAACCATATTGTTGTATCCCATAATAACGAGGTATATATATTTTACTAATTGATTCGCGGTAGACAGGATAATTTATTGTTTCTGTTCCAAATCCACCACCTCCTACTCCATGAATATGAGGTTTAACAATCAAATTTTTACGAAGATTATTTAATTCTTCTATTGATATGTCATTTTTTAGAATAGTATATCCTTTTTTACCCAAATATGATTTAATTTGTTTATCTGTTTTTATTGTCGGCGTTGTTATTGTTGTTGTCATCATTATCGCAAATAAATATATTTATCAAAAATATATTTATATCAATTTATTAAATTATAACTCATTCCTGCCTCCTATTTGTCGAAACAGAATCAAATAAAATATATCATTATGATATGGATATAGGGACCAATACTTTTACAGAACTATTTACAAAAAGATATTTGGGACAATTATTATTACTCATATTATTTTGTATTTATTTGATTACCGGATACAAAATGCCACATGGATTAGCTGTTTTAATTGATACAATATGGGGTAAAATTATTATTATTTTAATAGCTTTTATTTTATTTGCTGTTTGTAATCCGATTTTAGGAATAATCGGATTTTTTGTTGCATATAAATTATTGACAACTTCTACAATAGAAACCGGAAGTTATGGACAAAAACATTTTATACCATCAGAAGAAAAAAAATATTCCGAAATGATAAATAACAATAAATATCCATATACTTTGGAACAAGAAATAGTAAAACTGAGAGCACCTATTCATAAATATGATACAAATAATTCACAAAAATATACATTTTCTCCAATATTAAATGACCAACATGATGCTGCTTCTGTTCACTACAATGGTGTTATATAATTGTTTTATAAATATATAATCATATATATTGAATTACTTATTTACAATTTACAATTTATAATTTATAATTTATAATGTAGGTTTATTGTTTATTGTTGATTATTTTTCTTGTTGTAATGTATATAAATTAAATAACTTCAAAAACTTGTTATTAAAATCATCAAATAAAGATTTATTTGAATTATTCTTAGACATTTTAGGTTGTTGTTGTTGTTGTAATGTATATAAATTAAATAAGTTCAAAAACTTGTTATTAAACTCATCAAATAAAGAATTATTTGAATTATTCTTAGAAATAACAGATGAACTCAATTTGGATGGTGACATTTTATATCGTTCCCATTTTCGAGTGATTATATTTCGCATTCCAAGAGCAATATATATTCCCGCTATAATAAACATGACAATAATTATCATAATTGTTGTCGTACCTAAACCAAAATCAGTAAGAGTGACAAATGCAGTAGTATTATTTGCACTGGCAGAACCAGCTCCTCCGCCACTTATATTTGTATCTTTTTTAAATACAACCTCTACTGTCTCAGTAGAACTATCTATTGGTTGACAATCAATATATATTTCTCCAGAGTCACTACTTTTTCCAGGTCCAGTATTATTCAAATATATATCACTTTCATATGGAAAAATAATCACTGGAGCATAAAAAGGTTTAATATATCCAGATATGTCTGTTAAAGTTTTTTCTGGTATGTATATTCCATATTGTAATCCATATACAACTATATCCCAATTTTGGGTTGGTTGATTATAATAATAATAAGGTTTTTTTGGTATAATATTATTTAAATTATAATCTTGAATAATAAATGTTTCTTTATCATTCCCATTATTCATCGTATAATCGACAATATCATTCATTATATTAGATAATAATTGTGATGGAGTATTTGTTCTGGAACTTATTGGTATGCATATAAGTAAACAATTATTTGGATTCGCTGAGTTTGTATGATATATTATTAGTTCAGCCTCGACTGTTTTTCCATCAAATAAGTGTATAGATGGAGCATATAATAGAATATAATTTAGATTATATTTATTGTTATTAAATGTTACAGGAGTTACTGTAGGAGCTATATCATATGATAATTCAAATAAAAAATTTTGATTCGTCACAATACATGTTGAACTTGTCGGATAATTGAATGATAAAGCACATTTTTCATCACAATAATTTATTACTGAACTATTAGTAATATCCATTACACTCATAATTATATTATAATAGTATAATATAATCAAACCGTCATTTCAAATAAGTTATTATAATCAATCGACAAATATTATTTTGGATTCATAATTTTTGCTGCTATACCACCAAAATTATTCAAACTATTAAAATCAAAACCACTCATCAATGATTTTGCACTCTCGATTAATGGAGCCATATTTTTCATTGCATCTGCCAATTTTACTTGTTGTTCCATCAATTTATGTGTATCATGTGTCAATCTCTGTACTCCATCACTGCCTAATATACTATTTAAATCATCATAAGCATCCTCTACTGTCGAAGCATAATCTATTCTATTACTCTTTTTATTACTCATAATATCAATACCTTCTTGATGTTTCTTCTTATTATTATTTTTAAATCCAGAACTTGCTGTGGCAGTCGTTGTAGATGGTGTAACTGTAGTAGGTAAACTAGAAGATGTATTTGTGACTTGAGACAATAAATCATTAATATTTGTTGTCGGAGTAGTTCCAGTTGAATCAGTAGTTGTTGTTGTTGGGTCGTTTTTATTGTCTTTTGAGGTGGTTGTATCAGTTGTATCTGGCGTAGCATTTTCTAACCCTTCTTTTACCTTCATTCCTAAAGTTGCAATATAAGTAATTATTAATGATAATCCTAAAACAATTATCATATTTTTATTAAAGCAGTATATAATATATGCTATTAATGCGAATATACATATTAAACCATATCTATTTGCTAAAAGTAGCCATAATAAGAACAATAATGATAATCCAAGTGTAGTATATAATACATATTTATTGGATAACCATTTTTGAGATACAAACTTATTACTATAATTTTTCGAAGAGTTTCTTGACCTATATTTCATTATATATAATAAAAATATAATGTTTGGTATAATTTTGAATAAATTGAATTATAATAGAATAATAATAGAATATATCAATCAATCGCTGCTAATTACTAAATATGAATCTCAATCGTTTTCAATTAACATTATGCGAATTATTTCATCCTAGATTACATGGTATCGACAAAAATAGTGATCCTAATATTTTACAGCATTATATTGTTATTAAATCATATTCTTTTGAAGACTTTAATGATTCTGAAATTAATTTTAATTTTGACACCGACACTGACGCTGATACTAATACTGATACTAATACTGATTCTGATACGGATTCATCATCAGAATATGAAGAACTGAATAACATTAACTATAATGTTATTCACTTAATTGATATGTTACATGAAGATATACAGGTTAATCGTCGGGTCTTGGTTCCACGTAAACATCCAATAATTCGTAATTATTTAAATATAATGAAAATGCCATCAAGAATTGAAATCACAGAAAATATTATTCTGTGTGGAGGAGAAACTGTTGCTATTATAAAGACAATATGGATACGTATTATTCAACGCAAATGGAAACGAGTTTATCGCCGATATTTATGGGAACGATATTTGCGAGTTCTTCGTTTTGGAGCACGTCTTGATTTAGAGCGTAACCCGCTCCTTTTACGAGGTCTTTTAAACGACATTTTACGCTTATAACGAGAACCTCCTTTCATTGTATCTACTACTTTTATATATTTATTAAAAGCGTTAACATCAATTGCACCATCTTTGCTTAATTTGTCTACTATTTTTAAATAAATAAACTTTTTTAAATCTAAAATACTTGAATCTGTAACAGCGTTAGATTTATTAAAATTAATTAAAGCCGTGTCTGGAATAGTAATATTTGCACCAAATAAGTTTAAAAGGAATTTCTTTGCATATTCATTTCGTTCTATATCATTTTGTTTAGGTATTTTGTCTCGCAATTGAATTATTGTTTGAAGTATATTATTCGTATATAAAATAATATTCGCAATTTTTGTTTCATCATTACAATCTTTACAATTAATATTTTTAATATAATCTTCCGCAGATGATAATAATCTAGTTATACTTTCAGTATTCGTCTGTATTTCATTAATATTATTAGTTTCACTAGTAATATTACCAGTAATTTGATTTGTTATTTCATTTAATTTTGCCAAATCTGTTTTTATTTTTTTCATGTTATTTTTTGTTTCCTCTGGGTTAATATATGGTGATTTACAACATTCTAATATTTTTACAATAATATTATATTGAAATCTTTGTATAGTTTGTAATATTTGTGCGGTTTGCGTTTTAATATTTACAATTTTACGATTATTATCTTGTTGATTTCTATTAACATTATTTAATTTCTCGAATATTTCATTTATATCTCTCATTATATCATCTTCTTGACTCATTGGTTCACTCATATTATAATACTATTATATTATTTATTTGGACATGTATATTCGTCTAACTGCTTCTTTAAATACCCCATTTCATTTAATATATATGCTTGGTCTTTCATTGTATCTTTAATACGTTCTTCTGTCAATTGACCATTTATACGCAAATCTTCACTATATTGTTTCAATGTTTCTAATGCTTTAATTTGTTGTTTTTTTTCATTTATTATGAAATCGTTATATTTATTATAATCATCTTTTACACTTCTCAGAAAATCATTTGTGCTAATATATTCTTTTAATTCACTTTGTTTATTTGCTAAATATTGTCTTTTTAAGTCAATTTGTTCTTGAACGGTTTGAAATATATTATCTCGAGTTCCTACATCAGGCGTATCAATTAGTTTCGACATATATTTTTCTTTTTGGAATTGAGATAGCATTTTATTATATTCATTATTTTGTGATTTTTCTTTAATAATAATGTCAGGAGGATATATTTGTTGAGATTGTTGTTCTTGTGGTGATGGACCATTTATCACAATATTAGGAGGATATAATTGTTGTTGATTATAATCTTCGTCATAATCTTCATATTCATCATCATAATCAGAGTCATTTATGAAGAAGGATTGTTCTTCTTGATTGTATATATCGAGATAATTATTGTCATCATATGGTTTTGTAATAGAAGGTAAATCTATATATATATCTTCATTATTGCGTTGTTCTCGATTATTCGACAAATTATAATCCATTAAAATAAAAAGAGAGAAATATTAAGCGATTAAAGTATAAATAAGAAGTATAAATATAATATTATTCATATATATAAGAATATGAATACTGAACCATTAATGACTCCAAATGATGACCGTTTTGTAATGTTTCCTATTCAACATGATGATATTTGGGAAATGTATAAAAAACAAGTCGATAGTTTTTGGAGGGCAGAAGAAATTGATTTATCTAAAGATATAAATGACTGGGAATTGCGTCTAACAGATGAAGAAAGACATTTTGTGTCTACAATTCTAGCATTTTTTGCGGCGAGTGATGGTATAGTATGTGAAAATCTGGCACTTCGTTTCATGAATGATATTCAAGTATCAGAAGCACGCGCATTTTATGGTTTTCAAATCGCAATGGAGAATATTCACAGTGAAACATATAGTCTACTAATAGATACATATATTCGCAATAAAGAAGATAAATATCGTCTATTTCAAGGTATAAAACATTATCCCTGTATTCGACAAAAAGCAGAATGGGCACAAAAATGGATTGTCGACCATGATTCTGATTTTGCGATGCGGTTAGTAGCATTTGCTTGTGTCGAAGGGATTATGTTTTCTGGTGCATTTTGTGCAATTTATTGGTTGAAGAAACGAGGTTTAATGCCTGGATTGACATTTTCAAATGAACTCATTTCACGAGATGAGGCTCTTCATGCGGAGTTTGCTGTTCTCCTTTATAGGAAGTTAAATAATCGACTCACAACAATACAAGTTGAAGAAATTATACGTGAAGCAGTAGATATTGAGACGGATTTTATTTGCGAAGCATTGCCGTGCCGTTTGATTGGAATGAACTCAACATTAATGACACAATATATTCGGTTTGTTGCTGACCGTTTAATTGTCCAATTGGGTCATAATAAGATTTATAATGTTCCGAATCCATTTGAATGGATGGAATTGATATCAGTTGAATCAAAAGCAAACTTTTTCGAGAGTAATGTAAGCAGTTATGCATTGGCAAATAAAACAAAGGATGATACAGTATTTGATTTATGTATGGAGTTTTAAACTATTTTGACATTTCAACATTTTGGCATTAAAAAATACATGTTATATTTAATTATTTATTAAATAATTAAATAATTAAATTGCATATTACATAGGGTTAGCCTTAATATTATCTAAAACATCCTTATTTCTTTTATATTTATAATAAGCATTACCTAAGAAAGATAATAAATAATATAGTGGTAATTCATTCAATAATTCGATAATTTTGGTTTGATCTATTTTGTTATTAATATACATTTTACTATTTATGAAGTCCCATAATTTAATACCTTTACTGTCGTGTTTTTTCTCTAAATCATTTTTATAACCTATAAATATAAGTAAATCATTATTTATATATGATAAATATTCATCTTTTTCGTACATAAAATCAGCAATTTCAATATAAAGCGCAAAAATATCATCAATTACTAATTTTCTATTTATATCATCTTCACAACATATGTCCCTTTTTTTAAAAATATATTTATTTATTAATTTCTTTAAAGTTTTATTTTTATGTCTGTTATTTTTTTTGCTTCCCATTATATTATTATATTATAATAATATAATAATTTTTTTAAAAAAACATCAAAAATACAATACCACAATTTGATTTGAGTTCAAAACGAGAAATTATATTATTAATCATATTAATAATATAATATGATTCATGGTCATTTAATGGGTGGATTAGGTAATCAACTTTTCCAGATATTTACAACTATTGCATATGCTTTAAAAGAAGGTCATCAATTCAAGTTTACATCAAATATAAAACTTGCAAATAGAAATACATATTGGTTTTCATTTCTTTCTTCTTTACAAAATTATATTGGAAAATATAATGCAAATAATCTTCGAAAAATAAGTGAAAAAGGTCATCATTATGAGAAATTACCTAATTTGTCGAAAAATAATAAAGTATTATTATATGGATATTTCCAAAGTGAGAAATATTTTAAAGATTATAAAAATGATATATACAATTTAATTAATTTAAATTATAATAAAAATCTTGTAAAAGATATATTTAATGAAATTATTTCGACAAATCCAACAAATACAATAATTAGTCTCCATTTTCGTTTAGGTGATTATATAAATATTCCAAATATACTTCCTATTATGTCGATTGAATACTATTCAGCCGCATTAAATCATATGAAAAATAATTTAAAACCAAGTGATGTTGTAACCATTTTATACTTTTGTGAACAAACCGATATTACAAAAGTAGATTATATGATTGAACAATTAAAATTGGAATGTCCATCTAATTGGACATTTAAAATATGTCCAGAAATTATTCCTGATTGGAAACAAATGTTATTAATGAGTTTATGTCATCATAATATTATTGCAAATAGTACATTTAGTTGGTGGGGTGCATATTTTAATGACAAAGAAGATAAAATTGTATGTTATCCAGAACTTTGGTTTGGAGAAAAATTAAAGTTAACACACAAAACATGCGATATATGTCCTTCTGAATGGATTTGTATCAAACTATAATATGTTATTTATTTATCAGAATTATATTTTTCTAGAATATAATAAGTCGAATTATTTGTAATTGGATACACTTGTCGTGTTCCAGAATTATAAATACATGTCGCATTTATATTCATCATCTCATTAAGTATATTTAACAACTCTTGTCCGTGAATCTTAATTAAACCATATATAACAGGTCCGTTTATTTGTTTCCATATTTGCTTACCAATTATAATATCATTTATTAATTCAAAACATATATATATAGGTTTATATTTTTTCTTATAAGGATATATTGTTGGATAAAACCCAACTCCTATTCCATTTGCATATTCATTTGTATCATAATATAATGTAACATCAATTTGCATTATATTATTAATTATTTATTTATTTATCAAATACTTAAACCTTGTATACATTATTAACTATGTTAAATTGCGAACATAATCAACTTTGTAAACAAGATTATATTTTATTGATAATGAGTTGTAAAAATTATGAATATAAAGCAAAAATACAAAAAGATAATTGGTTAAAAGGTTTACCTCAATTTTTAATATATTATCATGTAATAGGAATACCTTCTTTAAAGACAGACTATTTATTTTCAGAAAATAAAAAAATATTATATGTTCGTGTCGAAGATGATTATAATTCTCTTCCACAAAAAGTGATTGCCGCTTATAATGCAATTGACAAAAAATATAAAATTCAATATATATTTAAAACAGATGATGATCAAGAAGTATTAAATATTCGTTTTTTCGAGATGGTAAAGACATTAATTGAAAAAAATACAAAAGAAAAATATCATTATGGTGGACAAGTTATCGAAGTTTTACAACCACATTATTCAAAATATCATTATATTCATAATGAATTGCCTGCCAATTTACCTATATTACCAACAAAATATTGTAGTGGACGATTTTATTTTCTCTCGTTTGATGCAGTTAAAGATTTGCTCAATAAAATAACCTTATTTATAGATGAATATTTTGAAGATTATGCTATTGGGCGTCATTTAGATGACAATTTGAAATTAAATATTCTTTATATTCAAAGCGACTGTTTTTTAATTGATTACAAATATGATGTATGATGTATGATGTATTATGTATAAATATTTATTATGTAGTCATCTTCATAATAAATAAATTGAAATACTTTATTTCTAATGAAATGATATTATTTGATTGGAATGAACACAGAACAAGAACAACGACCTTGTATAATTTGTCGAGAAGATACTTCTATGTATAACAAACGTCAACACAGACGGTTCTATCATAATATTATAATGCCTGATACAGGAACTGTGTCGGTTATTTGTTATTTGTGTTATAATAAAACACCATATTCAAGTTGCAATAAGTTTGATGGTTCGTGTTTCAACTATTTCAACATGACAGAACAAATAAATTATTGTAAAACAATTATGAATGATGATGATGGCGTAGATGATGAGAAATGGTTGAACCTACCTTGTTTATATTTCTGTATGGAATGCATTCATAAAAATATCGACAATTGTGCATGCCCTTTATGTGTAAAATTACTAGAAACAATGATGCCTCAACCAAAATAATATATTATTATTATTATTATTATTATTATTATTATTATTATTATTATTATTATTATTATTATTATTATTATTATTATTATTATTATTATTATTATTATTATTATTATTATTAT